>Ga0207087_1244_pt1 | contig 10347 bp, 10 predicted proteins | sample Alteio_BWMinHeat_51_FD_153544 | JGI IMG/M metagenome (GOLD analysis project Ga0207087, IMG submission 153544) | Enriched cells from forest soil in Barre Woods Harvard Forest LTER site, Petersham, Massachusetts, United States -... | ecosystem: Environmental > Terrestrial > Soil > Temperate forest >... | reverse complement strand
ACGTGACCTTGCTGGACATCTCCGAAAGCGCCTTGCAAAAAGCGCTGGCGACCGTCGGCAAGAACCTCGACCGGCAAGTTGCCAAGGCGTCGCTGACCGAGGAGCAAAAGCTCGCGGCGTTGGACAAGATCCGCACCAGCACCGACTACAGCACCCTGCACAACGTGCAACTGGTGATTGAGGCCGCGACCGAAAATCTCGAACTGAAACGGCGAGTGCTGCAGCAGATCGCCGCCCAGGTCAGCGCCGACTGTGTCATTGCTTCCAACACCTCATCGCTATCAATCACCGAGCTCGCCGCCAGCGTCAGTTCGCCAGCACGTTTCATCGGCCTGCACTTCTTCAACCCGGTGCCGGTGATGGGGCTGATCGAAGTGATTCGCGGCCTGCAAACCAGCGACGCGACTCATGCCCTGGCCATCGAGTTGGCGCAACGCCTGGGCAAGACCGCGATCACCGCCGGCAACCGTCCGGGCTTTGTGGTGAACCGGATTCTGGTGCCGATGATCAATGAGGCGATCCTGGTGTTTCAGGAAGGCCTGGCCAGCGCCGAAGACATCGATGCGGGCATGCGTCTGGGCTGCAACCAGCCAATAGGCCCATTGGCGCTGGCCGACCTGATTGGCCTGGATACGTTGTTGGCGATCATGGAGGCGTTCTACGACGGCTTCAACGACAGCAAGTACCGCCCTGCTCCGCTGCTCAAGGAAATGGTCGCGGCCGGTTATCTGGGGCGCAAGACCGGACGTGGCTTCCATGCCTATGACTGAGCGTTGCTCACGCTTCGCCGAAAGCCGGGACAAGGCCCTGGAGCTGTTCGCCAGCAAGGGTTTTGGCCAGGTCGGCATGCGTGAGCTGGCAGCTTACCTGGGGCTTGCCCCAGGCTCGCTGTATCACCATTACCCAAGCAAGCAGCACTTGCTGCTCGACCTGATCGAGGAGTTTTACGACGAGCTGCTGGCAACCCTCGGACGTATCGAACGACAACCGCGAGACCAGCGCGACAGCCTGCAAAATGTCATCCACGCACACCTGAACCTGCATCGGGAAATGCCCTGGCATTTTCGTCTGGTGGAACGCGACAGCGGTTGCCTGAACGAGGATCAGCAAGCACGTGTGCGGCAGTTGCAGGAGCGCTACGAACGGCAGTTGCTGATATTCCTCTGCCCCACTCCCCGATTCAGCGAGCAAGGGTTGCTGGCTGCCGGGCACGCCATTGCCAGCATGCTCAACAGCGCACCCAGCTGGCTGACGCTCCACCCGCTGGATGATCGGGAACGGGACGGATTACTGGAGAACCTGCTGACCGGAGCCATTGAGCGTTTGCTGGCCCATGCTTCCTGTGATCTTCCAGATGTTCGGACAAAGGTTGCCTGAACAGCACTCTCCCGATTCATTTCAGCTCAGGCAGCGCCTGGATTGCTGACCCGTGCGGTTCGAATAAACAACGCGCGTACCTTCTCCCAAAAGTTACCGCCCAACACGAAAAAGCTGCCGATCAACATCAGGTCGCCCAATAACTGCAACTGCCAGAGATTCGGTCTGAGTCCAGGCCAGATGCTATCGATGTAGGGTTCAATAAAGGATGAGATCAATGGCAAGCAGAACATGACCAGACCCACTCTGTGGCGAACGGGGCCCACTTGAAATTCTGCGCTGGGCGCGAGCGCAGACACGTAGCCAAACACGCTGCGTTTCAACTGCTGAAAACCGGACTTGCCCATGACCGCGATAACGAGGATCAGCAAAACCTTGTTGCTGATAAACAGGACCCCGGTCAGCGCCGCGATCCTTGTGCCGGGCACACCGGCTGCTGCAGCAAGCGGTACCATCAACCAGGACCCAAGCATCAAACAGATAATTGCAATACCCACTTTGAAGCGCCAGCCGGCTGAATGCTGTTTAACTACGCCTTCGGTGCTATCCATGATTTTCGGACCTCTTCTTATTCGGCGACTTACTTTATGGCGCTTGAAAAGCGTAGCATCAGCCAACTCGATCACTGATGCTCAGGGGAAAACCTGATAACCGCGCCCGCGATCTTGCTGAAGATCAACATTGAGGTCCCACTCAACGGTATCCAACTGCGGCTCGCGGATGGCAACCGACCACCCGCGAGCCAGTAGCATCAAGCCAGCAGCTTGAGCTCGTCTTTACCGTACTTGAGCGATTTCTCGTCCGGAATCATCAGACCAGTGTGCTCGTTGCGCCCCTGCAGGATGAAACGCGCGTCCGATTTGCCCAACTGGGTAGCGGCCTGCTGGCTGTCGGCGCCGATCTCGCCCTTCTTCATGCGGTTGACGATCAGCCCCACCGCCGTATCGTTGAAGTCGCGCAGCATCCAGGCATCGCCATCGCTGTCGCCAGCCACCAGCACCGGACCATAACCCTTCTGTTTAACCAGCACATTCTTGATGCCGACGGTCTTGCCCGGCCCGTAATTGAAGTGCCAGTCCGGCTGATAACGAGTGGTGTACTTGCCGTCTTCCATCGCCATGCGCAGGCCGATCACGTTCTCGGGCGGCACGCCGTATCCGTAATGAGGATTGCCGGCGAACACCCGCACCACGTCGTCGATCGAAGCGGTGCTGACATAGACGTCGATACCGTTGGCGCGCAACGTGTGCATCAGGCCGCGGATCTCCTCATGGATACGGATGCCATGAAAGTGAGTGTCCGCGACCACCCCGGCCTTGCCCGGAATCGTGCGTGAACTCTCGTACTTGACCTTGCGTAGCGCATCACCGATCGCGTAGTTGTTTGACGCTTCAGCCATCGCCTGCAATTCAGCCGTGGTCATGTTCTTGTAGAAATACAAAATCCACTTGTAGCCGATGTCCACCGGGTAACTGTCGCAGATCGCGTCGTACATGAAGTAGAGCTTGGCGAGAAAGTCCTTGTACTGCTCGCTGGCCTGGATCTCTTCCAGGCTCTTGTCGCCAGCAAGTCCCTTGTAGTTGGCGTGCAGCCAACGGTAGTCAGCTTCCACGTCGCTGGCGATGTCTTCCATGGTGACCGGCTTGCCGTCCACCGTGGTGTAGTCCTTCATGAACGCGCCGTTCGGCACGTCCTGACGCACCACGGCGGCGAACTCATCCGGGGTCAGCTTGTACTGCAAATGATTGATCTGGTAGACCAGCAGCGCTTCTTCACAATCATTCATGATGCAGGTGTTGTCCCAGTCGAACACCGCATATGGGCGCTGCTCAGGACGATAGGACGCACTTTTGCTGCCGTGCTGGTCGATCACCGCCTGCAGGCGCTGAGTGTTGAGCGGCGACCAGCGCGCCGGATCCAGCGCGCTCGGCGTGGCCGGGGGCGTGGCGGCTTGCGTTATACGAGAGGACAACAACAGCGGGGTTACGACGGAAACGGTAGCGAGGGTGTTCAGAAACTGGCGACGCTGCATGGTATAGCTCCTACTTCTAGACGATAGGTTACAACCGAGGCGATGGCGGAAGCGTGTTTCGAAATATGGACGATAGGGAAAAACCGTCCGACGACGAGGCTATCTTCAAATACACAAAAATACAATATTGCCACAATATTACATTTTGATGATTCGCAGACTGCGCCTGAGCAATGCTTATGGGGCCGCACCAAACTTGACAGTGACCGACGCCCCTCCACAATGCGTGCTCGGACAGCGACTCAAACAGCAGGACACCCGGCATGTGGCAAGAAGAGCGTTACCAGCGGATTCGCGCACTGTTATCGACCTTGCAGCGCGTTACCACCGACCGCATCGTCACCGAGCTGAATGTTTCACGCGAGACCGTGCGGCGCGACCTGGTCGCTCTGGAAGAACTGGGGGAGTTGAAGCGGATACACGGCGGCGCCATCCGCGTCGAGGACGAGGCGCCCATCGCCGAGCGGGCGAACATCAATGTCAAATTCAAGCGTGACCTCGCACGCGCAGCGGTCAGCCTGCTGTCGCACGGACAGACTGTATTTATCGACGCGGGCACCACCACCGTCATCCTCGCCGAAGAACTGGCCAAGCTGGGCGGGTTAACCGTGATCACCAACTCGTTCAACGTGGCGCTGCAATTGCGTAATCCCGCTGCACCCGGTAGCCAGCACAACGAGGTGATCGTACTCGGCGGTTCGCTCGACGACCGTGCTCCGGCTACGGTGGGTGGCACCACGGTGGCGGAAATTGGCCGCTATCGGGCCGATTTCGCGCTGTTGTCACCCGTCGGCATCGACGCCCTGCGCGGTGCCAGCAACTACGACCACCGCGAAGCCGAAGTCGCCCGCGCCATGGCTGACAATGCCGAGCGCGTGGTCATCCTCGCCGACTACAGCAAGATCGGTGTCGAGAGCCGCGTCACCTTCTGCCCTCCAGAACGCATCGACCTGCTCATCACCAACCACAAGGCCAGCACCGAAGCGGCGTTCGCCGCATTGAACGCCAGGCTGAAACACATTGTCCTGGCGTAACCGCTAAAAACACCCTGCCAGAACCCGGATCGTCGCACTGAAATGCACTAGAAGTCTGTGACTGTCAGTGAAGGCTGTCGCACTCATACCTTGAGCCCTCCGGTTATTGGCAGACGACTTTTCTGGAGCGTCCGTCAATCAGCAGGTGCTAATGGTTCTGGAATGTCCAAGGCAGGAGCACGCGCGATCCACAGCCTGAAGCGACCGGGCGTCTTAATATTTCTTCATTGTGTCATTGCTCATATCGTCCTTTTTTTCCAAGCCCTCGTTCTTCATGGCGCCACCTTTATCCATGCTGTCTTTTTTCATGGAGTCACCTTTACCCATGGCGCCACTCTTCGTCTGGTCGCCCTTGGTCTTGTAGTGGTGTTTGTTCTTCATGGTATCGCTTTTCATTTCGTCCTTTTTCATCGTGCCCTTTTCCATCTGATCCTTGGACATATCATTCATATTCGTTTCAGCCGCAAACACTGGGGCGGCCACCACCAGGACAACGGCGGCAACCGCCGTAGCAATCAGCTTCTTCATGTCACTACTCCTGTGTAGTTCGCGTTAACGACAGCGGCAATGTGCCGCCTTTCAGAACAGCCAATCGCTCAACTGCCACTGAACCAGTTGTAACCCTGATCCTCCCAATAGCCACCGGGGTAATCATTGGTCACAAATATCTCCACAACATGTTTGGGATTCTTGAAGCCCAGCTTTGTGGGCATACGCAGCCGCAGGGGGTAACCGTACTCCGGCGGCAATACCTGATCGTCATAACTCAGGGTCAGCAGCGTTTGCGCATGCAAGGCCGTGGGCATATCGATGCTGGTGTAATAGTCATCAGCGCATTTGAGCCCGACATATTTGGCACGGGTATCGGCGCCCACACGTTGCAGAAAGGTCGAAAAAGTCACCCCGCCCCACTTGCCGATGGCACTCCAGCCCTCCACGCAAATCAACCGCGTGACCTGACTGGTGTGCGGCAACTGGTTCAATTCGGTAAGGGTCCAGCTGTGTTTATCCTGGACCAGACCGCCAACCGTGAGTTTGAAATCATCACCGTCGATGTCCGGAATGCCGTTGCGGTCGTAATAGGCATTGAACGGGAACGGGCGTGTCATCATCGACTCGGGGTAGGTCGGTGCCAGTCTGTTCGGATCGAACAGCGCCGCCTGAACCTTGTCATTGAAGCGCGAGACCATTTTCAACATGGACTCTACGGAGTCGCTGTCATCCAGGCGACAGCCCGTCAGCAAGGCAATCCCCCCCAGTGTCCAGGCATGGCGAAGAAATTGTCTGCGCGCGGGCAGGTCCAGTTCCTGCGCCACCGATTTGATGATGGCGGGCTCATCCACCCCATCTTTTCCAATCTTTCTGTTCATGAGTTAGTGCCCGCGCAGCATGGCAATCAGGGTGCGTGGCACGAGGGCCACCATCACCAGATGCACCACGGTAAAGGCGACCAGCAGGGCCATGCAGACAAAATGCACGATGCGCGCCGAGTCATAACCGCCCATCAGCTCCCTCAGCAAAGGAAACTGCACGGACTTCCAGATCACCAGTCCCGACAGCACGAGCACAATGAGATCGAGCACGACGAAGAGGTAGGCGAGCTTTTGCAGGGTGTTGTAGTGCCGCAAATCTGCATGAGCGAGCTTGCCTCTGAGGGCCGCCAGGAAATCATGAAAGACCTCGCTGGGACGGATGGGGAAAAATTTGTAGACGATGCGGCCGGAGAAGATATTGAGCAGAAGGTAAATAATGCCGTTGACGAGCAGTATCCACATCGCCGCAAAGTGCCACAGCAGTGCCCCCGCCAACCAACCACCCAAGGTGATACCGGCAGGAATCTGGAAGGAAAAAATCGGCGAGGCGTTATAGATACGCCAGCCGCTCATCACCAGGATGACCACAGCGATGACGTTGATCCAGTGGGTCAGCCGTAGCCAGATCGGGTGAATAGTTTGGGGACGACTCATATGCCCTACCCTGCCGGTAAAGTACCGGTGAATTCCCCCCCGACCACCACGAAATGTGTTGGCTCTATCCCCCGTTGTTGATGGGCCACTCCAGTGGAGTCGCAAGCAACGTCGACCCTACCGACGTATTTACCAAGATTAGCATCGGTTTATAGACGCCGTTTTTACATTATTCGTCCTGAGGTTCTTATTGACCGTCAGACTCAATCCGACAGGCTCTTGCTGACAGATTCGTAATTGTACAGTCCGTCACCAGCGACTAGACTCCCCCCGCATGAAACACTATCTGCGGTGTTGGCTCATTTTCCTGATCAGCCTGGCGCTTCCCCTCAGCGGGATGGCGGGCGTTCAGGCACCGACAGAACCTTGCCCGATGAAAACATTGGGTATGAGCATGATGAGTGACATGGGGCAGGACTGCTGCCACGACATGAAAAGCCCCACCGAGCACGGTAAACCCTGCAAACCGGGCCAGGAATGCAAAACCGGCGGCATGCTGCAAGTCTCGATCATCAAGCCTCCTGTTACCTTGTTCAGCCCTGTTGTACCTTCCTTCTCCAGCGATTTCCTGCCTGTACAAACCCCTTCAGGGGTATGGCGACCGCCTCGCGTTTGATTCCTGTACCGCACTGAGTCCCATCGCACTTTGATGCGATGGCCTATCTGCGCGCATGTCTGAAGAGACGCGCAGTGATTCATCACAGGAATTGTGAACATGAACTTCCTACGTTATTGCGCAGGCTGGCCCCTCATGGCCGGCCTGGCAGCAGGCGTACTGGCATTGCCGAGCCTGGCCGCCCCACTGACACTCGATGAAGCCTTGCGGCTGGCCGAAAACAACGCCCCGTCACTGACCGCCCAAGCTGCCAAACTCCAGGCCGCCAGCAGTGCTGCCATTCCAGCCGGCGAACTACCCGACCCGAAGTTAAAGCTCGGCGTGCAGAACTATCCCATTGGCGGCCCCGAACGCTGGAGCATTAACCAGGACTCAATGACCATGCAGATGGTTGGGGTCATGCAGGAAGTGCCCAACCGCGACAAGCGCAAAGCACGTATTGAAGTGGCCAATGCGGCCATTGACCGAGCTGCGGCTGAAGGCCGTATCGAGCGCCTGAACGTCCGTCAAGCCACAGCATTGGCCTGGATCAGCAGCTACTCCGTCGAACGTAAGGAAGCGCTATTCCAGGACTTTTACAAAGAAAATCGTCTGTTGAGCGATACCGTGCGGGCACAGATTGCCGGTGGACGAACCCAGCCTGCCGATGCGGTAACGCCCAAGCAGGAAGCGGCTCAATTGGCGGATCAACAGGACGACCTGGTCCGCCTGCGCACTCAAGCTCGAGCTGCTCTCAAGCGCTGGATTGGCCCGGCCGCCAACGACCCGCCCACCGGTAGCTTGCCGCAATGGCCCGTCGAGACCTCTGGCTACACCCATAAGCTGCAACATCACCCCGCTCTGGCGGCCTTCGAACCGATGACCCGCGAAGCGCAGGCAAAAGTCCGTGAAGCCGAAGCGGATAAGCAGTCCGATTGGAGCTGGGAACTCGATTACCAACACCGTGACCGTCAGTTCGGTGACATGGTCAGCGTGCAGCTCTCGTTCGACCTGCCACTGTTTCCCGGCTCCCGACAAAATCCAAAAGTCGCCGCCAAACACGCCGAACTCAATCAGCTGGAGGCTGAGCGTGAAGATAGGGTGCGCGAACATACCCAGCAATTGGAGGACAGTCTGGCCGAATACGAGCGTCTGAATCGGGCCGTGCGTCGCAGCCAGGACAGTCTGGTGCCCCTGGCCAGGGAAAAGGTCGGACTCACCATGGCCAGCTACCGCGCCGGTAAAGGTGACTTGGCGGCAGTCATCGCTGCCCGACGTGAACTCATAGAGGTCCGCCTCAAACAGATCGATGTCGAAGAACAGCGAGCCCTGACCAACGCACGCTTGTATTTCAATTATGGGGAAACCAGCCAATGAGCGCTCGAATCTGGAAAACGGCTGTGTTGACTGGCGTGTCGGTTGCCCTAGGGGTTGCAGGCGGTTACTGGTTCGCTCAGCAACGCATGAACACAATGCCTGATGCACTCGCCGCACAGAGCCCCAAGACGCAAGACGAACGCAAGGCCCTGTATTGGTACGATCCGATGTACCCGCAGCAGAAGTTCGATAAACCGGGCAAGTCGCCCTTCATGGACATGCAACTGGTGCCGCAATACGCCGACGCGGCAACGAGCAGCGCGGCCATCAGCATCGACCCCAGCCTGACCCAGAATCTCGGCCTGCGTCTGGCCACGGTGACCCGTGGAATCCTCGCTTCCAGCCTGGACGTGGTCGGCGTGCTGACGTTCAACGAGCGCGATGTCGCCGTGATCCAGGCGCGTACTGGCGGTTTTGTCGAGCGGGTTTATGCCCGTGCTCCCGGCGATGTGCTCAAGGCCAATGCACCATTGGCGGATATCCTGGTACCGGAATGGGCCGCAGCCCAGGAAGAATTCCTCGCACTGAAACGTAATGGCGATGCCGACTTGCTGACAGCGGCCCGCCAACGGCTGCGCCTCACGGGGATGCCGGCAGCGCTGATTACCCAGGTAGAGCGCAGCGGCAAGATTCAGCCGAACCTGACCCTCACCAGCCCCATCAGTGGTGTGCTGCAAGAGTTGGATGTCCGTATGGGCATGACCGTGGCGGCCGGCGAGACGCTGGCTCGCGTCAATGGCTTGAGCAGCGTCTGGCTAGCGGTGGCCGTTCCAGAGTCGGAGACCGGATCGATCGTCGTCGGCCAGACGGCAGAAGCACGCCTTCCAGCCTTCCCGGGGACAGTGCTCAACGGCACGGTCAGTGCGATTCTGCCCGAAACGAATAGGGACAGTCGGACCGTTCGCGTACGCGTCGAGCTGCCCAACCCTGACGGGCGTCTGAGACCCGGATTGTCGGCGCAGGTGCGCCTGAACCAGAAGACCGGGCAAAGTGTGTTGTGGGTGCCGAGCGAAGCGGTCATTCACACCGGCCGGCGCACGCTGGTGATGCTCGCCGAAGACGCCGGTCGCTACCGTCCGGTAGAGGTACAACTCGGGCAGGAAAACGACGGCAAGACGGCGGTATTGAAAGGCTTGCAAGAAGGTCAACAGGTGGTCAGCTCAGGTCAGTTCCTGCTCGACTCCGAGGCCAGCCTCAAGGGCATCGTCGCAAGTGAGCGCCTGGAAAAATCAGGGGGTCAGCCATGATCGCCGCCCTTATCCGCTGGTCAGTGGCCAACCGCTTCCTGGTCCTGTTGGCCACGCTATTCGTCACCGCCTGGGGCGTCTGGTCGGTTCAAAGCACCCCTATCGATGCACTGCCAGACCTCTCCGACGTTCAGGTGATTATCCGCACCCCTTACCCAGGTCAAGCGCCACAAATCGTCGAGAACCAGGTGACCTACCCGTTGGCCACCACCATGCTCTCGGTACCCGGAGCGAAAACCGTACGCGGTTACTCCTTCTTCGGCGACAGCTTCGTGTACGTGCTGTTCGAAGATGGTACCGATATGTATTGGGCCCGCTCGCGCGTGTTGGAGTACCTGAGCCAGATACAAAGCCGCTTGCCGGCCAGCGCCAAACCGGCCTTGGGACCCGACGCCACGGGGGTGGGCTGGATCTATCAGTACGCCTTGGTGGATCGCACCGGTGGACATGATCTGGCGCAATTGCGCGCGCTTCAGGACTGGTTTCTCAAGTTCGAGCTGAAGACCCTGCCGAACGTTGCGGAAGTGGCGACGGTGGGCGGCATGGTCAAGCAGTACCAGGTGCAGCTCGATCCGCTAAAACTGGCCAGCCTGGGTATCACTCAGGCGCAGGTCACTGAGGCGATTGGCAAGGCCAATCAGGAAACCGGTGGGGCTGTGCTGGAAATGGCGGAGACGGAATTCATGGTCCGCGCTTCCGGCTACCTGAAGACACTGAA
>Ga0207087_1243_pt1 | contig 10416 bp, 6 predicted proteins | sample Alteio_BWMinHeat_51_FD_153544 | JGI IMG/M metagenome (GOLD analysis project Ga0207087, IMG submission 153544) | Enriched cells from forest soil in Barre Woods Harvard Forest LTER site, Petersham, Massachusetts, United States -... | ecosystem: Environmental > Terrestrial > Soil > Temperate forest >... | reverse complement strand
TAAAGAAGCAATCGAGATATCGCTTCCGAAAATTGATGGAAGCGAACTGGTGTCGGATGTAAAGGACAAATTTATTCGAATCCCGGCCGCCGATCCGGGAAACATCGTAGGTTACGAATACGAGGAGGAGGTGCAGCCGTTCGTTCTGCAAGACATCTGGCGATTCCAGGAATCGAGTCCAGTGCGCGAAGCCCATTACTCCGTCCAACTTCCCGCGGGCTGGGAGTACAAAGCAACATGGATGAATTATCCGGAGGCCAAGCCAACTCAATCGGGAAACCAGGTGCAATGGCTCGTGAGCGACGTAAAGGGTATCCGGCCAGAGGACGACATGCCTCCCTGGAATGGAGTTGCCGGGCTCCTGGTCGTCTCCTTCGTGCCACCAAGCGGAGGCGCCAACAAGGGATTTCAGAACTGGAAAGAGATGGGAGATTGGGAAGCTGGGCTAGAAGCGGGGCGGCGAGATGCTTCTCCTGAGATCAAGCAGAAGGTTGCCGCGCTCACCGCTTCATCTACCACGCAGCTCGGGAAGATGCAGGCGCTGGCGAAGTTTGTCCAGGGAGATATTCGTTATGTTGCGATCGAGCTGGGGATTGGGGGCTGGCAGCCTCACCCGGCGCCAGAAATCTTCACGCATCGGTATGGGGATTGCAAAGATAAAGCGACGCTCATGAGTTCGATGCTGCACGAAATCGGTGTCGAGTCGTTCTACATTTCCATCAATACGGTGCGTGGAGGAGCCGCTCCAGACCGGCCTCCCATGATCGGCTGGTTCAACCACGAAATTCTGGCGGTGCGTTTACCGGCGGACGTGAAGGATAAATCGCTGGTCGCAGTAATTGAGCATCCAAAGCTGGGGCGTCTGTTGATTTTTGATCCGACGGACGAATACACACCGTTTGGACAGTTGCGCGGCGAGCTGCAAGCGAACCACGGGCTACTCGTCACGCCCGACGGTGGCGAGTTGCTGAAACTGCCAGAGATGCCGCCGGCGATGAGCGGAATCCAGCGTACCGCAAAGTTGACACTGAACCCCAGGGGCACACTGAGCGGCGAGGTTGCCGAAACGCGGTTTGGCGATTCCGCGCTGTGGCAGCGGGTGATGCTCAAGTCGGTGACGAAGGAAACAGATAAAATCAAACCGATCGAGAACGTGGTCGCGAATTCGCTTTCGACTTTTCAGATCACCAAGGCAAATATTCTAAACCTCAACCAAACGGATCAACCTTTTGGATACCAGTACTCACTTGTTGCGGAGAGCTACGCGAAGACCGCCGGCAATCTATTGCTGGTCCGCCCAAGAGTTCTGGGGAGCAAGTCGCGCGACCTCTTGGAGACCAAGGAAGCGCGAAAGTACCCCGTGGAATTTGATGGGCCCTCGCGGGATACGGACACATTCGAAATTACGATACCGCCTGGCTATGAAGTAGATGATCTGCCTCCGCCCATCAACGCCGACTTCAGCTTTGCGAGCTACCACAGCAAGACGGAAGTGAATGGAAACACGCTGAAGTACACGCGGACCTATGAAGTGAAAGAGCTGAGTGTGCCGGTGAGCAAAGTGGACGAGCTGAAGAAACTTTACCGGATCATCGCCAGCGACGAGCGGAATACCGCCGTCCTAAAGCCCGCGACTCACTAATTCAAAGCTTTTTAGGTTTGCGAGGTTGCGCTCGGGAATGGCGTCCGCGGAGTGAAAAAGAGCAGCGCTGAGGGCGGCTGCACTCCGGCAAGTCTTTTTTGCAGGGCGCGTGCCGCGGCGGCGCGCGTTTCTGCCAGCAGCGCTTGAGCAGTTTCGAGAGGCAGATTCAGGCGATAGACGTCAGCACGTTGGGCGTGGGAATATTTCTCGTAACGTGGCGCGGTTTTTTGTGCGGCCCCTAGCAGGATTTCCCAGGGACAACGCTTTTGGAGCCAGCGCTTCGCTGAAGCCTCTTTCCGCGTGATCTCAATCAGCGAGCGTTGCGAGCCGCCTCCGATTTCGAGGGACACGGTGGTCACTTCGGAAGCGCGGAAGAGACGCGAAGGGTCGTCCTCCGGATAAGGTGCCAAAAGAGCGGCGATTTCGCTAGGCTCCGAAGCGAAACTATCCCACCAGTAGCGATATCCGTTATAGACCACCGTTCCGGCGCGGAAAATCTGCTGCACTCGCGCCACATTCTTTCCGGTGACGGTGAGAACCATGTCGGTAAGCTCGGCCATTTGAAAGGTCTGCCGCACCACGGGGCGCACGGTTACGTAGCCGGCGTCTTCTTCCGTGAAGCGAATCGCGATGGTTTTTGGCAGGGCCATTCGAAAGCGGTGTGAGAATGCTTAGCCGAGTTTCGAAAGGCGATCGCGGACGCGGTCGCTGAGCGCCTTACCGTCCACGGTTTTTCCTTCGAGGGCGGATTTCGCGGCTTTCACCACGGCGCCCATCTGCTTGATGGAGTTTGCGCCGGTTTCGGAAATGGCTTTGGCGATGGCGGCGTCCATTTCCGCCTCGCTGGCGCCAGCCGGCAGATAGGACTCGATGATGGCGAGTTCCTTGGTTTCCTTCGAGGCCAGCTCGGGGCGGTTGCCTTTGGTGAACTGTTCGATGGATTCCTTGCGCTGCTTGACCAGCGTTTGGAGGATTTGGATGGACTCGGGCTCATCCAGCGTGCGCATCTTTTCAACTTCCTTGTTTTTGATGGCCGTTTTCATTCCGCGCAGGACGCTGAGGCGCAGCTCGTCCTTTGCGCGCATGGCGTCCACCAGGTCCTTCTGGATCTTTTCGGCAAGACTCATCGCCAGTTCCTCACTGCAATGAATATAGCAGACGAGGAAAGCGTGCAAGCAAGAATGGTTGCATATACCGCCAACGAATCTGCAGCGCCTATTTGACAGTGCGCGAGTGGCTCGCTAACGTTATTCCCTTGCAGAGCGCGCGAAAAACGCGCCTGAGACGCCAAAGGAACACATGAAAGTCATCGTAGCGGACAAGATCAGCGAGCGAGGAGTGCAGCTACTGAAGGAGCAAGAGGGGTGGAACGTTGTGCTGTCCACGAAAGAAACGCTGAATGCGGAGATTGCCGATGCGGACGCCTTGATCGTGCGCAGCGCGACAAAAGTTACGGCCGACTTGCTGGACAAGGCGCCGAAACTGCGTGCGGTGGGCCGCGCCGGCGTTGGAGTTGACAATATCGACCTGGAAGCCGCCACGAAGCGCGGCGTGCTGGTGATGAGCACTCCGGGCGGAAACGCTATCAGCGTGGCGGAACATACGTTCGCGCTGCTTTTGGCGCTGGCGCGGCAGGTTCCGCGGCTGGACAAAGCAATTCATGAAGGGCGCTGGGAGAAGTCTTCCGCGGCGGGGACGGAAGTGCGCGGGAAGACGCTTGGTCTGATCGGGCTGGGTCGAATCGGAAGTGAAGTTGCCGTGCGAGCCGAAGCGTTTGACATGCGCGTGCTGGCGTACGATCCCTTCATCAGCGAGGCGGCCGCGCGTGAAGTTTCGGTCGAACTAGTGCCACTCGAAAAACTGTTGGCCGAGAGTGATTTTGTCTCGCTGCATACGGCGCTAAGTCCCGCGACGCAAAACCTGATCAACGCCGCAAACATCGAGAAAATGAAGACTGGCGCGCGACTGATTAACGCAGCGCGCGGTGAGCTGATTGATGAAGCGGCCCTGGCGCATGCCCTGAAGAATGGAAAGCTCGCCGGTGCAGCCCTTGACGTATTCGTGGAAGAGCCGCCAAAGAATTCGCCACTGGTGGGATTGCCGTATGTGATTGCCACGCCGCATGTAGCGGGCTCGACGACGGAGGCGCAGGAAGAAGTGGGCACGCAGGTGGCGGTGCAGATCAAGGATTATCTGGCGGAGGGAATCATCCGCAACGCGGTGAACCTGCCGGCACTTTCCGCGGATCAATACCGGCGCGTGCGGCCGTATCTCGAACTGGCGGAGCGCCTGGGGTCGCTGGTTTCGCAAGCGGCGGCGGTGCGTCCGGCGCGAATTCGCATCCGTTACGCAGGAGAAGTGGCCGAAGTTGGCACGCACCTGCTGCGCAGCGCGGTGCTCGCGGGGGTGTTGAACGCCGTGCTGGATGAAAAGGTGAACGTGGTGAACGCCCCGGCGGTGGCTGCGGCCAGAGGCTTGACGGTCGAGGAAGAAACGCGCAGGCGCGAGCATGGGTTTCCTAACACGCTGGAAGTTTCCGCTTTGCCGGAAAAAACCGGATCGGCGCAGGGATTTACGGCCGAAGGCACGGTATTGCATGACGGCTCGGCACGTGTGCTGCAAATCGAGGGAATTCCGCTGGAGGCGGAACTCGAAGGCACCATTCTTTATTTGAGAAACCGCGACGAGCCCGGCGTTATCGGCCAGATCGGAAGCACCCTTGGGAAGCTCGGCGTCAACATCGCCACCTTTGCCCTGGGCCGCCGCGCACCGCAGCGCGGCGCCGACGCCGTCTCTCTTGTTCGCGTCGACGGGAAAGTTTCGGCCTCAGTTCTGGACCCGATCCGCGAAATTCCTGCCATTACGGAAGCCAAGCTACTGCATTTAGGTTAGATAAAATCCATCTCGTGAGGCATCTAAAGCGTTCTTTAAGTATTGCTTTACGTATGGTGGGTGAAGGGGTACCCACCCCGCTTTTTTTGCAAAGAGTACGGATCCATTTCATTTCAAAAGAATTGCCGTTTGCTCTTGTGCAAAAGAGCGCACAAGAGAATTACGGGCGGCTAAAAAAACGCAGGATTGAATCGAAACAACTTGTCTTGACATACCTTAGCGACCTGTTCTAAAAACTACCTCAACGATTGATTCAGTCGAGTGGTGGGTGAGATTGCTCCGGGGACCATTTATATTTCGTTCAGGGTCTTAAGTCGGCGGTGAGTTGACATTGCATCTCACTTTTCCGGCGCCTACCTGTTGAGATCAATTTGACGTGCAATCAAGGTGCGCGAAAGGGGTAGTCCATGGAATCGTTTTCGATGAAGCGCAAGCTATCTCTCTTTCTCTCTGGCATTCTAGCCATCCTCTTAGTGGCGGGTAATGCCTGGGGACAGGCAAGCGCAAGGCTCATAGGCGTCGTGAAAGACCAATCGGGCGCGACGGTTGGCGGCGCGACGGTTACTCTGACGAATCAAGCGACAAACGTCAGCCGCACAACAAGAACCGATGGGGAAGGCAATTATCTGTTTGCGCTAGTGGATGTTGGCACGCACCGACTAACGGTAGAACACGCGGGGTTCAAGAAGAATGTTCAAGGCGGAATTACGCTGGAAGTAAATCAGAACGGCCGGTTGGATGTGATCTTGGAAGTGGGACAGACAAGTGAAATCATAGAGGTGACGGCGGCGGTGCCGCAGGTGGACACATCGGGCGCCGTGCTTGGAAAAGTCGAAGACACCCAGCGGATCCAGGATCTTCCCCTGGTAGACCGCGATACGCTTCAGCTCGGCTTGCTGCAAGCTGGCGTGTTTGCGCCGGATCCAGATGATGGCTCCAAAAACCCGTTCAGTGTGAGCGGCCAGCGTTCGGAATCCCTAACTTTCGTGCTGGATGGGGCGGACAACTCGAATTTCCTCAGCAACCGAATTGTGGTCAACCCGAACCCTGACGCCGTGCAGGAATTTAAGATCCTTACCAACAACTATGATGCAGAATTTGGACGCTCTTCTGGCGGCATCGTAAATCAAGTGATCAAGTCCGGGTCGAATCAGGTCCATGGTTCGGCCTTCGAATTTCTTCGTAACGACGTGCTCAACGCTCGAGATTTCTTTCTACCTGCTTCTACCGGACCGAAGGCGGCATTTAAACGAAATGTCTTCGGGGGAACCGTCGGAGCGCCAATCAAGAAGGATAAGACATTTGTCTTCGGTTCCTACCAGGGAGCGCGTCGGCGAGAGGGACAGAGTGCGGGACAGCTCACGGTATTGAGCAAGCCCGAGCGAACGGGAGACTTCAGTGATTTGTGCACACCGGGGGGCGGCAATGCGGGGTTCGACGCCAGCGGAGTTTGCCAGACAACCGGCACACAGCTCTTTAATCCTAACGGGAACCCCTATCCTTTCAATCAAGTTCCGGTGAATCCCGTTTCCGCGAACTACATCTCGAAGTACGTGCCACTTCCGAATTTGGGCACTAATGGGTTCATTACATCGCAGTCCGCGGCCACGGATGAGGATCAGGGGATTATCCGGGTGGACCACAGTTTGACTGGGCGAGACGCTCTTTCCGCGCTCTACATCATCAATGATTTCAGGGATGCTTTGCCTTTCCAGCAAAACAAAGGCGCTTCGACAGGAGGAAACGTTCCCGTTGGCTCTGGCGTCTCAGACGCGGAGCGCACTCATCTGCTCACGCTCACGTGGACGCATACCTTCAACCGCGGCTGGATCAACGAACTTCGCGCTTCTGCCAACCGTGACGCAAACCTTCAGGCAAGCCCCGCTGATCATACGACGCCGGCGCAACTGGGATTCACGAATGTGAGTTCGGATGATCCGAACGGGGCCGCCCCGCCGATCCTTTTCGTGACGAACTTCTTCAACCTAGGGCCTTCCCCGCAAGGGCCTACGAAACTGCACGATATGACCTACCAGTATCAAGATCATATTACGATTCCGCACGGGCGCCACGAGTGGAAGTTTGGGGTGGACGTTCACCGTGTCCAGAATAACTTCGACTTCGACTTTTACAATAACGGGGGCTTCTTCTTTGGCGGTTCCGCAGGAGCCCCGCTCGCCGGGCGTACTTTCACTGGAGACGCCAGGGCCGATTTCGTAGGCGGATTCGCTGGGAGTCTCACACAGTTCTCCAATGCGGTCTACGGCATTCGCACGACGTCGCAGTACTACTATGCGCAGGACACTATCAAGGTTGTACCCAGACTGACCTTGAACCTTGGGCTTCGCTACGAGTACAACAGTCCGCAATACGACGTCCACAACAACATCCTTGGTTTCTTCGGCCCGAACGCCCAGTCCACGGTATTTCCGAACGCGCCCCCAGGGATTTTGTATCCGGGTGATCCAGGCACGCCAAACCGTGCTCTCGTATACCCTGATCGCAACAATTTTGCACCGCGGGTGGGATTTGCCTGGGACATGTTCGGCAATGCCAAGCTGGTCATGCGCGGTGGAGGTGGAATTTTCTATGACATCGAGGACGGCGCATTGAACTTGCAGTTCGGCGGACAGCCTCCGTTTGGCGACGCGCTGAGTCTTAACTTCCTGCCGTCGAACGTCTCGGCGTCACCTAATTTTCTGGCCGATCCCTTTACGCCCAGCGGAATCCAAAATCCTTTTCCCTTCGCGTCAAAAGGCGGCGTAGGGACATTTTTCATACCTAAAATCTCGTTTGCATTCGTGACGGATCCCCACTTCCGGACGCCATATTCGGAAAACTTCAATTACGGCTTCCAGTATCAACTGTCGAAGAATACCGCGGTTGAAGCCGTTTACGTCGGAAGCCTAGGGCGCAAGCTGATCAGCACGATAGACGTCAATCCGCCGCTGCCGAGCATCGAAACGACGCAGCTCAACAATGGGTTCTCGTTTCCAAATGAGACATGTGCCCGCGCGCTCGCTGCTTGTGTTAATGCGACGACTGACCCGAACGCTAGTTTGGTGAATATCGGGCAGCTCCTGACGGATAAGAGCAATGGAATCTCTGCCAGTCATGAATTCCAGATGACTGTTGATAAGCGGACTGGGCACGGGCTTTCGTTCCGGGCAGCCTACACGTTTTCCAAGACCACGGATCTCACGTCTGGCTTCCGCTCGCGCTCCTCGACATACACAGATCCGTTCGACCCGAGCTTGGATCATGGACTAGCCGATTTTGACGCCACGCATCGGTTCGTATTCAGCGGGACCTGGGAAATTCCGATCAGTAAGCCCTTCCAAAGCAACGGAGTCATGAAGAAAATTACCGAGGGGTGGGTAGCTAATGCCATAACGACGTTTCAGAGCGGGCAGCCCTTTACCATCTACTCCAACTTCGACAACAGCCTCCAGGGCAACTTCCTGGATCGCCCCAACTTGATTGGTAAAATCAGGACTCTAAATGCGCGGACAAACACTTCGTTTGCCGCATCCGCCGCGAACTGTTCCTTACAGGCCCCAGATGCGAATGGCAATTTAACCGGAAATTTTTACTTTGATCCAACTGCTTTTGATTGCACATTCAACGGAGACCTCCACTTGGCGCCGGGATCTCTGGCATCGTTCGGGGATCTGGGAAGGAACACGCTTCGCGGCCCGGGAATCAACAATTGGGATATTTCATTCCTGAAGAGAATGAAATTCACGGAGTCGAAGTCGCTCGAGTTCCGCGCGGAAATGTTCAACGCCTTTAACCATGCCCAGTTCCTGAATCCTGATAACCAAGGATTCAGCGGGACGTTTGGGCAGATTAGCAAGACGAGAGGACCGCGGCTAGTGCAGTTTGCACTGAAGTTCTACTACTGAGTTTAAGTTCGACAGAAAAGGGCCGCACCTTACTGGGGTGGGGCCCTTTTCTATTGCTGGATTGCTTTGTACGCATGGCCAGAGATGGGAGATGGCAAGGCGAAATGGTTCGGATGGGTCCCCACACCGAAGGATCTCGTCCATATAGCCGATTGGGAAGAGCTATGTTAATCTGAGACTCCCGCTTGGGTCGCAGGAATGCGACCAGGCCTATCAGTCGGGGCGTAGCGCAGCCTGGCTAGCGCGCCTGGTTCGGGACCAGGAGGTCGATGGTTCAAATCCATTCGCCCCGACCATTTTCCCCATTAAATATTCGCCGTTCGTTTCACTAACTATTTGAAACGATTGAGTTTGTGTGGCGCTTTGTGGACTCTTATTCGCCGTAGGGAACCCAGATGTTCTTTACTTGTACGGAGTGATCGAGGAACCAGCGGCCTTCGCCCTGCTTCACGTCAAACCAGTTGATGGCGCGGCCTTCGTTGGTGAAGGTCTGCTTGAGATTTCCTACTGATAGCATTTTGACAGTTGCAGCGGCAGCTTCATCGGTGAAACACCAGATGGCGTCCACATCGTCGTGTTCTGTGAGCGTCTTCACCAGTTCAACGGCGCGACCCGTAACGATGTTGATCACACCATCCGGCAGATCGCTGGTTTCGAAAACCTGATAGAGATCGCCGGTGATGAGTGGATATTTTTCCGATGGAATGGCAATGACGGTATTCCCCGCCGAAATGGCGGGCATGACGAGCGAGAGGAATCCAAGGAGCGGCGCATCCGCGGGACAGATCACGCCGACCGTTCCAATCGGCTCCTTCATCGCAAGAGCGACGTTGCGGAAGGGCGGGTTGTGCACCGCGCCGTCGTATTTATCGGCCCAGGCCGCGTAGGAAAAAATGCGTTCGATTCCCAGGCGGACTTCTGCGCCGGCTTGCTCTTTCCCTATGACCGCAGCCAGACGATTGGCGATTTCTTCGCGGCGTTGCGAGAGATTCTCTGCAATGTAAAATAGCACTTGCGCGCGATTGTGCGCGGTTGCTTTGCCCCAGCTTTCGGCTTTGCGCGCTGCTTCGACGGCGTTGCGAATGTCCTTGCGATTGCCCAGTGGTGCTTCGCCAAGCAAGCGGCCGTCTGCGCCGCGAACTTCCATGCTGTAGCCGGAATCAGGCCGCGCTTGTTTGCCGCCGATGTAGAGCTTTACGGTGCGGTCGATCGGTGGAGCGGCGAAGTCGGCGGCCTGCTCTGGAGGCTGGTCGATGGCGAGCGGCGTGGGATGAAGCGGCGGCGCCTGCTTGAACCACGCGGGCTCAAGATATTCGAGCATTCCTTCGCGGCCACCTTCGCGGCCAAAGCCGCTCTCGCGATATCCGCCGAAGCCGCAGGCAGCGTCGAAGAGATTCGTGCAGTTGACCCAGACCACGCCGGCCTTCAGCTGCGCGGCAACGTGCAAGGAGACGTTGATGCTTTCGCTCCACACGCAGGCGGCCAGGCCGTATACCGTGTTGTTGGCGAGTTCGACCGCCTCACGCGGAGTGCGGAACGTCATCCCGGCCAGCACGGGACCGAAAATTTCCTGCTGCGCGACGACGGAACTTGGATGCACGTTGCTCAACAGCGTTGGCGGAAAATAGAGGCCGCGCGAGGGCACGGGAATGGAAGGCTGCCAGCACGCCTTGATCCACCAACCGCTGGATGCGCTCGAGCTGAACGCGCGCGACGATTGCGCCAATGTCAATGGCCTTGTCCAGAGGAGCACCGATGCGCAGCGTGTTCATGCGGTCCTGAATTTTGCCAATCAAGGATTCCGCGATGCTCTCCTGCATCAAGAGGCGCGAGCCTGCGCAGCAAACTTGTCCCTGGTTCAACCAGATGCCGTCCACTAATCCTTCCACCGCGCTATCCAGGTCGGCATCCTCAAAAACAATGAATGGAGATTTGCCGCCAAGTTCCAGGGAAAGTTTTTTGTGGCTTTGCGCCGTC
>Ga0207087_1242_pt1 | contig 10481 bp, 3 predicted proteins | sample Alteio_BWMinHeat_51_FD_153544 | JGI IMG/M metagenome (GOLD analysis project Ga0207087, IMG submission 153544) | Enriched cells from forest soil in Barre Woods Harvard Forest LTER site, Petersham, Massachusetts, United States -... | ecosystem: Environmental > Terrestrial > Soil > Temperate forest >... | reverse complement strand
CCGTTGTCCCGCGTCCCGCTGAGCTTCTCCCGCGCCGCCGCCCGGAACACTCTCATCGTGAAATGGAACTCGCTCCCTCGTCCCTCTTCGCTTTCCACCCAGATGCGCCCGCCCATCAACTCCACGAGCCGTTCGCAGATTGAAAGTCCCAGCCCGGTGCCGCCGTAGCGTCGCGTGGTGGACATGTCCGCCTGCGCGAACGCCTCAAAAATCTTTTGTCGTTTGTCCTCCGGTATTCCGATCCCGGTGTCGGCCACCGTGAACTCCAGCATCAAACCATCTTCCGTGTTCCCACCGTGCCGGCCATAAATGGCCACTTGTCCCCTGTTTGTGAATTTCAGCGCGTTTCCTGCCAGATTGATCAACACTTGGCGCAAGCGCGTGGAATCGCCGCGCACCACTTCCGGAATGTCCCGACCCGTATTCCATACCAGTTCAACGCCCTTTTGCTGCGCGCTCAGTGCCAGCGGCTGCAGCGCCTCTTCGATGCAGTCCTCCACGGATAACTCCGCGATTTCCAGGTCCACCTTGCCCGCTTCAATTTTTGAAAGATCCAGAATATCGTTCAGCAGCGTTAGCAGCGATTCCCCCGAACTCTTCACCATGTTCAGGTAATCGCGCTGCTCCTCGTCCAGGTTCGTTTCGAGCGTCAGCGTGGTCATTCCCAGAATCCCGTTCATGGGCGTGCGAATTTCGTGGCTCATGTTCGCCAGAAAATCGCTCTTCGCGCGGTTCGCCGCTTCCGCATCTTCTTTTGCCTGCCGCAGGGCCTCTTGCGCTTTTATCCGTTCGGTGATGTCCACGAAGGTTACGACCGCCCCCAGCATCGTGCCCTGCTGCAGCAGCGGGTGACACCACACCTCCGCGTCGAAACTGGTGCCATCGGCGCGCCAAAACAGTTCGTCCGCAGAATGGAATCTTCTGCCGCCCCGGAATTCCCTCTGCAACGCGCACTCGCTCCGCGGACATGGCGATCCGTCGCGCCGCGTGTGGTGGAGGACGTCATGTATATTCCGTCCCATCACTTCGTTTTGCGAACTGTAACGCAAGAGTCGCAGCATCGCGCGATTGCAGAACGTGCATTCCCCTTTGGTGTCTACTCCATAGATTGCTTCTCCGGTGGATTCCAGCAGCAGCCGTATCCGGCCTTCCTCTTCGGACAAGCGCTGCTCGCCCGTGTCGCGCTCGCTGATCAGCGCGCCCAGCACCAATCCCGCGAGAGACAGAATCAGCATCAGAAATTGCAGCACCGTAAGTTCGCTGGGGGCCCGCGGGTAAATTCGCAGCGCCACGATGATTCCAGAATCCATCGCCAGAATCGCCGCCGTGGCCCCGCGGAGCCCTCGCCGCACCGCCATCCACAGCAGCGGCAGGAATAGCAGATAGAACAACTCGTTTCCGCGCGACCAATATCCGCTCAGTGCCACCCAAAGCACCGCCACGATACTGATTGCGAACAGCCCCGACTCCACTGTCCTCCCGAGTCCCTGCCATTCGCGTCTGCCCACCGTGCGTGCGCCGTGGTCCTCCGCGGTCCCCGCAAGTTCGGGGTAGCCCGCGAATCGCCGCAGCCCCGGCAAGATGTAGATGAGGCAAAACGGCGTAATCGATCCGATCGCCACGGCATCGCCAATCCACCAATTCAAAGTTGCCGGCAAGTATTGCCGTGATGCCACCAGGTGATCGGCCACCAGGAACCCCGTGCCTACGAACGCCGCCACGCACGACGTACAAATGGCGATGAACAGCAGCCACATCATATCCCTCACCGATCGCAGCCGAAGATCGATCTTGACCACGCGCCGCAGTAGCAGCGCCGCCGCCGTGTACACCACGGCGAATTCAATGTTTCCCACCAAAAAAATATAGGAGCGTACCGGCTGGTGATAATTCACGATCGACGCGATGCATTCTGCGATCAGGATAGGGAATGCGTAAATCGGCCCGAGTCCAATCAACACCGCGAACGCCAACCCCGTGGGCGGATACCATGCGCTGATTTCCGTCCAAATCTGAAAAGCCACCGTGGAACGGTCCAGCAGCACGTGCGCCAGAACAAAGCACACTGCAACCAGCAGTTGCCGGAGTTTGCGTCGCAAGTCTGGAGTCAATCCATCCCCCGTCTGGCCTACCGCGCTTGTGTTCTCTGGGCGAGGGTTGGCGGTATCACGCATCGCCAAAATCGTTCGATTGCGAACCTTCGCGTTCCATCATGTTCCGAAATGAAATTGCGGCCTGAAAAAGCCCCGCGGGTGCCCCTTGCCCGCCGCCGCTCGCGACGCACCGATTTTCCGCTAATCCTTGCGGCGTCAATAATTTCGCGCCTCTCGACGGCATCCCCTCGTTCTTCCTGGATGCTGCCTTCACGGGTTCTACCAAGCGCCCCGAGGGCCAAATCTGTAACTTTGTCGAACTGGAAAAGATTAGAGAATTCTCGCGTGTATCCCAATCGACTCAGCCGACGCACCATCACTAAGGCTCACCTGGCTTCGGCGCCCGCCCACACCTTAAGTTGAGCACCCGCCGACGCGGGTGTTATCCTGCCTCGTATGGCGGACCCCGTTGTTTCTCCGCCGGAAGTGGCGTTCACCTCCCCGCTCGAACACTCCCGGCGCCAGCTTGAAGCCTTGCTCGAAGTCAGCGAGGCCATCGCCCAGCAGCGCGATCTTCCCGCGCTTTTCCACGACCTTGCCGCGCGCCTGCACTTCGTCATTGAGTTCGACTTCCTCAGCCTCGTCCTTCACGATCCTGCGCGCAACGTTATGCGCCTCCACATCCTGGAAAGCCGCATTCCCAGTGAAAAGACCACTGGCTCGGAATCTCCCGTTGAAAACAATCCTTCCGGCTGGGTCTGGCAAACGCAGCAGCCTTTTGTCGTCAGCGACGTTGCGGAAGAAACGCGCTTCCCTGAATTCGTCACGCGAATCCGCGAGCATAACGTTCGCTCCCTTGCAATCATCCCGCTGACTACCGCCCAGCGCCGCCTCGGTGCCCTGGGCTTTGGCCGCCTCGTGCCCCAGCGCGTTACGGACACCGAACTCCAATTCATGCAGCGCGTCGCCGGCCTGGTGGCCGTCGCCGTGGACAACGCTCTCAATTTCGAAACCTCCCAGGCTTATCAAACGCAACTCGCCCGCGAGCGCGATCGCCTCCAGGTCCTTCTCGAGATCAACAACGTCCTAGTGACCACGCGCGATCTCCCCGAAGTATTCCGCGGCATCGTGTCCACCCTCACGCGCGTCATCCATCATGACTACACTAGCCTCGCGCTTCTGGATCCCTCCAGCGGCCTTCTCAAGATCCACGCGCTTGATTTTCCAGGCCACCCGGGCCTCTTCCAACAGGAGATCACCGTATCGCGCGATACTTCTCCCGCCGGCCACGCCATGTCCACCGGGCAGCCGCTGCTGGCCCGTGGGGGGGAGCTGGACCGCTACACCAGCGAAGTCATGCGTATTCTCCGCAAGGAAGGCTTGCAGAACATCTGTTGCGTCCCGCTGATCAGCCAGGGCCGCGCGTTTGGTTCCCTCAATCTTGCCAGCCGCCGTCTCGACGCGTTTACTTCGCAAGACGTCGAACTCCTGCAGCAAGTCGCCGCGCAAATCGCCATCGCCGTCGAGAATGCCCTGGCCTTCAAGGAAATCGATGCGCTGAAAAACAAGCTCGCCGAAGAAAAGCTTTACCTCGAAGAGGAAATCCGCTCGGAATTTAATTTTGAGGAAATCGTCGGCGAAAGCGCCGCGCTCAAGCGCGCCCTGGCCCAAGTCGAACTCGCCGCACCGGCCGGAACTTCCGTGCTTCTTCTCGGCGAAACCGGCACCGGCAAGGAGCTCTTTGCCCGCGCCATCCACAATCTCAGCCCGCGCCGCGACCGCACCTTCGTCAAAATCAATTGCGCTGCGATTCCCAGCGGCCTGCTCGAGTCCGAACTGTTCGGCCACGAACGCGGCGCCTTCACCGGCGCCATCAGCCAGAAAATCGGCCGCTTCGAGTTGGCCGACCGTGGCACGCTCTTCCTCGATGAAGTCGGCGATCTTCCTCTCGAGCTGCAGCCCAAACTTTTGCGCGTCTTGCAGGAGCAGGAATTCGAACGCCTCGGCGGCAACCGCACCCAGCGCGTGGACGTCCGCGTCGTCGCCGCCACGAATCAAGATCTTTCGAAACAAGTCGCCGAGCGATCCTTCCGCAGCGACCTTTTTTACCGCCTCAATGTTTTCCCCATTCAAATCCCCGCGCTCCGCGAGCGCGCCGAAGACATTCCTCTCCTGGTCCGCTATTTCGTCCAGAGATTTAGCCGCCGCCTCAATAAAGCCGTCGAGTACATCCCCGCCGACGCCATGGATGCCCTCACGCAATACTCCTGGCCCGGCAACGTCCGCGAACTCGAAAACCTCCTCGAGCGCGCCGTGCTTCTCTCCCCCGGCAAGGAACTCAGAGTCCCACTCACGGAACTCAAATCCGCCGCCGCAAATTCCACTGCTGGCGCCGAAGCCTCTTCCTCCTTTAGCTCCTCAACCTCATTTATTTCCCCAGCCCCCTCCATTTCTACTCTTGAAGAAGCCGAGCGCCAGCACATCCTCCGCGCCCTCAAGCAAACGCAGTGGCGCATCGCCGGCTCCAAAGGCGCCGCCATCCTCCTCGGCATGAAACGCACCACGCTGCAAGCCCGCATGCGCAAGCTCGGCATCCGCCGCCCGGTTTAGTTCCGCCGGCGCCAACTTTTTGTGAGTCTCCGGGTTCTATTGACAAGCCATTCGGAAACGCTGGTATCCTGAATATCTCACCAGCCGTGTCCAGCCTCCCCACCCCGGGGGGAATAGAGGCAGCGAGTCATGAATCCGGAAAAACTCCGCGTTGCGCGGGAAAAGCTCACTCGTGTCTTCCGCTATCTGGAAGCCCTCAACCAGCATCGCAATCCGGCCAAGCGCCAGATTCGCGAACAGCTCTGGAGTTTCTGGTTGCACGACCTTCCGGACCATCCCTCGATTAAACGGGGCGCCTCTAAATCCGGTCCCGCGAAAGCCAAGGCCGCGGAGTCTCCGAACGGCGACGCGAGTGCCGACGGATTCGTTCTAAAAGTTCAGCGCCCGGTGCTGACTCCTCCGCCTGAGCCTCCCAGCATAATCGCCGCATGGCTTGAAGCTGGTTGGGACGACCCGTCGAGAGAGCCCTCCGTCACCGCTACCCGGAATGAATCACCTCAAGAAAGCGAAACACGCATTGCCAACTTCGCCGATGAACCGGCGCGCCTGGCTGCCTTGTCGCGTTGGAAAGTGGCGCGCGAAGAATGGGCCAGGAACGAAAAGCCCGCTCGCGCCGCGATGAAAATCTTCGAAACTTTGTACTCGCTTTATGGCCGCATCGACCGCGAAGCCGAACGTGTCGAGCTGGTTCTCGGAGACGGCATTCTTAGTTGGGGCCGCTCCGAAGGCAGCATCTACCATCCCATTCTCCTGCAGCGCCTGCAGCTTCAGTTCAATGCCGCAGTCCCGGAATTCACTCTCTCGGAAGCCGACCACCCCGTCGAACTTTATTCCGCTCTCTTCCAATCCATGAGCGACGTGGACGGGCGCGCCATCGGCCGCTGCCGCGAAGAGTTGGAGCAGGAAGGCTTTCATCCGCTTATCAATGGTGCGACCTCCGGGTTTCTGAAGCGCCTGGTTGTTCAACTCTCGCCGCGCGGCGAATTGCTCGAGAACCGCGCGCCCGCCGGTGAAGCGAATGATCCCCGGATCGGGCGCGACCCGATTGTATTTCTGCGTTCTCGTACTCTTGGATTCGCCGCCGCTATTGAGGGCATTCTGGCCGACCTTCGAACGCGCGAGGATCTACCCTGGTCCCTTTTGAATATCGTTGGAGAGGAATCTCCTCTCCCCGGCACCGGAGAATCCGATCCTTCGGCAAATCGCTATAGCGAAGCCGATGCCGAAGTCCTTCTCAGCAAACCCGCGAATCCCGAGCAGATTCGGATTGCCAAGCAACTTGAGGAATACGGCGGCGTGCTGGTTCAAGGCCCGCCAGGCACGGGAAAAACTCACACCATCGGAAATCTGATTGGCCATTTGCTGGCCCAGGGAAAGAGCGTCCTCGTCACCAGCCATACGACAAAAGCGTTGCGCATGGTGCGCCATCACATTGTTCCGGAGCTGCGTCCGCTGTGCGTCAGCCTTCTGGAAAGCGACCTGGACAGCCGCAAACAACTGGAAAGCGCCGTCGGCTCCATCGCGGAAAGACTGTCGCGTGCCGATGCCGGTTCGCTCGAAATCGAGTGGAAGAAATTGGAAGCCGAGCGCGGTGAACTGTTGAAAAAGCTCGACGATGTCCGAAATCAGTTTACCGACGCCCGCGCCGACGAGTATCGCGACGTTGTCATCGCGGGAAAATCCTGGGCCCCGGCCGACGCCGCTCGCAAAGTCGCCCTGGAAAAAGAGACTCTCGGCTGGATCCCCAGCCCCGTCGCCGCCGTGGCTCCTTTGCCTCTCTCTCCCGGGGAGCTGGCCGACCTTTACCGCACCAACGTTTCCGTCTCTCGCGAAGACGAAGCCGAACTTTCAGGCCACCTCCCGGAGCTCCATAATCTGCCCCGGCCCGAAGACTTCGAGGCCTCCGTAAGCGAGCGCAATCGCCTTGGCATGGAAGATCTGGATCTGCGTTCCGATCTCTGGCAATCGGGCGCATCGCAAGGCTCGCCCGGCGAACTGGAAGCGCTCGCTGCCGGCTTGACCCAGGCGGTCGAGCCTCTCTCCGGGAAAGAAAAGTGGAAGCTCGCTGCCGTTTACGCCGGGAAATACGGTGACGCGCATCGCCAACCCTGGGACCAGTTGGTCAGCTTCGTCCGCTTGGTTCACCGCGAAGCCGCCAACGCGCAGGAATCGTTCGTCAAGTACGGCCCGCAACTTTCTGGCAGTTCATCGCTCGAGGATCAGGAGCGCATTGCCGGCGAAATTCTCCGCCATCTTGAAAACGGCGGCAAACTCGGTTCTTTCGCGCTTCTCACGCATAAATCCTGGAACCATTTCATCGAATCCGCAAGAGTGAAGAACGCGCCCCCCGCGCCTCCCCGAACATTTTCAGGCTCTTCGCAAGCTTGCGCACCTCAAAAACCTGCGACAGGAACTCGCTGGCCGCTGGGACCGTCAGGTGGCCGCCCTCGGGACTCCGCCCTCCAGCGAAATGGGCGAAGAAGTCGAAAAAACGCTGATGCAGTTTTGTGAATCCATCGAGAATTGTCTCGGCTGGCACGAGCACACCTGGCTTCCGCTGCAACAGCAACTCGAAGATCTCGGCTTTCGCTGGGAAAAATTTCTTGCCGAACAGCCTGCCGTCGTTGGCGCCGATGGCGAATTGGTGCGCATCGGCAAAGCCGTCACGAACACTCTTCTTCCCATTCTCGACTCGCGTTATAAAAAACTGAAGTTGCTCCAGCTCGAAGAAGAAATCCGCGACCTCAAAAACCGCTTGAAGCTCGCAGCTCGCCTTGCAAAATCCTCGAAAGTCATTTCCAAGCTTCTTGCCGCCGTGAAAGACGAGGACTCGAACGACTACCGCGACGCTTACGAGCGCCTCCTGGAACTCAAGAGCCGCCAGGCTGATCTCGATCTCCGCCGCGTCCTGCTCACGAAGCTGGAAAGCGCCGCGCCGTCTTGGGCTGGCGCCATTCGCAATCGCACCGGCGTGCATGGCCGCGGCGAGCCGCCCCGCGATCCCGCCGCGGCCTGGACCTGGCGCCAGCTCAACGATGAACTCGACCGTCGCGCCGGCGTTTCCCTCGAAGCGCTCCAGTCCAAGAGCGAAAAACTTCGCGAACAGCTTCGCCGCGTCACCGTCGGCCTCATTGACAAGCGCGCCTGGTCCGCTCAGGCCCGCCGCACTTCCTCCCGCCAGCGCCAGGCCCTCGTTGGATGGCTGGATACCATTCGCCGCATTGGAAAAGGCCACGGTATTCGCGTTTCTCTTTTGCGCGCCGAAGCGGCCAGGAAAATGTCTGAATGCCGCAGCGCCGTTCCCGTCTGGGTCATGCCTCTATCCCGGGTTGTCGAAAATTTCGACCCGCGCATCACTCGCTTTGACGTCGTTATCATTGACGAAGCCAGCCAGAGCGACGTGATGGCTCTCGTCGCGCTTTATCTCGGGAAAACCGTCCTTGTTGTAGGCGACCACGAGCAAGTCAGCCCTTCCGCCGTCGGCCAGGACCTCGGCATCATCCAGAACCTCATCTTCCAGTACCTCCGGGGCATCCCCAATTCCGATCTTTACGATGGTCAAATTTCCATTTACGACCTCGCGCGCCAGTCCTTTGGCGGCACCACTTGTCTCGTCGAGCATTTCCGTTGCGTCCCGGAAATCATCCAGTTCAGCAACTTGATTTCCTACGATTACCGCATCAAGCCCTTGCGCGACGCCAGCCGCGTGCGGCTCCGCCCTCATGCCATTGCCTATCGCGTCTCCGGGTCGAGCCGCGAAGGCAAGATTAATCATCAGGAGGCCCTGGCCACTGCCTCGCTCCTCGTCGCGGCGATCGAGCAGCCCGAATATAAAAAGAATGACGCCGGTCAGCCCACCAGCTTCGGCGTGGTTTCGTTGGTCGGCGATGAACAGGCCATCGAGATCGACAATCTTCTACGTTCCCATCTCTCGCCCGACCGCTATGAACTCCATCGGCTCCTCTGCGGAAACGCCGCTCAATTCCAGGGCGATGAACGCGACGTCATTCTCATTTCCCTCGTTGACACTGCACAACACGGCCCGCTTTCTCTCCGCGACCAGGAATTATTCAAGCAGCGCTTCAACGTCGCTGCTAGCCGCGCTCGCGACCAGATGTGGATTGTCCACTCCCTCAGTCCCAATAACGACCTCAAGGCGGACGACCTTCGCCGCCAATTGATCGAGCACGCGCAAGACCCCAGCCGCCTCATGCGCGCGCTCGATGAAAAAGAGAAGCGCACCCAGTCCGCGTTCGAACGCGAAGTCATGAAGCGCCTTACCTCCGCCGGCTATCACGTCGCTCCGCAGTGGCGCGTCGGCGCGTTTCGAATCGATCTGGTCGTCGAAGGCGACGGCCGCCGCCTGGCCATCGAGTGCGATGGCGACCGCTATCATCCCCTCGAAAAGCTTCCGGAGGACATGGATCGCCAGTCCGTCCTCGAGCGCATGGGATGGATCTTCACGCGCATCCGCGGCACGGAGTTTTTCCGCAATCCAGACCGCGCCATGAAACCCGTTTTCGATAAACTCCAGCTGCTCGAAATTGCTCCCAACGGCGCCGCTTCCGATACTCCTGCGAAGAAACTGCCCTCCGGCGATCTCATCGAACGCGTTATCCGCCGCGCGGAAGAACTTCGGACCAAGTGGTCGGCCTCCGCGGAAGCCGCCTCTCGCCGCCAGCGCGAACCTCGCGAGGCGCCGCAACTCGATCCCGCAGTTTGATCGGCGCCCGTTACCCTGCCTGCTTCAGCTATACTCCATGTCACAGCAGCCTTCGTATTCCGATCTGGAGATGCCGTGGCAAAACTCGCCTTTAAGCTCGCTCTCGTTTTTCTTTTTGTGCTCTTCCGCGCTGGTTCTCTGCAAGCTTCGCCGCAATCGCCCTCTACTCCCGCTACCTCTTCGCAGCCGGGCGCAATCGTCACAAATCCCTCATCTGCCTCATCCCCTGCACTATCTCGTCCTCAGACCAAGATCACTGAATACACTCTCCCACCCGACCTCTATCGCAAAGCCCGCAACCGAAGCCGCATTCGTTTCGCCTCCACCGTGTTCGGTTTTTTCTACGGCCTTCTGGTGTTCTGGTTCATCCTCAGCCGCAAGCTCTCCGCGAAATTCCGCGACTGGGCTGAAAAAGTTTCGCGCTACCGGTTCGTGCAGGCGCTTATCTTTACCCCGCTCCTGGTCATCACCATCGGTGTTCTCGAACTGCCGCTCGACCTATTCGATGAGTGGGTCTTGAAGCTCTACAAAATCTCCGTTCAATCATGGCTTTCTTGGATGGGTGACTGGGCCAAGGCGCAATTCCTCGCCATCGTCATCGGCAGCATTCTTGTCTGGTTGCTCTATGTGGTCATCCGCAAGAGCCCGGCGCGCTGGTGGTTCTATTTCTGGACCCTCTCCCTGCCCATCATTCTATTCATCGTGTTTATCTCCCCCTACGTCATCGAGCCCATGTTCAATACGTTTGAGCCCCTCACCGTGAAAGCACCGCAACTCATCGCTCCGCTCCAGCGCGTCACCCGCCGCGCTGGCCAGGAAGTCGCTCCCGAGCGCATGTTTTGGATGAAGGCCAGCGACAAGACCATCGCTACGAACGCTTACGTCTCCGGCTTCGGCGCTTCCAAGCGCATTGTCATTTGGGACACCGCCATTGCCCAGGAAACTCCGGATGAAGTCGTCGCCGATTTTGGCCACGAAATGGGCCACTATGCCCTCGGCCACATCTGGAAGGCGTTTGTGTTTTTGGCCGCGATGCTTTTCGCTCTTCTCTATCT
>Ga0207087_1241_pt1 | contig 10495 bp, 10 predicted proteins | sample Alteio_BWMinHeat_51_FD_153544 | JGI IMG/M metagenome (GOLD analysis project Ga0207087, IMG submission 153544) | Enriched cells from forest soil in Barre Woods Harvard Forest LTER site, Petersham, Massachusetts, United States -... | ecosystem: Environmental > Terrestrial > Soil > Temperate forest >... | reverse complement strand
TGTCCCCAGAACATATGATGTTCCCATCCTCCTTCGACGCCAAAGTGGTAGCACTCATCGCAGGCAATCCAGTCATAGCGCAGACCAATTTGCATATCGGTGATGGCTCTGCCTACATGATAGAGGTCCTTATTGCGATTGATGACGTTTGGTGGAGGAAGGATTGTCTGTTTTTCTTTAACGGGAGTTTTGAAAAACCCGTAGAGCAGAGAAGCTGAGTAGTTGCCAAAGAGGCTCCAGCCACAGCCAAGGCCCCACTGGGTGTCGATGCCTCCCAAAGGTCCAAGCCCCCAGTATTTACAGCGGAGTTTACCCGCTTCGGTCTCTACTTGACCCTGCGCATTGAAGCCTATAGTATCTCCATAGATAGGGCGGAATTTTTGAGAGATCCAAGCACTGCGAAGCCCAATAAAAGGTCTTAGAGTGAGACAGCGGCTGACAAAGAACTCACGGCCAAGATCCCAATCGAGGGTGTTGAGGTGCAGTCTCCAGCGTGCATTTGCCTTTCCGCTGATGAGAAAACCAACGTTGAATGGCGTGACCTGGCTAGGGTAGATAGCTCCCTTTTGTCCTGCAGAGAAGTGCGTTGTGGCTGTTGTGTTCCAGCGTGTCCAAGACACAGAGGTGTCCCAACCATCATAATCGAGGTTGAGTCCCCCGGTCAGGCGGAATCCCCAGCTCCAGTCAAAGTGCAGATTTTTAATCTTGTTTGTGCCCGGGTTATTGAACGCCTGGCTTCCCTCTGTCTTAATTCCAATGGGCAGGCCATTTTCATGGGCTTGCCAAAGAAGAGGATCTACAGCGACATAAAATCCCCAGGTGTCTTTTGCAAAGGGACGCGCGGGCGGGTTAACCATCGCGCAGCAGCTGTCACGACATTCGAGAGCAACAAGCCTACTCTCTACATTGCGCATACGCGCATCCTCTCCATTGTCGGCGTTGAGTAAGTTAGATCCAGCAATCAGAGAAAGAGCTGCTGAAGACCAGAGTTTTTTAAGATTCCAATTCATATTTATTCCTCACATACGGATATGATCATCACGTTTTGCTTTCGAGCGTACAAAATCGTGACCATTTTCTTCAAGAGCAAATGCACATTCACATGCCGAAGCTGCGCAGGACTTTTTCGAGATCGTGGAGCCACAGAAGAGTTTGATTAGCCGTCTGTTGCAAGATGAAAGCCCAACCAGCAAACAGAAGCCCTAAGCCTAAAAGTGATTTAAGAGACATGCCGAGAAAAACAATCTGCACCTGAGGAGCTAAGCGATTGGCAATCCCTAAGAACATTTCGGCCATGAGGACTGCGACAATGGAGGGAGCTGCCAGTTGAATAGAAATGGCGGTCACTCGTGTGAGTAGCCCTAAGATGATTTTCCAAAAAGGGGTGGAGAGAGAAAAGAAAAAGCTCTCTTTGAGGAGATGGTCCACAGGCAAAAGCTGAAAGGAATAGGCCAGCCCCTCCAAAAAAACAAACAGGCCTCCAATCTGAAAAAAGAGAACGATTGCAATGTAGTTAAAGAGACTGCCTAGAGAGGAGGTCTGAGTCTGCATGAATGGCTCTGTCACCTGCAGGGAGGAGGAGCCGCGCATGAAGTCGATGAGTGTTCCCGAGCTCTGCGCAATGTAAAAGGGAATAGAGGCTAAGAAGGCGATGATGAAGCCGATTAAGAATTCTTTAATCGAGTATCCGACGTAGCGCATGTCAAAGGAGAGCGATGTTTCGGTATTTTGGATGATTTGCGGCAGCAGCACAAACGCAAGAGAAATCGCAAGGCCAATTTTGACAGGAGCTGGCAACTTACCTCCGAGAAAGGGGGCAAGAGAGACAATCGGTGCGATGCGAATCAGCCCCAAAAAAAAGAGGGTGAGTAGTCCCATCGGCGTTATGTGAGGAAAGCTCGTTAAGAAGGATAAGTAATCGTCTGTTAGCACTAGTGCTCCGTTCCAAAAGGAAGTTCTTTTGCTAACTGGCCGTCCATTTTGGAAAATTGGTCAGAATGTTATTTGCAAACTGAAAAATCTGGCTGCCGAGCCAGCCTCCGAGAAAAAGAAGTGTGAAGATGACAGCAAAGAGTTTCACCATGAAAGAAAGGGTCTGCTCTTGGATCTGTGTCGCGGCCTGAAAGACGGCGACAAGCAGTCCCAAAATCGTGCTGATCAAGATGGGAGGGCCTGAGAGAATCAAGATGAGCAGGAGCGCCTGGTAAGAGAGCTGGTAAATTTCGCCTGTAAACATGACCTACCTAAACGAGAGAACCAGTCCCTGAATGATGAGTGTCCAGCCATCGACCATGACCAGCAAGAGAAGTTTCAAAGGAAGCGCAATTGTCAGAGGAGAGAGCATCATCATCCCCATAGCGAGCAGGATATTGGAGGTGACAAGATCGATGACAAAGAAGGGAAGGTAGATGAGCACACCAATTTCAAAGGCTGCTTTTAACTGGGAGGTAATGAACGCGGGGACTAGCACCAAAAAATCGGTTGGCTTGAGACTCTCTTTATATTCGGGCGGAAAGGTCCTGTAAGCTAGCTGGTAAAAACCTGTCATGTGCTTTCCGAGAGTGTTGCGCTGGAGGAAGCTGCGCAGAGGCTCTTTGGCTTTATCCACGACATTGATGATGTAGGTCGCCGTCGGCCCAGAGATCAGCTCCTGTGGTGCATTATGCTGGATGTAGTCCCCCGCTGCTTTGTACATGGCAAGACCTGTTGGAAACATCACATAGATGGTCATCAGAAGAGCAATGCCATTGAGCACTTGGTTAGGAGGCGATTGTTGCACGCCAAGAGCGTTGCGAAGGAGCGAGAGCACGATCACGATCTTGACGTAGGAAGTGAGCAGCATCACGGCAAAGGGCAAAATCGCAAGACCTGCGAGGACCGCAAGCTCTGTAAGTAGCTTGGGAGCGGCAGTCAGCTGCGCCTGCTCGAGCATCTGAGGAATTTGAGATGGCTCTTGAGCAGAGAGAGAAAAGCCAAAACAGAGGAGAAAGAGAAAAAGAATAATGCGCATGAATCTACTATTGTCCCGATTGGCGAGATTCAGTCAACCTTTCAACTCGAAGCGGTATATTTTTCAAACGCCCGCTCAAGCGCCGTCCACTGATTTTCAATGGTGGCATTGATCATGCCTTTAGGTGTTTTGATCATGCAGCTACCGGGTGCTAGATCGGGTTTTTCCTGGATGGCAATGAGTTTTGTTTGCTGGAGGATGGAAGCAATTTTTGGGCGCTCATTTTCGAGCAGCTCCTTGTCTTTTTTGCTGACGTAGATGGTGACACTCTCCGATTCTGTTGCTGGAGCGATGGCTTGCAAGACGATGTCGACAATGGTTTCGGGGAAGAGCTCAAGCTCCTTGCCGACGATCTTTTTTGCAGCACTTAGTGCAATGGGCAGAACGTGGCGCTGCAGCTCGTGGCGCAGTTTTTTCTGCTCTTCTTCCAAAGCTAAAATGGAGCCGCTCAGTTTTTCTAGGCCTTCTTGAAAGCCCTCAGCTTGTGCAGTTTCTTTGAGAGTTTCGCACTCTTTTTTTGTCTGTTTCAGGAGCTCAGCTGCATCTTCTCGCGCTTTTTCCAGGAGCTCGATTGCTGAGACAAGAGTGCTATAGTCTTCTTCGGACAAAATCTTGTTTTCTGGAGGGTGCACCTCTCCCTGGTAAATAAGACTAAACAATTTCATAAGATACCTTGACTGTAAAGGTTGAGGATCTGCTGGATGAGTAGAGAGGAAATGCGCGGCTCGGACGGCGGCTTGCAAAGCTTGAGTAGTGCTGTTGCAATAGGAAGCTCTAATGTATGGGCAATGATCCAGATCAGACTCTTTTCCTGGTTATAAAGGGCCACTGCCAGCCTTTGCAGGCCTCTTTCCTCTAAAAGGGAGAGGAGAGTCGCGCGCGTTTCATCCCAGCTTTGTAAAAAAAGGCGCTTAAAAACAAGAAGCTCGCTCTGATTCTTGAGAGATTGTAAAAAAGCTTTCTCCTCTTTCTTCAAACAGCTTAGAATTTTTTTTATCTCTGAGGTGGCGATGATCTGTTTCATTTCAAAGGCAAGATCATAAAGCCCTAAGTAGCGCATCAGTCTGCGCAGACCCTCCTGATCTAAATCGAGAAGAGGCTTTAGCGCCGATGTGGGGATGAGCTGCGGAGGAATCAGGGGCTCTCCTCGAGTTAAGTGCGTGAGGAGGAGATGGGCAGTGAAGTTTTTGGCCTCCGCCGTTAGCTCTAGCAAGCTCATGGAAAAGCCGAGCAGTAGCCTTAGTCCTTCGACCTGCTCTTTGGAAAGCGCCCCGAGAAATAGACGCAGATCTTGGACTCCAAAAGTGCGCAAAAAGGGAGCCATCCAGGAAAAATGGACTCTATCTAAGAGATCTTTTCCTCGCCCCTCTTTAGAGGGAAGGGTGGCGGAAGGGAGAGCTTCGAGGGATTTGCGCTCTTCTAGTGGCAAAAGAGCTAGGAGCTCGGCCTGCTCATCGACAGGGCAGCGCTCGATAAGAGCTTTGCAGACCGTCATAGAGACGCTCATGATTTATCCTTGGTCAGAAGAGTCAAAAGGCGCGGCGCTAAAGAGTTTGCGAAAACCTCCTTTCTTGCGCACAATCGGATAGACCTTCCAAAAGAGCCAGCCCATCAGAAGAGCAAAGAGAATCAGGCCGATGATGAGACTAAAAAATAGGACGCGAAAACGAGACGCGCTCGCTTTACTCATCACAATCGACCAGATGCTCACATATTCTTTTGGCTTAGGAGTGATTTCTTCTCGCAGCTCAGAGAGCGAGATATCAGTAAAGCGAGACTTGTCTGCAATGACGATCACGTCATTGATATCTAGGCCAGCAATGCTCCCTGAGACAAGGCGCTTGATTTTTGTGATGAGGTGGCTATTGGGGTCATCGAGTACCCCCTGGTGCTTGACATAGACAGCAGCTGTAATCCGTTTAGGGACAGTCCCTGCCGTTCCAGGAAGGCCGGTCTCTGGCTCTGGGATAGAGAGTTCGACATCGGCATCAATGACCCCATCGATTTTGCGGATGGTCCCTGCGATCTGGGCCGCCAGTCCTGCTTGGTAGCGAATGTTTTCCTCTCTTTCAGAAGAGACAAGGCCCGACTTGGCAAAGAGATCGAGCAAATTCTGAGATTTTTTGCGGGGGAGTCCATTCTTGTTGAGGACCGCCATCGCATTGACCAACTCTCCTGAGTCGACAAGGATGCTGTAGAGCATAGCAGCTCCTGGCTGAGCTGCGGGGCCGGCAGCTGAGGCTGAGTGTGCTTTGCTTGCACTAATCCCTTTGCTAGCTAGAAACACAATGATCTCGTTGGCCTCGCGCTCTTCAACGTCGCTCACGATCGCCATCTGGTGCTCGCACGCCGCGCAAAGAAAAAGGCAAAGAAAGAGGAAGGCTTTAAGCAGTCTCACAGCTTTAAGCATGAGAGATAGGGAAATAAGTGTCAAGGGGTCTGCTTGTTCTTAAATAGCGCCGAAGAGCCTGCGCCAAAGCGGCGCAAAAAATAGTCGCGCACTCCCCAGATATGGGCTTTTTGCATGAGCAATTGCCTGAGTCTGCCTTCTCTATTTTTCATCTGCGGAAAGAGGCGTGCGCGAAGCGTTCTATAGCAAAATTTTGGAACTGTTTGACCAAGATCCCTCACTACTTTGCAATAGGCTACCACCTTTTGTCCCCAGGGCAGCTGTTTTTCCAGCCAAAGAAGGTGGTTGCGGCAGCAGAAGTAGCAGGCAAAGGGTTTGCCCTGTTTGCCTGTTGACGCAGAGACCTTATGCCAGACCTTGGCCTTTGGAGCGATTTGCACACCAAAACCTGCTCTCCTTGCGGAAAAGCAGAAATCGGTGTCTTCCCAATAGAGAAAATAGCGAGGGTCAAGAAGACCGATTTTTTCAAACACTTCTCTGCGGACAAGAAGAGCTGCTCCACACGCATAATCAATGGCAAAAGGGGCTTCAAATTCTTTGCCCCCATCGACAACTCCGCGGCCGACAAAATCCATTTCGCCTTTTTGGCTATTCCAGTTGCCGCCAAAGTGGTCAAGGCGAGAAGGGTCGCTCTGCAGATAGATTTTAGCTCCAAAGATCCCCGTAGCGGGATGCTCATGGAGGGCCTGCTGAAAAGCCTCGAAGAGATCAGGGGCGACGACAGTGTCGTTGTTGAGCAAAAGAAAGGTTTTAAAATCCCTCTGCATCCCCCACTCAATCCCTCGGTTGTTGCCCGCTGAATAGCCGATGTTTTGCCCTGTTTCTAAAAGAGCAAGAAGCGGAAATGCGGAACTGATAGCTTCTACGCTGCCATCAGAAGAGCCATTATCGACAACGACAACATCTCTATCTCTCTTGCCCGCTTTTTTAAGCGAGTCTAGACAAGCGAGCGTGTCCCTCTTGCCGTTGTAGTTGAGAAGGATGGTCAAAATTCCAGTCATAGGAACAGAGCTTTTACTCTGCTAAAACGTCTCTTCATTTCTTCTGTATGCAAGAGAGGGTTTTTTTCTAGGTTTAGGCAAGTCAGGCTCGTGCATCCATAGAGTTTTTCTGGCAGCTCACTTAAAGCATTATCATCCAAAAACAGAGTCTGTAGGTTTTCCCAAGACGGGCCACTTGGCAGATGTCTAATTTTGTTTCTCGAGGCGCTTAAGTAGATGAGATGGGTAAGAGGAGATAAAGCCTCCAGATGCTCTAACTCATTAGAATTCAGCTCCAGTTTTTCCAATTTTTGCAATTGGCCGAGCGTGGGGGGAAGCTCTCTGATCTGCGTCTTAAACAAGATCAGGCTTTTTAACTGCGTCCACGCTCCAAGCTCTGCAGGGAGAGAGAGTAAAGGAGTATTTAGAATTGCAAGAGTGGTCAATTGTGTACACTGCGCTATTTCTTTGGAAAGACGGGTCCATGGCTTTTGATTGATGCGGAGGGTCGTTAAGCTGGAATTTTTCTTTAAGCAGTTCTGCAGCTCCTCCGCATGGAACTTCTCTAGCCAGAGCTCTCTTTCCTCATAATTGCCTGCGGGGACATACACCCCACGCCCAAAAAGAAGTTTTACCTCTGTTTGTTGCTTCTGAATGAGCTCTTCCGCGGGGGGAGCAAAAAGAGTGGTGAGACGAGTCGAATGAGGCGTTAGATCTACTGGCAACACAGGAGTGAACTTATAGAGTATTTGCTTTTTTATTTAAAAATGAAAAATTTTTTAATTTTTTAAAAACATTGCTTATCTTTACATCAAAATGGCTGTTATTTTAAAATAACTACCTATTTAAAAATGTTTAGCAATAGGACAATCATGTCTATAGATTTTAATTGTAAGTATACTTCAATTATTTATCAAAAAGAGTCTAATTCAAACAAAACGACCCCTTTTTCTGGACTCCCGCAGCCTTTCCTGCGCAAAGGATATGCAAGTACTTTTCCCTACATCAGTTGCAACGAGAAGGGGCAAGAGGCTACTTTAAGTTATTTGCAAGCCCATCCGACCACTCTTGCTTTAGAGCGTCGCGTGCATCTCGGGTTTTCTGTTTGGTTTAATTTTGATCTTGTAGCCGTTACGCAGCCTTACTACATGATCTGCTGTGATAAAGATGACCACGCGATGACCCTTTATGAGGGAATTTCTTCCTGTATTTGTCAAAGCGCTTCTCGGCAGGAGTTTGTGACCAATTTTAAGGCTTTTCTCTTAGAAAACGCGGAAGTTTTTTTCGGGGACACGGAAGATTTTAGCGCTATTTTTGATCTAGCAGGGGAGCTGACAAGAGAGGGAAGTTGGCTTTCCAAGGACGAGTCGTTTCAGGTAGTGAAAACTCTTCATCACGAGGGCAGAGCACTCTATCTCAATTTGGACATTACAGATGAAACGGAATTTTCCCGCATTGCAGAGTGGCTCAAAAGTCGCGATCTTGGACTGAGCACTCTCTACGTATCCAATATCGTGGAATGGCTCGATTCCCTTCCTTTAAAAGAGGCCTATTCTAGAAATTTACACCTGGTTGTAGAGTCCACAACTTTTTGCATTCAAGCCTACAAAATGGGTGGAGTAGGACAGCCTGTGCAAACACTTGGAATGGGAGAGGCGGGGATCAAGTTTCCCTCTCCGCGCAAGCTGGCTACCGTTCACAAAAAACGGCCTTCAGCCGATTCTGCTTCTCTTGTTTCTCACGTCTCTTTCAAGTCTGCCGAGTCTCCCGAATCTCCTAGCAAGAGAAGGAAAATTGTGGACAGTGCTCTCTCTAAACTGGAGCTGTATTCCAGTGAAAAAATAGCTCCAGGGCGTGCTCGTAAACTAGATCAGGGTTAATCTGCAACAGGCAGAAGGGCTCCTCGCATTTTTTGCCAAGGCAAGGCGAGCAGGTTCTCTTTTTGTAAATGAGCGCAACCCTTCCCTCATTATGCCACGGGCCGCAGAGGGCCGGGTCTGTCGCGCTAAAAAGAGCAACCGTTGGAGTTTTGACCGCAAAGGCAAGGTGCATCGGTCCAGTATCGCCTGTGATGAAAAGATGGTAGCGTTTTAAGAGCGCTGCAAAGGTTCCAATCGAAAGCTCTCCAGCTAGTGGAATCGCCCCCGGAATCTGGGAGGCAACTTCATAGGTCAGCTGCAGCTCCCTACCATCCCCACTGACAATGATCTGACATCCCGTGTGCTGCACAAGACGCTTGCCAACCTCCACAAAATAGTGAGGAGGCCACTGCTTGAATTTGTTTTTCGCTCCAGGGTGGAGGCCAATCAGCGGCAGATGGTCGGGGATATTCTGGCGTGATAAGAAGTTCTTTGCCCCCTCTTCCTCAAACTGGTGGAGCGGAAAATGGAGCGCTCTCTCTACCGAAAGAGCACCTGGAACCCCCGCTGCTTGGACAAGAGAGAGACGTCTTTCTACCTCATGTTGATAGACAGGTAGGACCTGATCTGTGAGCAAAAAGTCGAGCCCTTTTTGTTGTCCTTTTGTTCCAATGATCTGTGGGACATCCATGAGAGAACAAAGGGGCAAAATGAAGCGCTGCGAGCTATGGAAGAGCAGGACCATATCAAATTCGCATCTTTTTAAGGTGGGGAGTAGGCGCAGCGCATTCCAAAAGAGCGGTTCCTCTAAAATAAAGACCTCGTCGAGAGCTTTATTCCGAGAGAGAAGCTCGCTGCCGAGTGAGTGTGTAAGCAGTGCAATGAGACTATCGGGATAGTGAGTGCGGAGTGTCTCAAGGGCCGGACCTGCCCAGAGTGTATCGCCAAGACCTGTTGTTGAAACAAGCAAAAAGGATCTAGGCGGTCCATGGAGAAAGCGCCGTCTTTTCATGGGCTGAATAGCTGTGATCAGCCACTTGATGAGCAGGTTTTTGAGCGTCACGGCTTAACCCTATGCCCAGTTAGAGTGCTCAGGCCATCATAGGCGGCATACTTGTAGAGATCGTGGAGTGTCGGGTAGTTGAAAATGGTGCCAATGACGTTGTAGAGCGATTTTTTTTCTTCCACAAGGGCAAGTCCATAGTGGATGATCTCAACGGCGATCGGTCCAATGATATGAACACCCAAAATCAGATGGGTCTGTTTGTGAAAAATGATTTTCAGAAAACCCTCTTTAGCCCCCATGATTTTGCCGCGTGCCATATCGCGGTAGCGCGCCTTGCCCACGCAGTAGGGAATAGCTTGGCTCTTTGCCTCTTCTTCAGTGATCCCCACCATTGAGACTTCGGGAACTGTGTAGATCCCGTAAGGGAAAAACGAGGGCAGATGTTCGAGATCTTGCGTCTTGAAAATATGGGCAACCGCAACACGCCCCTGGTCCATGCTGGTGCTGGCAAGCGCTGGGAATCCAATGACATCTCCCACGGCATAGATATGGGCAATATTGGAGCGATAGGTGCTGTCCACTGCAATTGTCTGCCGCTTGCCCATTTTGAGCCCAATCTTCTCGCAGCCGAGCGCCTCGGTATTGCCACTGCGCCCTGCAGCAAAGAGGAACATGTCCACTTTCAAGTTCTTGCCATTTTGCAGCGTCACCTCGATCAGTTCTTGTTCATTTTGGGGGATTTTTATAGAAGTGATGCTGGTATTAAATAAAATGTTTACTCCTCCCAGTTGCATCTGATGGACAAGGTCGATCGAAATTTCTGCATCGACAAAGGGCAAAATCTTGTCCTTATCGTTGATCAAAAAGAGCTCTGTTCCCATTGTGCTAAAGATGGTTGTGTATTCACAGCCAATCACCCCGGCCCCCACGACACAGAGAGATTTAGGAAAGCGGGTGATCTGTAAAATCGTGTCGGAATCATGGACCCGTTTGCCATCAAAGGGAATGGCTGGAGGATGGTGAGGATAAGAGCCGGTGGCGATGATGATCGAGTCCCCATAAAGGAGCTGCTCTCCAACTTTTAGGGTATGCTCATCTACAAAGGTGGCAAGGCCTCGGTAGCTTGTCACCCCATGGCGCTTGATGTTTTCCTCGACCTCTGTCCCTTCGGTTTCCGTAATGTAGTTTTTTCGATACATGAAGTCTTTGATCGACGCTATGTGTTGCAGC
>Ga0207087_1240_pt1 | contig 10523 bp, 9 predicted proteins | sample Alteio_BWMinHeat_51_FD_153544 | JGI IMG/M metagenome (GOLD analysis project Ga0207087, IMG submission 153544) | Enriched cells from forest soil in Barre Woods Harvard Forest LTER site, Petersham, Massachusetts, United States -... | ecosystem: Environmental > Terrestrial > Soil > Temperate forest >... | reverse complement strand
CCATGCTTTCAGTTAACAGCTGTTGGACGAGCCGCCTACGGGTTGCACCCAATGCAATGCGGAGGGCAATTTCCTTTTGGCGTGTCACCGCGCGACTGAGCAGGAGATTAACTATGTTGGCGCAAGCCAGCAATAACACCATGCCGACAACGCCCAAAAGGGTGAACAGTGCTACTCGGACGTTTGCTACCACGTGCTCGCCCAGCGGAAGGGCGGTAATGCTTCTCTCTTTGTCGTCAGCCGGGTAAAGGCGCTGCAGATTAGCAGCTACTTGATTCAGATCGGTTTGAGCCTGTTGCAATGGAATACCAGACTTGAGCCGGGCGAATACGCACAATGGATGCGTCCCGCGCTGCCACGGCTCCGGAGGAGAAGCCAGGGCCAGCGGTGTCCAGAGATCGAACCGGTTTCGAGATTGGAAGTCCGAAGCTTTACGAACCAACGAGAAGTCGCGCGGGAGCACACCGACAACTGAGTAGCCTGCATTGTTGAGCGTGAGTTGTCTTCCAACAATATCCGTGCGACCTCCAAAGTAATGTAACCAGGAGGAGTAACTGAGGATGACCACCCGGTTATGGCCAGGGCGGTCTTCGTCTGACAGGAAGTCGCGGCCCAGGACCATGTGAACTCTTAGCAGGGAAAAGAAATCAGAGCTCACGGCGGCGCCCGTCAGGCGTTGTGGCTCGCCGGAGCCGTTCAGAATAAAGTCTGGATATGGATCGATTGCCGCCATCTTGTCAAAGGAGTGGCTCTGTTCACGCCAATCGAAGAAATTCGCTGGCGCCACGGTCCCGAGAGTGCCATCGGAAAGCTGCTTTTCCAGGAGCATCACAAGGCGGTCGGGTTGAGGGTATGGCAGGGGCTTCAGGATGACGCCATTCACCACGGTAAATATGGCGGTGTTTGCGCCGATACCCAACGCCAGCGTGAGCACCGCGACCGCAGTGAAGCCGGTAGACTTGCGGAGCACGCGGGTGGCGAAGCGCAAATCCTGCCAAAACGTCTCGACTAAAGATTCCCAGCCGGCAGAGCGGACGACTTCCTTCGCAACTTCGAGACTCCCCCGCTCCAAGCGCACGGCGCGAAGCGCATCCTTGCGGCTCATCCCGTGCTTCATCTTTTCTTCGGCTGCCATCTCTAGGAAGCTGCGTAGTTCCTCGTCCAACTCCCCTTCGATGCGTTCCTTTCGGAACAGCGATCGGAGTACGCCCGCAATGCTTCGCAGCAATGACATGGTTCGCTTACGACGCCTCCAAGATTCTGGCGATTGCCGCCACTTGCCTTCCCCATTCTTGTGTTTCGCTGTTGAGCCTCTTTCGTCCCTGGTCGGTTAGGACGTACTTCGCTCGCCTGCTATTCTCGGTGGCCTTCCATTCGCTCTTGATCAGGCCATCTCGTTGCAACCGCTGGAAGGCGACAAACAGCGAACTTGCGTTGAGGCGGAAAACGCCTTTGCTCATCTGTTCGAGCCGGACGGCGATCCCATATCCGTGCATGGGTTCGAGCGCCAGGGTTTTCAGAATGAGCATGTCCAGAGTGCCTTGAACGAGATCACTCGGCTTGTCTGCCATGGACAGGTTCCTCCTGATGGCCAGGAGGAAGAATACACCTCTCCTACTGATTGTCAAGAGGAGGACAGTACGACAGCTTCACGGAAAGAAAACGAGCTGTGAAGCATAATAGCGACCTGACGCCATACCGGAAGCTTTTTTGTCTCCACCCCGTCCGCCATTTCCAGCCCGCATACACGAAACTTCCAAGGACTATGAGACAGAGCACCAAACAAACAGCCCATTCGATGAAAACAAGAAGAGGGGCTCCTCTCATTTGCGCTTCCTCAGAGCCACGGCTCCGCCCGACACTTCTTCGGGCTTATCACTGCAAACAGTAGTCTGTAAAGCGCGACGCGGCATTGGTATTTTCAGGTTACCAAATTTATCTCGGCCTGATGCCTGGGGAGTCTTGAGTTAGAATCTCTGCGTGCTTGCGTTTCTGCTGCTGTTTCGGCTCCTGATGAACACCAGTGATTCGAGCCCTTGGTGGTCAGTTCAAACCAAAGGTCTGGACACCAATCTGCGAGGTGTCAGCGTAAGGTATGACCAAAGCAGCCAAAGGCGGCAACACTACGTTGTTTGGGCCTCCGGCTCGAATGGAGTGATTCTGCGTTCCGTTAACGACGGGAAAACGTGGAAACAGATTGCCGTTGAGGGCACTGACGGCCTGGACTTCCGGGATATTGAAGCCTTTAGTGCCGATGTGGCCTATGTCCTTTCGAGTGGGGATGGTAACAAATCCCGTATTTACAAAACGATTGACGGTGGCAAGGCATGGAAATTGCAGTACTTCGATAAACGCCCGGGATTCTTTCTGGACTCGCTAGCCTGCAGCTCCAGCACGCACTGTGTTGCGCTGAGTGATCCGGTGGGCGGCAAATTCCTGGTTTTGAACACCGCGGACGGTGAGCATTGGAACGAGCTGCCGCGTGACGGAATGCCGGCGGCGCTACCTCAAGAGGGCGCTTTTGCCGCGAGTGGAACGGTTATTGCCTTATGTCAAAGTGGCATTTACTTTGGCACCGGCGGCCCAAAAGCTCGCATATTCCATTCGGCTGATTCCGGACGAACAGTGAGCGTTAAGCGAACCCCATCTTGCAAAAGATCATGTCGCACTGCAATGTTGCGACATGACCAAACGCAGAAAAAAAGCGTGGACGAAGTGGCGCCGGCTGATTTCCGAACAGGCGCGTAGCGGGCAGACGGTTACTACGTTCTGCCGTGAACGTGGCCTATGCAGACCCTATTTCTTCGCGTGGAAGAAACGGCTGCACGAAGACCCCGCTGTGAAATTCCTAGAAGTGCAACTGACGGAGGCTGCGCCGAACGCGGCCAGGGACTCGCGCGTTGAAATCCGGTTGCAGAATGGCCGGAGCCTGGTTGTGGGGCGCGGGTTCGATGCCGAGCATGTGCGCGCGTTACTGGCGGTGGTGGAGACGGCGTCGTGATCGGGCTGCCGAGTTTGCAGGCGATGGACCGCGCGCAGGAAACGCGCATCTGGCTGGCGAGTGAGGCCATGGACATGCGCTGCGGGTTCGACCGGCTGGCGGAGCGGGTGCGAGCGGTGATTGGGGAGGATCCGCTGAGTGGGCATTGGTTCGTGTTCCATTCGCGGCGTGGTGAGCGGATGAAGATTCTGCATTGGGACCGGGACGGCTTCGTATTATGGTACAAGCGTTTGGAGGAAGGTAAATTCAAACTGCCACGGCCGCGAGAGGGAGCGCGCACAGTGGAATTGCGAGCGAGCGAGTTAGCCATGATCCTGGACGGGATTGATGTGTCGAAGCTAAAGCGCGTGCCTCGGTATGAACGCACGGTGCGGAGCGGCGAAGAAAAATTCAGCAAAGAAAAAATCGTCACATAGATTATCGGAGAAGGAAACTAATCTAGAGGTAATACGTCTAAGGAGGTATGGCCACCGCGGAGAAGGACCTACCCAACTTGCCTGAGGACAACGCATCGCTGAAAGCGATGCTGCGTTCTCTGCTTGCCGAGCGTGACCGCGAGAAGCAACGTGCCGACGATCTGCACATTCAGAATCTGCGTTTGCAACTCGAGTTGGCCCGGGTCAAAAAGATGTACTACGGACCACGAGCAGACCGGCTGAATTCGACCAGTGAGTTGGCACAGGTGCTGCTGGATTTCGGTCAGGAACTAGAGCAACGACCGATTCATCCGGACGATGTTCCCCCGGCGAGCGAGCCGGAGTACGAACTACGGCGAGTGAAGCGGCGTAAGGGGCGGCGCTCTCTGGCCAACTTCGAAAATCTTCCAGTCACCACACAGGTCTACGAGTTGAGTGCGGAAGAGCGAATCTGTCCGACCTGTGAAGTGGTGCGCCAGGAGAGCGGTACCGAGGAGAGTTGGCAGATCGAGTATATTCCTGGGCACTTCGAACGCATCCACCATGTGCGTAAGAAATACGCCTGCGTGAAGTGCGAGCGTTCCGGGGAAGCGCCGCAGATGACCGTGGCCGCCCGGCCGGAATCGCCCATCGATAAGGGGATGGCCGGGCCGGGACTGCTGGCCTACATCGTGGCCAGCAAGTTCGCCGATTACCTTCCGCTGTATCGGTTGGAAGACATTTTTGCTCGGCAGGGTTTTGAGATTTCGCGGGCCACCCAGTCGGTGTGGTGCGGCGATGTGGCCGATTTGGTCGAGCCATTGTATCGGCGGATGGCAGAGCGAGTGCGACAGTCGCATGTGGTGGCTACCGACGACACCATCCTGCCGATGCTGAGCCCGGGCAAGACCAAGCGGGCGCGGATGTGGGTCTATGTAGGCGACCCGGATCATCCCTACAACGTGTTCGACTTCACGCTCGACCGAGGTCGCGACGGGCCGAAACAATTTCTGAAGGATTACACGCAGGTCTTGCTGGCTGACGCCTACGGCGGCTACGACGGCGTAGTGGCCGGCAACGTCATCACTCGTGCAGGATGCTGGAGTCACGCGAGACGAAAGGTTGTCGACGCCGAAAAAACGGCACCGGAAATCGCGCGCGAGGTCGTGGCCTTGCTGCGTACCCTGTTTGCCATAGAGAACCAGGCTAGGGAAGCGTCTGTCCCCGAGCGCCTGGAAATTCGTCAGAGGCAATCGGTGCCGGTATTGGCCGAACTGCGGCAGAAGTTGCTGGTTTGGAAAGAGCAACTGATCCCGCAGCATCCCATGGCCGATGCGGTGAACTACATCTTGAATCACTGGACGGAGCTGAACGTTTTCTGCTCGGACGGCGCGATTCCCATCGATAACAATGCCAGTGAGCGCGAAATGAAACGGGTGGTGTTGAACAGAAAGAATTCTTTGTTCGTCGGCAACCCCCGTGGCGGTCGCACAGCGGCAATCCTCGCCAGCCTGACCAGCACTTGCCGCCGGCACCAGATTGATCCGCAACTGTATCTCACCCAGCTGTTGATGAACCTGCCGCAGACGAAGTTGAGCGAACTGGATGCTTGGCTGCCTGACCAGTGGAAGCTCCACCATGCGGCGCGAAGCGAGGCTTTGAACCGCGCAGCCCCCCCGGGTCTGTAAAGCTCGCACTCCGTATGCCGCCCGCGTTTTCCTGCAACGCCGTGTCATGGCGTAACACTGCTACACTCGCGCCCACCCCGCAAGATGCGGTTCGTTCACCGCTCACGACGAACATGGACCGTGGTTGAAACTCCAATTTCCAGCGGCAATGCATCAAGCGGTATCTTCAGCATTGCATGCGCTGGCACAACCCTAGTGGCGGTTGGAGGCGATTACAAGGAACCAGCCCGTGAAGATCGCGTCGCAATGTATTCAGAAGATGGTGAGACCTGGCAACTTTCTGCAGAGCAACCTGGGGGCTACCGGTCGGCGGTTGGATCATTCGATGGCGACTATGCCACGGTCGGCCCGAACGGAACCGATGTCAGCAAGGATCATGGTATTCACTGGCAGCACACCGATCACCTGAGCCTAAATGCCGTCAGCTTTGACGGGGCAAAAGGCGGCTGGGCCGTTGGTCCGCAAGGCACGATCGCGCGTTTCAAAACTCACTGGTTGTATGAAATAAGAAATCATCCACCTTACCTGGACCCGCTTCCGAACTCCGGGAGTTAATGACGGTGTGTCTGATAAACGCAGCCGTTATCGGACATCGCCGATGTTCAAACGACGATCCACTTCAGATGAATCAGCGCAGCGACATTGTTACCGGCGAGTTGTCGAAGTGAACACCACTTTCCCATCGAACAGCGTCATCAGACATTTCAGGTCTTTGATCTCGTCGGTTCTTATCGTGTAAAGGTCGCGATCCCAGATCGCAATGTCGGCTTTCTTGCCCACTTCGAGCGTGCCGATCTGGTTTTCCAGGAACATCTGGCGTGCACCCCACGCGGTGTAGCTACGAAGCGCCGTGTGAATGTCCACAGCCTCCGCAAGTCCGAACGGATGCGCGCCATAAGTGCCCTTGAGGGTCTCACGTGCAAGAGACGCCCACAGCCCCAAGCGTGCGGCCACCGGTGTAACGAAATAGTCTGACCCTCCGGACCAAAGAATGCCGCGTGACAGCAGGGTGCGCAGAGGCTCCAGGCTCTCCCCGCGCGTAGGGCCATAACTTGCCGCATAAATGTCGCCGATCCACCACAAGAACTCTGGCTGCATCTCGGGATAACCCGCATCGTATTTTTTCTGCAAGTTCGCCATTACCTCGAGCGCATGCGGGGTTGGCAAGTTCGCATGGATAATGCTGTGCCGCAGCCCGGGATGGGGTTGCTCCCGCTCGACAAGCGCATACGTATCCACTACCCAGTCCATCGCGCGATCGCCAACCGCGTGTGTGCCCACTGGAACACCGTTTTGGTGGAAAAGGCGGACCATTTCTCGGTAAACCGCGGGATCTGTTTGAGGGTAGCCCTTATTGCCCGCACCCGAGGATGTAACGTCTGGGGTCTTGCCGTTGCGCAGCCAATCGTCATACACCCAGCCCGTTCGCGCGCCGCCGGAACCGTCCATATAAATCTTGGCCCCACAGGAAAGCAATCGGTCGTCGCCCAAACTTCCCGGTAAACGTGGAACATTCTTGATTTCGGCGAGCGCCTCTTTCGCCGACTCGAGTGTTGAACCCGCGTGCCACAGCACGCAGATGCGCTCCTTAAGCTTCCCTTGATCCAGCAGCGATTTGTAAGCGTCCCAGTGAAGCTGGTAGATGTCTGGATCTTTGACGGCCGTCATGCCTTCGCTGTGCAGGACCTGTTGGATGTGGAGGATGCCCAGGCGCATCTGCTCGGGAGTCGTTGCAGGGATAAGGAGGGTAACCGGCTGCATCGCCGAGTCTTCTTTGAGAACGCCCGTGGGCTTTCCGTTTGCGTCACGATCGATCGTGCCGGCGGCAGGGTCAGCAGTCGCCGAAGTAATGCGAGCCATCTTCAGCGCAAGCGAATTGGCCACTCCGTAATGCCCTGTCGTATGCATGAGCCACACGGGGTTGTTAGGAGCGACGGCATCGAGATCACTGGCCATGACATAGCGTCGTTCCCTGAGTTTGCCCTCGTCCCAGCCGGCTCCCGTGACCCAGTCGCCTGGCTTGACCAGAGCGACTTTGGCCTTTACGCGTGCCACTATTTCCGCTACCGAATTGGCGTCCGAGAGCTTGACCCCGAACAGTTCTCCCACTCCTCCGTCGGCAATGTGTGCGTGCGTATCAATGAGGCCGGGGGTCGCAGTGTGGCCGTGAAGGTCAATGACGCGCACGCCCGGACCATTTCCTGCAAATTCCAGGATCTCGGCGTCGCTGCCAACCTTTACAATCACGCCGCGTCGAATGGCCATTGCCTGGGAGATTGAGTCAGCCGCATCGACCGTGAGGATGCGTCCATGGAGTAGCACAAGGTCCGCATTCGCGTTGGGACTCTGCGCCGACACCATTCGCGTCAAGAGCAGCGCGGCGACCAGACCGTTCGCGCGCATGAGTTTCCTCTTCAGTGCCATCGCCAATTCCTCCCGCTGTAACATTGTCAGAGCACTATATCTGCAACATTCTCACAGCACTATATATGTCTGACGCGCGCACTGTACTGAGGTCGGTTCGATGGTGCGGCGCAAAAGTGAGCACGAGAACTGAAACTAGACAGGACAGCAGAAGAAAGGCGGGTTCTGGCAGGTTAGGCATGCTGCGCCGACAGTATCAGGAGAAAAAATCGGAATGGCAGGGAATATCGCGCTGCGGAACTCGCTTGGTGCATGGTAAACGCCGAAACCAGACATTGGGGGTACTGGGACGGCGCCGCAACCGCCCCCTCGACGAAGGCTACAAAAATGCTTCGCGATGTGGATTACGTTAGCACTTACAGAAACAAACGAGGCGCACATGGACTTGACATTCTAGTAGCAACAATCAAACTCGACGCCGGCCCGAGCATTGTCGCCATGGACAACTTCCGCCGTGCCACGAGCCTAAACCTCCATCGTTCCCTAGCAGCTTCCGCGGCATCACTTCGCAACACGTCGCGAAAGCCAAGACCCCAAGATCATAAAGTATGTGGGTGCTTGTGGCGCAGCCTTTCGGGTTGCATTCACATCAACTTCCATCTTGTCGTTTACCGGAAACATCATTTCGTGATTTGCATCGGCGACGACCGCGCAATCGATATTGGGGTGTTGACTGGACAGCGACCTTAGTCGCTCAACGGATCTTGCCACCGGCACCCAGGGGTCGGAATCTCCATAGAGGAACAGGACTGGGACCTTAACTTTGAGAGCAGCGGCGAGAGGGTCGTCGTCCAGTCTTTTACGTGAGGCATCATGCTGAGGATCGGTCGTAACCTGGGAGGCTTTAGGCAAATAAGCCAGGTCAAATCCAGGGCTTTGACTCCGACTTACGCAACGCCGCCACTGCCACATCTCGCGAATTTGTGCCGTGGAGATAACCGATCCACGCCTTGCGAGCATCGAGCATTTCGCGCACGTCGGACTCTGAATATCCACGGACGCCGAGTAGGTTACTCGTCGCGAATTGCATCTGCTCATTCGCGGTGACGAGCGGAGCAGAAACGGCGACCGCAAAAGCGGAGTCTGTGCTGCGTCCCGCCGCCAGCACTGCGAGCCAGCCGCCTTGACTCAGTCCCCAAAAACCGGTCCGAGTCTGATCAACGCGCGGAATCTTCGCCAATGCTCGCTGCCCCGCGATGGCATCGTCTGCCAACGTTTCAAAATCAAAGTCCCCGGAAGACTCACCGCTTCCGCGACGATCGAAAACCAATACGGCAAAGCCTAAAGCCGGTAACCCTTCCTTCGGATGACGATATAGCGCCGCTTCCCGCGTCGCCAGTCCAGCATGGTGCAACACCACAACACCTGCCAAGTGGTCACCAGTCTCGGGAAGACAGACGGTCCCGGCGAGATGTGCCTGACCATTGCTGAACTGAACTTCCTGCGAAGCGATCTTAGTTCCTGTTACATGCCAAAGATCAGATCCGTTCCCGGATGCCCCTAGCGCCTGCGTGCAGAGAATCAGCACACACAAAGCAATCGTCACAATCCACCTCCGGCAATTCGCCAAAATGTTACATCACCCGAGATGTGCCCGGTGTGCCGACCCCGCCTTTGCGCCAGCGGTTCAAACCCTTTGGCGACGGGCAACCCAAAACCTTGCGTTTGTCCGTATGGGCTCGTGCTTTCTTCACCAGCGTCCAACCTCGTCCGAGGACACTGTACCGTGTGGGACAAAAACAGTGATACGCCGAGGGGCAGACACGGGAGCTACTGCTAAATTCGTATTTTGTGGCCAGATTTTCGCCGCGACGATCTCTCCAACTGTGGCAATTGTTTTCTCGTCGGATGTGAGTTTCGTTTCAGTCCGATGGAGGTGCAGCCGATCTGTCGGCAATCAAGCGTCGTATGCTTGATCCACCGGCGAAGAGACTGGTCATTCCGTAACGCCCGTCGAATACAGAGCCCAAAGTAACCGGTGTTGGTGTTCACAAATCCGGGTGTGATGCCGCGATTACGACCATGGCCGTGGATCAGCGTCAGTTCAGTCTCCCCGATCTCCCAAGCTTGCTGCAAAATCTTGCCAAGAACTCCGTTGAACACGATTTCAGCGGGATGGTAGCCGTGAAGATCGATTTCCATCTTTTCCCTCCTGGTCTAGTCTAGTTGCTGGGACCTCGCAGCAAACCAGCAAACAGGGTGTCATCGGAAAAGAATAGCGGGATTATCACCGTCTGTTCACTATTTTCACGGGCCGGGTTCAATTCCGATCTTGTCGTTGACAACCTCTCTCAATCGCTGTTTACAGCCGAGATATTTTCAGCGGTCTGCACCGAGACGTGACCCAGCAGTAACTGAATCTGTTCCAGCTCGCCGTCGGCGCTGTGGCAGAGACGGGCACGCGATCCGAAGGTCATGCGGCGCGAGTTTTACAATTCCAGCCTTACCTGCGTACTGTTTGACGAAATGCCAGACCGCCTTTTCGGTCATTTCGGTGCTCCAAATCGGTCCCGCCCTACAGACGCAACGAAATAACCGCCCGTGGACGACACTCGAAGCTGCGAGCCAGTCGTCAACGGTTCTAACCCACGAGGGCACCGGTATGGCTCGAACGTGACCGCTTTTCCTATCAGATCAACGATGCCCCAGTGATCCTCGCGACGCTGGAAGTGATCAACCGTCAGTTCAGTTAGTTCGCGACGCCGCAAGCCACAATGCAATAGCAAAGCAAGAATCGCTCGGTCCCGATTGCCCTTCAAAGTGGCAGGATCAGGGAGTTGCCAAAGCGTTCGAGCTTCCTCGGCCGTTAACCAATTCCCGAGTCGGCACCCAAGTCTTTGCGCCCTTTACCCGGCGAATGCCCGCCGCGAGGTCGGGGCTCAACAATCCAGAATCTGGCTGCTTCATATGCCAGCCGCCGTACAGCTGCCAGCCGAACGTTTATGATGGTCCCTGCGGCCAGGTGGCGATCTTCGAGATGAAGTCGGTAACGCAGAATCAACGATCGAGCACTAT
>Ga0207087_1220_pt2 | contig 10586 bp, 12 predicted proteins | sample Alteio_BWMinHeat_51_FD_153544 | JGI IMG/M metagenome (GOLD analysis project Ga0207087, IMG submission 153544) | Enriched cells from forest soil in Barre Woods Harvard Forest LTER site, Petersham, Massachusetts, United States -... | ecosystem: Environmental > Terrestrial > Soil > Temperate forest >... | reverse complement strand
TGACGAGATGTCGACAGGACTAACCCGCCGTCGAAGCCGGATAGCTTCCTGTTAGCCGACATACACCCGGAATGTCATGGCGTCGGGACGAGTCGCCAAAAAACGGAAACGTTCGTCCGCAACGGAGGGACGCAAATTCAATTTTGGGACACTCGGATAAACCCGGGACGCTCTCTTGTCGTGCGCGAATGCAAAAATCCTAAAGCTCGCGAGAAATCTAATCTTGGTCCTCGCCGGGCTCCTCGTCGTCTTTACTCTTACCTTTAATAAAGCTCAGTGCCTTTCTCCAAGCCTGATCCGCGACTAGACGGCCGGTGGCTCGTCCAACGAGATCTGCAAGTTCGAAATGGATTCCCCCATACCGACGGGATATTCCGGCCTGGTTTGCCGCATCGGTGAAAGTGGCCCAGGAAAGGGTGACTTCTTGTTGGGGTGTCAAACCCGGCTCGGTTTTGGAGCTTCCCGGGCGAAACGTCACAGAATCTCCGAATTTGTCGCTGTGGGTGAAGAGCGTAAGAATCTGGGCGCCAACTGCGCTGAAAGTGCTGTGACCGGAGATGTATTCGGGGAAAGGTGGCGTCGGAAACGTGTTCGTCTGGTACGGAATCCACAGTGAACCATCAAAGGTTTGTGTCCCTCGGAAAGGGCGCCACGCTCTGATCTGCTGACCATGAAACAGATAAGGGATCGTCTGGATGGGGCGCACCGAGTCAAAAGCCCGTTTTGCATCCCAGGAGGCGATACTGGCGTCGAAGATGGCGTTGCTCAACGCAAAGAACATCTTGGCGTCATCGTCGACGCTGTGGTTGTCACGGCGTGAGACAAACTCGCCAAACAGCGCCCAATGTCCGGGTGGAAGTTCCGTGCGCGGACCATTGGCCCAGTACTCGGCGATCATCTTTTGTTCGTCCGTGAGGTTCGCGCTTATGGTGATCAGATCCTTCGATTGTTGCAGGAAGGTCTCCGAACCGTACAAAGCCGGACCAAACTGGGCGACAAAGGATCGAAACTGGTCAGGCGAGGTCATGGCGAAGGGGACTACGCGATACCACTGCGCTCCCACAAACGATTGCGTGATAATGTGCGGCGTCGGCGCCGTCGCGCCATCGTCGTAAATCAATGGCTGCCAGTGGTTAGGATCTAGCACGAGTGCTGGATTGACCGGCACCGTGCTCGCGGGATTCACCGAAGCGTATCCAGTCCAATCGGAATACGCCCCCGGGTGCAGATCGCCAAGTTGGTTGGAACCGTCGCCATGCCGAAACGCGAGTACCGCAGCGCAAGCGACATTCCCAATCCCTGCCGGCGTGTCTGTATTGATCGTCAGATTGTTTGGATCGTAGCCCAAACTAGCCATGAGAGGATCAAAGACACTAGCTTTGTCGAGCGCGAAGAGATCCACTAGTGCGCGATAGGCTGCAAAGCTGATCGCTTCATTCTTGTTGGCCCATGTGCGTTCTCTCTCGGGTCGCCGCAGTTCACTGCCAAACTGCGTGCCGACAGCTCTCTTGTCGTAAGCCGCCCACGCGTCGAAGATGCAAGTGTGCACAATCGCCAGAGCCCGGGCCACCATCGGCGGACCAATGCGGGAATCGCGAACCCCTTGCAATGCCGCGGAGTCCCAAATCACGACAATCGTGGGTTGCGACTGTTTGCGATGCTCTTCGCCAGCGGCTGTTGCCGCCGCAAAAACCATTGCTAGCATCAATGCAGCCGCGCGCGTCGCACGAAAAGGAACGCCTTGCTGCGGGATCGGGTTGTGAATTGTGAGATCTCGATTCATGTGCCGCCTCCTAGGATTTGCCGTTGGTTGGCAGGGAGAGAAGAGGGGACCACCACCTTGCGGAGTCTCGGGTGATCCCCAAGGTCGTCATTCCGAATCGCTTCTCTTCAGTTTGAACGTGAAATGAATGTCGAACAAGCCCTTTCCATTTAAGTTCAGTCCAACGGTTTCCTGGCGCTCCTGTCCAACCAAGTCCCGATACTTGCCAGTGCCGCCAACCACGATCCGGTGAGTTGTTGTGCCCACAGAACCTTCCAGGCCTTCCGTGAACAGCGCATTCTGATCATCTGTAAACAGGAAAATTTGGTTGGTGTGGAAAGCGATCTTGGCTTTTTCTGAGAATATGTCGGCGACATCTGCAACAAAAACTCCGCTGCACACCCAGGTCCCGATACTGCCAGGTTGGTTCGGGTCAAAGGGAGTGATGCCTGCGGGAATGGTGCCTCCTGGGAAAATCTTGCCGGTCACCGTAAATGTTGTTCCCCGTACGGGGTTAGCCGGGTTTGCCGGATCATTGTTGTTCAAAGCCAGCGTGGAGCCATCTATCGCCACGTCCACGCTAAAGGTCTTCTCATCATCGCGGTCTTGAGCCCTGGCTGGCGTAGGTGTAATCTGCAGCGGCACGGTCCCCACAAGAGCCAAAGCAAACATTGAGAGTAAGCACTTCTTGGTCATCGATTCCTCCTGGTTTTGGCGGATGGCCCAAGGCGATTGGCGCCACTGGTGCATCTCGCGCGGGCGCCCACTCTCGTCCAATGCATCGGCCGAAACAATGCACCGGAGCGCATACTGAGGTCAAACGGTGGTGACACAGGAACTCTATATGGTTCAACGGCTTCGAGAGGCTGGTAACACGCAATATCGCTCGGCCAACCCCTAAATAACTGATGGGTCGTGCTAGATTCCATGGAGCAGGTTTCAATGGAAACCGAAAAAGAACCTCGACAGGTTGTCCGGTTCGGAGTCTTCGATCTGGACGTGCGGGCGCGCTCGCTGCACAAGTCTGGTATCAGAATCAAGCTTCAGGGGCAGCCTTTTGACATCCTAGTTTTGTTGACTTCCAGGCGCGGGGAGGTGGTCACACGGGAGGAGCTTCAGCGGAAGCTGTGGCCCGCCGACACCTTTGTCGATTTCGAGCACAGCGTCAACACGGCCGTAATGCGACTCCGCGACGCGCTAGGAGACTCCGCGGAAAGTCCCCGCTTCATCGAAACCGTCCCGCGCTACGGCTATCGGTTCATCGCGCCGATGGAATGGCTGGCAGAGATCGCCGCACCGCCCGTGCAGGAGGCGCGGCAGGAGTCCCGAGCGGGAAAGCCAAAGAGAAGAATTCGCCTTCCGCACTCCTGGACCGCTGGTCTGATCGTCACCCTTCTTGCCTTGACCATCGTGCCGCTCGGCATCCGTAGCTTGCGTGCCCGGCTGGTTGCCCGATCCACCATTCCTCCCATCCAGTCTGTGGTCGTGTTGCCGTTTGTTAACCTCACCGGTGATGTGGAGCAAGACTACTTCGCGGACGGGATGACGGAGGCTTTGACAACGGAGCTGGGGAAATCCAACGCCTTTCGCGTAATCTCACGCACCTCTGCCATGCAGTATAAACAAACCAGGAAATCCATCCCGGAGATCGCGCGCGAGCTGAATGTGGATGGTGTGGTGGAAGGTGCCGTACAGCGCGCGAGTGATCGCGTTTCCATCACTGCCCAGCTAATTTACGCTCCTACTGACCGCCACATTTGGGCTCAGAATTATGAGCGGAATCTTAGTGACGCTCTCGCAATGCAGAGCGAAGTCGCGGAAGCGATCGCCTACGCCGTGCGAGCGAAGTCCACCACGCAGGAGCAAGTTATACCCGCACACCTCCGCCAAGTGGTTCCCGAAGCCTACCGAGAATATCTGCGAGGGCGCTTTTTCTGGGAACAGAGGAGCGAAGAAGCTCTGGACCGTTCCATCTCGCATTTTGATCGCGCGCTCCAGATTGATCCCAACTTTGCCCTCGCCTACGCGGCCGAGGCGGAGGCCTACATACCGCTGGCGGTGCGGGGGTATCGCGCTCCGAAGGAGCCCTTTGCAAAAGCAAAAGAGATGGCGACTAAGGCTCTGGCTCTCGATGAGACACTTCCAGGGGCGCATAACGCCCTCGCCGCCGTTCACTTCAACCAATACGATTGGGCCGGCGCGGAAAAAGAGTTCGAAAGGGCCATCGAACTCAACCCCAGCTACGTGACTGCCCACCTCTGGCATGGCTATTTCCTCGAAGCGCTGGGCCAGCAATCCGCAAATCTAGCAGAAAGAAAACTTGGGCAGGAATTGGACCCGCTCAACCTTGCGGCCGGCACCGGTGTTGGGACTGCATACTTCTACCTTGGCCAGTACGACCGTGCGATCGAAGAGCAGCGCAAAACCTTGGAGCTTAATCCCGGCTTCGACCAGGCGTTGGTGAACCTGGGAGAGGTATACGAAGCCAAGGGGATGTATGCGGACGCGATCGATGTATACGGCAAGGCTGGAGCACTAGCCAGCCGCGGCCATGCCTATGCTGCGTCGGGGAAGAAAGCTGAAGCCCGCAAGATTCTCTCTGAACTGGACCAGCAATCCAAACATCGCTATGTCTCGCCTTATGACCGCGCGCTGATTTATACCGGACTCGGCGAGAATGATCAGGCCCTTGCCTGGCTGGAGAAAGCAGAGCAACAAAATGTCCCGCTCCATCACATAAATGTCGACCAGAGATTCAATTCCCTACGCTCGGACAAGCGTTATCAGCAATTGCTGCGACGCATCGGCTTCCCACCATAGGGCGCCGCCAAGTTCCTTTCCCAGTTGATGCCAAACCTCTGATTCAACGGGGAGCACCTACCGACGAGATTTAGAGACGGCACCCATTAGTGACCCCAGGTATACGGCCCTCAGGAATGTTCATAAACCGCTCCTGTCAGTACCCGTGTAGTTGGATACTTGCAGAAGTGAGCTCCGTCGCAGTCCGACTAGCGGGCCGCCTGTCCGGATTCTGCACGGGTGACGGGCTTAACTGGCCAATCCTGATGCCCGCGCGGGGCGCAACTCTTTTCCGTGCTGCATTTTTGGCGCGTGCACAGATTGGCCCAGTTAAGCCGACAAGCCGGAAGTAATCTCAGCAGACCCGATTCGCGCCATTACTTCCGGTTGGCTGACATCCGCCCGGAATGTGCCGCGACGCTTCATGTGGAGCTTGCGCAAGCGGAGCACATTGGATCATTTCGCTGCCCACTGAGATACAATGCCGCCTGTGAACGTTGCCAGTGCGATGGTCGAAGGTGCGCAGCTAAGATTACGCCGACCTGTGGCTTCCCTGCGGGCTTACGTGGGCTGCTTTTGGTCTATTGAGACTATCCCTGCCACGCGATTGCGAACACTGCCAGACGCTTGCGCAACCCTTTCCATCGAGTCTGGCCACAGCAAAGCCCTGGAGTGCTTCTTGGTGGGGCCGCGCCAAACACCGGCCGAAAGAGTGCCCGCGACCGGGCAGACATTGTTCGGGGTACGCCTCAAACCGGGTATTACTTTTGTGTTCTCCGGCGTACCAGTTCACACACTTGTTGAGCGCCGTATACGACTAACGGCGCTGCTGCCCGAAGTTGGCTCTCGTTTGGAGAAAAGTCTTGGCGGAACGCGGACAGTTGATGAGGGGATCGACGTCCTGGAAAGATTCCTGATTCAGCGACTGTCCGACGTTCAAATTGACTCGCGTGTTCAGATGGCACTCAAACGAATTGAAGAGTGCGGCGGGCAGATCCGAATAGGGCAACTCGCCCGCGATTGTCAGGTTAGTCTTCGCCATCTGGATCGCCTCCTTCGCAATTGGGTAGGTTTTTCTCCAAAGCGCCTGGCGAGGATTATGCGGTTCCAGGCCCTGTTGCAGCACATGGAAACTTCGCCTTCTGACTGCACCGCACGAGTGGCGGCAGAACTCAGCTATTTCGATCAGGCCCATTTGGCCAATGAGGTTGCGTTATTCGCCGGCACGAGTCCCGGACGAATCGCCCCGCATCGTGTGGCCGATTTTTCCAAGACACGCTGCGAATGAGCTTATAAACTCGCCGAAGCACATTCGCAGACAAACCTCAGACATGAAGCGCGCAGCCATCGGCGTTCGAATGCATTCCGGTTGGGGAGCGCTGGTGGCCGTCTCAAACGGCGCCGGCACAGTGGAGGTAATTGACCGGAGGCGCTTTGCTGTGACTACCCCAGGAACACCCGGAGCGAACCAGCCCTATCACTTTGCGGAGAATCTCGAACTTCCAGAGGCGGAGAAGTTTCTTAGGAACTGTTTTGCGGCTTCAAAACGCCTCGCCTTTGAGGCTGTCCGGGATGTCGTAGGCGAACTGCATGGTCGCCAATATCGTGTCGTAGGTTCAGCCGTCCTTCTGGCCTCAGGTCGCCCGCTGCCGCCTCTTTCAAAGATCCTCGCCTCACACGCCTTGATTCATGCGGCAGAAGGCGAATTCTTTCGCGAAGCCTTTTCGAAAGCATGCGAGGGTCTTGACCTTTCTGTCAGCGGGTTTCGAGAACGTAAACTCGACGAATATGTCCAGACAACGTTCGGCAAAGCGGCGACTCGGATGTGGCAACAGATTTCTACCCTTGGTCGTTCTCTCGGACCGCCCTGGACCAAGGATCAGAAAACGGCGGCACTTGCTGCCTTGGTAGTTCTGGCAAACAAGCAAAGGTGATTCCCGCCAATCGTTGCGCCGAGAAGGGCTCCACTGCGGAGAAGAAGCTGAGACCATGTAGTTCTTTAGGAAAACCTTAGACATGACAAAAGCGGATATCTACAAGTTCATTGCAAAACAGAAACTTGGAGTGCTTGGGACCCTTTCTTCCGGTGGCACCCCGCAGTCGGCCCTCGTAGGAATCGCCGTGACTCCCGAATTGGAGATCATCTTCGATACCGTCAAGAATTCGCGCAAGTTTCAGAATCTGATGTCAAATTCCGGGTGTTCGTTCGTGGTTGGGTGGACAGGCGAAATCACGGTGCAGTACGAGGGCCAGGCCGGTCAACCCAAGGGAGTAGCGTTGGCACGCTATCAACAAGCTTATTTCGCCCGATGGCCAGAATGCCGCAGCCACCTGAGCTGGCCCGGCATCACGTATTTCGTGGTCCGGCCGAGGTGGATTCGCTACAGCGACTTTGATCAGAGTCCGCCCTTCATTGAAGAGTTCACCTTCGAGGCAAATCGTTCGGCTGCAAGACATATCCCGTAAAACGGCGCAGTGCTTATCTACTGTGCTCCAATTGGATGTGTCCACCCCAGACACCTTGACGAAGTGCCCGAGTGACGGGGAAACAGGAAGGTACCGGATTACTTCCGGTTGGCAGATCCGGGAGTGACCAAGAAGGACCACCCGGGACGTTGTCCGTGGCGGATTCAGCTGGGCCTATTCCGGGCTGCGGGTCAGCGGCACTGCGAGCCATCCAGCTACGCTCCCCCGAAGAGGTTATTGCGGATACGCATCCAGTTTTCTTCCAGATGATCACGTGGAGTTCTGGCAGAAGTGTGTTTGGCGAGAGAAGCCAGTATCCTGATTTCGGAAGCTTCCGTCTTCAGGAAGCGCGATTCGGACCCGGCCGTGATACGCGAGGCCAAGCCTTCCAGCGTGGCAGCCAGCTCTGTGTACGGCGCGCGTTATCGTAGGGCTTTGGAATGAAAAGAAGACGATCAATATCGCTAGTCTCCGAGCGATAGTCGTCGGCATTCAGGGTCACCGGCTCCGGCAATTGTTTGCTCAAGTCGACGCTGCAACCAAACATCACGACGAGAGCGACCGCGACCGCAGGTGCGCGCAAAGTGGATTGCACCGTTTAATGACTCTTTTTGACGCCTGAATGACCGGCTTTAGCGGCCAATCCCTGCCCATTCTCGGGCGCCGCTAAGGCCGACGATCCGACCAGAATTCCATTTGAGGCTTCCCAGAACGTTAGCCCTGGCCAAGTCAGTTGTTCGCGTGGCCGATACGGCTAGGCAGGCTGGCTTGGAGCCGTTGATACTGGCAACGTGCACAGTCAGAGATGGTGGAGGCCGAAGCGAATTCCCTGCGGGTCGCGGCAAGTACAAAAACGGCCAAATCCGGGCTCTTCGCTCGGTTCGCCGGCTTCACCACCCAGTTCTCTTACCTTCGCAATCGCTTCTTCCAAGTCGGGTACACTGAAAAAAACGAAGATGCCAGGAGCGGGATCATTCCCGTGCAAACCAGCCTTGATCGAAGGAGTCTGGAACCAGCCCTCAGGGCCTGTTCCCATGAAATGAAAATCCCAGCCGAACAACTGCCCCAGGAAAGCCCGAGCCTTGCCGGCGTCGCCCGCCCCAAACTCAATATAAGAAACCTCTGATTTCATTTGGAATTTCCTCTAGAAGCAGCCTAGCGGAGGACGGAAACCTGTGTCTTGAATAAAAATGACCTACTCGCTACGCGCGCTCAAAAGCGAGATCCGCCGCGATGCCCGGGAGATCCGCGAATCGAGCAAATCGATAGGTGGCGGGCGAACAGCCAGCGAGCTCTCGGAACTCGCGCGTAAAATGGCTCTGGTCACTGTAGCCGCACGCCAGCGCCACTTCTGCCAAGGCCGGTGCCAAGTCACTGACAAGCCTTCGTGCTCGGTCAAACCGAAATCGGCGAGCTGCCGCTTTCGGCGTGAGTCCGGTCTGTTCTCGAAAGCGGGAGACAAAATGCCGACTGCTCCAGCCGACACTGCGAGCTATTTGTGCGATTGCAATGTTCCCGTTCAGCCGTTTAATTTCGCTCCAGGCCCACCGAATCTCGGGCCGCGCGAGGCGCTTCAAAGCCGAGAGCTTCTTTCCCAGCACATCGTCAATCAATGCAAAGCGGCTTTCCCAATTTGGCAACTCGGCTAATCGCTCCGGCAGCCACCTTGCTTCTCGTTGCCAAAGATCTTCTAGTGGAAGAACGCTGCCATGCAGACCGTCCAATGGTCCAAAGCAAGATGTAGTCGCCCACGGGCTCAACTCAACTTCGAGACATCGGAGGGAACCGTTGTACTCCACTATGGCTGGAGCTGCACCAGGGCCTACGAGGAAACTTCGGACGAAGGTGACCGTCGGCCGGTTACCTACTGCGGAAACGCGGAGCCTTTCGCCGAATGTGAGAACAAGGATAGGACACGGTCCGGGTATCTCAAGGCGACGAACTGTCCTGCCCGGCTGCTCTTCAAAGCCCGCATAGCCAGCAATGTCCTCCACCAAGGATTCAGACGGTGAGGCGACATGAAACTCCGAAGATCCTGATTTGCCCACACGTGTATTGTACGCCCGCGAGACCCCGGGCGGATGAGAGCCAAGCCGGAAGTAATCCCAACAGATCTGATTCGCGCCATTACTACCGGATTGCCGATGCATCCCGAACGCGCCTGGAGCAAACGACTGTTCTTCAGAAAATGCAAGAGCGGTTGAAATGAGTCGCATACAGAAAGGTTAGCGATCGAGGGCCTTTGGTAGCCTTTGCGAATGACGGCCCGGGGTGGTAACCAAATTGGCGTCTCAACCATCAAAAATATGAATAGCACGAAAGCGAAAAGATGATTTGTTGCGTCCAAGGGTATTGGGTATTATTGGGGTTCATGAGCTTTTCGATTCCAACCACCGCTGCCTGTTGTCGTCCGCAAATGACGGCAAGGGCCGCTGTGTCTTGTATGGGTGAAAATCCAGCTTTGTAAGAAGCCTTCTAATACAAGATTGTAGCCAACCCACCGCCGAAAACACCGGCAGGTGGGTTTTTGTTTTTTGAACGGAGATGTATGGCGCACCTTTCAGAAATCACGTTTTCGCAATCGGTAGCGGCAGGAGCCCACGGCCTCGGGGCAGCGACGTTGGTCAAGTCGCGACTGAATCATCTGAGAGCGCTGGAGGCGGAGAGCATCTATATCCTGCGCGAAGCCGCGGCTGAATTTGTGCGCCCGGTGATGCTGTATTCGATTGGCAAAGACTCTTCGGTAATGCTGCGATTGGCGCAGAAGGCGTTTTTCCCGGGCAAGATTCCGTTCCCTCTTCTGCATATCGACACGAGCTACAAGTTTACCGAAATGATCGAATTTCGTGACACGTACACGCGGCAGATCGGTGTGGAACTTATCGTCCACAAGAATCAGGAGGCCCTGGATGCGGGGGCCAATCCTTTCTCGTTGGGAACGCAGAAGTGCTGTGGACTTCTGAAGACGAAATCGCTTCTCGATGCACTCGCGGAGGGGGGGCTTCGACGCTGCGTTCGGTGGCGCGCGTCGGGATGAAGAGAAATCTCGGGCCAAAGAAAGAATCTACTCGTTCCGAGATCCGTTGGGGCAATGGGATCCGAAGAACCAGCGGCCAGAGCTCTGGAATATTTTCAATTCCAGGATTGACAAAGGGGAGAGCATTCGCGTTTTTCCGCTCTCGAATTGGACTGAGCTGGACATTTGGCTGTATATCCAAGCGGAAAATATTCCCATCGTTCCTCTCTATTTCGCTAAGGAACGCGAAGTGGTGCTGCGAAATGGCTCAATTGTCTTGATCCACGACGTAAAAGAACTCTTGCCTGGCGAAAAGACGCTCATGCTGAAGTGCCGGATGCGTTCGCTCGGATGCGTTCCTTGCAGCGGAGCAATCCGTTCACAAGCGGACTCTGTTGCGAGAATTGTTGAGGAAATGATTTCGTTCCGGCGTTCGGAGCGCGAAAACCGCGCGATCGATCATGATGAAGAAGGGTCGATGGAGCTCAAAAAGCGGGAAGGGTACTTCTGATGACCTCCACGACGCAAGGGAGACCGCGCGGA
>Ga0207087_1238_pt1 | contig 10600 bp, 11 predicted proteins | sample Alteio_BWMinHeat_51_FD_153544 | JGI IMG/M metagenome (GOLD analysis project Ga0207087, IMG submission 153544) | Enriched cells from forest soil in Barre Woods Harvard Forest LTER site, Petersham, Massachusetts, United States -... | ecosystem: Environmental > Terrestrial > Soil > Temperate forest >... | reverse complement strand
CATCGAGCCACCACACGACCGGGGTTTCCTTGACCAGGCGCTTGCTTTTACCTTTGTGTGGCCTAATCACTCCACGTAGAAGCTTTGGACGTGGAAGTTTTGGTTGCTTCATCGCGAAACCTCATCCTATTATAACTTCCATAAAGACAGTAAAATGTTAAAAGATTACTAAAATGATGCTGTTAAAAATTTTGTAATTATTCAAATTCCCTTCTGTGAATTAATTTAACCTAAGTTCGGGATAAGAAAGGGTTGAAGTGAGACTATTATAGTATTGCTGCAAATTTTCTATAAATTTTTTGCTTGATTCTTATTTTATCCGAGGTCATTATCAATTTCGTGAGGCTGAGACGTCGTTCGGATTGTTTCTGAAACTCGCGTGACACCCAGGTAACTGAAACTACCTAAGTGTCACTAACCACAAATTAATACAAGGAATATTAATCATGGCTAAAAAAACTATATCTTTTCCCCCCGTACTTTTAAAGGCAGGTCTTCCAAGGTCCTATGCTTGTGGGATCATGCCTGTATTCGATATGTCTGTATCGGATGCGGAGTACAAAAGGGAATCGGGTCAAATGATAAGTGGGACAAGAGGCTTAATGGGCGGTTAGTAGCACCTCGCAAGGGAAGCGGGTGGTTACTGTAAGCTCTAAGTAGTCAATTGGTCTACTACAATCATGACCGTGATTGTGCTCATGATTGTGCCGGTGATTGCTTGGGGTGATGCATAATCGTCCGCTTCTTATTTTTAAAGATAAGGAGACATAAGACATGATCACCATATATATGCCAGAAGGCGAAAAACTAAGGACGATTCAAAAAATATTTGTACCTGAAATATTTAGAAACCAATGGGTACAGCTACGTCGTTACGGATTACGCGAACGGGGATGGATGAATAGTTATAAAAAAATTAACTTAATAAGTGATACATGAACATATTTCGTGTATCAATAGTAAGCACTAGTATCAGCCATTGTGTAATAAAAAGGGTTATCTGTGGATAAGGACGATTTAGATATTAAACAGGGCCAAGGGAATATCCGGGGAGATATCCGAGGCACTAATCAAGGAACTACCAAGGGGACTATCCCTATATGGTTTGTGGGCGAAGACTGGCAACAACATTGCAATGAGGCCGACGTAGACTTGGCGAAAAGTCGTGGTTTCAGGGGACAGAAAGGGCAAATTGTACTTATCCCTGACCAGACCAACCAAACCAAACTAGTTCTTTATTGCCGCAATAATGGCGACTGTTGGGATATCGCCGATCTTGTCCAAAAGCTGCCAGCCCCTGCTGTCTATAAAATCATGACCCCACTCAGTAACGATGAAGCTACTCTCGCTGCCTTTGTTTGGGCTGCTGCGAGCTATCGCTTTGATCATTATGTAAAAAATGAAATACCCGCATTTGCTCAACAACCATTGCCAACAACCACAAACCTCCAGAGGCTTTATCCATGGATTGATGAAGCAACTTTAGTGCATGAAGTACCTGTGTTCCCGCGACTCGTTCTTCCAGCAAATGCTGATCCATTATTCCTTTATCCATTGGTTGATGGTACGGCTTTAGTACGTGATCTAATAAATAGCCCCACAACTAAATCTGGTGGTCCCATAATTGAATTAGCCGAAAAGGCACGCGATATCGCCGAACGCTATGGTGCTAGCTACAGCGTGTTGTCTGGCAACGAACTCCTCGAAAATAATTTCCCCCTTATCCATGCCGTGGAACAAACAGAGCAGCCACCACGGCTTGTGGAGATTGTCTGGAACGGATATAACGCTGGTCCTAAACTTACTTTAATAGGTAGTGGTACTTGTCTTAATAGTGGCGGCATAGCATCATCGCCGTATCACCTCCTTAGGAAAAAAGATATGGGCGGTGCCGCCCATGCTTTAGCGCTAGCGCACATGATTATGATGGTGGGCTTGCCTGTGCGTTTGCGCGTGCTCATCCCTATCGTTGAAAAGAGCCTGAGCGGCCACCCTATTCGTTTAGATGTGCTACAAAGCCGTAAGGGTCTCAGTGTCGAAGTGGGCAGCATAGATACGGAAGGGCGGTTGATGCTCGCAGATGCACTAACAGCTGCTTGCGAAGGGGAGCCAGATTTGATCATTGATTGCGCAACCCTCACAAATGCTGCTGGTATTGCGCTTGGCACTGACGTTCCTGCTTTGTTCTCTAATCATGAAGATTGGATCCACAAGTTGTTGCATTCATCACACATAATGCAAGATCCGCTATGGCAGCTGCCGCTCTTCCACCCCTATGCGCGATATCTTCAAAGCCAGGTTGCTGACCTCAGTAATGTTGGCAGCAGTAATTACGGTGGCGCTATTACCGCAGCTTTGTTCCTGGAACACTTTGTCGCGCCAGGGGTTCCCTGGATCCATGTTGATATGATGGCTTGGAATCCAATTACTGCGCCAGGGCGCCCAGAAGGCGGCGAGGCAATGGGCCTACGCGCACTCTTCCACCTTGTGCATCAATGGACTATGACGTAAGGTTTCGTATCATGAGCCTTCCTGGGGCGGATCTAATGGGTCATTAGCACCAAGGTTTCTTGAGGGATGTAATAGGGATGCTGGTTCGTATCCATTATCCCGCGCAAATTTTATCCTTCCTTCGTAACTAGACTTGAACCAAGCTGCAACCGATCTTTCATACGATCTGGGAGTACCAACACGTCTTAAAATCGCTTCTATTTTATCTCTATCTTCTTTCTTATTTTTGTCGAGAATAGGATTTGCTGCGAACTTATCGAAATCTCCATCAATAAATATAGTATCTTTAATACCCGTCATCGACATTGCTGCAAACTCATCGAAAGCTCTGCTAATAAATAGAGGATACTCATTTGGTTTATCATTCTGTACCTGTATAGACGCCGCTATTGGCCCCAGGATTTTATTTTGCAGCATTAAGGCCGAAAGTTGTAAAACCTTACTCACAAACTTTGGCTCTAGTGCTTTATATTGAGGTTCCAGTGCCTTATTTTGAGGAGCGTCAGAAGCGCCGCCATAACACGCACCATGACACATACACCACGCCGTTAATATACGCGCAAGATGCGCGAAATCCGCGAAAATATTTATAACGTCTCCCTGAGCGTAGTCTGGAATTTCATATTGGTCTACTTTCAATGGGGAAATAGCAGGTGGTATTGGCCCAGGCCCCATAGATGGCTGCATACCAGGTCCCATAGGTGATTGCTGCGGTGTCGCAGGCGGAGTTGCCATAACTGATAGGACAAGGTCTTTGCTGGCTGTATCCGAAATCCTTCCGTCATTGCGAGCGAAGCGAAGCAATCCAGGAAAGCCAGCGTCCTCGAGATTGTTCCTGGATTGCTTCGCTTCGCTCGCAATGACGGATAGAGGAGTATGGTCATTAGGAGGTCTCCCCCCCCCGCGGGACACTGGATTTTTCAGAGATGACCGATCTGCTGTCCAGTATTGGCGGTGTAGGTGTAGCAACACGTGAATAGAAACTCTGACCTCTGTCTTCTGTCATCTGTATTCTGACAACATCAGCTGTACCAGCCACCTGAAGGTGTGTGATACCTAAAGCCGGAGTCTCGATTGTGGGAGGGGTGCTCAGGGTCATCACGGTTGTAACTGCTTGGCTGGCCATGGCTATTAACATCGCCTTCTGGCTCCAAACTACAACAGTAGCAAGAGATGCTATTAGCAATTGCCATACATGAGGCATTGACGGAGCGGTAGAAAGCCTTGGCTTTGGTGCAAGTCTTATAGTTAATCGCGACATATTATGTATCTACCACATATAGTGTTTCATCTAATTTAGGACACCATATGTAGATCAAAGTTGTCAACAACATCTTTCGCTTTTTATCATCTATCATCACACCGAAGCGAAGGTGGATAGATGACAGCTCGCCTTAGCTATCCGCCTTAGCGCAAAATGCGCTTCGGCGAGATTAGCTTCGGCGCGGCATCCATTTCACACGCTTTGACTCGATAAATCTAGTCGTAGCTAAATTTTGCCTTTGGCAAAATTAGCGAAGACAGATGGAGCGGGCGAGGGGAATCGAACCCCCGTCGTAAGCTTGGGAAGCTTCTGCTCTGCCATTGAGCTACGCCCGCGTTGTTTAATACATAGAAAAAAACATAGGCCAACGCAAGAGCGTAGAAAAAAGCATACGAGCGTTGTAATTCTCCATGATAATCACTATACAATCTAAGTAGGAGAGCATTCATGGCAATTTTGAAAGTTTTAGAGATACCTAATCCCAGGTTGCGATGCACAGCACAACCGGTGGCTAATGTGAGCGAAGACATTCGTCGCTTGATGGACGATATGGCTGAGACTATGCATGCCCTTAGTAATGCGGTTGGTCTGGCGGCGATACAAGTTGGTGTGGAACATCGGGTTATTGTAATTAATGCGGAGAAAGAAGATGGAGGTCCGCAATTTCTTTATAAAATGGCCAACCCGGAAGTTGTTTGGGCGTCAGAAGACAGGTCTACTAGTATGGAAGGCTGTTTCTCAGTACCGGAAGCTTATGCTGAAGTTGAGCGAGCCGCTGTGGTTCATGCAACCTACCTTGATGAGAATAACCAACCCCAAAAGGTCGAGGCCACCGGGGTACTAGCCACCTGTATCCAACATGAGATTGACCATCTTAACGGCGTCCTTTTTATTGACTATCTATCCCCATTAAAGCGCGAAAGAATAATTAAAAAGCTGGAGAAAGTTCGGCGTCTTCGCGCATGAAGTTGCGTGTCGCTTTTTTAGGCACTCCTGACTTTGCGATACCTTCTTTAAGGGCCCTGCATGATGCTGGCCACGATATTGTTGCCGTCTACACCCAACCACCGCGTCCTAAAGGCCGAGGGCATCATCCACAAAAATCACCAGTGCATCTTTTGGCTGATACCTATGAGATACCCGTCTTTACACCACAAACACTGCGGGACTCCATGGAGCAACAGCGCTTTGCCGAGCTACAACTTGATGTTGCCGTTGTGGTTGCGTATGGGTTGCTGCTGCCAGCGGCGATTCTGGCGGCTCCGCGCTTGGGGTGCATCAACGTACATGCTTCCCTCCTGCCGCGCTGGCGGGGAGCAGCACCGATTCAACGGGCGATCATGGATGGCGACAAAGAGACGGGCGTGACCATTATGTTGATGGATGAGGGGCTTGATACCGGGCCGATGTTGGCACAACACGCTCTTATGCTGACGTCCGCAATGACTGCCACGCAGCTTTATATGCAGCTAGCAGACCTTGGTGCTGAATGGATTTGTCCAACGCTGGAGGATTTTGCGGCTAGAAGATGCCAGCCTGTGCCGCAACCATCTGAGGGCGTGACGCTAGCGCCTAAGCTGTCGCACGAAGAGGGGCATCTCGATTGGCAACAAAGCGCGGTAACTTTGGAGCGTGCTGTGCGGGCGCTGAATCCATGGCCGGGTACGTGGATGGAGCATCAAGGCACACGCATCAAGGTCCGCGAGGCAGCTTGTGTGCTAGGCATTCCGGCGGATGCGCCTGTGGGCACGATTATCGATGATCAGCTAACTATTGCATGCGGCACAGGCTACTTACGCCTCACCAAACTACAACGCCCCGGCGGCCAAGCCCTCTCCAACAAAGACTTCCTCAATGGCTACCCTTTACCTAAAGGTACAAGGCTGTGAGTGTTTCTAGAGTTGTCTTTAGAAAAGGAAAATAGATAATGAAAAATCAGCTATTTCCATTTTGGAAACAACTGCTGCTGACGGTAAAAATTATCCAACACAAATGATTCAGCCCATCTCCGTTCGTCCTGAGCGTAGCTCCTGGCTTTTCAAGCCAGGAGCGAAGTCGAAGGATGAGCTTGCAACCGCCTCTCAACACCCTTCGACTTCGGCTTCAGACCTTCGGTCTTCAGCCTACGCTCAGGGTGAACGGAAAGTGTAGTAGTGATATAGTTACACACAGTTTTACTGCTTAGCAGCTTGTCCTAGCCGCCGCTTTTTTGTTTTTTATCCCGGAAAGAGATAAAAACATCGGGTTTCATGATTTCATCGATTTGTTCGCCATCGATAACAAATGTGGGTACTGCAGCAATTTCTTTTGCTTGGAAACGCTTCCACATGATCGCGTCATCAAGATCTTGGTCATTAATGCAATCGTTAAACTCCTGCTCGGTTAATCCTGAAACCTCCAGCAATCTTTTTTTATAGCCATCAGTTACATTCCAATATTCTTGCCTGGCAAAGAGCTTTTTCAGCATTACTAAGTATTGCTGCGGGTCACGTTTGGCCCAACTCACTTTGCTTGCTAGAAAACCTAGTGGGTTGCCGCTGCAATCATACAAAATAAAACGCATTTCTCCTGTATCGATAAATTGTTTTTTTATTTCTGGTAAAATTTTGTCCTCGTACTCACGGCAATGTGCACAATCCAATGCAAAGTACATAATGACCGTATGTGGCGCCTGGGGGTTACCTAAAGAAATTTCGGGCAATTTGAACGGTGGCTCCTTCACGTTCGCACTCACGTCCTCTCCCGCATCCTCAACGGTATTAGACGACATTGCATACACAGCAATAAGTACGCCACAAAAGCAAACACTTAACCCAATGAATATCAGCAACTTTTTAGCCATTATTTGCTCATTTAACTCTCGATCCCTATAAAAATGATAACAAGGAATAGTAAATGAATGGAAAAGATTTTGAAGTTACCCCATATTCCACACATGGACTAAATTAGAAATTTAGCATGTGCGGAATATAAAAATGAAAATCTATTGCAAAATCATCAAAAGTCTTTAATATCTCGCTATGTAGTATGTAAGCGGGCGTAGCTCAGTGGTAGAGCGCAACCTTGCCAAGGTTGAAGTCGAGGGTTCGACTCCCTTCGCCCGCTCCATTCGCCTTCGTTTACGCTCCGGCGTGATGATAGAAGGCAGATGATAGCTGTTAGACGGTATAGGAAGAGTGGCCGAGCGGTCAAAGGCAGCAGACTGTAAATCTGTCGACATTAGTCTACGCAGGTTCGAATCCTGCCTCTTCCACCAAGCTTTTCCTCGGTTTCTGACTTTTTATCATTGTCATATTTCCGCAATCCATTACACTGAGCCTAGTTTAAAAGGTATTGGATGTTTTCTAATTTTCCCCGATTTTTATAAATTACCCACATACGGCCAAAATTACATGGGTAAAACGTGGGTAAAAATGACTTGCATGGAGGTAAAATAGATGCCGAGGGTTAAACTAACGGACGCTGTAGTTTCTGCAGCCCTGCCGCAAAAAACCATTTATGATTTAAACGACACAGAAACTCGTGGGTTACAATGCATCATTAACCCTAGAGGAAAAAAGACCTTTAAGCTCAGGGTCAGAAACTTTGAGAAAAAAATTGGTACGTTCCCTATTGTTAAGTGTGCCGAAGCCCGCAAAATCGCGTTGATGTGGTATGGAGAATTGATTAAGGGGGACAAACCAGGCAGTAAGAAAGAAACCCTCTCTAAGAAAAAAGACGTTACGGTGGATAGTGTAATCCAAGAGTACCTTGACTACAAACAATCTGGTAAAAACGCGTTAGCGAGCAGTACCTTTTATGACTACAATTGGACATGGAAGAAATACATCTCTCCTGCGTTAGGGAATAAGCTTGTTTCTCAGTTAACAGACGTTGATATCAATATCTATTTTGCATCTTTAAAGGAGACCTACTCTCACGCACAAGCAAGCCGTGTTATCTTAAAACCAGCTCTAGAATATGGCGAAAGCATGGGATACGCTGTTGCCACACTCCGTCCTGATAAATGGCTTAAATTTAAAACCAACAAGAGAGAGCGGTACTTTACTGCTGGAGAGCTTAAGCGCCTCCATGAACTTATTGCTGAAGGGCACAAGAAAAAGTTGCAGGGTGCGCAGTATAAACAACTTATTGTTCTGGAGCTTTTGGTATACACAGGGTGCAGATGCGGAGAGATTCTCAATTTACGGTGGAGCGACGTTTTCTTAGAAGAAGGCTACATCCAGCTCTGGAAAACCAAAACCAAAAAAGGACGGATTATTCCTATTGGGCCAACTATCCACAATTTGCTTAGCAAGGTCCCGCGGTTTACAGAAGCAACCTATGTGTTCTCCTTGACTAAAAACTCACACGCACCCATTGCTTATAAGAGCCTTATTACGCTCTGGTTAAGCATGATGAAGCAAGGCAAATTTAATGAGACGGACATCGAGAGCTTAACCATCCATTCTCTGCGCCATACCTTTATTACGGTTGCCAACAGGAGCGGAGTTTCTCCTTGGACGATTGCTACACTTGTAGGACACACATTGGGTAATTCTGTTACAGGAATTTATATTCACCACAACTTGGAAGAACTCACAAAAGCACAAAGCCAAATTATTGATGTCTTGAATCAAGGGAAGTATTAGTTTGCTGGCAGTTATAGTAGGTAAAATAGATGCCGAAAGTTAAATTAACGGATGCTATGGTTTCTGCGGCCTTGCCGCAAAAAACTATTTATGATTTAAACGATACAGAAACTCCCGGGTTGCAATGCGTCATTAACCCTAAAGGGAAAAAGACCTTTAAGCTCAGGGTCAGAAACTTTGAGAAAAAAATTGGTGCATTCCCTTCCATTAAGTGCGCTGAAGCACGCAAGACCGCGTTAATGTGGTATGGAGAGTTGATTAAAGGGGATAAACTAGGCGGCAAAGAAGAAGCCCCTGCCAAGAATCAAGACGTTACGGTGGATACCGTAATCCAAGAGTACCTCGACTACAAACAATCTGGTAAACACGCGTTAGCGAGCAGTACTTTTTATGATTACAACTGGATATGGAAAAAATACCTCTCTCCTGCGTTAGGGAATAAGCTTGTTTCTCAGTTAACAGACGTTGATGTAAACATTTATTTTGCCTCCTTAAAGGATACATATTCACACATAAAAGCAAGCCGTCTAATCCTTAAACCTGCACTAGAATATGGCGAAAGTATGGGATACGCTGTTGCCACGTTACGTCCTGATAAATGGCTTAAATTCAAAACTAACAAGAAGGAGCGGTACTTTACTGCCGGAGAGCTAAAACGACTACGTGAACTGCTTGCTGAAAGGTATAAGAAAAAGGGATTATGGGAGACTCAATATAAACAGCTTATTGTTCTGGAGCTTTTGGTATATACAGGATGTAGGTGCGGAGAAATCCTTAACTTGAGATGGAGTGACGTTTTCTTAGACGATGGATATATTCAGCTCTGGAAAACAAAAACGAAAAAGGGGAGAATTGTCCCAATTATTCCCCATATTAATGAGCTATTAACCAAAATTCCTAAGATTAAAGACGGTATTTATGTATTTTCCTCTATCAAAAAGCCAAACTCTCCCATTGCTTACACCAGCCTTATCACGCTCTGGTTAAGCATAATGAAACAAGGAAAATTCAATGAAATGGATATCGAGCGTTTAACCATCCATTCTCTGCGCCACACCTTTATTACGGTCGCCAACAGGACAGGGATTTCTCCATGGACGATTGCCACGCTTGTAGGGCACACTTTAGGCAATTCCATTACCGGACTCTATATACACCACAACTTAGAGGAACTCAAAAAAGCCCAAAGCCAAATTATTGACGCCCTAAGAGAGGGTCGTTATTAGTTGTAGCCATTGAGCATTAACAAAAAACCATTTCTCCTGAAATATTCTTCTTGCAGGATACAAGACATCTAATTCTTTTGCTGCCAAGCTTGTCCTGGCAAGAAACGGATAAGTTCGCTATGAACTAGGGCATAAGATGTGTCATGGCTGTAGGTACGATGCGGGTGAAGCAAAGCACTGATATCCTCAAGGAAAATCTTGTCTTTTAATTTTTGATCCATATTTTTCTCAAATTCTGCTCTAGAAACTTGTAAGCCTTCTTGTTTGAGGTAAAATAGAAGGCAGTCTATTATATTTTTCCTGTTTAAATCAGGGAAATTCTGCAATATGACCGTAAGATCAAATAAATCGCGGCCTTTCTTGCGCTGATAAAGAGCGCGCATTTTTGTGCCCATTAATTCTTCTAAGGCATAGGTTGTTACCAATGCTTCTCCTGAAAACCATCGATTGGCGATATGAAAAGGCTTATAGACTAAGTCGGTGTATCTAAAATGCTCACGCGTATTAATCTCGAGCTTTATTTTCATTGGTCGTATGGGCGCAATTTCAGAGTCATAACGATAATAAAATGTGACGCGTCCTTGCGTTTGTTTCCATTTCGGACTGCCTAACCAAGGGTTGAGACGATCATGAATCTCTTTAAGAACGCCACCTATAGGTCCTGCATCCTTCTGAACAAAGTCTAGATCTTCTGAGTAGCGTTCTTGAGAAGGGGAATATAGCTTATGAAGAGCAGTGCCACCCCGAAAAACAAGAGAGTCCTTTAAGACGCTGTTAGAAAATATTTCCACAATGAGGCGTGATAAGATCAGATCTTGCTCAACTTGGGCATTATCCTTCCAAGGTGCCTTGTTTTTCCATTCGGTAATAAAATTTTGAGGGATCATCAATCAGGTCATCTTAACCATGTCGCCACAGTATTAAGGGAATTAGCGGAATATATGGATGCGCAACGCCTTACTTCTATA
>Ga0207087_1237_pt1 | contig 10648 bp, 7 predicted proteins | sample Alteio_BWMinHeat_51_FD_153544 | JGI IMG/M metagenome (GOLD analysis project Ga0207087, IMG submission 153544) | Enriched cells from forest soil in Barre Woods Harvard Forest LTER site, Petersham, Massachusetts, United States -... | ecosystem: Environmental > Terrestrial > Soil > Temperate forest >... | reverse complement strand
GAACAAAAGTTTGCTTTGGCTTAATGGAACTTTGCTGACGAGGCAGTTGAGTTCTCGGCGCTGGGAGCTTGGCCGCGGGAATTGCGGAGACTGGTGAGAGCGGGACAGCCAGGGGGGAAACTGCGGATGGAGAAATGGATCGGCCTGCAGCGGCGGCGACGGCTACGGGCTTGAGGGCGGCGGCGATTTGCGAGGTGGTCCAGCGAGCGGCGGCATCGCGGAGAACGGAATGGCGTGCGATGTCGAGGAAAGGTTGGGAAAGAGTTTCTGGAATGGATGGATCGGCTTGGCTGCCGGCAGGTGCGACCGGGGCGCGTTGCGTGAGAGCTTCGACGAGAGTGACGCCGAGAGACCAGACATCGCCGGAGGCGGCGAGCGGCGCGGTGGCGAACTCGGGAGAGTCGTAGGCGTCGAGATCGCGTGAAGGCTTGCGGGATTCGCCGATGGAGAAGATGGTATCGGCGGAGAGCTTGAGCTGATCGGCGGTGGCGAGGATGTTGGAGGGTTTGATGTGGGTATGCGCGAGGCCCTGGCTGTGGAGATAGATAAGGGCGTTGAGAAGAGGCTCGAGCATTTCGCGCGCTTCGGTGGCGGCGAGCGGGCGCTGCGGAAGAATTTGCGAGAGATCTTCTTCGGCGAATTCCATCACGGCGTAGAGCAGATCGAGGTCGGCGACGCGGCAGCGGCCGGAGTGATAGATGGGTAGAAGATTGGGATGAGAGAGCTGTGCGGCGCGGCTCCAAAGAGAGAGCTGGCCCTCGGCCGTGGCGGAGTCCGCGGAGATAAATTTGATGGCCGCTTTGCGGGGCTGCGGCTCAGACGTTTGCGTGAGGAAGACGGCGCTGTGGTCCGTGGTGCCGAGGAATTGGTGAAGTAGGAATTTATCGTCGGCGATCTGGCCTTCCCATTTTTTCCAAACATCGCTCATCACGCACCTCCAACTGCGGATTTTTCCTGGCCGACGAATCGAGGCGGAGCTGTTTTCGCGGTGTCCGGCCGTCGAAAGAGCACCGCGGCGACTGGGGCAGGCTGGAATGCTAGGTCGAGAGATTCACAGCGCCAGGGGCCGGGCGCTCGTCGGGTTAATTCTCGCACGAAAATGCGATGAAAAGACAAGGTAGGAGTTGATTGATAGGAACAGGGAGAAGGGGAGTTCGGAAGTGGAGAGAATGCCTCGGCGAGGGATTCTGGGCGGCGGGCAGAGGGGCTAAGGAAGAGGGGGTCGGGCTCAAAGTTCCAATGTGGTGCAGAGGTTCCTTAACGGCCTGTGGCAATGCGTTTTGTCCTACCTCATAGGAAGTAAAGACGTTCATTCCAAATAAGTTACGGTGAGATTGCCACTTCGATGATGGTGGATGGCGTGCGCATGCCTTACGAGCAGCTGAGGGTGTGTGCAATGAGCGGAAGAAGATGGAAGCGGTGGTTACAAGAGTGGGTGGCGTCGGCCGCCGTGCTGCTAGTTGCGTTTGGGGGCCTGGCGACAAGTGGCGCAACGCCGCAGTCACCGGCGGTGCCGCAAGCTCCTGCGGGGGACTTGACCCAGGTGAGTATTGAAAATTTGATGAATATGGAAGTGCCGCCGTCGCCAAACTTTTCTTCATCCTGCGCGACACCACCAGCACGTCAACCACCTATGGCGCCTGCCGCTTTCTCTACACCGGTTTCCCAACCAACGGCGTTGAGAAGCCCGGCGAGCTCGTCCTCGATTTCAACCACCTCGAAAATCCTCCATGCGCCTACACTCCCTTTTCCACCTGCCCGCTCCCCCCGCAGGGGAATCGCCTGCCCATCGCCTTGCCCGCCGGCGAGCAGCGCTATCACGACTAAATTCCTCTCGGTGATATCTGTGTCGCACCTTCGTATTCTCTGCGCTAATTCTTTTTTCCTGACTCAATCATTTTGAAATTCCCGGCCCCCTGTCGCACAATAGAGAGTCAACGGACCTATGAATTCTCCAAACTTCAATCCATCCCCTTCGAACAACGATTCCGCAGCCCGCGAGAAACTCATCACTCTCCGCCTCGCGCTCCTCAAGCTCCACAAAACGCTCCTCGACATGGAGCGACGCGAATACGAGCGCGAACACGGCTACGTCAATACCGGCGAACTCTTCCAGCTGGTCATTGACCACGCGCAGTTCGCCTGGCTGCACAACATCTCCGAATTCGTCGTGCGCATTGACGAAACGCTGGCCGCCAAGGAGCCTATCGCCGCCGAATACACCAGCACTTCCATCGCCCTCGCCCGCAAAATGTTTGTACCAACGGAATCCGGCGACGCCTTCCAGAAAAAATACTTCGACGCCATTCAGCGCGATCCTGCCGTGGTCATTGACCACGCCGAGCTCGCCCGTCTCTTCAACAACGAGCCGCCGGACTCCCCAAATCCATAATTTTCCTGAAATCCCTGATAGACTTTCCCGGTCACGCGAACAACTCATGTTCGATTCCGCAATGATGTACATGGACCGCAAAATTTCCGTCGTCCGCAAATCCCGCAAAGCAGCAGGTGCTCCGTGGAGTTAAACCTCGACAGCATCGCCGTCGAAAACAACGAAGCCGCTCAGCGCTTCGAAGCTCATATTGACGGCCAGCTCGCCGTGCTGACCTATCGCCTTTTCCCCCGCCACCTCGTCCTCGACCATACCGAAGTTCCGAAGCCTCTCGCAGGCCAAGGCCTGGGCACAAAACTTGTGCGTGCCGCGCTCGATTTCGCACGCGACAAGCAGCTGCGCGTCGTACCGCTTTGCCCATTTGTCGCCGGTTATCTTCGCAGGCACCCCGAATATCAAGACCTTCTCTCATCTGACGATCTGCAGCAGGTCCTCTCCCGCTGAATCGCGATCCCATGTCTGCCGCGCGCGCCACCGTCAAATCCCCATCTGCAGAATTCGCAATACGCCCCATGCAGCGCTCCGAACTTCCTTCGCGCACCATCACCCTCGCGCGATTCCTCATCGGCAAAGTCATCGTCCACGATCTCCCCGCCGGACGCCTCAGTGGCCGCATCGTCGAAACCGAAGCCTATCCGCCCGGTGATCCCGCCGGCCACCATTTCCGCGGCCCGACTCCGCGCATCCGCTCCATGTATCTCGCTCAGGGCCACGTCTATGTTTTTTTCAATTACGGCGCCCACTTCATGCTCAATGTCGTGAGTGAGCCTCCCGGAACCGCCGCCGCCATTCTCATTCGCGCCCTCGAACCACTCGATGGCATCGAGCTCATGCAGCATCATCGCGGTGCCACTCGCCTGCTCGACCTCACGCGCGGCCCCGGACGCCTTGCCGCCGCTTTTCGGATTGATCGCCGTCATGATGGATTGGACCTGTGCGCCCCGGGCCCGCTGTGGCTCGGAGCCATCGCAGCTTCCGCCGGCGCCATCGCCAAAACTGTTCGCATCGGCATCACCCGCGCTGCCGAGCGCCCACTCCGTTTCTACGAGCGCGGAAATCCCTTTGTCAGCGGCCCCAAACGACTGCTTCTTCCCGCGCCGCCCCGCAAGAAAGCATCATCAGAATTGAAGTGATTGAAATCGATTTATGCACTTTCCTTGGCAACACGGTTGGCGGTGTCAAAATACGCCGTCCCCTCTTGCCGCCTATTTCTTGCTGAGAGTACTCTCCCGCGCGGTCACGGCCTCCAAACGCTTGGCCACGTAACTCTCCAAAACCTCATCGAGCTCCTGCGGGCGGATCGGCTTTGTGAGGTATCCGTCCATTCCGCTCGCCAGGCATTTCTCGCGGTCGCCTTTCATGGCGTGCGCCGTTACCGCAACGATCGGCACATGCTTTCCGCTGCCTTTTTCTTTTCCTCGAATCGCCATCGTGGCTTCGAAGCCATCCATCTCCGGCATCTGCACGTCCATTAGAATCAGGTCAGGACTCTCGCGTTCAAACGCCGCCACCGCCTCCAGCCCGTTGCTTGCCAGCACCACAAAATGACCTCGCTTTTCCAAGAGCCGCGTGGCCAGCCGCTGGTTCACCAGATTGTCCTCCGCCAGCACAATCCGCAACGACGCCCCAGGCTCCCGCGCATCCTGCAACGAGTACCGCGTGATTAGCGGAATCGCGCCTTTCGCTTCCTTGGCGCCCAGCACCCGCGCCACCGCCTCTCGCAATTCGGATTGCCGGATCGGCTTGAGCAGATACGCGGAAACTCCCAACTCCTGGCATCGAGCCGCGTCCCCCCGATGGCCGGCCGAGGTCAGCATCATGATCGTGGCAGCGGATAATTCCGGCATTTGCCGGATTTGCACCACCAGCGCAAATCCATCCATATGCGGCATGTGCATATCCGTCAGGACCAGCCTGTACGGATCACCCGCGTTCTGGGCGGCGCACAGTTGCGCCAGCGCCTCTTCCCCGCCTTCGACATCGGTCACTTTCATTTCCCACCGGTTCAGCATGCCGTCCAGGATCCGCCGGTTCGTGCGGTTATCGTCCACCACCAGCACCCTCACGCCTCGGAGGATCTCCGGCGGCGCGATCGTTCCGATTTCCACGGCCTTCGAATCGGCCACTTGCAATTGCGCCGTGAAGTGAAACTCGCTTCCCCGTCCCACTTCGCTTGTCACCCAAATCGTTCCGCCCATCATCTCCACCAGCCGCGTTGAAATGGTCAGTCCCAAGCCAGTTCCTCCGTACTTGCGCGTAGTGGAACTGTCTGCCTGCGTGAAGGGCTCGAAGATCGATTCGCGCTTCGTTTCAGCGATTCCGATCCCGGTGTCCGCTACCGTGAAGTGCAGCAGAAGTTGGTCGTCCTTGCGGACATCGTTTTTCACTCGCAACGCCACTTCGCCCTTGTTTGTAAATTTAATGGCGTTGCCGATCAGGTTGATCACAACTTGCCGGAGCCGGCTCGAATCGCCCCGCACCAGGTTCGGCACTTCCGGCGCCACTTCGCACAGCAATTCCAGTCCTTTCTCGTCCGCACGCAACGCCAGCGTCTTCAGCGTTGTCTCCAGGCAGTCGCGCAGGTCGAAATCAACGGCTTCCAGGTCGATCTTTCCCGCTTCGATTTTGGAGAAATCCAGAATGTCGTTGATCACCGTCAGCAGCGAGTCCGCCGACATCTTCACAGTCTCCAGATACTCCCGCTGATCCGGCTTGAGTTCCGTATCCAGAGCGAGATCGGTCATCCCGATGACCCCGTTCAGCGGCGTGCGGATTTCATGGCTCATGTTGGCCAGGAATTCGCTCTTCGCGCGGCTGGCCGCCTCCGCTGCTTCCTTGGCCTGCACCAGATTTGTTTCCGCTTGCTTGCGGCTTGTGAATTGCCCGATCTGGCTGCCAAGTGCCATGCTCAGTCGAAGCAAATCCTCGTCTGGTTTTTGCGCCTTCCTGCTGAACAGTTCTAGCAAACCGCCCAATTCGGCGTTTTGAAAAACCGGCACGGCCAGGTAGCACCGCAACCCGCACGCGGCAGCCGCTTCTTTACGCGTGAAATCACCGTCCTTCAGTACATCCTCGATCCACTCCGGTTGCTGGCTCAGCCAAACGCGGCCCGGTATGCCTCCGCTGGAAGGCAGCGAGCTCTTGCGCGTCGCCTCCAGGAATTCTTCGGCCGATTCACCGGGCCGCTGCCACACGTGAGTGCAGCGCAGCGTGTGGTTCGTCTCCTCCAGTTTCCAGATGGCCGCCACTTCCTGGCCCATTCCTTCGCAGATGATTTCCAGGATTTCAGGCATGGTCTCTTCCACGGTATCGGATTTGGCAAGAAGACGAGTTGCATCGTAACCAAGGCGCACCAACTGTTCGGATCGCTTGCGCTCGAGCACCTCCCTCTGCAGCTCTTCGGTCCGCGCCTGCACGCGAATTTCGAGTCCCTCCTTCGCGCCTTTCAGCGCTCTGTCGCGTTCCTGAATCTTTTCCAGCATCTGGTTGAAGGATCCCACCAGTTTTCCCAACTCATCCTTGCCCCCGGCGGCCGCCCGCAAGGCATAGTCTTCATTCGTGGAAACTCGCTCCGTCAGCGCCGCAAGCTGCAGGATCGGTTCGCTGATCAGCCGCACCAGCCGCGAGGACACCAGAAACGTCGTGAACGCGCACACCACCAGCACCAGGAGGGATATTTCTCGATAGTTCGTCATTTTGGCCTGAAACTCCGCAAGATCCGATACGATCACGATCGCTCCAACCTTTTCGCCGCCCTGAAAAAGGCTGCGGCGCAGCGTTAGGTTCTCCTTCCCAAACCTCGCTCCCTCCTCCTTCCAGAGCGGTGCCTTGAAACCCGGATCCAGCCCCGCGCGCCGGTATTCCGCAAAGATCTCCTCCTGTTTGTCGTAGAGCGTTACCAGTACAATGTTGCGTTCGGCGCGGACTGTGGCGAGGAGCTCCTGTGCCGATTCTCGATCGCTAAAGGTCAGCGCCGCTGCGGCTCCCATCCCGAGGGTATCCGCATCCGATGCCAGTCCGCTCACCATCGCCGCTCGATAGCTCGCTCTCTCGTATATCTCGAAGGCCAGGCACGCCGTGGCCAGCCCCAGAATGCTGGTGCTAAAAATGACCAGCAGCAGTTTGCGATGAATCGATGCATTGCTGAATTGCCACATCTTAAATACCCCTCTGTCCGCCGATGACCCGCTTGGCCAGCGCCAGCAGCCGGGAGCTCACTTTCAATCCGGCGTGCTCCGCGGCATCCAAATTGATTTCGAAGCGGATCTTGTTTTCTTCCAGTAGAAATCCGATCATCCCTCCGTCTTCCACAAAGTCTTGCGACTCTCCAACCGTCAGCGCTGGAATTCCTTTGAGACTCGTCAGCAACGATGGAACAAGTTTCTGCTCTTTCTCCCCGATGAACAGAACCTGGCATCCCCGGATCTCTTGCAATTGCCGGTAATGCATGACCCGCAAGGAACGCGCTCCGACCGTTTTTCCGCTGAGCGCCGCGTCCAGTGACCCGTGAAACGGATCCGCACCGATCGTGCAATACGTCAGCGGGCTATTGGCCTCCTTAAAAGCCTCTTCCGGCCATTCCACGAATTGCGCGAAATGAAACAGAAACGCCGCTTTCACCTGGTATTCGCTCGAGGGATTGGTCTGCGCCGAATCCGCGCAGACGCTCATCAAGCAAAGCAACACAGCACGCGCCGTAGCGCCGAGGCATGCATATCGGTCACGGCCACTTCGCGCCGCAATTCCACCTTCGCGCTTCCTCAAGCCCCCTCGACTTTTGTTTCTACAGTTCAACTTCTCCTTCTCTCCCGTCAAAACCGCCACGCCAATTTGGCGTACGCGCTTCGCTTGACTTGCGACGAATTCACTGCCTGGAACATGTCGTTGAACTCCACGTGGTGATCCTTCAGCAAATTTTGCCCAACCGCGCTCAGCGTCACTCTTTCCGAAATCTTCCAAGCCAGTTGCGTGTCAACTCGCGTGTAGGAAGGCACCGCCTGAGCCGTTAGTCGTCCCACGAAATACGCGTTTAGGTCCCACGACAGCCCGTGGGACAGCTCCACGTGCGATCGCAGTTGCGCCTGATTCCCGGGATTGGAGCCTTCCGCATCGGCCACGCTGACAGTGTCCAGACTTGTGGGATACAGCCGCAGTCCCATGTGCAGGAAGGAATAGCCGGGACTCAGCGTCCAAACGCGATTGACTTTCCAATTGCCATAGACTTCCAGGCCGCTCGTCGTCCCCTTCATTTTGTTGCTGAGTTGCATTGGGATTATCAGGACTGGGGGATTAAAGTTCGAGTTGGTGAACGGCGGAAGCGGTTCGATGCTCTCCAAATCTGTGTAGGTGTTGATGAAGACGGTCGCTCCAAGGGACAGCCGTTGGCTCGGCTGCGACCGGTATCCCAACTCATAGGCAACCACATGCTCGGGCTTGAAATTTGGGTTGCCTTCCAATAGGACTTCGATAGGTCCCGGTAAGGCTGCGAGAGCGGTCTGCAGTCCTTCGTCGCGCCGCGCCGGAGTGCGCGCCGCGCGAGAAATGGCCGCCCAGAAGGTGTGACGCTTGTTCGGAGTCCAGGCCACCCGGATACTCGGTTCAATATCAAACCCAGTAAAATAGCTGTTCTCCAGCTTCGTCCCGATGGATAAAAGAAACCGGTCGGGCATTATCGTGATTTGATCTTGCACAAAGGCGCCGAACAGATCGCCATCCCAGTCCGCGGGCACAAATGTTTCGTCGAGGGTCCCTAAGGTCTGATCGGCGCTGTGGCGGTATCCCAAACCCCAGATGACATCCTGGCGGTTTCCCCATACCACGTGATTCTGAAATTCAAAATCATACGTATTCCTGCTCTCGCGGACCTGCGGACCCGATCGTGTATAGCGGTCGAAATAAAACTGCACGGTCATGTCCGCGCGGTTGGAGAATATGTGATTCCACTTGCCCAGCACATTTCCGCCCGACAATTCCGCAACTCGCTCAACGATCACATTCTCCGGGGGATTAAGAATGGAATGCACAACGATCGCTCCTTCGCTCCCGGTGTAGAGATCCCCTTCGGTCGTCAGCGAATCTTTTGCCGAAATGCGGGTATCCTCGCGGAATCCGCCATGCAACAGATGCCATCCGTCCTCGCCGTTTTGTCCATTCAGATCCGGAAAATGGTCATCGTTCATGTATTTCGTGAAGATCCGGTAGCTCGTATGCTCTGTGATTTTCCCTCCGTACTGCACCGTGCCGAATTCCTCCGCCGCGGTTCCCCCGCCGCTGCTTAGCAACCCGCCCAACGTATCCTCCGTTTTTTTGGTGATGACGTTGATGACCCCATTGACCGCATTCGCTCCCCAGATCGTTCCACCCGGCCCGCGGATCACCTCGATCCGTTCAATGTCCTCCAGCGGGACATCGAACGTGTCCCACTCAGCTCCACCGACAAGCGGCGTATAAACGGTCCGCCCATCGATCAGCACCAAAAGCTTGTTGGCGAATTCAGAATTGAATCCTCGCGCTGAGATGGCCCAGGTGTTGGCGTTGATTTGCGCCACATCCAATCCCGGCACCATGCGCAGCAGATCGGGAATGTTCGTCGCGCCCGAATGACGAATATCTTCTTGCGTGACCACGAATATCGCCGCCGCCACCTGCGACAACTTCTGCTCCTTCTTCGAAACCGACGTCACTTCCATATTCATCAAATTTTCAATACTCACCTGGGTCAAGTCCCCCGCAGGAGCTTGCGGCACCGCCGGTGACTGCGGCGTTGCGCCACTTGTCGCCAGGCCCCCAAACGCAACTAGCAGCACGGCGGCCGACGCCACCCACTCTTGTAACCACCGCTTCCATCTTCTTCCGCTCATTGCACACACCCTCAGCTGCTCGTAAGGCATGCGCACGCCATCCACCATCATCGAAGTGGCAATCTCACCGTAACTTATTTGGAATGAACGTCTTTACTTCCTATGAGGTAGGACAAAACGCATTGCCACAGGCCGTTAAGGAACCTCTGCACCACATTGGAACTTTGAGCCCGACCCCCTCTTCCTTAGCCCCTCTGCCCGCCGCCCAGAATCCCTCGCCGAGGCATTCTCTCCACTTCCGAACTCCCCTTCTCCCTGTTCCTATCAATCAACTCCTACCTTGTCTTTTCATCGCATTTTCGTGCGAGAATTAACCCGACGAGCGCCCGGCCCCTGGCGCTGTGAATCTCTCGACCTAGCATTCCAGCCTGCCCCAGTCGCCGCGGTGCTCTTTCGACGGCCGGACACCGCGAAAACAGCTCCGCCTCGATTCGTCGGCCAGGAAAAATCCGCAGTTGGAGGTGCGTGATGAGCGATGTTTGGAAAAAATGGGAAGGCCAGATCGCCGACGATAAATTCCTACTTCACCAATTCCTCGGCACCACGGACCACAGCGCCGTCTTCCTCACGCAAACGTCTGAGCCGCAGCCCCGCAAAGCGGCCATCAAATTTATCTCCGCGGACTCCGCCACGGCCGAGGGCCAGCTCTCTCTTTGGAGCCGCGCCGCACAGCTCTCTCATCCCAATCTTCTACCCATCTATCACTCCGGCCGCTGCCGCGTCGCCGACCTCGATCTGCTCTACGCCGTGATGGAATTCGCCGAAGAAGATCTCTCGCAAATTCTTCCGCAGCGCCCGCTCGCCGCCACCGAAGCGCGCGAAATGCTCGAGCCTCTTCTCAACGCCCTTATCTATCTCCACAGCCAGGGCCTCGCGCATACCCACATCAAACCCTCCAACATCCTCGCCACCGCCGATCAGCTCAAGCTCTCCGCCGATACCATCTTCTCCATCGGCGAATCCCGCAAGCCTTCACGCGATCTCGACGCCTACGACTCTCCCGAGTTCGCCACCGCGCCGCTCGCCGCCTCCGGCGATGTCTGGTCTCTCGGCGTCACTCTCGTCGAAGCTCTCACGCAACGCGCCCCGGTCGCACCTGCCGGCAGCCAAGCCGATCCATCCATTCCAGAAACTCTTTCCCAACCTTTCCTCGACATCGCACGCCATTCCGTTCTCCGCGATGCCGCCGCTCGCTGGACCACCTCGCAAATCGCCGCCGCCCTCAAGCCCGTAGCCGTCGCCGCCGCTGCAGGCCGATCCATTTCTCCATCCGCAGTTTCCCCCCTGGCTGTCCCGCTCTCACCAGTCTCCGCAATTCCCGCGGCCAAGCTCCCAGCGCCGAGAACTCAACTGCCTCGTCAGCAAAGTTCCATTAAGCCAAAGCAAACTTTTGTTC
>Ga0207087_1235_pt1 | contig 10689 bp, 11 predicted proteins | sample Alteio_BWMinHeat_51_FD_153544 | JGI IMG/M metagenome (GOLD analysis project Ga0207087, IMG submission 153544) | Enriched cells from forest soil in Barre Woods Harvard Forest LTER site, Petersham, Massachusetts, United States -... | ecosystem: Environmental > Terrestrial > Soil > Temperate forest >... | reverse complement strand
GCAAGTGCCTCCTGGATGGGAGGGTGATTCGCAGTGCTGAAAAAGGCGTTTAGCTCTTTTTCTCGCTCGACCCAGTGGTGCAAATTTTCTCCTGCAGGAGAGGGATAGTAGTTACAATTGAGTGTGACAAGAGGCTTATTCTCATACTCACGCACAATCACAGGATGATTTTGGGCATATTGTTGATAGAAATGGAAAGACTTTGCTTCCTTACTGTCTATGGCGTTTAGGTGATAGGCACCAAGAGGAAGCGTTTGAGTTGTAAAGGTGGTGAGTTCGTCTACAGAGTGACAGGTTTCTAAACAAACGCGATTATAGAAGCAAGAGGGCAAGCCTCTGACTTCATTTGTCACTCCGTGGCATACGTTCATCGCAATTGCCATCCCCCTATTCATTCCAGTGATGATCCCAATAAGACCCGGTATTCCAACGGCTAAAATATTTTCGCGCTTATAGTGAATCACAAGGCTATAGGCTCCCGCTATGCCCAAAGAGGCCCAGTCCATATTGCGAGCCATCCTAAAGTCTCCTTCGCTATTTTTGTCTAGAATCGCCGTGCAGCCAAAAACGGCTTGAGGTGGCTTTGGCTGTAGCTGCGCGGGAAGCTGTTCACACTTCGAGGGGAAAAAATGGAGGTGGTCGGGCATGAGGTGGAAAAGTAGCGTGTCCTCTAGGGTCAGTTGAATCGGAAACTGGAAGGGATGCTCTTCTGCCCATTTGGCATATCCTGTGACAAGACCCTCTAGCTCTTCTAAGAAATGGGCGGGGAGAGTTTGGCGTATGGCTTGGATGGTTTTTGGCACACTTGCAGCTCTCGGCTCGCCTAAAAGCGTATGCAGGCCAAGATCAAAACTCTTTGCCAGACGGCAAATCGCCTCTCCGCACAGGTATCCATGGGCAAAGCCAGCCTGTCTTGGATGGGTATTGTCTAAGCTTAAAACGGGAACATCGCCGACATAGTAGAGTTTGCCTCCCAAGCACTGCCCAGGCTCAAAAGCATGGGTCGTCATATCGTGGTGAGGGGGAACAAGCATATCCAGAGCATACAAAGTCACTGCGCCCATCAGGGTGAGAAGGGCTCCTGCAACTCCAACAAGAAGCGTCACTGCCCAGTGAAAAGGCAAAAAGGGAAGGGAAAGGAGTAGGCCGAGCCCTGCAAGGAGTGTGGCAATTTTTAACACTTTAACAGTTGTGGGGTGTTCGTAGATCCAAAGACCGATATGGTCTAAAGAGCTAAAATCTTTTTTATTTATCTCTGGAAGGGTCGAAGAAATAGCGCTTGTTGTCATAAAAAAATCCTTAAATTCCGGGCTATTTTACTAAAATCAACTCTTTCTTTTCAAGGCCTTTTCCTCTCAAACCTTGACTTTACTCCTTCTCCCCAAGCATAATGTCTCCATGCGCAAGCAGAAAAGCCCCCTCACTATCGAACCCTCTATTTTGTCTGGAGATTTTGGTCACTTGGGGGAGGAGGCAAAGCGAGTAGAAGAGGCAGGGGCCGATGCTCTGCACATCGACATCATGGACGGCCACTTCGTTCCCAACCTAACCCTCGGTCCACGGGCCGTTGCTGCGATTCGACGCTCCACTGCTCTTTTTCTCGATGTTCATCTGATGATTTATAACCCCTTTGACTATATCGAGCGATTTGTAGAGGCGGGGGCAAATCGCATCACCTTTCATTTGGAAGCGACAGAGGATGTGGAGGAAACATTAAACTATATCCGTCGTTGCAATCTGGAGGCAGGTCTTGCTTTTTGTCCTGATACCAGTAGCTCCCTCATTCCAAAGTATTTAGACAAATGTGATCTGCTCCTTCTCATGACCGTAGAGCCGGGCTTTGGGGGACAGGCCTTTATGCCCGAGGTGCTGGAAAAAATTTCTTTTGTCTCTGATCTGTGTGAGAAGCTCTCGATCGGCAAAGGGGGGAAGGTGTATAAAGAGAAGGAGTTTCCTCCTTTTTTGATCCAGGTTGATGGGGGGATCAATGATAAGACGGCAAAAGAGTGTGTGGCAGCAGGAGCTAATGTCCTTGTCTCTGGAAATTATCTCTTTGCAGCGCCTAATATGAAAGAAGCCATAGCTGGTTTGAGGTTGTCCTAGTTGAAGAAAGTTGTAGTTATTGGAGGAGGGACAGGCAACTTTGCTGTCTTGCAGGGGCTCAAAAACTACCCTGTCGATTTGAGCGCTATTGTTTCGATGGCAGATGATGGAGGCAGCACCGGGATTTTGCGCGATGAACTGGGTGTTTTGCCCCCTGGGGATGTCCGGCAATGTCTTGTGGCTCTCTCCAACTCCTCGCGGCTCATGCGTAGTCTGATGAACTATCGCTTTGAGCAGGGAGGCCTTGGAGGTCACAGCTTTGGTAACCTGCTCCTCTCTGCTCTCGAGAAGGTGACTGGAAGCTTTGAAAAAGCAGTAGAAGAAATGGGAAGAATCCTGGCGATTAAGGGCAAGGTCATTCCCGTGACAACGCACCAGGTGCGTTTGAAGATGATCTTGAGCAACCGCACCGTTCTAGAAGGAGAGAAGGAGGTCTATCTCTCCCAGGAGATCGACCAAGGGTATAAGAGCATTTACCTCGAGCCCTATCCCAAAGCCAATCCTCATGCCCTGGAGGAGATCCGGCTTGCCGATCTCGTTGTTTTGGGCCCGGGAGGACTTCACACCTCTCTCATTCCCAATTTGCTTGTCGAGGGAGTTAGCGATGCGCTGAAAAAAAGCCCCGCTAAAAAAGTGTTTGTCATTAATTTGATGAATCGCAGGGGCCAGACGACCGGCTTTAAAGCAAGTGACTATCTGAAAGAGGTGATTCGCTACATTGGTGAAGACCCTTTTGACTTTATTTTAGTCAATGCGCAAGAGCCTTCTCAAGAGCTCATCGATGTTTATGCAGGGGAAGGGACCCTTGTGGAAAATGACCTCGAAGAAGAGAGGGTAATCTCTGCACCTCTTCTTGGCGCTGTAGCAGAGAGTAAAATGAAAGACCTGATGAGACGCAGCCTCATTCGGCATGATTCAAAAAAACTGGCACAGGAGTTAATCAAAATTGTTAATCATCTTTGATCTAGACGACACACTCATCGAAACTTCTCAATGTTTGACCCCTTTTCGCTTGGAGAGGGCCCTGCGCAAAATGATTGCCTTAGGGATGCAGATCGATTCTTTTGAAAGAGCGCTACATTTTTTGGTCGAGATCAATCAGACCGCCTCCTCCTCACACAAGGCTTTAACCTCTTTTGCACAGCTCTATCCAGGTGGCATGCAAACCCTTGAGCTTGCCTTAGAGACTTTTCAGGAGCCTCTGCCTGTCAATTTAGAGCTTGCTTTAGCAGAAGGTGCCTTAGAGCTTCTTGAACAGCTCTCCCTCCACCATACCCTAGCCCTTGTCACCATTGGGCACCGTGAGCTCCAGCTCTCCAAAATGGAAAAAGCTGGTCTACAACAAGGCCTCTTTAGTAAAATTACCGTGATCTCTCCTTCCCACGAAGAAGGTGGGTGTAGTAAAAAACCCTATTACGAGGCGCTTTTGCAGGAATTTCAGGAGGAGGGCGGCGCTCCCGCTCCTCTTGTGTGTGGAGACCGAGTGTTTGTCGACCTCACCCCCGCAAAAGAGCTTGGACTGCGCACCGTCCACATCCGGAAAGGGCGAGGACTGCAGCAGATGCAACCGGCCAGTGATGTGGATTTTTCAATTCAAAAACTAGAAGAGTTAAAACAAATTATAGCGGCTGTGTCTGTATGACTGTCAAAACCCTCACAAGCAATCAGCTCTCTCCAGGGACAACGATCTCCCTCGATGGAGGAATTTACCGCGTCGAGTCGGCTGTGAAGGTCACAGTGGCCAAAGCCACTCCCTTCATCAAAACGACCCTCAAAAATCTGATGACCGATCAGCTCATCGAGAAGAATTTCAAAGAGGGGCAGACCGTTGAAGAGGTGAGCCTTTCCGAGCGCCAGCTCGAGTACCTCTATGTCGAGGGCAAAGACTATCTTTTCCTCGATGTAGGAAGTTTAGATACCCTTCTTGTGCCGCGCACAGTCATTGGGGACAAGGTCAATTACCTCAAAGAGGGCATTGAGCTAAAGGCAATGTTTTACGGCGATACGATTTTCTCTGTAGAGCTGCCGCAATTTCTCGAGCTCATGGTTGTAAAAATCGAGGGAGGAGAGTCCTCCTCTCCCACCTCAAATGCGACAAAAAAAGCCTTTTTAGAGACAGGCGCTGAGATTGAGGTGCCGCTTTTCATCGAGGTAGGCGACATTACCAAGATTGACACCTTTACAAATGAGTTTGTTCAGAGAGTTTGAATGGATATTAAACAGATCAAAGAGCTGATGGCCGCAATGGAAAAAGGTGGCCTGCGCAGGTTGCGGATCAAACGCGAAGATGATTTTGAAATTGAGCTAGAAAAAGAGCCGCCGCCTACGGCCGCTCTTTTCATCCCTCCTCAGAGGCATGAGGTCAGACAGGAGATTTTCCAAGAACCCCATGCGCAAATCCCTGTTTCAAAGCCCTTGCATTCTTCTGGGCATTCCCCTGGTCACTCCTCTAGCAAAACAGTGAACTCACCGCTTGTTGGGACTTTTTACCCCTCTCCCGCACCGGGGGAGACCCATTTTGTGAAGGTGGGGGATAAAGTCGACGAGAATACCGTTGTCTGCATCATTGAGGCGATGAAGGTGATGAATGAGATTAAGGCAAAGATAAAAGGCGAGATTGTGGAGATCCTTATTGCAGAGGGTGAGCCTGTTGAGTTTGGAACGCCTCTATTTAGGATCATCTAATGCGAAAAGTCCTCATTGCCAACCGAGGAGAAATTGCCGTTCGTCTCATCCGCGCCTGTCATGAGATGGGGCTTGAAACCGTTAGCGTCTATTCACAGGCCGATGCGGAAGCTCTGCACGTTCTGCTCTCTGATGAGGCTATCTGCATTGGAGAAGCTCCAGCTCCCAAATCCTATCTCAAAATCTCCTCGATCTTAGCCGCGTGTGAAATCACGGGAGCGGATGCTATTCATCCGGGCTTTGGTTTTTTGAGCGAAAACGCCCATTTTGCCTCTATCTGCGAAAGTTCTGGGCTCAACTTCATCGGTCCGAGCTCGGAGGCCATCGCTCTTTTAGGAGACAAGGCGGCCGCCAAAAAGACAGCACAGAAGGTGGGATGTCCTGTGATTGAAGGCTCTCCAGGGGTCGTCGGTCAGGTCGAGGAAGGACTCAAAATTGCAAAAGGTCTCGGTTTTCCTGTATTCATCAAGGCTGTCGCGGGCGGGGGTGGCAAAGGCATTCGCATTGCAACCGATGGCGATGACTTTTGCCGCCAGTTTGTTGCAGCTCGCACTGAAGCAGAGATCAACTTTGGCAATCCCGATATTTACCTCGAAAAGATGGTTGTCAATCCGCGCCATGTTGAGTTTCAGGTGGTGGGAGATAAACAGGGCAATTATGTGCATCTGGGTGAGCGCGACTGCACCATCCAAAGAAGGCGGCAAAAGCTCATCGAAGAGACCCCAAGTCCTCTCCTAACGCCTGCTCTGCGCAAAAAAATGGGAGAGGCAGCTGTTGCGATTGTCAAAGCTGCAAACTACCACTCTGTCGGAACCGTCGAGTTTCTTCTCGATGAACAGCAGAACTTCTATTTCATGGAAGTCAATACCCGCATCCAGGTCGAGCATACGATCACAGAAGAACTCACCGGAATAGATCTTGTACGCGAGCAGATCAAGATTGCTAGAGGAGAAACGCTCCAATTTAAACAAAGTGATATCTCCTTCCAGGGCCATGTGCTCCAGCTGCGCATCAATGCTGAAGATCCGCACAACAATTTTGCTCCAAGTCCTGGTCTTGTGAAAGATTTCATCCCGCCCGGCGGCCCCCGCATCCGTCTCGATACGGCTTGCTTTGCTGGATATAAAATCCCTCCCTACTATGACTCGATGATTGCCAAACTCATTATTCACGGCAGAGATAGGGCAGATAGCATTGTCATTGCACTCAGGGCACTTCGCGAGTTTAAAATCGGAGGCGTCCATACAACAATTCCCTTCCATCTCTACATGCTCCAGGAGGAGGCCTTTGTGCAAAATCGCTACTTCATCACCCATGTCGACCAGCTGATCCTCGATGGTTGCCGATTTCAGACTTGAAGGGAGCCTCGCATGAAAGGCATTATCTTAGCAGGTGGGAAGGGTTCTCGGCTTTATCCCATTACCTACGCAATCTCTAAACAGTTTCTCCCCATCTACGATAAGCCGATGATCTACTACCCCCTCTCGGTCCTCATGATGGCAGGGATTCGGGAGATCATGATCATCTCAACTCCTCAGGACCGCTCTCGCTTTGAGCGGCTCTTTGGCGATGGAAGCCATTTAGGCCTTTGCTTTGCGTATGGGGTGCAGGTAGAGCCAAAAGGGATTGCCGATGCTTTTCTCATTGCGGCTGATTTTTTAGCAGGAGAGGGAGCCGCTTTAATACTGGGGGACAATATCTTCTATGGACAGGATCTGATCCCTGCTCTGCAAAAAGCACGCAAGATCGAAACGGGAGGACTGATCTTTGGCTATGAAGTGCAAGACCCCGAGCGCTATGGCGTGATGAAATTTGGAGAAAGGGGAGAACTTGTCGACATTGTGGAAAAGCCGCGCATTGCGCCCTCTCGATTTGCTGTTACAGGCCTCTACTTTTATGACGCAGAAATTGTCGACATTGCCGCTTTGATCCAGCCCTCTTGGCGCGGAGAGCTTGAGATCACAGACGTCAATCGCCTCTATTTGGAACGGGGCAAGCTCTCCTACCAGATCTTAGGGCGGGGGTTTGCCTGGCTCGATACGGGCACTTATGATGCGCTGCAAAGCGCAGCCTCCTACGTCCAGACAATCCAGGAAAGACAAGGAATTAAGATTGGGTGTATCGAAGAGGTGGCCTATCAGATGGGCTACATTGATGAAGAAGAGCTTGCAACCCTTGCCGAGAAGCTGATGCCCTCCGACTATGGCCTTTACCTCAAGAAACTACTTTCGGACGCACTACTTCTTTCCTAAGATGCGGCGTCTTGCCCGTCTGCGGTAGGGCACGAAGTTGGCCTGTTTACCTGCGACGGCCTCATGCAAATTCTCAATGGCCATGAAAGCGCGAGGATCCTCTCGCAGCACAATCTCTTTTAGCTCAGCAATATCGAGCCTTTCGACAATCATGAAGAGCAGATCGCGAGGGGTGCCAGAAAAGCCTCCTTTACCATGGATGAGGGTGAGGCCAATGCCCATCTCTTGCATCAAGATCTTAGAAAGCTCTGCTGGTTTAGAAGACAAGATAAGAACTGATTTGAGCTCGTCGAGTCCTACAATCACAAGATCGATCATTTTAAATGCCACCACATAGGTGAGTAGCGACTGAAGGGCAATGTGCCAGTCCTTGAAAATCCAGCCATAGAGCCCAAAGATAAAGATGTTGGCAAAGAGCACGACCTGACCAATTGTATAACCGCGCTTGCGGTTGATGATGATCGCCATGATCTCTGTTCCATCGAGACATCCCCCATTGCGGATGATGATCCCAGCTCCAACGCCGAGAATGGCGCCGCCAAAGACAATGATCTCGAGAGTGTCTCCCGAAAAGGTGGGAGCGCTCTTAAGCAAAACAAGGAACCCTGCAAAGAGCAAGATGGCGACGAGCATATGGAAGACAAAGCTCGGCCGGATATAGCGATAAGCCAGGTAAATGAAGGGAATGTTGAGCGCAATGAGAAAATAGGGGAGGTAGGTATCTCCAAACAGGCGAGCGAGAATCAGGCCAATCCCAATTGTCCCGCCATCGATCAGCTGGTTGGGAAAAAGGAAAATGCGAATGGCAACCGCTGCGAGAAATGCGCCACCGCCCATCCAGATGAGATCGCGCAGGTGGTGCCAAAGAGCTGTTGGCTTTTTATACGTTCTAACCATAAAAAAAACGCGGGAGACGGGGCTCGAACCCGCAACTTCCGCCGTGACAGGGCGGTGCTCTAACCAATTGAACTACTCCCGCAAAAGAGCAAATACCAGGTACATGGGCGCAACAGGATTCGAACCTATGACCACCTGTGTGTAAGACAGGAGCTCTACCAGCTGAGCTATACGCCCTCAAGGCACTCTATTTTAGTGAGAAGGGCAATTTTTGACAAGAACTTGAGGGATTTGTGAAAAGAGTTGGATTTTGGTATGCTCAACGGAGCCTACAGGAGGCGGTATGAAGATATTTTTATTGGCATGTGCTTTAACAGCAGGAGCAATCTTACCCAGTAAGGCCACGGCATCTAGCCACAAAAAAGAGGCTTTTAGAAGATTTTATCTAGCTCCCGGTTCTTTATTCATGGATGGGCAAGGGCTATTTGTTTCCATTGCAGGAGAGCTTTACCCAGTAACCGCTGTGCACAGCGATGAGCGCGGGGTTTACATTGATGAGTGGGAATACAAGTGGACCTGCGCAGAGTGCAAAAAGCCCAATCCGATCTGGTTTTCCTTTTGTGCCTGGTGTGGAAAACCCAAACCTAAGCCAGAAGAGTGAAAAAGGCCTGCCTTCTTCTTCTGCTTTTGTGTAGCTGTGGCTCTAAATCTCTCCGCGATTTTGATGGGGAAGCCGAGAGGATTTGCAAGCTCCTGACCAAGGAGTTGCAAAAAGTAGAGACACGAGAAGAGCTCCTTGAGGCCGAGGGGAAGCTAGGGCCTCTTTTCCAGCAGCTTGTCGATCTGATGCTCTCTGCCGAGAGTTATGCCAAGCAGCATCTCGAGGAGGCAGAACTCTTTTCGAATGCCTATGATGAGCCTCTTCTCGAGGAGATGATGCGCGTCTATCGCATCGAGGGCGGGCGCGAAATTGTGGAGCGGGCACAGAGAGAGGCACTCATTCGTCTTGATAAAACAAAACAAAAATAATCAGCTTTTAGATAAAATCTATCCCCAGAAGCTTCTGCTCTTAAGACGTAAGGAGGTAGACATGGCAACTGCAACTGTCGTTTCGTCAACTCAACCCGTACCAAGCAGTGTTCAGATCTGCTCTGGCCATCACAAAACAAGGCTCTTAATCGGGGAGGGCAACTTTTCCTTTGCTCTAGCTTTGATTCATAAGCATGACACCAAACATCGGCATCCTCCTGAGAGCTCTTTAGCCCATTCGATTACCGCTACCGAGCTCAAAGCGTTTTGTGATTCCTGTAATCATACCTATTCAGATCTGAGCCTTGCCTTTATAGATCCTGGCGTTCTCAAACAGATCCTATGCAATACATGTGCAGAGATCGCAGAAAGCATGGAAGAGCTCGAAGACAAAGGAGCTAAAGTGAAACTAAAGATCAATGGTCTCACCATTGATCAGCAATTCAAAGGAAAAACTTTTTCCAGAATCCATTGGAACTGTCCCCATGACGGAAGCAGTTATCAGCAGCAGAGTCTTCCCCCTATAATCGAGTCTTTCTTCTCCTCGTGCGCAAAAGTGCAAAACCCTAAGGACAGGGTACATATTACCCTAGCGCAGCCCCCCGATAAATGGGCATTTTATCAGGGATATATTTACAATATCGCCCGAGCGGCCTCCCTAGCTGGCTATCAGATTTTAAAAAAGAGAAGATTTGATGATTCTAGGTATCCAGGTTATCACCATGTACAAACCAATAGAGACACCCAGGCTGCAGTGACTGATCAAGGCATGCGGGAATTTGTATTTCAGAAAATGGAGCCAGCGGTTTTTCGCAGATGCCTACAAGCTGCAGAGCAAAGCGCTAAAAATGCGCTAGAATCTAGTGGGATTAGAGTAGATCCCCACATCTTTCTCCCTCAGGAAGTCACCAAATCTTCGGAAAAGACCTGCCAAGTTCGCTCAAAACATTTCAATAATCCGCCAGAAGCACGGAGTTACTTTTACTGTTCAACAGATGAAGACTCTTCCGATTGCGAGTCTTCTTAATTTCCTAGGAGGAATTAATGACCATTCAACCCAAACCCTTCTTCGTGAATCTAGAGCCCATCACCATCCTAGGGGTCAAAACCATCAAGCAAATGTTTTGCATCTACACAGGGAAAAATGGCAAGAAGCTTGATTTTAAGCCAGAGGCTGCAAAAACAGAAGGGTGTGCTCTGGGCACAATATTTAAGAAGGCGGAAACAGTAGATAAAAGTGCTCTAGATACAAAAAAGCCAGAAAAATTGTGGCTTGGAAAAGTGGGAGAGCCCAAAGATTTTTTGCGCAACGATCCCTTGACTGAACGAAGGAAGACTAAAAAAGAGATTAATCTAGACACTATTCGAGAGAAGCTTGCCTATGATCTCTATCAAGAGCTCGGAAGAGGCCTTTTCCTCGTTCCCAAAACGCGCTTGTCCCAGCAGCCGATCATGGATAAATTCAGCAAAACGCACCCTCTTGCCGTAGAGTGGGTAAGGCAGGGGGTTTCCGATTCCTTAAGGATCATGAGTCGTTTTGTAGAGAGGTATCAGGATTTTGAGAAGGCGCAAACCCTTGATGGGAGAGAGCCGATCTCTTTTATAGAATACATCAAGCGGCATCACCGCCCACCTGAAACTATTCTCACTCCTGAAGGCTACTCTGTGCCTTTGAAAGGTCTCATGAGCTTACTCGCGATCAGCAGATGCTTGGCTGATATAGATGTTCTAGGAGGTTATGGAGGAAATGCGGGATTTGTTTGGACCTATGAAGGGCAAGAAA
>Ga0207087_1233_pt1 | contig 10753 bp, 6 predicted proteins | sample Alteio_BWMinHeat_51_FD_153544 | JGI IMG/M metagenome (GOLD analysis project Ga0207087, IMG submission 153544) | Enriched cells from forest soil in Barre Woods Harvard Forest LTER site, Petersham, Massachusetts, United States -... | ecosystem: Environmental > Terrestrial > Soil > Temperate forest >... | reverse complement strand
TGTGCCACTGTGGTGGCTGCGCTTTTTCCAAGATCGAAGGCTAAAACTGCGGATAATTTTTCAATCGGGCCACACCAGGTAGTGACCTTCTTGGCGATGCTGGGCACATTTCCGAGTAACCATTGCTGTTTTTTATTTAGGGAAGATTTTGAGGTTCGAATGGCGAGAATATCGTCGATGAAGGCCGAAATTTCTTGCTCGGTCACACTCTTGCCAAGTGGCCCGGGAGTTTGGGCCTGGAGAATCGGCTGAAAAAGAGTGTTTAATTGCTCGGAGAGACTTCCTAGGTATTCTTTAACAGAAGAATAGGAATTAACAGGGCTTAATCCAGCCAAAACAGATGGGTCTGTAACGAATGGGGTCATATGTTCTTTCAGTTGCGCAATGAGCGGAGATTTTTCGAGAATCGACTTGCAGGATTTTAAACCTTCTCTAAAGTCCAGCAGCTGTTTCCCTGTTAGCTTTGGACAAAGGGCTTGAATCACGTGGGGAGGAATTTCCGTTAAAAGAATAAGAGGGTCTTTTTGAAGATTGGCGCGGATTTTAGTGACATCGGGTTTTCGATTTTTAAGAGGTTTGCGATTCTCCTTGATCTCCTGTTTGACCGATCTTACAACAGGGTGAAGGTCCAAAAGCTGCTCTTGTAGCTCTTTTAAAGTGCACAAAAGCTGCTCTTGTAGCTCTTTTAAAGTGCAAGAGAGGGTTAAGGGCGGGGCTTTTTTGAGCTTAGACGTAGTAGAGTCAAGCAAGTGGAACACGTCCTCAGGTAAGGTCCCCTCTTTCATTAATCTGGCCGAGAAGGTGATGAGCGAGGTCAACTCCTTTAAAATCTCTTGCTTTGCCTCTAAGGGGATTGACCGCTCGTTGAGCGTATTTGCAAGGATGGGATCTACGAACAACTGAAAGAATTTTGCCGCTAAAGTCTGAGGATTTTCCATTTTTTCACGGCGCATCAGGTTCTCTAGATAGATTGTAAAGCAAGAGTCGGAAAGCGCACGGCGCTCGTTAATGTTGTCCAGGAGCAGATCTATCACTTGAGACCAGACTCGTTTGGAGCTTTTTTGATACAACCCTAACCCTTGGATCCAGATCCGCGATCCATAGATCAGATAGCGATCTGTCAAAATAGGATCGTCGAAGAATCGCCTCGTCTGCTTCTCAGTCACCTTTCCCTCTAACCATTTTTGCAGCCTAGTTCTTGTTTGGTTAGGGGTCTCTTTTTGTTCTTCTAGAAGGCTCTCTCCAGCCGGACCAGAAAGCAGTTTCTTAAAATCATCTGAGAGATGGGTAAGGGTGACGGGAAGTGCTTTGATCTGTTTATCCAGAGCACCGCTATTAAAGGCGGAGCAAAACTGAGGAAGCGCTTGCAAAAGCCGCATGATCTTGATTAATTCACTGATCACTTGTGGGGTTTTGACCTCTGATGGCGAGATTTTAGCTTTACACGCTTGTATGAGGAAGAAAAGAGGTTTTTGCGGGAACGTAAAAAGAAATTTGAGTATATCCTCTTCTTTTAACCGATTGAGATAAGCAATGAATGGCCAAATCGTCTGCACTTGGCGCGTTTTATCTTGGACAAGAGCGATCACCTTGCCTGGTATTTGTTCAGGATAACAAGTGTCCACATTTACAATTCCATCTAAATTCACTTCATCAAATACACGATAGACAAGAATGGGAAATAGAGATTCGACCATTTTGCTAAGGCCACTCTCTCTTTTCCTACAATCTTCTAACTCCTGTAGACAAAGCAGGAGGCTATTTTTTTCTTGGAAAGACCATATTGAGTGAGTCGTCCAAATGCAAAAATCTTCTAAATTCAGCCCTATCCGCCGCAATAAAAGAGTCAGCCAGTGGAAATAATTTGAATACTGACGGTTATGATCATCAAATTGTTGAATAATTGCTTGGAGTTCTTGGCAAATCCTCCTATTTTCATTGTGGTATTGACTCTCAGAAGATATCAACTCTGGTACTTGGAACCACGGCCTCGGTAAGCGAAAACCAAGGAGGTCAATGAACGTCTCTATTCTAATTCTTCTCGAATTGTAATATGTTGTTATTCTTGTCGAAGTTTTTACCCCAGAATCATTAGGGCTTAGCCTAATCGTCAATTTTTTTGGTGCTCTCAGATATTTGGCCAGTTGCAAAAACATTAGAAAGGATGCAAAAGCCCTCACGATAGAAATCACCTCCTTCGGAGGTAAATATTTCAAGATCTTCGGGGCCCAAAAATTGCAAAGTCGAGGGTCGAGGATCATTTCATTGCTTAACTGGACATCTTTGTGGACCTTTTCCAACCAAAATGAGCAACGACTTTGCGCGCTCTCAAGCCTACAGAAGCAGAAGTAGTGGAAGGTTACTTGATGAGCAAAGTCATCTTGAGTGTTTTGGGATATTTTTTTCACATAGTTGAAGATTCGTCTTTCCAGCGAGATGCCGAAAATTTCCAGCGAGACGTTAAGACCTGTAATTACAATCGCTTTTAATACATTTTCTGGAGACAACTTGTGTAAATTGGCAAGCTCTCTTCCAATGACCCAAGGTTTGTATGCTCCGTGTAAGCATTTCGAAGCTCCTCTCATTGCAAAAAAAGTTTCTATATTTGGAGGGATTAGACAGGAATTAGTTAAAACTTCTCCCGGCAAGGAATTTAAATTAAAAAGCTCAAAACGAACAGACATAATCCCACTCTAAATTTTTTATTGTTTGCGAGGCGATTTTATATCTTTTTAGATAAAAAACACAAGAGAATAACACCCTTGCAAAGTAGGGCGCTTGAATGTCTGTAAGTAGTCTCAAGGCCCGACAGGTAGAGCAGAGATTTCTTTAACCGCAAATTTGTGCTCCAAGAAATCGTGGCGGTACAGTTATGATTTAATTTGTTCAATTTCAACCCTGTATATTTTTGATAGGTTTTTTATTAATTCCAAGTCTTCCGAATATATTCCGAAATAAGTCGTATCAAATGCTCTAATCTCTATTAAAGTTCCTTCACAGGTTATAGAACGGAATGGTTCATCTTCTGTCTCTAATTCAATACCTTGAATATTTTGAGATGAAAAATTGCTATCAATGCACAAAAACACTCCCCATATGAACTGTTCGATTTCAGAGCAGTATTTAATAAACTGTAAATCGGTACCGATTACATTTAATTGAATGTTATTAAGGTTGTATTTCCTTGCACCTTTTCCAACGGCCTCAACATCAGCCCCATACCACATATGCTGCGGCAAAAAATCTTTAACAGAATCAATAATTGAAATTAATTGAGTTCCAAGACAAACAACTCTATCTAGAGGGAAACATTTACTTGTAAGTAAAATTCGGTACTTGGGATTAAACATTAGTATTTCCAATTTTCTAGTGGTTTGGGGTCTCCTCTCTGAGGTGTTCCTCCTGTTGGGTTAGGTTCATGAGCATGCTCATGAGGATTTGGATGAATAAGAGGTTCCCCGTGATCTGTAAAATCAATAGTCTTTACTGGCTTTCCATTTCTATCAAATTCTCTAGCTTGAGGGTATTTCTCTCCTGGTCTTCTTTTGCTTCCTTTGGTTCCAAGTTGTGTATGAGGTGCATCCGCATCAGGGACAGGAATGCCATCTTCTGTCATAGGCAACGGTCTACCAGGCGCATATACATCTGCGTTTTTCCATGAGATATTGGGGGTTCTAATATCTTTAGCATGAACTGTTGTGAGAGAAAATCCATGACCGATGAGAGCAGCTCCTGTCGTTTCTGCAAGAACAAATCCTACTGTTAGTGTTCCAAATGACCCGATTTCAACGATCCCTCCGGTGATCATCAAAGCGCCTCCCAGAACCATTTCGCCTAAACCAAGGAGATACCCCCCTAAACTATCGCCTCTGGGGTCGTGATATTTGAAGGGATTATTCAGAACATATTGGTATAAATTGAAACTATCTATAAATCCAGCGGGGTCTATCGTGAGCCATCTTCCCAAACGAGGATCATAATAACGTCTGCCGAAGTAGACGAGACCAAATTCAGGATCAAATCGTTTTGAAGCAAAACGCCAAGGAATATCATCGTTTGAGTTTTCCTGTATCGATTCACCAAACGCTGTGAAATTGTAGCTTGCTACAATTGCCCTTGTATCCGGATCAATCAGACGACGGATATTCCCCTGTACATCTAACAGAGGAGCAAATACCTGACCCTTAACTTCGATTCCTACTGTAGCAGGATTATTCTTATGCGTGGCCAAGCCTAAGACTCTCAAATTTTTTGGCTTATCTAGTGTAACAAACGCCCCAATTTCATTTTGGTCATCGTACAGGTAATATTCGTGGTCGGATTCTTGCCAGCCATAAGCAGATAAACTATAGACCGTTTTGCTCAGTCGCCGATCCAGGGGATCATAGGCAAACTTGATTTTTTTCTTTTCAGAAGAAACTTCAGTCAATCGGCTGAGAGGATCGTAGATTAGCCGTGTGGCTTCTCCCCCGATTTTCCTGAGAATTTGGTTCCCATTCAAATCATATAAGCCGCGTATCTCATCCAAAGACACAAGCTCATTGAGAGCATTAACTTCGTGAGAATCTCCATTTTTTTGAATCCTATTATGAAGAGAATCGTGAGCGTAAACGATGGATTGGCCAGGGCCACTCTCTGAAGAGAGTTGGGAAATACCATCATAAGAGTATCTGTGCTCTGCCTTGTCGACAATATTAGTCACTAAATTTCCAACTGAGTCGTATTGACAATTTTGGATAAAATAAGGACTAGAGATGGAGGCTTTTTGTCCACTCAGCTCCGTTAGATGAGCAATGTGGCCCAAATTGCCGATGATATCTTCAGAAGAGAGATTTCCATCCAAATCATATTCTGCATAGGCATGAGAATAGAGGGTTTCTCCTCGTTCTGAGACGCGTGTGACTTGTCTTAAGAATAGAGGGTCGTAGGTGTAAAATATCTCCCCTTGGCTTGCTATCTTTAGCGAGATGGGACGGTTAAATCCATCGTAATCTTTTTTAACTTCAATCCCATGAGGAAAAATTTCTCGGATGACATTTCCAAATGGATCAACTTCTCTTCGAATAGCAGTGTCACGATCCTCATCTAAAGCATATCGCAGATGGCCTAATCGGTTGTATTCAAATGCGTGGTGTATTTTGTCATCGGAAGAGTCTATACGACTCAGAAAACCCAACGGATGATAATTGTAGGTCAACGTAACACCATCTGAGAGGGTTTTCGTTGCCATCTTTCCTGATGGCAGGTAAGTGTAGACAGTTGTTCGTGTATCTCTGGTCCCAAATCCCCTCGTTAGACTCTCGATTTGATGATCTGCTGTATAGGCATATTTAACAGCTTGTGTGTTGCGGAAACGGTCATTTTCGTAGATATGGTCTCTGCGATAGAGAAGATTACCTTGAGAATCATGAATCAAGTCATGACAAGCAATATGACCCCCCTTGGAATTTAGCACTTCTACCTTGGCGGTACGGGTCAAGGCATCTTGTGTTTCAAGGGTGGCAATATGACGAGGATCTATTGTTCTCTTTTGTAAGACTTTCTGACCGAGAGTGTTGGTGAAATTTTCATCATAGGTTGTTCTAGTAATGAATCCTTGAGCATCTTGATGCTGGATAGGCCTATGACAAGAATCATAGGCAAACGTTTGAGTGGCCTCTTTCCCATGGATATAGCGGGTAATCGTTTCTTGATTTCCATCCCCGTCATATGAATAACTGATTTTGTAGAGGGTATGCCCAGAAACATTGGTTTTAAGCCTCTCTAAGATTTGCCCTTCCAAATCTCTCTTGTAATGGGAGAAGAGAGTGTTATTCCCGTTATGTTGGCAAGTCGTAGCAAGCCAGCCTAGAGAGTTGTAACTAAAGTCGGTGACCTGTCCGCAAAACTCTTCTCGAATTTTCCGTCCCGATCCATCATAAGAATACTGCTTTAGATTGCCTTCTTTATCAGTTTCTGTGAGGAGGTTAAAGCCGGTATAGGTGAAGGTTTCTTCAGCTAGAGTTTTATCATCTGCGGAAACATAAGTTTTGGAGAGAACTCTGCCAAGAACATCGCGTTTATAGTAGATCGTAAGGCCAGCTAAATCTGTATGGCAGCTTAATTGTCCGTTTTTTGCATAACGGAAAGTTTCGCTTCCTCCATGAGGATGAATAATTTCTATATGAGATCCATAGGCATTATAACGATAAGTTGTTGTATTTCCGTTAGCGTCTGTTTTCGTCAGCTCTCGCCCAAAAGGGTCGTAGGTTGAAAGGGTTGATACAGAAGTCGCTTGTCCGTCAATAGAAGCAATCGAAGGAAAGTCTGTTTTTATAACCTCGTTTACAAGTGGATCATAGGCATAGTGAGTGGCATTTTGAAAAGAGTCCTTCCTCTGGATCTTGCGATCATGGAAGTCATATTCTGAAGAGGTTTCATGGACAATTCCATCATCGCCCTTCTCGATCTGGGCTTTAAGCCTGCCCTTTGTATCATGACGGAAGGTTGTATGTATCCTCTGAGAGAAATTAAGAGTGGCCTCAGGGCGCCCTCTCGGGTCATATCTATAAGTCGCCTCTTGTCCTAAACGATTGGTCTCAGAAAGAACATCTCCACGCTCGTTGTAAGTTTTATAGAGGGTGTAGACATGCCTGCCTTCAGCATCATACACTTCTTCCTGTGCAACGTTGCCATGCTGGTCGTAGACTAAATGGCTCTTTTTTAAAGGCTTTTCGGTTCCAGCTTCCCAATATGTTTCTTCGACCCACTCCGGCATATGGAGGAAGGGGGCGGATTGGCGTAGTGTGTAAGTCGTCAGGGTCCTTTGCGTAACATGCGATAGATCATTTTTGTCTTCACTTGCACCATCATCAGAGATTGTCTGGATAAGGTTATGGCAATCGTCATAGAGGGAAAATTCTCGCAAAATGATCTTATCGCCCTCTTTTGTCAGTTTGGAAGTGACAAGGTCGGTCTGGGGAAGATAGGACAAACAAAGGACTTTCCCCTCTTCAGTCTCTTCTCTTAGGAGGAGATTCCTCCCGTCTTCAGAAAAAGTTCTTTTGGTCGTAAAAGTCTCTTGGGTTCCCTCTCCTGTCAGATCACCGGTAAACAGTTCCAGGATTGGGTTGCCAAAGCGGTCGTACTCGAACGATTTTCTATAGAGGGTATTTTTATGGCCATCTCGCATTTCAAGGGCTTTTAGCCAATGGTTATCGTCCCAAGAGAAGAGCTTTTCTTTTTTCAAGACCTCGTTTTGCCCAAAATATTGAATAGAAGTTATGAGGAGATCTTTAGAGAAGTGGTAAGCAATCAAGGTCCCATCGCTGTTTGTAACAGCCGTTCTTCCCTCTTTTTGCCCTGCAACGGGTGGCGCATAGAAGAATTTATGAACGGGGAGAAAAGCATCATTTTGGCCTACAGGCAAGAGGAGTCTATGGACTCTATAGTGATTGATTTCCTTGCCGAACCCCGAATGTAAGATGTTGAAAATCTCCTCTTTTCCAGAGTAAGAACTTAAGAGAAAGCGTTCGCAATAGTCTAAGGATTCATGTCGGTAAGAGGGGCTACTGACAGATGTGAGAATAGGGGGACAAACAACCTTGTGCCTTTCTTTTTGTTCCATTCCATCGATTTTCTCTTTAATTTTCCATTCGATTGATCTTTTTTGGTAGTTGTAATCGACAGTGAGTCCAGAAGAAGAGGTAAACTGGCAACGACCGTCCCAGGGCGTGCCTGCAATGCGAAGCGAAGAATAGACATATCGTTCCTTCGGATCCAGACTTTCAATGGAGTGAAGCTGTCCTCCCTTGTTATAGTGGTACTTAAGAACTTTTCCATTCGGGAGAATTTCCTTTGCAAGGAGATATAAGCAGGAATTTGTGATCCATCCTTTTTTCAGGTAGATCCGAACCGTTCCATCTGTTGCATGAACAGCCACTCTATTTCCCTCTTCTTCGTAAGATATTCGAGTGTTTCGGGGATCATATTTACCACTTGGGACCTCTCCTGCTGCATTGCTAATGGCATGAGGAGGAGAGATTAAGGAGGTCTCTGAAAATCCAGGGCCTGACAATCGAAAGTCAAGCGTCATGCCAGCGGGTTCTGAAAGGCGCACTTCCATCGAGCGAGGGCTGAGCTCGAGTCTCAAATGAGGATAGAATTGCCATCCCTTATAGTTGTTACGAAGGTGATGGTATAAATACCTTTTGTTGTGCTCTTCTGGATCATGTTTGTGCTGGGGAAAAGAGCTTGGGATATAGGGAGGAACATAGGTGCGATGAAGAACGATGCTTTGGGCGCCCTTGATGATGAGGTCAGTTTGCTTTAAAACGGGCTGTCCGCTGAGTGGACTAATCAACCCACCGATCAAATAACTGGGCTCGCTCGTTAGAGCAGAGACCTGTTCTGGTGTGGAAAGACAGAGCTCTTCTTTTGGCAGCTCTTCATCTGAAAAAACCGGAGTGGCTAAAAGGCAGCAAGCCAAAGCAATCAAATAACGCATCACTGTCGACCTTGAAAACGATGGATGATACTGAAAACGGACTTTCTGAATGAAGGGAAATTTAATAACTTAAGTGCAAATGGTGGCGCTGTAGCAAAACGCATCGCCCGAAACTTCATCATCCGACGCGTAATCGTGGGTGATGAAGTCTCGGGCAATGCGGTTCAAATGTCGTTAGATCTTGCTCTCGAAAAGCTGTTGCTACTGGTTTCGAATGCTTCCTCGTATATGACAGGGGTCATTATCTCGACTTTGCAACTTTTTGGGCCCGCCTATCTCGCCTATTGGCTCTCGGACGTTTGGCCTGCGGCTAAACTAGTCGATTTATTTCTACTGGAAGGGGTTAAAAACCCCTACCGGTAGAAATAAACTCCTCCGAGAGCACATATTTCGAGGCCTTCGGGTCCAAAAAGTTGCAAAGTCGAGATTATTGAAGTTGATGGTGGTTTTGCTATAGATATCTTTCTGCACGAAGACTTTGAAGGCGGAAAGCATAAATTAAATGCATTTTTCAAGACAAAGCCATGAATCAGAAAGACTGGATCACGGGGTGCAGATCAAGACCTCGTTTTTAGTGCCCTTTTTTCTTTTCCTTTTTCTTTCTCTGTTTGATGACAAACTGTTCTTTCTTACGAGCCTGTATCTTAGCGCTACTTAGCTGCTTTTTTTGCACCTTTTTCTTTTCCAGCTCCTCTCTTATACAATCTTGCGCAAAAGTAGAGGGTTTTGTGGTTTCCTTTATTCTTTCCATTTCACGGCGAATTTCCCTTTGAACTCTCTTGGGATTCATGCGCTTAATTTCAAGGACAAATTCTCTGGGCTCCCCAAACTTGAGTTCTTGATAATGACTTAAGACGAATTCGTAGATTTCTGGATCGGCTGGCTCAACCCCAAAGATATACACAAACTACCTCAAAAATTGGGAATATGCCAAGGCGGCGCCCGGAATTTGAGTCAGGCGGAGCCGGCGCCGAAGCAGCTCAACTTGAATAAGTTGAGCGATACAGGCGGGCTAAAATTCCGTGGCTGCCAACGCCGGCAGAAACCAATTTGTGAGGTAGTTTGTGTATATGTCTTGCAATGGCATAACCTTCCTTATTCGTTCTCTCAAAAGTACCCACCCAATAGCGCTTGTCAAAAAAAATCGTAGCTTTAATATTGGCCATGTTGAGACCAGCCTATATTCCTCTGTTTAAATGTCAATCATTCGTCGAATCTCATCGATAACTACATCTGGCCTATCTACTTGAACCAAATGGCTGCTCCCTCCAGCGATTTATAATTTCTGCCAGCAATGCTGTCGGTTTTCCTTTTTCGCAATTCAACTTGAATAAGATGGTGATGCTGCAGCAAAGGCATCGCCCGAGACTTTCTCGCTTCCTGGGGATAAATTTAAAAAGTTACATTTTTTGTATTGACGGAAGGGGCCACTTTAATTGCTTGTGAGCAAGATCAGTATTACCTGATATTATTGATGTTCTTAAATCATTAAATAAATTCATTGTTTTAGTCTTAAATTCATCAGTAGCATCTGGTAAAATAAGTAAATATTGAGGCAGAGAGTTTTCAATAAAAACACTCAGCTCTTTTTCTACAAATTCTGTTCTTTTTTCAGCCATTTTATCTAAAATTTCCTTAGCGGCAAATAGAATGTCATTTATATGTAAACTTGCTCGTAATGAATCTAATTTATTTTTGCTACTAGATAACCAGGGATCTGTCACTTCGCTTGCTTTAGAAAACCAGAAAGAATCGATGGGAATATTTTTATTTTGATTCATTAAATAAAGTCCTACCCTACAGATTTGCTGGTCAAGGTGATCAATAAAATCTTTTTTGATTTCAACAAATCGATTTTCAAGGCTAATATGGTTAGATTGAGAATTTTGATAGGATTCTTTCATCCATGTATAAACAAGATTAGAGTCCAGTTTTGTTTCTTTTAAAATAGAATCAACGATTGCGAAAGCATCAGTATGTACACTCCCTCCTAATAAAAATCTCATTCTTTTTAAAAAATCGAACTGTCGATCAATAGAATTTAGGGCATTCATTTTATATTTTGAGGAAAATCGAATATTTCATCCAGTTACAGACTCTTGATGGTTAGGGGGGAGATGGGCGCGGACATTGAATTTTTTCTGGCCGCTACAATGGTTAAACAGCTGAATCTGGTGCACCAGCATCCATTTCTCCCAAAAAAAGGCCCGTTTTGCCCATTTTCCTGTGGGGGCCACTTTCCCAAGGAGATAGTGGGAGAGAAGCGCA
>Ga0207087_1231_pt1 | contig 10808 bp, 6 predicted proteins | sample Alteio_BWMinHeat_51_FD_153544 | JGI IMG/M metagenome (GOLD analysis project Ga0207087, IMG submission 153544) | Enriched cells from forest soil in Barre Woods Harvard Forest LTER site, Petersham, Massachusetts, United States -... | ecosystem: Environmental > Terrestrial > Soil > Temperate forest >... | reverse complement strand
GATCCCGTTCGGGCTCCTGAATTCCATCGAGATCGCGCCTCCCAAACGGCTTCGGGATTTGCTGTGGCTGCCGGCAAAAATTCGCACCTCGGACAAGTACGAAGAACGCGAGCTGGGGGAAGTCCTGCTTCCGGTCCTCACTCCCTTCGCCTCTCAGCATGCCAATGCCAATGTTCGTCTTGGCCGCGCGACACTCTGGGAAGAGACTCCCGAAGGGGAGACCATTCCCGTGGGCCAGAAGCTGCTCCATGCCGATGATGACGAGATGCCGATCCTCGAAGTACGCAGTGTCCAAATTGCGATGGCCCAAACGGCTTCGTAACACCCATGCCCCTTCCTGAAGGCCTTCTGAATCCCATCCCCGGCGATAATCCGAGCGGAAAGAACCTCCGTTACGATCCCATCTACGACAAAATCCGAGAAGCGCGCCGAGAAGAAGAAGCTCTGCCTCAGGGAGATTGGTCGTACGGCATCAAGAAAGCCGACTATCCGCTGGTCATTAAACTCGCCACCGAAGCGCTTTCCACAAAGAGTAAAGACTTGCAAATAGCTGTGTGGCTGACGGAAGCCGTCCTTTTCCGAGATCACATCGCTGGGCTCCGCGAATCTCTGGATCTTTTGAAGGGCTTGCTTGAAACTTTTTGGGACACGATGTATCCCGAAATCGAAGACGATGACGTGGAAATACGTGCTGCTCCACTCGGATGGGTCGGCTCGAGGCTCGACGTCGGCGTGCGTCGCCTGTCTCTCACCAAGAATAAACTCGATTTGCTCAAGTACCAGGAATCGCGCCGAGTGGGCTACGAGGCGGATTGCGCGGGCAATGACGCCAAAACTGCGGTGCGAAACAACGCTATCGAAGAAAAGAAATGTACGGCCGAGGAATTTGACCAGGCCGTTCGTGCTACCGGGGATGCCTACTACGAAAAGCTTGCCGCCGACCTCGTAGCTTCGCTCGAGTCCCTCCAATCGCTTGAGGCGTTTAGCGACGAAAAGTTCGGGCGTAGCGCCCCCAACTTTGCCAACCTGCACATGGCTCTTGAAGAAGTGCAGGACATGGTCAAGCAGTACCACAAGCCAGTTGTTCTGGAGCCAGAAGCTTCCGCTGAAGAGCCGGCAGAAGAAGTTCGAGCCGAGTCCGCCGCGGCAGGCTCCCCGGTTACGAAGAAGCGAGCCGTCACCGCCGAACCCGTTGACCGCGACGATGCCATGCAACGCGTCGCTGCTGTTGCCGGTTTCTTGCGACGCGAAAGTCCGCAGAACCCTGTTCCTTATCTGTTGTTGAGAGCCGCGCGCTGGGGAGAACTTCGGGGTGGAGGCGCTTCGCTCGACCCCGCGATTCTGGAAGCGCCGCCAACAGAAAAGCGCACACAGATCAAGAAGATGGCCATGGAAGGGAACTGGGCTGAGGTTCTCGAAGGCACCGAGAGCGTGATGAGCCTGCCGTGCGGTCGTGGATGGCTCGACTTGCAGCGTTATGCCGTGCGCGCTTGCGAGTCCCTAGGTCCGGACTACGAACCGGTGGCCGCCGCGATTCGAGCTGATTTGAAAGCGTTGCTTGCGGATTATCCTGACCTGTTGAACGCGTCGCTCATGGACGACACTCCTGCCGCCAATGCGGAGACGCAGACATGGCTCAGGGAAACCGTCTTGCCCCCACCACCTGCGACTCCCGTCGCCCCGGCAGCCGCCACCGAACCGGAACCAGGCCCAGTGATTGCGCAGCCGCAGAGCGCCAACGGGGAAAAACGTCCGGACGTAGTCGAGCTAGCCATGAAAGCAGCGCGTGCGGGAAAGGTGCAGGAAGCCATCGGGATGTTGACTCGCGAAATCGGCAACGAACGCACGGGCCGCGGCCGCTTCCAGAGGCAAATTCAACTCGCCAATATTTTTCTCGCGACCAAGCACGAGGCCATCGCTTATCCCATCCTGGTAGAACTCGCCGAAGAAATCGAACGCCGTAAACTCGAGGAATGGGAAGAGCCGTCGGTCGTCGCGCAACCTCTCGCGCTGCTGTATCGCTGCGCTGAAAAACTGGGCCGTGATGACGCGGAAAAGCAAAAGATTTATCAAAAGCTTTGCCGGCTTGATCCTGGACAAGCGCTGGCTCTGAGGTAAGCGATGGCGGAACACGACTCACACGCGCCCTTGAGATTGTCGGTCTTGGATCGCCTCTTGGACGATGAGCCCAAGATGAAGTCTGAAGGCCCCATGACGCGCAGCGTTTCTCTCGCCAGGCTCAAGACGGCCGTCAGGCGCGATCTGGAAAACCTGCTGAACACACGGCGCACCCCAGATTCTATCCCGGAGGGCTCCGTCGAGATTCTTCGTTCCGTCTACTATTACGGGCTTCCCGATATCACCTCCCTGCCCGCTAATTTTCTTTACGAACAATCCAAATTGCTCCAGTCGATTGAGACGGCTGTGAAAACCTTTGAAGGACGACTCGACGGTGTCAGAGTTTCCCTGGTTCCCGCCGGTGGCGTTTCGCGCGTCCTGCGTTTTGCGATCGATGGAATGCTGCGCATCGATCCGCTTCCAGAGCACGTGGTCTACGATGCGTCGATCGAATTGACCAGCCTGGAAGTTCAGATTTCGGGAGACGACCGTGCGTGACGAGCTGCTCGAATATTACGAGCGCGAATTAACCTATCTCCGCCAACTGGGCGCGGAGTTCTCGGAGAAATATCCGAAGGTCGCCTCGCGTTTGCTTATCGATCCCAACCGTTGCGAGGATCCCCACGTCGAACGACTCATCGAAGCCTTCGCTTTTTTGGCCGCCCGCGTCCATCTCAAGATCGACGACGAATTCCCTGAAATCACGGAGGCCTTGCTCAGTGTCCTCTACCCGCATTACATTCGCCCCATTCCTTCTTCCACCATCGTGCAATTTCATTTGGACCGGGAACAGGGAAAACTCAGCGCGGGCCTGCCCATCACTCGCGGTTCGATGCTTTACTCTCAGCCCGTGGACGGTTACCCCTGCAAGTTCAAAACATGCTTCGACACCACCCTTTGGCCGTTAAGAATTGCCGCGGCCCAGTGGGTCACGCCAGACCGCCTGCGTCCAGCTATAAAGTCCCAGGACGCCGTCGCCGCTCTGCGTCTCGAGATCGAGTGCTTTCCCGAAGTCACCTTCGATAAACTCGAATTGAGTTCGCTGCGCTTCTACCTCAACGGCGAGAGCAGCCTCATCCATACGCTCTACGAATTGTTGTGCAACAACTGCACGCAAATTCTGCTTCGCGACCGTGCACCAAACACGCGAAAGCATGCCATCTCTTTCCCAGGCACCCATCTCCAACCAGACGGCTTCAGCGATTCCCAAGCTCTGTTGCCGTATCCCCGCCGCTCATTTTCCGGCTATCGGATGCTGCAGGAGTATTTTCATTTTCCTGAGAAATTCTTTTTTGTCGAATTGCATGGTCTCGAAAACCTTCGCACCTCAGGCTTTGGTCCGCGCGTGGAGATGGTCTTTCTCATTTCGCGCTTCGAACGCGGCGAGCGCCAGCAGACCCTGGAGCTCAACGTTTCCGAAGATACGCTCCGGTTGGGTTGTTCGCCCGCGGTCAATCTTTTCCCTCATACCGCCGAGCCGATTCGGCTCGATCAGACCCACACCGAGTACCTCATCACTCCCGATGTGCGGCGCCGGCGTGCCATGGAGATTTTCTCCATCGAAGAAGTCATCTCCCCCGATCCGCAAACTCACGAAGTGTTGAAATTCGAGCCCTTCTATCGCTTCCGGCATACCACTTCGCGCCATCGCGAGCGTCCCAAGGGTTTCTGGCATTCCCGCCGCCAGGCTTCCACGCGCCGCGATGACGAAGGCACCGATGTCTACCTTTCGTTCTTGGATCTGAGCGGCCGCCCGCTCCACCCGGACACGGATACCGCCACGATCCACTGCACCTGTTCGAACCGTGATTTGCCTCACCGCCTCCCCATGGGGAACGAGCGCGGCGATTTCGAACTCGAGGGCATTTCTTCTATCAAACGCATCGTGGCTTTGCGCAAGCCCTCGCCTTCCGTGCGCCCGCCCACGGGCAAGGGCATGCTCTGGCGCCTCATCTCCCATCTTTCCCTGAACTATCTTTCCATTGTCGAGGAAGGCAAGGAATCGCTCCAGGAAATTCTCCGCCTCTACACCTTCGGAGAATCCGGCTACAACGAACGCCAAGTCGCCGGATTGATGCGCCTGTCCAGCAGTCGCCATTTCGCCCGCGTCATTTCGGAAAATGGCATCGGCTTTGTCCGCGGACACCGCGTCGAAATGGAATTCGACGAAGAACAATTCGTCGGTGGCGGCGTCTTTCTCTTCGCCAGCGTTCTCGAATACTTTCTGGGTCACTATGCTTCGCTGAACAGTTTCAGCCAGCTCGCCGTCCGTACCCAGCAGAGAAAGGAGGTTCTCCGTCAATGGCCACCCCGGGCGGGGGAAGTGATTCTCCTGTAGATCTTTCCGAAGTCGAAGAGTTGCTCCGCAGCGAGCCCTATCGCTTCGAATTCTTCCAGGCGATTCGCCTGCTCGAGCGCATGGCGCCCGATCGCAAGCCTCTCGGACGCTTTACCAATCCCGCTGATGAAGTCGCGCGCCTCGGCGCCTTTCCCTCGCTCTCTTTTCCCGCCAGCGAAATTCAATCCATCGATTGGCCGGAAGGAAAACCTCCTTTGCTCGCGGTCAACTTCATGGGCGTCACCGGTCCGCAGGGTCCTCTGCCGCATTTCTATACGACTCTCATCCTTGCTCGGCTGCGCTCCGGCGACAGGACGCTCCGCGATTTTCTGGACCTCTTTCATCACCGCATGCTCTCGTTTTTCTACCAGGCCTGGGAAAAATATCGCTTCGCCGTTTCCTACGAGCGCGGAGAGCGCGATCGTTTCTCCCACCATCTGCTCGACTTGATCGGTCTCGGCACTCTCGGTTTGCAGGAACGCCTCGCCGTTCCCGACGATGCCTTTCTTTTCTTCGCCGGCATCCTCGGCCAGCGTCCACATTCCGCGCACGCTCTCGAGCTGCTCCTCAACGATTACTTCGAAGTTCCCTTCGAAGTCATCCAGCTGGTGGGCGCATGGTTCCGCCTCGACGACACCACGGAATGCTGCATCGGCGAGCGCTCCACCCCGTCCGAACAATTGGGCCTGGGCGCGGTAGTCGGCGATGAAGTCTGGAATCAGCAGGCGAGCGCAAGAATCCGCATCGGCCCCCTCGATCTGGAAAACTATCTCGATTTTCTGCCCAACGGCTCCGCTTACAAGCCGCTCCGCTCTCTCTTGCGTTTTTGGACCAACGAAGAAATTGATTTCGAAGTGCAACTCATCCTTGCACGCGAGGAAGTTCCCCGCTGCCAGCTAGGCGGCGAAGGCGACAGCGCCCCGCAGCTTGGCTGGGTCACTTGGATGAAATCAAAGCCCATGGAACGCCATCCGGAAGAAACTATTTTCAACGTTTAGCGAAACGAGGTCATTATGACGGCAAATCTAAAAGGTCTGATCGGAAAGCTCAACGATACCACGCGGAACACTCTCGAGGCAGCGGCAGGCTTTTGCCTGGCGCGCACGCACTATGACATCGAGGTCGAACATTTCCTCCTCAAGCTCCTCGACGTCACCGATAGCGACCTCCCCCGTATCCTTAAGCAGTTTGGCGTCGACAAATCCCGCCTCACCGGCGATCTCACTCGCAGCCTCGATAAATTAAAATCCGGAAACGCCCGCACTCCCGCCTTCAGCCCCACGCTCACCGACATGCTCTCGGAAGCCTGGACCATCGGCTCCATCGATTTTGGCTCCGCGCAAGTCCGCACCGGCTTCTCGATCCTTGCGATTGTCAGCTCCGGCGATCTATCGCGCCTCATGCGCGAAGTCACACGCGAGTTCCAAAAAATCAGCGCCGAAGCCCTTCACAAGGATTTCTGGAACATCGTCGCCGGTTCGCCCGAAGACCAGGAAACCGCGCAAGCCGTTCCCATTGGCGTCGAGGGTCTGCCGCAAGCCGGCGGCATTCCGGCAGCCGGGAAACAGCAGAATCTCAATCAATTCACAATCGATCTCACCGCCAACGCCAGAGCCGGAAAAATTGACGCCGTCCTCGGACGCGATCACGAAATCAGGCAAATCATCGACATTCTCACGCGGCGCCGTCAGAACAATCCCATCCTCACCGGCGAAGCGGGAGTCGGCAAAACCGCCGTTGTCGAGGGTTTTGCTTTGCGCGTCGCTGCCGGCGACGTGCCGCCGGTGCTCAAGAATGTCACCATCCGTACGCTTGATCTCGCGCTTTTGCAAGCGGGCGCCGGCGTCAAAGGCGAATTTGAGAATCGCCTCAAAGGCCTCATCGAAGAAGTCAAATCCTCCCCGTCTCCCATCATCTTGTTCATCGACGAAGCTCACACCATGATCGGAGCCGGTGGTCCGGCAGGGCAGGGCGACGCCGCCAACCTCCTGAAGCCGGCCCTAGCCCGCGGTGAACTGCGCACCATCGCCGCCACCACCTGGTCCGAATACAAAAAATTCTTCGAGAAAGACGCTGCGCTAGCCCGCCGATTCCAGGTCGTCAAAGTCGAAGAGCCCACCGAAGAACAATGTATGGTCATGCTGCGCGGCATCGTCAGCTCTCTCGAGAAACACCACAACGTACGCATTCTCGACGAAGCCGTCCGCTCCGCTACCAAGTTTTCGCATCGTTACCTTGCAGGCCGCCAGCTTCCGGACAAAGCCGTCAGCGTCATGGACACGGCTTGCGCCCGCCTCTCCCTCGGACAAAACGCCACTCCACCCCTGATCGAAGATGCCATGCGCCAAGTCGACGACCTCGACGTCCAGCAGCGCGTCCTCGAACGCGAGACCGCCGTTGGCGTCGATCATTCCGAACGCCTCGCCAATATCGCCAAACAGAAAACAGAGGTTGCCGGGCGCCTCAAGACTCTTGAAGAGCGCCGCGGCAAGGAGTTGTCTCTCGTTTCCCGCATTCGCGATATCCGCACGCAACTAGAATCAGCTGTTTCGCCGGCCGCTCCTCCTGCTTCCATGTCCGCCGCCTCGGGCACTGCCGCGCAACCCGCCACAGATGCATCCGCCCTTCGCGCCGAGCTAGAAAAACTCAATGCCCAGCTCGACGCTATCCAAGGCGATTCACCGCTAATGCGCGTCTGCGTGGATACGCAAATCGTCGGCGAAGTCATCTCCGCCTGGACGGGTATTCCCGTCGGCAAAATGCAACAAGACGAAATCAATACCGTCCTGAACCTCAAGGATCTGATGGCGGTCCGCGTCATCGGCCAGAACCACGCCCTCGAAGCCATCGCCCAGCGCATTTCGACGAACCGCGCTGGCATGGACGATCCCGTCAAACCGGTCGGCGTCTTCATGCTGGTCGGTCCAAGCGGCGTCGGCAAGACCGAAACCGCGCTAGCGCTCGCCGATTTTCTCTACGGCGGCGAGCGCAATCTCATCACCATCAACATGTCCGAATTCCAGGAAGCCCACACCGTCTCCAGCCTCAAAGGCGCGCCTCCAGGCTACGTGGGTTACGGCGAAGGCGGCGTTCTCACAGAAGCCGTCCGCCGCCGCCCATATTCCGTCGTTCTCCTCGACGAATGCGAAAAGGCCCATCCCGATGTTCTCGAACTCTTCTACCAGGTCTTCGACAAGGGCAACATGGAAGACGGCGAAGGCCGCGAGATCGATTTCAAAAACACCATCATCATTCTCACCTCCAATGCCTGCACCGATCTTCTAATGAAGCTGACCGCCGATCCCGAAACCACCCCCAGCGCCGATGGTCTGGCCAAAGCCCTAAAGCCGGAACTCAACAAAATCTTCAAGCCTGCCTTTATGGGGCGCCTGGTGACCGTTCCGTATTTCCCGCTGCGCGATGAAGCCATGAAGCAAATCGTCACGCTGAAACTTGCCAAGATCCAGCGTCGCATCCGCGAAAACCACAAAATCGAGCTGACCTATGATCCGGCCGTCGTCGCCGAAGTCGCTAAACGCTGCACCGAAGTAGAATCGGGTGCGCGCAATGTTGACAACATCCTGACCAATACCATGCTCCCGGATGTTTCACGTTATCTCCTCAGCCGCATGGCGGAACGCCAGAAGCCGTCGGCCATCCACGTTTCTGTCAGCGAAAACGGCGCTTTTGCTTACCAATGAGCTGCCACGTTAGCTCCTAGAATCATTCCCTTAATGTATCGCTGAGAAGGAGTCACAATGCCCGGGATGCCCGTAGGGCCGGCTGGAAAGAGAGAGGAATTAGTTGCCATCAAGGGCAAGACTGCTCCTTTGACTGCCACTCCGGCTCCGGGAACCACTGGAATCCAGGGCGATAGTCACCGGCGGGATCTTCTCCAAAGATTGCTTTTGAGACTAAGATCTACAGGGCCGTAGAATCTTTCCGCGACACGGTCGCGAGTTCTGGCAGGCCGTGTTTCTTACCCTCTCCGACGAAATTCTTTCGGGCGACTACGCGGCTTGCTTCGAGGAAAGAAACCAGAGGAAACGGAAAATGCCATACACGCAGGCGAACAGACTCCTGGCGATAGACACGCCGCTCGGGCAGGACGTGTTGTTGCTGCAGAATTTCTCAGGGCACGAAGGGATTTCGCGTCTGTTCAATTTCAGCGCCGAATTTCTTTCAGAGAATCATTCCGTTTCCTTCAAGGACATTGTTGGAAAGCGAGTGACCGTTACCATTCACCTGCCCAATGACGCCAAACGCTATTGGAATGGCTTCATCAGCCGTTTTTCCAGTTTGGGTCGTGACGAGACCTTCAGTTACTACCGCGCGGAAATCGTTCCTTGGTTTTGGTTCCTCACTCGCACGGCGGACTGCAGGATTTTCCAGCAGAAAACATACCCAGACATCATCAAACAGGTTTTCAGTTTTTTCGGATTTCAGGACTTTCAGGACCGCACCCAGGCCAGCTATCCTTCGCGCGAATACGTCGTCCAATACCGCGAGACGGCCTTTAATTTTGTGTCACGGCTTATGGAGGAATGCGGGATTTTCTATTTCTTTGAGCACGTTCAAGGTACACACACGCTGGTCTTTGCAGACAGACCACAGGTGCATAAAAACTGCGCCGTTCAATACAAGGCACGCTTCAATTACTCACCAGGGGGTGTATTGATGGACGAGGATGCCGTGCTGACCTGGGGCGCCGAGGAGGAGCTTCGCCCCGGAAAATACGCCCTCACCGATTACAATTTCCAAACTCCCAATACGTCTCTCATGGCAAATATCCAGACGATTGACGAAATTGGAGGCAACACAAGCTACGAGATTTATGACTATCCCGGAATTCACATCAACAAAAGCGAGGGCGACACTGTAACAAAGACGCGCATGGAAGAGGAAGAAGCCATTCATCATCTAGTGTCCGGTACGAGCACCTGTCGTTCCTTTGCTCCTGGTTATAAGTTCACTTTTGAGGGACACGCTCGCCAGGACATGAATGGTGAATACCTCTTGACCGAAGCAACTCATTCGGCCGCTATCAGTGGAAGCTATTCCGAGAGTGGAGGAGCTGGCGGAACGGAAGTCTACAGCAATCAGTTCAGGTGTATCCCTTTCTCCGTGCCATTTCGGCCGCAACGCGTGACGGCCAAGCCATTTGTCCAGGGACCCCAGACTGCCGTCGTCGTTGGCCCTTCCGGCGAAGAAATCTATCCTGACAAATACGGCCGCGTGAAAGTCCAATTCTACTGGGACCGCGTGGGTAAGAAAGATGAGAACAGTTCCTGCTGGGTCCGTGTCTCCCAGCCTTGGGCTGGCAAAAACTGGGGTGCTATTAATATTCCGCGCATCGGCCAGGAAGTGATTGTCGAATTTCTGGAAGGCGATCCCGATCGTCCCATCATCACTGGACGTGTCTATAACGCCGACCAAATGCCCCCTTACGCTCTGCCCGATAACATGACACGCACGACCTTTTTGTCGCGCAGCTCGAAAAATGGTACCTCCAGCAACTACAACGAGCTCCGCTTTGAAGACAAAAAGGACGACGAACAAATTTTCATGAACGCCGAAAAGGACATGGATTGGCGCGTCGAAAAAGAATCTCGCGAATTCGTCGGCGCGAACCGCCATATGATCGTCAAGTCCAGCCAGTTCGAAGAGGTCGACGGTGACAAACAATCTCAGGTCAAAGGTAAATTCATCGAAAAAATCACCGGCGACACGTCGATCCACGTCGAAGCAAAGCAGATGGAAAAAATCGACTCCGATCAGTCCATCACCATCGGCGGCAATCGCAAGGAGCAGGTCACCAACAACGAATCCATCACCATCGGGCAGAACCGAAAGGAGAACGTCGGCAGCAACGAATCCATCACCATCGGCCAGAGCCGGAATACACAGATCGGCGCGAACGACGTTCTCTCGGCAACCCAGGCGGTTTATATTACCGGGGGCATGAACGTCGTCATTCAAGCCGGCATGCAACTTTCTCTCGTCGGCCCCGGCGGCTTCATCGACATCGGCCCCGCCGGCGTTTCGATTCAAGGCACCATGGTGCTCATCAACAGCGGAGGCGCTCCCGGCAGCGCGCAAAGCGCCAGCCCAGCTTCGCCCGACAGCCCCGATTCTCCCGAGGATCCCAAAGATCCAGACACCGCCGACGACGGTACAAAAGGCGGAAAGCTCAACCAGTAGTCACAAGGATCACTATGCCTCCTGCCGCACGCATAACCGACCCAACGACCCACGGCATGCCACTCGCCCCCGGTCCCGGAAGTGTCAACGTTCTCATTGGCGGTCTCCCCGCCTGGCGCGCCATGATCGACCAGCACGCCTGCCCCGCCGT
>Ga0207087_1135_pt2 | contig 10850 bp, 8 predicted proteins | sample Alteio_BWMinHeat_51_FD_153544 | JGI IMG/M metagenome (GOLD analysis project Ga0207087, IMG submission 153544) | Enriched cells from forest soil in Barre Woods Harvard Forest LTER site, Petersham, Massachusetts, United States -... | ecosystem: Environmental > Terrestrial > Soil > Temperate forest >... | reverse complement strand
CCTTCTTCTTCTCCGGGCAGACGGATACCGATCGTCTTTTTCGGCAGGTCCATGACGTGGCCGATGGACGCTTTGACGGTGAAATTGCGTCCCAAATACTTGTTAATCGTTTTCGCCTTTGCAGGCGATTCGACAATGACCAGCGAACGTGCCATCTAGCTTTTGTAACTCCGTACTGTTCTGCAGGAAGGGCTAACCGCGCGGGCGTGTGTCCTTCTCGCTACCTAAGGCCAACGGCTCAGACCGTTCCGTTGCCAACGTATTGATGCGGCGATGGGCCTGGTGGATGCGTTGGGCTATTGGATGCCGGCCTCCCAGCCAGCGATGCAAACTCCTATCTGCCTCTACAGCAAGACCTTACTGAACTGTTTGCCCGGCAACTGGCGGATGATCCCTTTCATCTCCAGATCAAACAGCGTAGCCAGAACGTCGGAAGAGTTCAAGCCGGAGCGTTCCACGATGTCGTCAATCGGCATGGGCTCCTCGGCGTTGAGCAACTCGTAGAGCTTTTTCTGCGAGCCGTTCAGCGATGCGGCCGCGATCAGATTGCGCTGCTCGGCTTCCGGTTGCTCAGCCTGTAGCAGCGCTGCCCGGACGGGTGTCGGCAACTCTTCGATGACATCCTCGACGCACGTAACGAGCTTTGCTCCTTGTTTGATGAGCTGGTTCGGCGCGAAGCTGACTGGCTGTGTGACGTTGCCGGGAACGCCGAAAACTTCTCTTCCAAATTCCATCGCCAGCCGCGCGGTGATCAGCGAGCCGCTGTATTGCGCGCCTTCAATCACCACCACGCCGAGAGGCATTCCCGCGACGATGCGGTTGCGCACCGGGAAATTTTCCGGCGCGGGGTGCGTGCGCAGCGGAAATTCGCTAATTATCGCACCGCGCTCCAGCACTTTCTCGTACAGCTTCTTGTTTTCCTTTGGGTAGCAGACGTCAATGCCGGTTCCCAGAACCCCGATGGCGCGGCCGTTGGCGTCCATGGCACCTTGATGGCCGATGGCATCAATGCCCCGAGCCATGCCGCTGACAATAACTAAACCTCGCGCGGCAAGGTCGCGGCCCAGGCGCTGCGCCATTTGCGTCCCATAGAGTGTCGGGCGGCGCGTCCCCACGATGCTGAGGCTCGGCAGGTTCAGCACTTGCGGATCGCCGCGCACGTACAGCAAAACCGGTGGGTCGTAAATCTGCAGCAGCGTCTGCGGATATTCCGGCTCCGTCCAGTTCAGCAGAGAGCAGCCGGCGATCTTTCGAACGCCGTCCAACTCTTTTGCAGCGCGTTTGAAAGCTTCCTTCTTAAGGATGGACTGCGCCACCTGTGCCGGAAGGTGGCAGGACTCCAGCAGTGGCAGCGACGCGCGAAAGACGCCGTCGGGCGAACCAAACTTGCGCAGCACCCGGGCAGACAGACGGGAAGCCAAGCCGGGCGTCAACGCCAGCGCAAGCCAGGAGAGGGAAGCATCAAGCTCCATCGCTTGGCGAGCCTACGTGCGGAATAACCGACTTGTCAAGTTGTTATTCTAGTGAAAGAAAAACCTGGCCTGTTATTGAGGAACCTTCGGCTCTTGCGGCTTGGGCGTTGTTGCCCCGGGATGAGCATTCCCAAAGCCGATCTCCATCGGCGTGTCTTTTGGCAACACCACTTCATGTCCGCGCGACAGGAAATTCGAATAGATCGAAGCCGATGCTCCATACGCCCCAAAGGCGATGGACACTGGCGAGGATCTGGCCGCGTAGCTGAGCAGGGCTCCGGCGAGGCCCAAACCAGACTCGCCCGCGCCGGCTCGCACGCCGGGATCACCAGACGCGTCGGTCGTGCCGTGTTCGGTGTCTGTGTGGGCCGAGGCGACAGCCAGTACGACCGCAAGCCCGGTCGAGAGATAGCGAGTCTTACTGTCCGTTGCGCGCGTTCCGCCTTCTTCATCCAGCTTCATGTTTGCGGCGCGATCGACTTCCAGGCCTTCAAGGCTTCCCTGCATTGCCCGCAAGGAGCCCTCGGGCGTTTCGATGTGCTCGAAAATAAAACGCAACTCGCCGTTGCGATGCAAGTGGCGCGCCGGCTTGACCTGCACCACCTGGCCAATCAGCCGCGTGTCCGCCGGCAAGAGCAGATGATGATCGGCGGAGAAGAGCGGTTCCGTCAGCAGCGCCAGAACCGGGGTTCCCCGGCTCGCCGTCGCGGAGTTCACTCCAAGGACGAGGCGCGCGTGCAAGAGCGTGTCATTTGCGGGGGCGCTGCCGATGGTGGCCAGCTGTTCGGCAGTCCGTGTCTCCACGCCGAAATCGAGGGGCGTGTCCAGCGAGGCGTTAAAGCGGGTCCCGCGCTCAATGTATTGCCGCCGGTATGGCGAACGCGCCAGCACCATTCCTTCCAGACGTTGCATGCGGCCCGGAGAGTTGATTTCCGTTACCGCGTCATGAATCTTGTCCTTGGCTTCCTGCTTGGCGTTGTCCGCGGCGCGTGCCGCCGCGTTTTTTTGCTTTTGTTTGGCGGGATCGCTGACCAGGTGCACGACTTCCGCGGTGCCCGGGGAAACGGTCGTCTTGATAGGAAGCTGCTTGCCATCCGGAAGAGTCAGCGTGTCAAAAGTGATTTCATATTTACGGAAAGGCGAGAAATTGCCGTTGGCGTAGGCGAGACTGCGCCGCTTTGCCGAAACCGGGGCGATTTTCGTGACGTGGCCCTGCGCGACGGCGCCGGCAGGAATGACCAACTGATCAAACGCGTAGACCGCTTGCACGACTTGTCCGTGCACCAGCTCGCCAACGCGAGTGATGCGTGTGCGCTGATCGAGGGCGATGCGCACCGGCGTGCCACTTGGAACGGTCAACGGGATTCTTGCCGCTGGCTGAATCGCCGGCACCTGGTCGTCTACGTCAAACGGTTGCGGCAGCGGCAGATCGCAGCCGGCAACGAGCGCATCCGCGGACGGAATTTCAGGGCACGCTTGTGTGGATTGCGTTTTACCAGACGGAACGCACAACAAGGCCGGTACAATCAGGCCCAGGATAGAACGGGTTACAGACATAATTTTGACCCCTCGGCACGTCCTCGCGGGCAGGCAGGAAGGGAGGCCGCGATTTCTGCAAGGGAAAAAGATAGCGCGTCGCGCGCTGGGTGTCTACGTCATTCGCGAGCTCTTCCTGTCCAGATTAATGGACGTTAATAGACGGTTGCGCTGCATTTTCTTGCAAGATGGCGTCGAGGGTTCGAACAAATAGATCCGCGTCGGCTTGAGAGAAAACCAGCGGCGGGCGCAACTTGATGACATTGTGGTGCGGGCCGTCGGTGCCCGTGAGTATCCCGCAATCACGGAGGCGATTGACTACGTAAGAGGCTTGCAACGGAGCAGGCTCGCGCGTGTCGCGGTCCAGCACAAGATCGATCCCCAGGAAAAGCCCGGAGCCGCGTACATCGCCAATCAAAGTGTTGCGCTCCTGCAAAGACTTCAGACTTCGCATGAGGTACGTGCCTGTTTGCAGGGCATGTTCTTGCAAGTGCTCCTCTTCAAGAACATCCAACACCGCGAGGCCTGCCGCGCTTGCGACGGGATTGCCCCCAAACGTGCTGAAAAACTCCATGCCGTTGTTAAACGATTCGGCGATCTCCGCTGTCGTGATTACCGCGGCGAGAGGGAATCCATTGCCAATCGGTTTCCCCAGAACGACGATGTCCGGAACAACTCCTTGTGTTTCGAATCCCCAGAAATGCGTTCCCAGCCGCCCGAATCCGACTTGCACTTCATCTGCCATGCAAACTGCGCCGGCGGCGCGCACGTGGCTATACACTTCCGCAAGATAGCCAGGTGGAAATATGATCTGGCCGCCCACGCTGGGCAACGTTTCCGCGATGTACGCGGCAACCCCCCGGCCTTCGGCTTGCGTGCGTTCCAGAGTCTCCGCCACGTGACGCGCATATTTTGCGCCGGCTTGCTTGTCGTCGCGGCGATACGGCCCGCGGTAATCATCGGCGAGCGGCGCAACGTGCACCCACGGTTTCTTTCCGCCTCCGCCGGGCCCGTCAAATTTGTATGGACTGATGTCAATCAGCGTGCTGGTGTGGCCGTGATACGCGTGCTCTAGCACGATAACGTCTTCGCGCTTCGTATGTACCCGGGCCAGGCGCAACGCCAGTTCGTTCGCCTCGCTGCCGGAATTCACGAAGAAACAGACGCGCAACGGTTCGGGCAGCAACTGCGTCAGCCGCTCGGCATAGCGGTTTACGTTGTCGTGGAGATAGCGCGTATTGGTGTTGAGCAGCGCGAGCTGCTCTTGCGCGGCTTTCACCACCCGCGGATGGCTGTGCCCGACGAGCGGAACGTTATTGTAAACGTCGAGGTACGCATGGCCCGTCTCGTCGTAGAGATACTGCATCCAGCCGCGCACGATTTTCAGCGGATGCTGATACGAGATGCTCAGGCTTTTTCCAAGCAGCGAGCGGCGCTGCGTGAGTGTTTCCGCAAAGTCCGGTTTTTTGGCCGGGAATCGATCGGCAGGAATTCTAAGCAGCCGATTGGGATCGGGTGAGAGACTTGCCCACACCGAACGCTGCGAAGCGTAAGCCACACCGGGAAAATCTGCATCCAGATCGAGCAAATCCAAAATAATCTGAAAATGTACGTGCGGCGTCCAACCGCCATTCTCGTGCGCTGATCCCACGCGCGCGAAGGCTTCACCGCGAGCCACGCGCTGCCCCACTTTGAGGCTCTGGAGCGTCTCCCATGTGAGATGGCCGTATAAGGTGAAGAATTCCTCGCCGTCAGCAGTTTTATGCCGCAGGATCACAACCGGTCCGTAATCCAGCGGAGCGGAATTGTTCGCCGCGGCGTGCACCACGCCGTCGAGCGGCGCGCGCAACGTTGTTCCAGGTTCGACAAACAAATCCATCCCTAGGTGAACAGTGCGCCGCTCTTCCGTGGGATCGTCACTCACGCCAAAAAGAGGCGACGTATACAGCATCCGCGCCTCATCGTATCGCCCCACGCCGGCGGGAACGCCCGCCCGCTTCATTTCGCCGAATATTTTCTTCGTAAGCGCTTCGGTTTCCGAAGCCGAAGGATCAGCGCCAAGAAATGTACTGCTCACACTCAAGTCAAAAACCTTACTTGGGGCTGTGCTTAGATCCGTCTCGAGGATCGGCACGACAGAATCCACGTTTGCTCGCAGCCATCGCTCGATCTCCTTACCTTTGGGAACCGCCGGCAACCCGCAAGCCGCGCGAAACCGGTAGTGCGCGAGGCGCGGGTGAATTTTTGCCAGCCGCTCCAATGCTTCCCACGCCGGGGCTTCGCTCACAGTGACGTAGGAATCCTCCGGTATCAGTGTTTTGCGATGCGCGGAATTCGTAACGCTCACCGCGAGCCGCGCGCCGATCAGCGCGTACAGGGCAGACAGCTCCAGCTCCTCTAGCGGAAACGCCTGGTGATATCCCGCAACGATCGCGGCAGCAGCCGCCAGCGGATCCTTTTTCCCGAGGATGCCATACGCCGCCGCAATCGCCGGCTCCGACACCGTCATCCCGTGGTGCACGTCGCCAAAATCAATCACGCTAATAATCTTGCGCGGCTGCGGCCAGGGCCCGCTGACCAGCACGTTGTAATCGTTCGCATCGCCGTAGATGATGCTGCGGCGCAGCCGCGGCAGCGCCGGAACCACTTCCGATTCGTAGAGCTTCAGGAATCTTTCAACGAGGGCGCGTCCTCTGGCGTCCGCGATGTGCTGTATGTACTCTTTAATCCACGCGGTCCGCGAAGAATCCCATTTCAATTCGTGATGCGCAGCGGGATGCGAAAAGGACTGCAGCGCCGCATCCATCTCGCCCAGGAATCGGCCGAGATCGCGCAGCAACTCCGGCGAATGTGGGTGGACCTGGGCGAGCACCGTTCCATTCACAAAACTGAGCAGCCATACGAGGCGATTCGAACCGTCTGCCGCGGTAATCGAAGCAAAGAGCTGGCCTTCGCGATTCGGAAGGACGCGAGGCAATCCTAGCTGAGGCGCCCGCTGCGCCAGATGCCGCAGCACCTGGCATTGCAGATCGATGAAGCCACGCTCCCTCGCCGGGTGCATCACCTTCAGCACGAATGCGCGGCCATCCGTCGCCGTCAGGCGAAAATTATCATCATATTCGCCCGGCAATGTCTGCGCCAAAACACCGAGTCCATACAGTTCGCGCGCCAGGCCAACGGCTTCCGCCTCGGTGATGGGGTGTTCTATGCGCGTCTCCAGCAGCATGCGTCAAATCTTATCTGCAAGCGCCAGAGCGCGTCCATCCTGAAGGGTAGGAGATTCGCAGAGCCACCGTTCTCGGCAGAACCTTTTCTGTTTAAAGCGTCTCTCTCGATTCGCGCACGGAGACGGGCCCATTCACCGTCGAGAGCCGGATGGTCGCCGGCATGTTGCCGTATTCAATGCGGCGATTCTCGTCGTCCCACGTTTTGCGCGCAGTATCGCAAATGCTCGCCCGGCAGCTTACCGGCGAATTGTTACTCGATTCCACGACAAAGCTGGACTGATACCCGTCCGGCACCATCAGCGTCACCGGGCCATTCTTCGCATCGGCCGAAAGGCCCGCGCCATTCCATGTCTTCCCGGACAGGGCCACCGAAATCGGACCGTTCTCCGTGTGAACGCGTACGCTCCCACTGCTGCCTTCCACGTGGATGGGGCCATTCACGGCTGTGATGTCTGCCTCGCCGGAGAAATTCTTCAGGCTGATCGGCCCGTTGTGGGCGCGCGCCGTGAGCTTGCCGTCCACGTCATACAACGAAATCGGGCCATTCCTCGTCTCGAGGTTGATCGACGCGGACTTTGGCGCACGAATGAGCAAGTAGGCCGTCCAATCGTTATCATCCGCAGGGCCCTTTATAGAGATAGTGCCCTTTTCGATGGATACGCTGATCTGCGACAGAATATGCTCTGCCTCCTCACCGGATCCTGCCGCCGCTTTGCAAGCGGTCACGGAATAGGTGTCTTTATCCCAGCCCGAAATCTGCACACCGCCGTTGGCGTGGGGGAGAACCTGCAGCGTGGGAGCTTCGGACTTGGTCACGGTGTGCTCTTCAGAGCGCACCACGGCATCTTGTTCGTCAAACCGGATGTGAAGGTCCGAGCAATCCGTCACCGGCTGCCGGTGGCCGCCGGAAATATTCACGGAATGGTGATGCGAGGCTGCCCGCGCGCTCGTAAAAACCAGTGCAAGCAGGGCAGACGCGAAAATGAGGAACGCAAGGCTTCGTTTGGACATGGGGCCCTCCCTTCCGCTATAGACGACGGCCGCAGCGATTAGTCACGCCACGCTGCCAAGGAATTGCTCTGAGAAATCCACATGGTTATCTCTGCCAGTTGGCAGCCCGTCAGGCGGTTTGGCTACGTACGAAAGCTCCATTTGTCCCGGATCCTTGTGAAAGGGAAGAGCTTGCGCGGTAAGTGCATTGGAGTCACACATTCCTTTCATTTTGAAGCTGTTCACAGTTTCGACGCTTCGATTCCTCCGACCGCTTTGATTTCGCCGAATCGTTCGTACTCGCAGAACCTTGCCGCGAAAAAAAATCGCCTTTGTTATACTGAATCTGTACATGCGAGAACTCAGCCCGTGACGAAACTCCGCATCTCCATCGTTCAGTACCTGAACACCGCGCCGCTCGTTTGGGGCTTCACCAACGGCCCGCTTCAGGGAAAGTACGATTTATCATTCACCGTCCCCTCGCAGTGCGCAGACGATTTGCGCACCGGCCGCGCGGACGTCGCCATCATCCCGGCCATCGAGTACCAGCGCATCGAAGATCTGGTGATCTTGCCGGACATGGCCATCGCCTCGAAAAAACAGGTCCGCAGTCTCCTCTTCATTGCCAAGAAACCCATCGAGCAGGTGAAGAGCTTCGCGCTGGACCGCAGTTCACGCAGCACGCAGGCCTTGACGCGCATCTTGTGCGCGGAAAAGTGGAAGATCGCACCAAAGTTCTTCGAAGCCACACCCTATCTGGCGGAAATGTTGGCGCAAGCGGATGCCGCGCTGCTGATTGGCGATCCAGCTCTGCGCATTTCGCTCGGCATTGAAAAAGAAAGCCGGCCCGGCGCGGAAGGCCAGGCGATCTGTCCAGCGGCCGCGCTCGGTATCACCAGCTCGGATTTGCTGTACGTCTACGACGTCGTCGGTGAATGGAGGAATTGGACCGGGCTGCCGGCGGTTCTGGCGGTCTGGGCCGCCCGGCGCGACGCCGCCACACCCGGGCTGACCGCGGATTTTATCGCTTCCCGCGACTTCGGATTGGCGCGCATCTCGGAAATCTGTTTCGAAGCCGCCCGCGATTTGGAACTGCCTGCGGAGGCGCTCGAATCGTATCTACGCTGCAACATTGATTTTTCACTGGACGCCGAGAATCTCCGCGGACTCCATCTGTACTACAAGCACGCCGCCCAGCTAGGCTTGATCCCGCGGGCGAAACCTGTCGAATGGGCCGAAACAAAAGCAGTTTCAGCGAATTTGTAGAGGCACAGATTTAGCCGTGCCCGCCCGGTTTCAAGTTTGAGCGAACGATTGGCTACAATGGAGTGGAACACTCCATAAGGAAACGGCATGGGACTGACGAAACAAGAAGCTCTCGAACTCCTCGAATCCGATGACTTGGTCGGCATCGGCATGGCCGCGCACCAGCTGCGCCTGAAGAAAAACGATCCGCGCGTGGTCACCTACCAGATCGACCGAAACATCAACTACACAAATTTCTGCACCGAGTATTGCTCCTTCTGCGCGTTCTACCGTCCGCTCGGCGCGAAGGACGGCTACATCCTCTCGTTCGAGGAAATCTACAAAAAAATCGACGCGATGCTGGAGCTCGGCGGCACCGGAATCTTGCTTCAGGGAGGCCTGCATCCCGATTTGCAAATCGGCTACTACGAAAATTTATTGCGCTCTCTGAAGGCGCGCTACCCGCAGGTCCACCTGCACTGCTTCTCCGCGCCGGAAATTCTGTGCATTGCGGAAGTCAGCGAGATCAGCATCCGCGAAACGATTCAGCGCCTGATGGACGCCGGGCTGCAATCCATCCCCGGCGGCGGCGCCGAAATTCTCGACGACGAAGTCCGCGCGAAAATTGCCCGCCTGAAATGCACCAGCGACGACTGGGAAGAAATGCACCGTGTGGCCCACTCACTCGGACTGCGCACCACCGCCACCATGATGTTCGGGTGCGGCGAAGAATTGCGCCATCGCGTGAACCACCTTGAGCGCCTGCGCCGCATTCAGGAAGACACTGGCGGATTCACCGCTTTCATCCCCTGGGTCTTCGCCGCGGAGAATACCGCGCTAGGCAAGAAAATTGAGGAAACCACCGCGGTGGATTACTTGAAAACGCTCGCCGTCAGCCGCCTGTATCTCGAAAACATCGACCACATCCAGTCGAGTTGGCTCACTCCGGGAATCAAAGTCTGCCAGGTCGGGCTGCAATTCGGCGCGGATGACGTTGGCAGCATCCTCATCGAAGAAAACGTCGTCTTCGCTGCCGGCGTGCGAAACCGCACCAACGAAGGCGAACTCCGCCGTATTATCTCCGACGCCGGCTTCATCCCCGCCCAACGCGACACGCTCTATCGCTCCTACGCTTTGAAATAATTCGGGGAAGTTACGCGGCCGGTGGTTTTGGCGGAAGGAAAACGGAAACCTCGACTACGATACCGTCAGGCAATTCGACATCTTCCAACAGATAAAGAACTCCACTGCGGAAACGAGCCTTGATCCGCCGAGGCTCGGGCTTGGCGCTGGAAACCTCTGGTTTCGCGGCAGAAACTTCGCCCTTTTTTGCCGCGGGAACAACGCCTTCAGCGGCATCCAATGCTTCGTTCACAAGCGCGTCGGCTTCGCGATTCTGCTCGCGATAAACATGATCAATGCGGAACGATTCGAATCCCTGCGACGTTTTCTGGGCGCGCTCGAAAAGCGGCTGCAAATCCGCGCTTTTCACTTTGTATTGCCCGCGCATCTGCTTGACCAAAAGTTCCGAATCGCTCTCGATGCGCAACGCCCGGACCTTGTGCGACTGCGCATAATCCAGCGCGGCGATCAGCCCGTAATACTCCGCCACGTTGTTGCTCATGCGGCCGATATACTTTTTCAGTTTGGCCACCAGCTCGCCGCCGCCGTCGCGAATGACCACGCCGTACGCCGCCGGGCCCGGATTGCCGCGCGAGCCGCCGTCAATGTTCGCGCGAAAGGCGGCAGGAGACGTTTTCGGCTCTGCCGCCGTTTCAGGAAACAAGCCTTTGCCGCGGGTAGTTGGTGTGCGTCGCGGCATCAGCGATTGGTTGTAGCCGCCGAAGATGCGTTCATCGAACCACCCTCCGGATTGGCCACCCGGATGGGTTCCAGCGTGTAGAGAATGAGGCCGCAACTCTCGCAGCGAAAGACCTCTTCGTTGGTTTCCGTGCGAAGTTCCTGAAGGATATGCGGCAGCACGCGCATGCCGCAACCGCGGCACTGGCCGTCGCGCGCTTCGGCCATGGCCGTGCCGTTATGCCGCTTGGCGACGCGCGCGTAAAGCTCGCGCAAATCCTCGGGCACCGGCACGATAATCCGCTCGCGCTCGGCAAGCACAGCTTCGAGCTGTTTTTTCTTCTCCGTGCCTCGCGCATGAATCTCTTTTCGTTCCGCGGCAACTACCTGCTCGGCCTCTTTCAGCCGCGATTCCGCCAGCTTCACGCGCCGGTCGAGATCCTCGCTACTCATCATGACTTCCAGCTGGCGGTCTTCCGCCTTGGCAACTTCGGCGTCGGCGTTGGCGATTTCATGCTGCAGGGCTTTGAAGGATTCGTTGGTCTTGACCGCGCCGCTTTGGTCGCGGTATTTGCGCGCG
>Ga0207087_1230_pt1 | contig 10902 bp, 5 predicted proteins | sample Alteio_BWMinHeat_51_FD_153544 | JGI IMG/M metagenome (GOLD analysis project Ga0207087, IMG submission 153544) | Enriched cells from forest soil in Barre Woods Harvard Forest LTER site, Petersham, Massachusetts, United States -... | ecosystem: Environmental > Terrestrial > Soil > Temperate forest >... | reverse complement strand
CGCCGAGAGCACGGCCATATTCGGCGCCGAAGCTGTTGTTGACCACCCGAAATTCGCTTACGGCTTCCTGCGAGGGTGTGGCGCGCTGGGACCCGGTGGCGGTGTTGATGGTGTCGGCGTCGTCGACGGTGACCATGTTGCTGAGGTCGCGCATGCCGCCGAAGGAAATGCGCGTAGTCTCGAATTCGGTGAAGGTGGATTGCAGACTGGTGCGCCCCGTGGCCACGCCCGGAGTAAGCAGAGCGAAGTCCGTGAACAGGCGGCCGCTGATGGGGAGATTCTGAATCTGGCGGGAGTCGATAACCTGGCTAATCTCGGTTCGCGTAGGCTCGACGGGAGGCGTTTCCGTAGTGACTTCGACTTTTTCGCCTACGGAGACGACTTTCAAGGTCACATCGAGAGTGGCGACCTGGCCGACCGCTAGGGTGATGCCGGTCTCAATGGTCTTGGCGAATCCAGTGGCTTCGGAAACGAGCTCGTAGCGGCCGGGTGGGAGATTGGCAAACACGTAGAAGCCGTTTTCGTTGGAGGCGGTCGAGTAACTGCGGTTGGTCTCGGTATCGCGGACAGTGATGGAAGCCTTGGCGATGAACCCGCCGCTAGAGTCTTTCACGGTGCCATTCAACTGGGCCAGACTGGCGCCCACTTGCGCAGCGGCGCGCGGCGCCAGGCAGATCATGATCGCCAATGTAGTGACCAAATTCAGCGTCGAACGGAGTCTCATGGCCTCTCTCCTCCTATGGTCTAAAACGTTCAACGAAGCGTTTCTCGGGCGCGCGAAGGCAGCGCAGCGCAACGGCTCGAGGCTTTTCTGGATAGCAACGAGATCACCGACCGCACTCACCCCTTGAAACACAAATACCAAGAATCGATGAATTTGCGCAGAGCATGGTGGCGAAGGGAGAAAGTGTCCAATACAAGTTTGGTCGGGGTGTAATACCGAACGGGTATCACAAGCAAACGGTGATGTTTTGCGCGCAAAGAGCCTGGCAAAACCCGTGCGCACGCCAAATGAAAGAGGGGACAGCGTTTTTGCACATAAGCATGCGGGCGCGGGCGAACCGACGCTCTGGCCACATGCCAGCAATACCTCTTCGCAGCGGATTGAGCAGGCACGCAGCGCTGGCCGCGCAAAAGGCGGCAAAATCGGCCATGTTATACTCCCGCCGCTTTAGCGCGAACCTGTGTGCAGTCGCGACGCAACCGGAGACAGTTCCAGGACCCGTGATCACGCTGCCGAAAATATTTAATGTGGCCACGTACTTCGTGGATCGCAACGTTCACGAAGGACGAGGACGGAACATTGCCATCGAGAGTGGCGATGAGAAGGTCAGTTATGAAGAGCTCCTGGAGCGGACAAATCGCGTCGGGAACGCGCTTCGCCAACTAGGGGTACGCCAGGAAGAACGGGTGCTGCTGTTGCTTCCGGATCAGCCAGAGTTCTTATACAGCTTTTTTGGAGTGATCAAGATCGGCGCGGTGGCGGTGCCTGTTAGTACTCTCTCCAAACCCCAGGAATACGAGTACATCCTAAACGATTGCCGCGCGCGGGTGGCGGTGGTAGCTGAAAGTCTGCTGCCGCAACTGGAGCTGATTCCGCCAGAGCGGATGCGGCACTTGCAGAATGTAGTGGTTGTCGGCGAGCCGCAAACGAATGGGCGCGGTCTAAATGACCTGATGCAACAAGCTTCTCCGGAGTTGGAGGCAGAGCCAACCAGCAAGGATGATGCCGCTTTCTGGCTTTATTCCTCCGGAAGCACAGGTCCTCCGAAAGGCTGCGTGCATTTGCATCACGACATGGTGGTGTGCTCGGAGCTGTACGCCAAGGGCATTTTGCGGATGACCGAGCGCGATAGGTGCTTCAGCGTGGCGCGATTGTTTTTTGCCTACGGATTGGGGAATGCGGGTTATTTCCCGCTGTCGTGCGGCGCTACGACGATTCTCTCTCCGGCGCGCCCAATGCCCGGGAGTATCTTCGCGGAGATCGAACGATACCGGCCCACGCTGTTTTTCTCCGTGCCGTCAAACTACGCTGCGCTGTTGGCGCACCATCGAGAGGATGGGAGAGAGTTTGACCTGTCGAGTGTACGTGAAGCGATTTCGGCTGGAGAAGCGCTTCCCGCGCCGCTGTTCGAGCGGTTCAAGCGGCGCTTTGGCGTGGGAATTCTGGACTCGTTGGGTTCCACAGAAACATTGCAGATGGTAATCGCCAACCGGCCCGGCGAAGCGAAGCCCGGATCCAGCGGAAAGATTATTCCGGGATACGAAGCGAAAATCGTGGATGACAACGGAGAGGTTGTGGGCCCGCATGAAATTGGCGACCTCATGGTCAAAGGAGATTCGATCTGCACGGGCTATTGGAATCAGCACGAGAGAACCAAGGAGGTATTCATCGGCCCGTGGTTCCGGACAGGCGATAAGTATTACCAGGACGAGGAAGGTTATTTCTGGCACGCCGGCCGTTCAGATGATCTTTTCAAAGTGAACGGGCGGTGGCTGAGCCCTTCCGAAGTCGAGAGCGCTTTGATCGCGCATCCGGCAGTGCGGGAAGCTGCGGTGATCGGCCGCGAAGATGGCGCCGGCCTGCCGAAGCCGGTGGCCTACGTGGTGGTCAACAGCGAAGTTGTAGCGCAAGAGCAGCTAGCGGTGGAGCTGCAGGAATGGGTCGCGGAAAAGATTGGCTTATACAAGCGGCCGCGATGGATTGTGTTCTTGCCGGAGATTCCCAAGACGGCTACGGGCAAGCTGCAACGCTTCAAGCTGCGGGAACTGCAGGGCGAGCCGAATCGAGAGCTCCCTTCCGCGGAACGATCCGAATTGCCGACGAAGATCTGAACAGGTGGGGAACGCTGCACCACCGGACGAGTCATAGGCGCGCGAAAATAGGTTCGGCGGAACTCTCGGTGGTCCGATCAAGAAGGACAAGACGTTTTTCTTCGTGAACTACGAAGGCCAGCGCCGCGGCGAATCCCCCACCTACCCAACTTTCCTCGTCCAGAACATCAACCTGTTCGATCAAGCCAAAGCCTATCTCGGGCTTAATCCAGAAGGTGGCATTGCAGGCATTGCCGGACTTAATTCTGTCCTGAAAACCAGAGACACCGACAACGGCCTCATCAAGCTCGACCAGCAGATCAGCCAGAACAATCGCCTCTCGGTTCGCTACAACGTCTTCGATGCCCGCGAATTGAACCTCTTGGTCGGCGATACCCTCGATGGCGGCGGCCTCGGCGCTCCCAGCAGCGGCCACGACGCCTTGATTCGCGATCAATCCCTGGTCGGCAACCTCTCTTCGCAGATCTCTCCCAACTTGGTTAATTCCTTCCTGGCGCAGTACGGCAGGCGCCACAGCACTTTTCCCGGCGTTACTGGCGAGCCGAATCTCGACATTCCCAACACGCTCCTGTTCGGGCACAACTTCGGCACCTTCGACGCCACCTACGAAAGCCGCGTGGAAATCGCGGACTCAGTCGCTTGGGTCAAGAGCTCCCACGTCGCCAAGTTCGGCATCGATACGAATTTCATCGACAATTTCGTCATCTGGCCCGGTTTCACTCCCATGCGCATCATTCTGCCGGGTCCCGATTGCCTGCAGGACTTCGCGAACTTTGTGAATATTGGCGGGGGGCCGCCGATTACCGGGTTTAGCGGGCAAGGCCCTTGTGGCCCACTGGGTTCCGGCGCTCCGATTCCGACCCAAGTATTGCACGGCGTTCCCATCGTTTTCTGGGGCGCGCCGATCGGGCCGGCTCCTGCTTCGAGTCTTCCCACGCCGCCGGTCCTATGCTCAGGCACTTGTACTCCCAATGTTTGGAACACGATTTATTACGACTCCGCTTTTTCCGGCCTCAAAAAAGACTTCTTCGTGCAGTTCAATCACCAGTATTACGGCTTTTTCGCGCAGGACCAGTGGCGCATCACTCCCAGGCTCACGCTAAACTACGGCATGCGCTGGGACTTCGAGAAGGGTCTCGAGCGCCAAATCAATGACGACTACCGCGGCTTCCAACCTCGAGTCGGCTTGGCCTATTCTCTCAACAAACACACCGTCATCCGCGCCGGCTTCGGAATCTTCGACGACCGCTTCAATCTCACGTTCGCTTTTGTGACTTTCCCGCAGCGCCCCACGCCTCTTCCCGGTTCCAAAGTTCCGCCAAGCCGGGTCGGCTCCGATACCGCCACCTGGGCACTCAACCAATTGCCTTTCGGCTTCCCGGGTCATCCCGATCCCGCTACCGTTGCTAGGAATTTGCTGACTACTGGCACCTTCGAGCCCAATAGCCTGGCTCTTCCCAGCACCGTGGGCGGCACTGGCCTCGACCACAACAGCCGCATTCCTTACTCCGAGCAGGCCAGTCTCGAGATCGACCACGAAGTTGGCCATGGGCTGGTCGTCAACGTCGGCTATCTCTTCGTCGCCGCACACAAACTCGTTCGCCCGGAAAACCTGAATGTCTGCCCCTCTGCAGGCGGCAGTGATGGTCCTTACAGTTGCCCGTCCGCATTTGCTGCTTTTACTGCCGGGAAAAACGCGGGCGTTCTTCCCGTGGCTCCCGACAACACCATCGCGCTCCCTGGTCTGCAAGGCATCAAGCCGGCTTTCAGCGGTCCACTCTATCCCGCAGGTCTTCTGTACTTCCTGGATGACAGCGGCAACAGCGTCTACCACGGCGTCACTTTTTCTGCCACCCAGCGCGCCGGCAATTACTTCCGCCTCAACGCCAACTACACTTTCTCGAAGACTCTGGACGACGGCACGTTCACCACTTTCGTCAGCACTCCGCAGAATCTCTACAATCGCGCCTCCGAGCGCGCCAACTCCAATCAGGACGTTCGTCACCGCTTTGTCGCCAACTTCACCGCCGACACTCCGGACAAACCCTACGTTCGCAATATCGAACTCAGCAGCATTATCACCGTACAGTCTGCGCGTCCCTTCACCATGTTCTTTGGCGCCGACGGCAACGGAGACACCAACCCGGTTACCGATCGCGTTGGCCTCTCCACTCGCAACGCCTACTGGGGCGACAAGCTCGCCACCTTCGATGTTCGCCTCTTGAAATCTTTCCGTTTCCGCGAACGCCAGCGCATCGACTTTGCCGTGGACGCCTTCAACGCCTTCAACCGTCCGAACGTCAACGAGGTAACTTCTGTCTACGGCGCGCCCATTTTCCTCGCGGGCGTTCCCAATCATTACAAAGATGGCGTCGGCTCGCCCGCCAATCCTGATTTCGGCGGCCCGCGCACTATGTTCAACCCGCGGCAGTTCCAATTTTCGCTCAAATACGCTTTCTAACGCCGCATTCCACAGTAGGCCACTGCTCCCTGTTCTCGGCGAAAACAGTGCCTGTCCGTCCAGCCCACCTCACGGCGCTTTCGCAGCGCGAAGGCCTCACCCGACGAGGGGCTAGCACACCAGCAGCCCTTCCTACTTCATATTAATGTTCGTTCTGCCCGTTCGGGTATACGATGCTTGCGTCTCAACAGGAGGAATCGCATGGCCAAGAAGAGCAGACTCACGCAGGTCGCCGTTTCGATCGGTTCAGCGATGGGCAAAGCCGATCGCAAAGCTCACCAGGTCGCCAAAGCGGGAGTGCTGGCCAAGAAAGAGTTGCGCGAAATTGGCAAGCAAGTCGACGCCCTCAAGCGCCAATTGCAAAAAACCACCAAGCGCCTCAAGAACGCCTTGAGCTAACCGCAAAGCCCCGCTAGCATTCTTTAGGGTTTCGCCTGCGCGGTGCTTTCGCGCACGATCAGTTCCGGCTCGACCGTGATCATCTTCGGATAGGGCGCCTTTGCTGGCGCGTTGATGCGCTTCAACAGTGTCTCCGCCGCGATCACGCCCATTTGCCGCAGCGGTTGTCGCACCGTCGTCAGCCCCGGATTCTGAAACGCCGCGCTCTGAATATCGTCGAAGCCCACGACCGAAACATCCTCTGGCACTCGCAGGCCCGCTTCCCGCAGCGCGCGAATCGCTCCGATCGCCGAAATATCATTGAACGCAAACAGTGCCGTGAATCGTTCTCCGCGCTCCAGCAGCTTCCGTGTAACCTCGTAGCCCAGCGCCGGCGAAGACGATTCGCCTTCCAGTTGTCCCGCCAGCCGCTCATCGATCTCAATATGCAGTTTCTTCGCCGCCCCTCGCACCGCATCCCACCTTACCTTCGTATCGGAGCTGAACTCTTGTCCTTTGATGCAGGCGATCTTTCGGTGCCCCAGTTGCGCCAAATGTTCCATGGCCAACTCCGCGGCCCGCTTATGGTCCAGCGCGATGTTGGTCACCCCTTCCACCTCGTTGTGGCCCGACACCGCTACCACCGGAATCGGCACGCCCTTCCGGCATGCCGTGTCCACCGCAATCAAACCCTCCACCGCCCGTTGCTGCAGCAATCGAGGATATTCCTCGATCAAATCGGCCCGGTGCCGGTGGCTCACCACAAAATAAAAATACCCTTCTTCCAGCAGGTCGTCTTCAATCCCGGACATCACCAGCGCCGCATATCCTTCGCTGATCTCCGGCACCACCACCCCGATCGTAAAACTGCGTTGCGCTCTTAAAGACCGCGCCACGAAACTCGGCCGGTAGTTCAGTTCCCGTGCCGCCGCAAGAACGCGCTCTTGCGTGCGGTGCGGAATCGATTTGGCCGATGGCGATCGATTAATGACCAGGGACACTGTGGCCGGCGACAGCCCAAGATGCTCTGCCAGAAACTTCAAGCTAACCGTGTGCGCGGATTTGCCTCCGCTTGGCCGGGAAGGTGCACCCGTTTTCGGTCGAGTCATGGAGTGGTCAATCCGCGTAGTCTCCCACAGCAAACTTCACCCGGCAAGCGGCGGCCCGCGCCGGTAAGGCGCGCTTGGGCAGGCGCGTGGCGAACAGCGCCGGCAAGAGTGTGCAGAAGTGAACAGACAAGCGCCTCTGTCCGCTGACATTCTTTCTCTCGTTTTCACGGCCTCCCCTTTCCAGCCCGAAATATGCCCTTGACAACGCCGGCCCAGCGGGTGTCTCATGCTCGCCAGACGTGTCCAGTAAATCGATTTACTAAATTCGTTTTCTCAATACAGACCGCTCTTGCGGCCTGTTCAGCTCTGCGACCTCGAGGTGAACAACGATGCGCTTCAAGCTCTTGCTCTTTGTGCTTATCTCCATTTGTGCAGTCTCCACCGCGCACGCCCAGTTCAAAGCCAGCATCCAAGGCACGGTAATGGATACCCAGGGTGCTGCCGTCGCTGCTGCCAAGGTGAGTGTGGAGGATCAAAGTACCGGGCTTAGTCGCAACACGGTGAGCAGCGACCTAGGCTTTTACCGAATTCCCCTACTCCCTCCAGGCCGGTACACCGTGACAGTCGAAGCGGCTGGCTTCAAGAAATCTGTTTCCAAGGATGTGCTAGTTGATGCCGAAGAACCTCGCGGATTGGATGTAACTCTGGAGATCGGTGGCGTTCAGCAGACCGTCACCGTTGAAGCGAGCGGCCAAGCCCTCTCGACCGAGAACGCCAACACAGGTGGTGACATTACCGCTGAGGAGCTGCAACGCCTCCCTCAAGTCGGCCGCGATCCTTATGAACTGCTGCGTTTTACTCCCGGTGTCTTTGGCGACGGAGCGCGCGAGGGAAGCGGCAACTCTTCGAACCTTCCGAACCAATCTGGTAAGGGAGGCTCAAACTCCTCGATCTTCCAAATTGAAAACACGGTCCAGGTAGTGGCAAATGGTCAGCGCAGCGCATCCAATAACTTTTCAATTGACGGTGTGAGCGTAAACAGCCTTGGATTCGGCGGTACAGCGGTTATCACGCCCAATCAGGACTCGGTCCAAGAAATCAGCGTTCTCTCGAGCTCCTATTCGGCGGAGGATGGCCGCGGCTCCGGCGCCCAGGTCAAGGTGGTATCAAAGAGTGGTACGGATCAATTTCATGGCAGCGGATTCTTCAAGTACCAGGATCCGAATTGGAACGCATTCAACAAGTACCATGGTCCAAACGGAGCGGTGCCTTCCCGCGTGAACACCAAATTTCGCCAGTTCGGCGCGAGCCTTGGCGGAGCGCTAAGGAAAGACAAGATGTTTTTCTTCTTTTCTTACGAAGGTCTTCGGAGCAACAACGCGGACATCTCATCAGGCACGTGGGTGGAGACCGCCGATTTCAGGCAACGGATCATTGCGGCGCGGCCCGGAAGCGTCGCCGCAGCCGTCTTGTCCTCTCCCGGAGTTACGCCGAGGATCGCGAATGTTCTCAGCGCAACCTGCAAGGACGCCGGAATTAATGATCCAACGCAGTGTCAGGTTGTCTCGGGAGGTCTGGACGTCGGTTCCCCGACGGGGTCGGCTGGGCAGTATGTGCCACTGGACGGTGCCCATTTTGCGGGTGGTGGACTCGATGGAAATCCCGATATCCAGTTCGTCCAGCTCGGCCTTCCCAGTTCCACCAATGGAAATCAATATAACGGGCGGCTGGATTACTATCAGGGGAGAAACCAGTTTGCTTTCAGCATGTATTTGACCCGGGCAAACAGCCTGAGCAGCGACGCAGGAGGTCGCAGCCGGCCACAAGGAGATGTCGGGCAGAAACCGCAGAATCAGACGGAGGCGTTCTCCTGGATCCGAACCTTCTCTACAACCCTGTTTAATGAGGCGCGTTTTAATTTCACGCGCTTTGCTTTTAACCAAGTTAGTGCCAATCAAAGCGTCAATTTCGGCATTCCCCGCATCGAGATCGAAGGTTACAACTTCGACCGCATTCGCTTCGGCGCGGACCGCTCAGAGTCCACGCCTGCCGTTCTCATTCAGAACACCTATAACTTCCGTGACAAGCTTAGTAAAGTCTTTGGCGCTCATGGTTTACAATTTGGATTCGAACTCAGCGCGGAACAAGACAACAACAATCTCCTGGGCGGTGCGCGTCCAATCTACAGCAACGTTCGCCTCTGGAACTTCGCAAACAGCACACCGATCTTCGAGGGGATCAACGCGGACCCACGAACCGGGGGGCCGGCAAGCGCCCAGCGGTATCTCCGCTCGAAAGCCACGGCGTTCTTCGCTCAGGACGACTGGAAAGTGAAACCAAACTTTACCCTGAATTTGGGCCTTCGTTACGAATACTACCCTCCTCTAAACGATACAAAGGGTCAGTTGTCCAACATCACCTTTGGCTCCAATGGATTGCTGAATTCCACGGTAGGCCTCGCTTCATCCCTCATCCCAGCCGACCGGAATAATATAGCCCCCCGACTCGGATTTTCATGGAGTCCGGCTAGGTTCCGGGCGAGCACCGTGGTCCGCGGCGGCTTTGGAATAGCCTACAATCGCACGGATGACGTGCTGTTCTCGAATGCGCGGGGAAATCCACCAGCTTTTGCCCGATTCAATCTCTGCTGCGGAACGGCATCTACAGACTTTGGTACGCCCTTTGACGGCGGCGCGATCCTTTACGCCCTTGGCTCCAGCAATTCTGCTGTCAGCTACCCGGTCAATCCCGCTCTTGCCTTCGGAATTGATCCGAAGAATGGTGGGGTCTGCGGAAACGCTAAATGTTCCTTCGACCAGGGCGTAGAAATCTACGGCGGCGCTAAGAATTTCCGCAACGCTTACGTATACATCTACTCTTTCGAAGCGGAGCGCCGCTTGCCATGGAGCCTGATCGCTTCGGCTGGCTATCAAGGCAGCGTCGGCCACAAGCTGACCCGACTGGTTAATCAAAACTTCCTCCAGCAGCCGAATCCAGCGTTCTTTGCCGTGTACCTGCCGACTAGCGATGTTAACTCCAACTTCAACGCTCTGAACACGCGACTCCGCCGCCAGTTCAACAATGGATTTTTATTCGATTTACAATACCGTTACAGCAAGAGCATCGATCAAATTTCAAACGAAGGGCCGGGCGCTCAAACCAACCAGACTGACCCAGCACATCCACAGACCGAGCACGGGCCCTCCGACTTCGACTCCAAGCATTCCGTGAGTTTTTCTACCTTATGGGACGTGCCGCTGTTTCGCAGCCGCCACGATTGGGTTGGAAAGATCTTAGGCGGATGGGAGATCAACGGCATCCTCAGCGCACATACGGGTTTCCCCTGGACGCCGACGACTTGCGTCATTCAGTCCGTTCCGATTACCAACGCCTTCAACATTTGCCCGACCCGTCCGACTGCACTTCTAAAAGAACCGGGACGCGATACCTCTAACAGCGCATTCACGACTCCCGAGGCGAATTTCCCTGGACTGCTGTTGCCTGGACAGCCTCTTCCGGCCGATCCAAACAACCCCAAGGACCCCCTAAGCGCTCAATGTTCGAACCAAAGTCCATCACGCCGTCCGGGTTTCCCATACTTCGACATCTGCCACCCCGGAACGCCGGGTATCGGCCGGAATTCGTTTCGCGGACCGAACTACGTTGGCCTGGATTTCAGCGTCATGAAGCAGTTCGGTTTGCCCAGCATGAAGTTCATCGGCGAGGCTGCCAAGATGGAGCTACGCGGCAATTTCTTCAACGCGTTCAACAAGCTTAATCTGCAGCCGATCAATTTCAACACTGACCAAAATCGGATCGAAAACCCTAAGTTCGGCCAATCACCTGGTGGTTTGTCCGGCCGAGTCATCGAGTTTCAAGCTCGCTTCACCTTCTAACCTTTCATAGCGGGAGTGCCGCTCACCGCGCTCCCGCAGTTTCCTCGCCGACTCACCAGGAGCTTTCGGATGCGCCGCCCAGGTTTTCACCGTCGCCCTCTTCGTGTCGCAATACTTTCCGTACTCGCCATTTTTTTCGGGGAATCGGCTTACCCGCAAACCGCCGGGCCATCCCAAACCATCGAGATTGATGCTGCGGCGGCTTCACATCCGTTCCCTCATTTCTGGGAACAGATGTTTGGCTCCGGTCGCGCCATCCTCTCGCTCCGCGAAAGCTATCGCC
>Ga0207087_1229_pt1 | contig 10916 bp, 8 predicted proteins | sample Alteio_BWMinHeat_51_FD_153544 | JGI IMG/M metagenome (GOLD analysis project Ga0207087, IMG submission 153544) | Enriched cells from forest soil in Barre Woods Harvard Forest LTER site, Petersham, Massachusetts, United States -... | ecosystem: Environmental > Terrestrial > Soil > Temperate forest >... | reverse complement strand
ATTCCCTGTGCGAAACCCACGGCGGCGGACAACGCATTAGGCTGTTTGCCGGTAAACGCCGCGCTGCCTTGCGCACCGGTGGAATTTGCCAACACCGTGGGACTCGGGCCTGGCCTGCGGGAGTTCTACAAAAAGAATTTTCAGCCACGTATCGGGTTTGCTTTCCGTCCGTTTGCGAATAACAAGACGGTGGTGCGCGGGGGAGTTGGAATCTTCACGATGACCAATCTCGGCCAACTCTCTTTCAACACGACAAACATTGATGTGTCGGTCGTGCGCACGACTTTCAATCCGAATCCCACGACAAATGCGCCGACGTACCAGTTCCCGTCGGTGCGCACTCCCGATAATCCGTCGCTCATCGCTGGCACGGGCGATTTCTACCAAAACACTTTGACGAATTATCGCGACCCGCAATCGGCGCAGTGGAACTTGACGGTGGAACGCGAACTGGCGCGCGACTTGACATTGCGCGAGAGCTACGTGGGCATGAGCTCCTATCGCATGAGCGAGACCATCGATTTGAACCAGGTCGCGCCAAGCGCGATCTCCCCCAATCCGAATCCCAAGCCGTATCCGAACTGGGGCCGAATTCTTTCGACGGATAATGAAGGGCACGTCGGATATCAGGGGTTGCAATCCGAGCTGAACTTGCGCGCGCGAAGCGGATTAACTTTTCAGGGAAGTCATGTGTGGGCGAAAAGCCTTGGCAATGTCGGTGGCGATGCGCCCACGACGTTCAACCCTGAGATCATCTATGGCACTCCCGTTGCCAACCGGTTTGACGTCGCGGCCGATCGTGGCAACATGTCCGCGACGCGGCGGCACCGATTCCTGCTCTCTGCGGTTTACGAACTTCCCGTGGGCAAGAACCGCAAGTATTTCTCAGGCATGAATCGAATCGCCGACGCCGTGGCTGGCGGATGGTCTTTGAGCACAGTTAGTCTGTGGGAGACCGGGCCCTATCTCACGCCCATTACCAGCTCGAGCTACGATCCAGGAAACCTGAACATCTCCTATCGCGGCGCGATTCAGCGTCCTGATTGCACCGGAAACGGCAATATCGCGAATCCTGCGACCGGCAGCATGTTTACTCTCGCTTCGTTTAATCCAATTCCGTCCGGTCCAGTAGGGAACTGTGGCGTCGGGATTCTTGTGGGCCCAGGGACATCCACAATCGCCGCGGGGCTGGCCAAGAATTTCCAGATTAGGGAACGGCTTCGGCTGCGATTTGAAAGCACGTTCACGAACCTGATGAATCATCCCAACTTTGCGCCGCCACCGACAAACGTAACCGCGTCATCGTTTGGCATCGTGCAAAGCGTGCAGACAGCAGAGAACAGCGGCAACCGTACGGGGCAAGTCTCGCTGCGGCTGGACTTTTAACCTGAGAGAAAACTAGAATCGCCAGCACGCCCTCATCAAACGCGCTGGCGATTCACTTTGTAGTCCTCGTTCTCGCGAGGCAGGTAGCGATTGGCGGATTCAACGGCCAACGCGGGAGTATTTTATCGGCGCTGCCATTTCTGAAATATGGATCCAGTATCCTTTTCCAGTGCTCGGGCCGATTGCGGTACTTCGGATCCAGCGTCTCTTTACATCCGTTGCTAGCGGTCGCCGGGGTTAACCTTTGATTCACAGCCCGGATTGCCGTGGCGGAATCTTCTCCCGTAAGATTTAGAGTGGACAGTACGCCCCTCTTCCTGACAAAAAACCGGCAGAACCCGGCAAAGAGTTCCAGGAGATTTCACCGCATGCGTAAACCGGCAGCCTTGCTTGTTTTGGGACTAACGCTGGCCTCGCTCAGCCTCGGGCAGGAGCCCGACGATCCGACGATTAACCCCGAGATGCAGCGCGAGGAGATCGTCAACCTCGAAAAAGAAGCCGCCCGCGCGATTCAATTGAACGATCCTGCCTATTTTCGGCGCGTGTATAGCGACGATTTTGCCGGCACGCTCTCACACGGCCAGCAGGTAGACCGAAGACAGTGGATTAACACCATTCAATCTCCTGACGTGAAGTACGAGTCTTTTACCGCATCGGATATAAAGGTCCGCATCTACAAGGTATCAGCCATCGCTACCTGCCTCTGGTCCGTGCGCAGCATCATCCGAGGCCAGCGCGTCAACATCCAGATCCGCGCCATGCACGTGTACCTCAATACGCCGCGAGGCTGGCATGTGGTCGCTGGCCAGACGACCAACCTGCCTCCCGACGTCCAGCAGCCGCTGTAGTGTTCAAGCGGCTTTTTGAAACTCCATCGCGTTGACGCTTGGCGGGGCGGATGTTACGCTCGCCGTTCGTTTTCCATTCGAATGCGCGCCGTAGACCTGATCCGCAAGAAACGAGATTCCGGGGAACTCTCCCGCGAGGAAATCCATTTCCTCGTTTCCGGTTACACGCGCGGCGAAATCCCCGATTACCAGATGGCCGCATGGCTTATGGCCGTGTGGATTCGCGGACTGAATCGCGCCGAGCTGGCGGCCCTTACCGAGGTGATGCTCTATTCCGGCGAAGTTCTCAATCACTCCGAGATTCCTGGCAAAAAAGTGGACAAGCACTCAACGGGCGGCATTGGCGACAAAACTTCTCTCATCCTCGCTCCCATCGTCGCCGCCGGCGGCCTCACCGTCCCGATGATCAGCGGACGCGGCCTCGGCCACACCGGCGGCACGCTTGACAAGCTGGAAGCCATTCCCGGCTTTAACGTGAATCTCTCGCTCGAAGAATTTCGCCGCGTCCTTCGCGAATGCGGCATGGGCTTGATCGGTCAGACCGCCGAGATTGCCCCCGCCGACAAGAAAATTTACGCGCTTCGTGATGCTACCTCAACCGTTGAGAATATCGGCCTCATCTGCGCTTCCATCATGAGCAAAAAACTTGCCGAGGGCATTGACGCGCTGGTGCTCGACGTGAAAACCGGCTCGGGCGCGTTCATGAAAAAAGAAGAGGACTCCGTGCGGCTCGCCGAAGTCATGGTTGAGACCGGGAAGCGCATGGGCAAGAAAGTGGTCGCGCTCATCACGGACATGGACCAGCCGCTCGGCCGCATGGCCGGCCATTCGAACGAAATCGCCGAGTGTATTGAGGTTCTCAATGGCGGGGGGCCCGCCGATCTCCGCGAGCTCAGCCTCGAACTCTCCGCGTGGATGTTTTATCTCGGCGAAAAAACCATGAGCGTTGACGAAGGCCGCCTTCTGGCCGAGGCCATGATTGCCAACGGACAGGCCAAGGGAAAATTCCGGCAGGGAATTCGTTTGCAAGGTGGTGATCCACGTGTGATTGACGAACCGCAACGAATGCCCCAAGCGCGCCATCGCGCCGATGTCGCAAGCCCCGCCGCCGGCTTCATCACCAGCACGGACTGTGATCAATTCGGCATCGCGCTGGCCATGCTCGGCGGGGGCCGCGAAAAAAAGGAAGACAAAATCGATCACGCCGTCGGCCTGGAATTCCACAAGCGCATCGGCGACCGCGTGGAAAAAGGCGAATCGCTGGCCACAATTCATTACAATAGCGACGCCAAACTGGCCGAAGCCAGCAGCTTGATTTCCGGCAGCTACCACGTGGGAGACAACGCGCCGCGGGAGAAGCGTCCTCTCATCCGCCGCATTCTTGGCGCTTGACTGAGTTTGTTCGAACATTCGATGTATCGGCAGGAGGAAAAAGGAATGACCGCACGCGAGTGGAATAGAAATCAGTTGGAAGGTACTCGGTCGCAAAATCGCACAGCCGCGTTTTCCTGGAGAAAGTTTGCTGCGATCATCCTGGCGGCTTTCTGCGTTCTCTGCCCGAAGGGAGCAAGAGCCCAGGCGCGGCGGATCGAGCTCGGCGATTTTGGAAAGGCCGTTTCGGTCTCCGATCCGCAAATCTCGCCCGACGGAAAGTCCATCGTCTACGTTGTGTCACGCATGAATCTCGAGCAAGACCGCAACGATCGCGATCTGGTTCTGCAGGAGATCGCCAGCGGTGCACGGCGCACCTTGACCCACGATCGCAAAGACGCCGGATCCCCGCGCTGGTCGCCGTCAGGAGATCGCATCGCCTTTCTTGCTGCCGTTGGCCCCGCGAAAGAAGAGAAAGCGCAGATCTTCGTTCTTTCGATGAGTGGGGGCGACGCCCTGAAAATCACCGATGCGCCCAATGGCGTAGAGCAATTTGCCTGGCGGCCGGTCAGCGGGGATATCGCTTACGTCACCGCCGACGAGGCGGAGAACAAAAAAGATATCGAAAAGCATCTGGACGCCTTCGAAGTCGGCGACAACGGTTATCTCGAAACCAAAGCTCCCACGCCGTCGCACATTTGGCTGATTGCGGCCGATGGAGGAAAGCCGCGCCGCCTTACTTCCGGATCATGGACGCTGCCGAAAGTTTTGCCGCCCAGTTCGCCCTCTTCGCCCATTTCCTTCTCGCCGGACGGAAAACTCCTCACCTTCACAAAACAGGGAGACCCGCATTCCGGCGACAGCGATGGCCGGACCGTGCAGATTCTCAACTTGGATACTGGTGAAATCCGGAAATTGACGAAGCACGAAAAGTTTGAAGGCTTCGGCTTGTTTTCACCCGATGGCTCCCAGCTGGCCTTCTGGTACCCGCGCGACGGCGAGCGCGCCAACCAAAATGAAATCCATGTGACTTCCGTGGCAGGAGGCGATGGGCAGGATGTCACGCGCGCAATCGACCGCAACATTCTTCGCGCCATCTGGATGCCCGACGGCAAATCGCTCCTGGTCGGCGGGCACGATGGCACACAGGTTTCGCTGTGGCTTCAGCCGTTAGGAGGCGCCGCAAAAAAACTACCGCTCGGTGACGTCAGTCCCTCATGGTCCTTCTGGGTGGATGCCACAGTGGGGCGCAACGGCGAGATCGCTTTCGCCGGCAGCACTCCCAATCAACCCTCCGAGTTGTATTACATGGCCACGCCGAACGACCCGCCCAAACGCCTGACGAACAACAATCAAGAAATCGCCGCGCTCGCGCTTGGCCGCACGGAGCGTTTCGAATGGCAAGGTCCTGACAAGTTCCACGAAGACGGGGTAATCATCTACCCGCCCAGCTTTCAAAAAGACAAAAAGTATCCTCTCGTCTTGATCATCCACGGCGGCCCGCGCGCTACCACCACCACGCAATATAGTTTTCTGCCCCAATTCGTCGCCGCGCACGACTGCGTCGTTTTCCAACCGAACTACCGCGGCAGCGAAAATCTCGGAAATGCCTACACCCGCGCCATCTGGAACGACGCGGGCGACGGTCCCGGCCGCGACGTCATGGCCGGAATCGAAGCCCTCAAGAAACTGGGCTTCGTGGATGAAAGCAAAATCGCCGTCTCCGGCTGGTCCTACGGCGGTTACATGACTACCTGGCTCATGGGCCACTACCAGATTTGGAAAGTCGCCGTGGCTGGCGCTGCCGTCACCAACATGTACGACCAATATAATCTCGCCGATTTCAACGTCACCGAACGCTACATCTTCAGCGGCTCCCCTTATGTGGGCGACAACATCAAAGGCTATCGCGAACAATCGCCCATCACCTACGCCGCTCAAATGAAAACGCCCACGCTGATTCTTTCCGACACCGGCGATTTCCGCGTGACCATTACGCAGTCGTACGAACTATTTCACGCGCTCAAGGACAACGGCGTTCCCGTGCGGTTCTTTGCGTATCCCGTGAGCGGGCATTTTCCCAATGATCCCGTTCGCCAGATGGATGTCTATCGCCGCTGGTCGGAATGGCTCGTCGATCATTTGAAGTGAAGATTTAATGCGCCGTGAGCGCCGCCATTCGTTTACAGTGTGTGCTGCCCGTAGCCGATCGGGCCAGTAAAAGGAGAACGCATGGGACGATTCACAGGTTTGCTGGGCTTAGCCACGATGCTCGGTCTCGCGTACCTGTTTTCGACGGATCGCAAAGCCATCCGCCTGAAAACGGTCTTGTGGGGCCTCGGCCTTCAGCTTGCCTTCGCTTTCTTCGTCCTGCGCTTTGCGATCGGCCGCGCGCTCTTCGAGTTCGCGGGAAGGGGAGCGAATAAGCTGTTGAGTTTCGCGTTCTTCGGCTCCGAGTTTGTATTCGGCGACCTCGGCAAAGCGAAATCGTCCCTCGGCTTTATCTTCGCCTTCCAGGTGCTTCCCACCATCATCTTCATCGCTGCAGTCTTTGCCTTTCTGTATCACATCGGCCTCATGCAGCTGATCATTCGCGTTTTCGCCTGGGTCATGACCAAAGTCATGGGCGCCAGCGGCGCGGAGTCGCTCGACATCGCTGCCAGTATTTTCATGGGACAGACCGAAGCCCCACTCACCATCCGGCCGTTTCTCAGCCGTTTGACCAAATCAGAGCTCATGTGCGTAATGACCTGCGGGATGGCGCACGTTTCCGGCGGCATCATGGCCGCCTACATCGCGTACGGCGTGGAGGCTAAACATTTGCTAACCGCCGTGATCATGACCGCGCCCGGGACTCTGTTGATGGCAAAAATGCTTGTGCCGGAAACCGAAGAGCCGCTCACCGCCGGCCACGTGCAGATGCCGGAAATGGAGAAGGAAGCGAATTTCCTCGGTGCGATTTCCCGCGGCACATCGGACGGATTGCAACTCGCCATCAATGTGGCTGCGATGCTCATTTCCTTCGTGGCACTGGTCGCGCTGGTGAACTATCTCTTTATGGGAATGCACAATTCACTGGCCAACCACGGCATTCCGTGGTTTCCGTCGAGCCTTCAGCAAATCTTCGGCTGGGTTTTCGCTCCCGTCGCGTGGCTCATTGGAATTTCCTGGCATGACGCTCCTACTATCGGAAATCTGCTGGGATCGCGCATGGTCGTGAATGAACTCTACGCGTTTTCCCAGCTGGGCCCCATGAAAGGAACTCTGGATCCGCGCTCATTTACCATCGCAACATTTGCCCTCTGCGGCTTCGCGAATTTCAGCTCGATCGGCATTCAGATTGGCGGGATCGGCGCGCTCGCGCCTGAACAGCGCAGCCAGCTTGCCAAATTCGGCATCCGCGCCATGCTCGCCGGCACCATGGCCAATTTGATGTCCGCTTCCATCGTCGGAATCCTTACATGAGTCCCAGAAAAACAGGCAAGAAGGAGGCAGCGGACGGGGCCGCTGGCGAATTCGAACGCGCCCGGCTCGCCGCCGATTTCATTTTTTCGCGGACGTCCCTTCGCCCGGAGATCGCTCTTGTTCTTGGCTCCGGCCTGGGCGCCTTCGCCGATGAATTCTCCGACGCAGTCAAGATTCCCTACGCCGAAATTCCTCATTTTCCGCGGTCCACCGCTATCGGCCACGCCGGCAATCTCGTCATCGGCAGCGTGGATTCAATTCCCGTCGCCGGAATGCAGGGCCGCGTGCATCTCTACGAAGGCTATTCCGTGAAAGACGTCTCCTTTCCCGTTCGCGCCTTTGCCCGCATGGGAGTGAAAGCCGTCATCCTCACCAACGCGGCCGGCGGCATCAAGCACGAATTCACGCAGGGCCGGCTGGTGGTGATCAAAGACCATATCAACTTGCAGGGCGTGAACCCGCTCTCTGGCCCCAATGACGAACGCTTTGGCCCGCGCTTTCCAGACATGACCGTTGCCTACGACCGCCGCTTTCGTGAAATCACCGTCGGAGAAGCGAACCGTTTGGGTATCGGAATGTACGAAGGCGTGTACGCGGCGCTCGCGGGACCCAGTTACGAGTCGCCCGCGGAGATCCGCTATTTGCGCGCCATCGGCGCCGATCTTGTCGGCATGTCCACGGTGCCGGAGGTGATTGCCGCGCGCCACAGCGGCATTCGCGTCCTCGGGATTTCCTGCGTGACGAATGCGGCTGCCGGAATTCTCGACCAGCCGCTCAATCATCTGGAAGTTCTGGAAACCGCCGAGCGCGTGAAAGGGCAATTCATCGCCGTACTAAAGGCCGTGATTCCAAGAATGACGGCAGCTCTCGCATAAGGCTTGTCGAGGTGCGCCGCGAGGTGGGATCGTGAGCGAGTACGAACTTCTGATTTCGGCAGCAAGGCAAGCGCGCGAAAACGCGCACGCACCGTATTCCAATTTTCGCGTGGGCGCCGCGCTCCGTGCGACTTCGGGCAGAATCTTCGGCGGGTGCAACGTCGAGAATGCGACCTACGGCCTCACCGTCTGCGCCGAACGCATTGCCATTTTCAAAGCCATCAGCGAAGGCGAGCGCGGCTTCGACGCCATCTCCGTCGTCACCGACACGGATACTCTCACCCCTCCGTGCGGAGCCTGTCGCCAACTCATCTGGGAATTCTGCGGCGACGTTCCTGTGATCCTTTCGAATCTCAAAGGCAAAGTGGAAATCATCCAGATGAAGGTGCTTTTCCCGAAACCATTTGATTCTTCCAACCTGTAAAGGAAAGAAAAAGGAAAATGGAAAATCGAAATTGGATGCGCAGAGCCCATTCATTGCACGTCATTATTCTAATTTCCATCTTCCATTTTCTCTTTTCCACTTCCCTCCGCGGACAAGCGGAGAAGCAAGCCGTGGCTTTCGATCTCCTCGTGAAGAATGGAACCGTCGTTACGATGGATGGCGATCGCCACATCATCGAGGACGGTGTGATCGCCGTGCGAAGCGACGCCATCGTCTTCGTGGGCACGGCCTCGGACTTCCTGCTCCACTTCCCAGAAGGCGTTCAACCGAAACAGACACTGGATGCCAGGGGCAAGCTCGTTCTGCCCGGCTTCATCAATGGCCACACCCACGTTCCAATGACACTTTTGCGCGGCCTCCACGACGATGTCACTCTCGATGACTGGCTCCGCAAATACATCTTTCCCGCGGAGGCCAAGAACGTAACCGAAGAATTCGTCCGCTGGGGCACGCGCCTCGCCGCCGCCGAGCAAATTCGGGGCGGGGTCACCACCTTTGCCGACATGTACTATTTCGAGGATGCCGTCGCCGAGGAAACCAAGGCCGCGGGGATGCGCGGTGTTCTCGGTGAAACCTTCATCGATTTTCCCGCCCCGGACAACAAAACCAACGCCGCCGCCCTCGAATACACCGAAAAATTCCTGAAGCGCTGGCAGGGCGATCCGCTGATTCACGCGGCGCCCGCGCCTCATTCCATTTACACATGCTCGCACAAAACCCTCCAGGACGCCGCGGCCCTGGCGCGAAAATACCACGCGCCGATTTTGATCCACGTCGCGGAAATGAAAAAGGAACTGGATGACAGCCGCGCGCAGAAGGGCCTGAGCCCGGTCCAGTATCTCGACAAAATCGGAATCCTCGGTCCGGACGTGGTCGCCGCGCACTGCATTTTTGTGGACGACGCCGACCGCAAAATCTTGGCGCAGCGCAAAACAGGCTGCGTGCACAACCCTTCCAGCAACATGATGCTGGCCAGCGGCGTCTCTCCCGTGCCCGAATTGCGCGCCGCCGGTGTCGCCGTGGGTCTCGGCACCGATGGCCCCGCCGGTAGCAACAACGATCTTGATCTGATGGAGGAAATGGACCTGGCTGCGAAGCTCGCGAAAATCGCCAAAATGGATCCGCTGGCCCTCAATGCCAAAGGCGTCGTGGAAATGGCCACGATTGACGGCGCGCGCGCCCTGCATTTGGAAAAAGAAATTGGTTCGCTTGAGGTCGGTAAAAAGGCGGACCTCGTTCTCATCGGCCTAGACGCGCCCAACGCCGTTCCGATGTACGACATTTATGCCCAGTTAGCTTATGCGCTGAAGGGCAGTGATGTGGAGACCGTCCTCATCGGCGGTCGCGTAGTCATGCGCGACAAAAAGCTGCTCACCGTGGACGAACCATCCGCGATCGCCAAAGCCCGAGAGTACAAAACCAAAATCGAAGCGTCTCTGAAGCAGTAGCTGCTTCGAACACAACCGCCAATCCATCATTCGAATCGAAAGCCTTCTTCGTCAGGAAGCCATCCTAATTTCCCGCAGCCGTCCGCTGGCCACATCATAAACAAAGCCGCGCACCGCCACTTCCTTCGGTATCCACGGATGCGTTCGCAGCTTCTCCAATTGATGCCTAACATTCTCCTCGATGTTTTGAAACGCATAAAAGAAAGCCGGGGAAATCGCCGCCGTCCCCGCCCGGTTCTGAACCCTCGTCCGCAACTCCTGTTCACTCGTGTGCATCAGCCCGCAGTCCGTATGATTGATGACCATGATCTCTTCCGTGCCCAGCAGGTAGTGCGAAACCACCAGCGACCGCAAGCTGTCTTCCGTGACGATCCCGCCGGCATTGCGGATAATGTGCGCATCCCCCGTTTTCAGCCCCAGCGTTCGAATCGAAAGCCGCGTATCCATGCACGTCAACACCGCAAGCTTGCGCTCCGGGCGCGGCGTTAATTTCCGCAATTCATGCGTGCGGGAATAAATCTCGTTGGCTGCAAGGACCTCGTCAATAACGCTCATGGTCCAAACAGTCTAACAAATTCGAGGTCCCTAAGTTTTGAGGTAGGCCGCTCCGCAGCGGAACGCGCGTTCCTTCTCCGACTCCTCGACGTACACAATCCGCGCGCGCACGAAAATATTTTGCGATCCCGGCGAATAGGGCGCCGCTACGTCAACCTCTGCCTTCACCGCATAGCGCTTGCGGCTTTTGAACCGCAGCCCGCCCCGGGAAATATCCTCGCAAGTAACGATGTCGTCGCCAAACGCAAAACTCCGCACGCATCCCTTGAAGCTCACTTTGGTGCGCAAGTGCTTGCGCCGGTTTTCTGGTCGCGCCGCGGGTTTGGACGCAGCCTTCACCTCCACCTCTGGCGCCGTTGCCTCTGTATCTTCCACCGGTTCCCACGTTTTTTCTCTTTCCACCGCCACCAACACCGCTTCCGTCGGGCCCGGCTCGGCTTCCCCAGCCTCAGGCCGCTTCCACAGCGTCGAAGAGCCGCAGCCTTTGCAGAATCGAACGATCCCCTCGTTCACGATATACACG
>Ga0207087_1228_pt1 | contig 10922 bp, 12 predicted proteins | sample Alteio_BWMinHeat_51_FD_153544 | JGI IMG/M metagenome (GOLD analysis project Ga0207087, IMG submission 153544) | Enriched cells from forest soil in Barre Woods Harvard Forest LTER site, Petersham, Massachusetts, United States -... | ecosystem: Environmental > Terrestrial > Soil > Temperate forest >... | reverse complement strand
CGGTAAACGGCGCGACCGGCGGCCGGCCGTTTTCCCTTAGCCCCGCCATTCGCGGCCGGGTGGTATAAAGGCGGGATCGGAAGCCTTGCCGAAAATCGCCATCGGGCGAACCCGGTTGACAAGCCGAGGCAATCGCTTCACAAGCCTTTCTCGGGTTGCACCCGATTTTCCTTTGGCGCGGGGTGGAGCAGCCCGGTAGCTCGTCAGGCTCATAACCTGAAGGTCGTTGGTTCAAATCCAACCCCCGCAACCAGTCTAATATTAAGTGGCCCGCCTCGGGCCGCTAAGCTTATTAAACCGTCCACGCTGCGCTGTAGTTCCGCAAACAGTACTTTGCCCTGCGGCAGCAGCCTAATGTCCCCTACGAGCGTTTTTAGGCACTGGCGAGCCTGTGCAGAATCCCTTTGCAGCGTGTCACGCAGGTTTTTAAGCAGCGCCCTATATTGGCCAGCCGCGCGGGGCAAAAGGGCAATAAGGTTGTCGGTTGGCACGGCGCAAGTTTGTAGAGCGACCTTGGCGCGGGCTTGTTCGGCTTCCGCCTGTTCAAGTTCGGCTTTGGTGGTTGGTGTTATGATGCCTGCCTTTATCGCCGTCATCAAATTATTGATGGTGCGCTCCGCTTCCTCCAGCCTCTGTTGCGCAGCTTCGCTCTCTGGCGTCCTTTCTTCCTGCATTTGTTTTAGATGACGTGAGGTTTCCTTTATCAGCAAGTCTACGGCCTCGTCGGAAAACAAATCTTCGTTTATGGCTTCGACAAGCCGTTCCTCGACAATCCGGCGCGGCACGCGCAGCCGGTTAGAACATACGGTATCGCCGCGATGGACATTGCCAGCGCAGGCATACGAGGTCGAACCCCAAATTGTAAAATTGGCCCCGCAGCAGCCGCACTTTAACAGACCGGAGAAAAGGTATTTGCCGGTATGGGAACGAGAATTGGGATTGTTCAGCGCCTTACGCAACGCGGCTGATTTTTCCCGAATTTCGTGTTGTCTTGCCTTGGCGGCATCCCATAATTCCTGCGGTACGATCCGCAGTTCCGGCAGTTCGACCACGACTCTCTCACTTGCCTTGCGATCCAGCCGCTTGCGTTTCCCACTGTCGGGATTCTTTATCCATTCACTGCGATTCCAAAGATACTTGCCGATATAAATTTCATTATTAAGCATGCCGTCGCCCTTTGTCATGTCACCATAAATAGAGCTTGCCGTCCATGTGCCGCCGCGCGCGGAAGGAACGGCGAGCCGATTAAGCTCGGCGGCAATTCGTTTAGGAGTATGGCCTGCTACAAACCATTCGAAACTTTGCCTTACCCAACGAGCCTCTTCTTCGTTGATTTCCCGCCGCACGGCGATAATTTCCGGACGACCGTTAACGTCCAGTTTGGCAGGATTTTCAATAGGCGACCGTTTATAGCCATATGTGCGCCCGCCGGCGCTGAAACCTTTCATCGCTTTACCATACAATCCGCGATGCGTTTTCTCGCGCAGGTCATCAATATACATTTCATTTATGAGGCCGCGCATCGTGGATTGAATCTTTTCGCCTTTGGTGTTTGAGTCATAGCCATCCGAAACGCCGATGATGCGTTGGCGACGAAATTTAAATTTCCGGATTACCTGCTTAGTCTCAACCTCGTCACGCGAAAGACGCGACAAATCGTCAACCAACAGAACTTCAAATTCGCCGCGTTCGGCGGCGGCAAGCATGTCCTTGAAGCCAGGACGGGATTTGCTCGTGCCGGAAATGGCCTTGTCGGCGTATTCTTGAATAACCTGTATTTGCATGCGCTCGGCGTGGCGGATGCAGTTGCGGACTTGATCCTCGATGGAACTTTCGTTTTGTTTATCCGTTGAAAAACGGCTGTATATTGCGGCTTGCATGGCGTTTTCTCCGTTTTTGCTAGTGGCCAATTATAGGGCTCGGGATAGGCGGATGAAAGGAAAGCGAGAAGAGCAAAACCCCATATTTGACTCCATTTTTGCGGCACCTAAAAATGCGCAGCTATATATAGGGTTATAAGGGTTATGGGTTATATAACCCGCATAACCCATAAAACCCCCGCTTTCTTCTTAACCCCTATATCTATCGCGTGTATCTTTTTTCCTTTTCTGGTTTGGGCGGCTTCTGTGCAGACGAATATTTTCCGCCTTCATGTCTCTGAATAAGTCCATCCTGCACCATACGCTTGAGCGTTTTAGGCAATGAGCCGGGAGGTTTTCCAATCTCCCTTGCAATTTCTGTTGGGCCAAGAGGCGCGTCTGCCTCTTTCAATGCCGCCAATATCTCTTGCCGGATTCGAGTTGCATAAACCACTGTAGCGTCGCCGATAACCTCCCAAATTCCATCGTCAAATTTCATGGCGAGCTCACATTCGGCTACATCGCGACCAGTGATGTGAAGCACCGCGTCGTCCGTGCCTCGATCTCTAATAAGAACCATGTTGGTATCGGCGGAGCCCGAAATCCCGGTGGAACCGGATATTAAGTCAAACGGATCATCTGATGCCTGCTTGCGCAGATGATGCACGACCACTATCGCGACGCCGAATTTATCCGCAATTTCCTTCAAAGTGGATATGGCTGCATAGTCTTCATAATAGGTATTATTCCCCGTAGGAAGCGACCTGACCTTTGCTAAGGTATCGATAAAAATGGCCCGGCACTTTGGATTTTGTTCCAAGAATCGCTCAATCGCGATCAATCCTCCTTCTTCCACACGATTCCACTTATAGAAAAATTTCGAGCGGTCATTTATATCAACGCCGGCTTTTTTCATCTTTTCGAGCCGTGTCTTTAGCCGCAAAGGGGTATCTTCAAGGGCGAGGTAAACAGTTTCACAAGGATTTGAATAATAATCTTTGAGAATCTTTCCGCCGGCCGCCAAGGCGGTCACAATCTGTAAAATCAAAAAACTTTTTCCAACCTTCGGCTTTCCGGCCAGAAGAGTGAATCCTTCCGCGAGGAACCCCTCGATCACCCAACGCTTAGGTGGCAGTTTTTTCTTCAATAATGCAGCGCCTGTAATCGCATCGGGCATCAATAAAGGAATTCGCTCTAGCTCTTCAAATTTCTGCTTGGCCTTCTTGCCGTGCATGACAATGAAATCGTCCGCCCCGACTTTGGACATGCCGGCTGGACGCGGCAAGTCTATACGGTATGGCGTTGCGCCAAGCCGCACGAGTCCATCCCGGAGAGCGTTCAACGCCGATTGAACCTGTTTTTTATACATCGGCGTCGAACACGATTGTGGTTTTGCGATTCTTCCAATCAATCAGGTTGAAATCGCTGATTAAATCAGACGGCCCGCGATCGTTTTTTGTTAGCCAATTCCAAATCCCTCCAAGCCCTATCGCCGGAAAACCCAGTTTGCATAAGCTAGCGGCCTTTTTTTCGCCCTCGACGAAGAAAATCTCGACTTCTGTATTGCGCGCGATTTTCCACCATTTCAAAAAAGGTGGAAAATAGAAACGTGACTTGGCTCCCGGAAGCTGGAGATACTTAATGAGCCTTTTTTTAGAACTATCCTTCTTGGACTCTGGCAGCCAGACTTCTTCCAAAAACCTGTACCTTGAATAATTGATTGGCTTTCCCTTTATGTCAAAATATCTAATCTCGTACGCATCATCGCAGATGCCAGGGTGCAACTCATTCATACGGAGTGACGGAACATATCTGATCCGCATTTTCACAGAATCTCCGGGCGTTAAATTGCTGCGTTTCAGGTCGTTAAGAATCGCACGTTTCGCTTTTGGAGGAATCATCATTGTGTGGTCATTCTATTTTGATTGCGGACTGTTCATCACCGTGTCTTTGGGAGCTTGCAGGCATGGTAAGATTCACTTCCGCGACGAGATCCTCGGCCACAAAACGCGCGAGAAGCCGGACGAGATCGGAGGCAAGGGGATTCATTGCGAATACCCCGTCCTGAGAGGCCGCCCGTTTTTGGATGGATACGTGAGTGGATAGGGGTGTTCTTCCATAACCCTAAACTTATGGGCTATGGCATCTTCAATACATTGCACACAATGGATGGGTAGAATTGTACAAAGTTTTGATTACATGATTTTCCACACCATCCGGGCATAATCATATTCCTTCTTCGCTCGGCTTGCTGCATTTGCGTAATCTTCAACCCTGAAAACAACCTTTCCAATTTTCGCAAATGCGACTTTTTCGTTTCTTGCATCGAGAACGCGAAGGTAATTTAACTTGTTTGGAGAAAAACCCTTCTTACCAACGATGATGGGGGTATCGGCGCTGCTTCCGCGCCTAGGCAAGCGCGATTTATTCTTTCTTAATTGAGATTCTATGCTCTCTTTATAATTGCCTTGCAGCTTATGAAGCTGCTGCCGCGCATGTTCCACCTGATCGTCAATATGCTTGGTGACGGTAAAAACAAAAACGGCCAGATTTTCGTCACTCAAAATTTTTCGATAATACAATAACTCATGTCTACGATTCCGTTGTTCATCGCCAAGAGAATAACAGACTCTCGCTAACGGACTGCCCTCATGCGCACGCAGATATGCGAGGGGTTTTTTGAGTTTGTGGGCCGGTACTGCCGGATCAATGAATTCTGGGAGATCGAATCCGCCGGCGTTCATCCGATCAATTTCTTCCTTCCCGCTTCTGCGCCCCCAAGAACGGCGGTAGTGAGGATCGCGGCGCAAGAATTCCCATCGCCATTGTTTAGGGCTTAATCCCTCTGTTGCTTTCTTGTATTTGCTCCCATCCCGCCAGTCGGGAATTTCCCAACGAGCACGAACGACCTGCGCTTCTTCCTCTGTTAACGGCTTTGGCCGCGCACGAGGGCCGGGTATGCGGCCTGTCGCCTCTTCTTCCGATTGTGGCGGCCATAGCAGCGGCTTGTCTGATTGTTTCCGTTCCATTCGTCACCTGATTTAGGCCGCACCAATGTTTGATTAAATTCAACAACCCATTGGTTTTTACAGTTTTGCCCATTAAATTCGGCAGTTTTAAGGATGGATTCTTTCCAATAACCTACTGGTTCTTATACTTTTATAATTGCGAATCCAATCTGAATTACGGGCTATTTATTCTCACCCTGCCTTTGCCATCTGCGCCGGATATTTTTTCTTTTTCAGCGCATAAATCACGCGGTCAAGCGCCGGATTCACGTCCCTGTTGCGATGAAGCAGCGATTTTCCAGCCAGCCTAGAGGCGATCAAAACAGGATTGCCGTTAGGATCGCTGTTGTCCAACGCCACAAAGGTATCAGCTTGTTTTGCGAACCAGCGTAATTGCTCATGCGAACGGCGGTAGCGGTCAATGGCTTTGACCTCATCCACATCGTGGCCGCCCTTTATCACTCTAAGCTTGATGCGCTGCGGTGAGAGCTCAGGTGGATGAACGGAAACATAAATCAGCCCGATTTTGAAGCCGCGCTGTTTTGCTTCGAGAACCGCCGCGCGATATTTGGGGGAAGATAAAACTGTCTCTACAAAAAACGAAGCACCAGTCCTTATGCTGGCCAAAACCTCGGCGTCAGTCTGTTGTGCGGCGAGGAGATTCAGTTCGTTTTGGGGTTTGTCTATATATTGCGGCAGCAACCGCAATTCGGCGGTACGTTCATCGGCGTTCAGCTTTTTCAGATTATTGGCACCGAGATTGGCCAAAACCTTGTTAGCGATTGTGGTCTTGCCCGCTCCGTTCGGCCCCGCGACTATCCACATCCATTCAGTCATGTGGAGAGCCTAGCCTTCGAGAGTTTGAATTCTCCCGCCGGGCCTACGGACAACACGCCGTCCATTTATGGTGCCGGGGGAATCAAGGTCGCGCCGGTCGTTATCGGCAACGGCTTCTTGCGTGGCTTGTTTGGCAGAATCCACAATAACCGCGAGAACCTGCTCCTGGTCACGGCCAGCAAAAATCACTGGATCTCTTCTGCCTCTCGCCACAACAATCCCCCAATAGGTTGATGGAGATATTGTGGCGTCTCTTGCGTTAGCGGGCAAGGGCAGATTTAATTCGAAATTAACTATAGCGCCGTCCAGCATAGCTATTAACCCGCTGATAAAAAATCAAAAATTGAGGCCCTAATGCAGCCCCGTGAAAGTAAATCCTGCGTCAAAATATCGGTCACTGAAAAATGAACGATGCAATACGAGCACAAGATACCACGAGATATCCCGTTCAAAAATCGCGGAATTACTTTTAGTGTTTACGGGGAGGAAGTTACAAAATCGAGGTAGCGGTTATGGTTACGAAGTCGCTAACCAAATTCAATGCTCTAATTTTTCGGCGGATCAAACTCTAATTGATCGTCCACGTAGCTGTAGTAAGTCGCCCCCAAATCGATCTTTAACGGCGTGCCGGTTTCGCCACGCAAATCATCTTCGTGCGCGAATACGGAAACCATAATATTTTCATCGTAAGGCTTCCTGCCTTCCCTCATCAATTCCGCAAGCACGGCATGGGCAACGCGGCCAGTATCGATCTTGGCGTGCAACACGTCGGCCCATCCTTTGTAGGTTAGGGTAAATTGATAATCCTTTTGCCCGATACTTGTCAGTTTCAGGCTTTGCCAATTTGGTTCCGGCGGAATGGCCGCAAGCGCCGCGTTCATCTGCGACGCCGCCGCGCGCATTTTGTCCATATAGATTTGGTTCTCTTTTTCTTCCTGTTGTTTCTGAGCCGCCTCCAACGCCTTCTGCTGAGGCGAGTTTTCGATAATGGAACCCCAAATCACGAAGATTAAAATGAAAAGGAATATATATTTTTTCGGAAAGCGTTTAGGCACCACAGGTTTTTTCACCCCACATTTCGGACAGACGCGGGCCTTGGAGCTTACCTTCTCGCCGCATTCACGACATGGCAGCAATGGCATTTTATCCTCCGTTTAAATCTTGCCGTTAAAATTCAATTCCGCAGATTATTTTGATGTACCCATCCGATATCGGTTGCGGCCAGCGCGACAACCAAGCCGGTAATTTTTGTGGGGACGCCATCGTGGTAAATCGTGCAGCCAAAATATTCCGGGGACACGTGCATGCCCACATGTTCTCCCGACTGCATGGAGACGCCCGCCGTAGGCTGATATGTCCAGCCACGATTCATGGCGTTGTATGCGAGATGAAAAGAGTCAGGTGTGGGACAGGCCAGCGTTCCTTCGCGGGTGAACACCGGCTTGCTAAAATCAGCAGGGCATCTATCGGTTGGTTTCGGAAACACCGGCTTTTCAGGCTGAAAAGCGTTGATCCATTCGCGATATCCGCAACCGCCTGCGGATGCTGGCTCCGCCGCAAAAATAATGGACGCGAACAACAAAACAAAAACGCAGAATATTTTTATACGCATGCTCAACCCCCGATTGGACGGCCAAAGCCAACCAGCAGGGATCGCCTACTGGTGGCGCGGGAGTTTAGAAATCGCGATTAGACGATTGCGACGGCCTTTAGCCGCGAGGCTTGGACATCAAGGAGCATTGCTTTCGCAACACCCTGCCGCCGCCTCCCGGCCCTAGTGGGTCGAAAGGCAGCGTTTGTGACGGCAACGCTCTTACCGCTAATCGAGAGGTTCTAACACCCCGTGGGCGGGTTACTGCCGCCCTGCGGGTAGTATGCCCAAGCCGCAGGGGGCGGTAAATGAGTAAATTCCCCCGCAAACAGCTTCAAAATTGGTTGTTTGATCTAACAAACCTTACGCGCGATTCCCAAAACATGGTAAACGTAACGGCGCAGGGTTTGGGCGTAGTGTTTATCTTGGTAAAGGGGTTTCTGCATGTCTCGTAGCAGCGCACAGGTAATTTCAAAACGGCGGAACTCTCAATCGGTGGAAAAAGATCAATTCCAAACATGCCATATTGGGCATGCTCAAATCATACATACAGACTGCTTCGAATGGCTTCGTACACTTCCGGCAGAAAGCATTGATGCCGTAGTGACCGATCCTCCGTATGGTGTACGGGAATATGAATTGCATGAGTTAGAACGGCGTGCCGTCGGCGGAACGGGTATATGGCGCATCCCCCCCAAATTCGATGGCCATGAAAGATCACCACTTCCTCGTTTTACGGCATTGGTTGAAACCGAACGGCAAGTCATTCGAAATTTCTTTCGCGATTTTGCTCAGGCATTGCTTCCGGCACTAAAGCCAGGAGCCCATGTCTTCGTCGCCGGCAACGCATTCTTATCTCAACTGGTTTTCGGGGCCATAGTGGAAGGCGGTCTCGAATTTCGAACAGAAATTGTCAGACTCGTTCAAACATTGCGAGGCGGAGATCGTCCGAAGCTGGGAGAAAATGAATTTCCGGATACTTGCTCGCTACCGCGCGGATGTTATGAGCCATGGGGGCTATTCCGCAAATCACTTCCCAATAAAATGACTGTGCGCGAATGCCTTAGAAAGCATGGGACGGGGGGCTTAAGGCGTCGATCAGATGGCAAACCATTTTTCGACGTGATCCAGAGCGAAAGAACCCCCGCGCGTGAACGAGAAATTGCAAACCATCCCTCGTTAAAACCGCAATCATTCATGCGCCAAATTGTTTACGCAGCCCTACCGTTGGGCAACGGTACAGTCGTTGACCCTTTTATGGGGGCCGGCTCCACGATTGCGGCGGCTGAGTCATTAGGATATCGATCCATCGGTGTCGAACGTCATGAGGATTATTTTAAAATGGCGATGAAGGCTATCCCACTATTTGCAAAATTGAATATCAGCAATGGGTCAAGCGTCCTCATCCCTGATGACCAAATCGATTTGCCGCTGCGATAAATCCGAAGCTTTATATATCCAGTTGCTCATCATTTTTTTGTAACCGGAATTATTGACCGCCGCAGTAATTGTTCTGCGGCTTGTTTCTGAACGGCCTGCGAAAGTCCAGTCCGACTTTTCAAGTTTTGCGGCTGTCGCCATTAAGAAGCGAAAAGGTTTCGGTTCTATCCCCTTGCTTCGATCCACCGGCCGCGAAGCATCAAAACAAAAAACCATCAAAAATGCGTCTTCTGCATTATGCCCTTGCCAGCCCTTGAGATAGCGCGATGCTTTTATCTCAACCCCTTCCTGCGCGTACTGCACGGCGTCGCGGGGAAACATGCCAGCCGGTATAAGGTCTGGATGGCCGTTGTGATACTGATTTCGGACTATTGTAGGGCAATGGCGCGGTATTGCCGCTCCGATAAACTCTCCCACCATCGACGACAAATTCGCCGGCATTAACATGCTTTCAAGCCGGGATAGGTTTTTGGCCCGAAGTTGCAAGCCGATATAGCTTATAAAATCGATGAATTCATTCATCGCAGCAGCAACATGCCCCACATTCAATCCGTGAGGAAGTTTTGCGCCGCGATTGAAATGACGAATATCCACCTTGCACGGACTGCAAGCAGCACGTTCAAGCTCGGCCCATTGTTCATCTGTCCATATCGCGGTCATGCCCGAAGGCTATATGCCCTTGAAGATTCCGTCTACTATCATTTCATCAATTTAAGGTGACGGATACCCGCGCCGCTCAAATAAAATCTCGTTCCATCGGATACTTTCATAGCCATGTTGCTCCAAGCGCGTATATTGCTCATCCGATAACGCTCGCAGAGTTGTTGGATGTTCGGCCGCTAGTTTGATCTGATCGGATGGAAGCCATGGACTGTTTAATAATCTTTCTGCTGCTGAAGAGTTGCTCGATTCAAAGCGCTTGATGCGTTCAATGGGATCGGCGCCAATCTCGGCGTATGCACCCGATTCGGGATTATTTTTCAAAAAATTGGTAAGTGCGCGAACACGGAGCGCCCTCGTCTGGTCCATTACAATATTCAAAATGCGCAAAGCCCGGAACGGACTCCATGGTAGCCCGGGAGAAGCACGCTTGAGCGAACTGCCCGCATCGGAACAGACCAAATAATCAATGCCACTTTTCAACCGCTGCAACCCTGAATCAAATAACGGTTCAAGTCCCAGATTGTCATAAAGGCCGCCATCATAAATATGTAGCCGAGCGTAGGGAAGAATGGTCAGCTCCTCACTATCGGGAGGAGCACCCCAAAAAGGGCGTTTCATCCATTGAAACTTCTCTGTGTCGACCGCCAACGGCCCGATCATTCCGGGAAGCGCCGCCGATACAGCCATTGCCTCTGAAATCTTGAAGTGATCGCTGGTCGCATACCCGAGTTCATAATCACCGCATCTATCCGACTTGAATCGGAACCTGCGCCCCGTTTCGGCGGTCGTCCCGTTTATTGACCAAATCGGTTTTGGCGGTAAATTTTTGAGCGTGCCCTGTATGCCCCATCCCTTTTCGAACGCTTGGGAAAAAACATTGGCGCGCGAAAAAATGTAACGCCAGTTTGTCGGCGAAAACAGAAGCAATGCACCCGTTAGCGGGATATTTTTGGTCGTTAACTCAAGCTTGATGCGGGGAGCAACTGAATGGAGGAATTTCTCTGACGTGGGCCATCGCCATTCATTGGCGGCTAGCACCAGACCGGTGAACAGCGTACCACCGGACACAGAGGATATATTCTCGACATGCTCTAGACGTGATGTTTCGGCAAGCCAACGGAAAACGCCGCAATGGAATGCCATGGCCCGGATTCCGCCGCCAGAAAGGGCGATACCAATCGCTTTTGATCGAGAGAGGCCTCTCGGCGGAAGGGCTTGGGATGGTGCCATTTATGGTTTTTCTGATCCTAGGGGTTGACACGGTTATAATGATATCATATAGATAGACGAATCGTGCGATCGCACGATCATACGATTCATTTCGAACCAAAGAGATACCTCATGGCCAACAGACCGTCAATTTCGGAATTGGAAGCGATCCTGCAAAGGGAAGACGAGGTTGAGATCGAGATCCTTCCGAACGGGGAAGTTCGCGCCAAAAACCAAACCACGTCTATGGAACGGGGAGGCCGCAAGCCCCTTACCATGCGTGAGGATTTGGGGGGCGAATACGCCCGGAAATGT
>Ga0207087_1227_pt1 | contig 10922 bp, 8 predicted proteins | sample Alteio_BWMinHeat_51_FD_153544 | JGI IMG/M metagenome (GOLD analysis project Ga0207087, IMG submission 153544) | Enriched cells from forest soil in Barre Woods Harvard Forest LTER site, Petersham, Massachusetts, United States -... | ecosystem: Environmental > Terrestrial > Soil > Temperate forest >... | reverse complement strand
GCTCATACCTCTGCAGCGGGTGGGCTGCACAATGCTCTTTTCCAGGGAAAAGAGATTGGGGCGACAACCATTCAGCTCTTTACAAGCAACCAGAGGCAGTGGAAAAGCAAGCCCATTAACGATGAAGAGGTGGAGCTGTGGGAAAGTGCACTGAAAGAGACGGGGCTCCAAAAGATCATGAGCCACAGCAGTTACCTCATTAATCTGGGCTCTTTCGATCCAGAAATTATAGAGAAAAGTCGCCTCTGTTTTGCCGAGGAGCTCAGACGCTGCCACAGGCTGGGCATTTCTTTTCTCAACTTTCACCCCGGGGCCAATACATCAAATGTAGAGACAGAAAAATGTCTAGACCAGATCATCGCCGCTTTGCTTGAGCTGGAAGAGCTTTGTCAGCAAGGCCCCACTCGCCTCCTCCTAGAGACAACAGCCGGCCAAGGAAGCACGGTGGGATGGCGTTTTGAAGAGCTCGCCTATTTAGTAGATGCTTTACAAGGGAAAATCCCTATTGGCGTTTGCATCGACACCTGCCATATTTTTGTTGCCGGCTATGATATTCGAACAAAAGAGACTCTTGAAAAGATGGTGCAAGACTTTGATCGGGCAGTTGGCCTTAACCACCTGTTTGCCTTCCATCTCAATGATTCAGTAAAACCCTTGGGCTCGCGCACCGATCGCCACGCCAATCTCGGCGAGGGAGAAATCGGGCTTGAGTGCTTTAAATTTATGATGCAACACCCTAAACTGCGGGACATTCCCAAATACTTGGAAACTCCAGATGGTACGGCTGCGTGGCAAAAAGAAATTATAATGCTCAAAAAATTTGCATGAAAATCAGACAAATCACAGAAGAGCTCGTTGGCAAGCCTCTTAAAATCTGCGGCTGGGTACGCTCGGTGCGCGATCAGAAAACCTTTGCCTTCATTGAAGTCAACGATGGATCGACCCAATCCAATTTGCAGGTCATTGCACCTCCAGAGCTCGCCTCTTCTCTCACAACTGGCTCGAGTGTCGCCATCGAAGGAATACTTGTGGCAAGTCCTGGCCATAAGCAGAAGTGGGAGCTTCAAGCAAGCGATGTTCATCTCTACGGTAGCTGCAGTGCCGAGAACTACCCGCTGCAGAAAAAGCGCCACTCCTTTGAGTTTTTGCGCACGATTGCCCATCTTCGTCCACGCACAAATACACAAGGAGCCTTAGCGCGCCTACGCAGCGAGCTTGCCTATGCCACCCACACCTTTTTTCATGAGAGAGGCTTTCTCTACATCCAAACCCCGATCATCACAGCCTCTGATGCGGAAGGGGGCGGTCAACAGTTTCTTGTTACAACCCTTGATGTGCATCAGCCTCCCCGTCATGACGATGGCAGAGTCGATTTTAGCAAAGATTTTTTCCATCGCCCTACCTACCTGACGGTATCGGGGCAACTCAATGCAGAGGCCATGGCGTGCGCCTTGCGCGATGTCTACACGTTCGGCCCTACTTTTCGCGCAGAAAATTCCAATACCTCTCGACACCTGGCCGAGTTTTGGATGATTGAGCCTGAAATGGCTTTTTGTGATCTGCAGGGAGATTTAGAATGCGCAGAAAGCTATGTGCAGTTTTGCATTGGCTATATTCTCAACCACTGCGCAGAAGATCTCGAATTTTGCGATCAGTTTCTCGAAAAAGGGCTTCTCTCCCGCCTGGGCCAAGTGATCGAAGCGCCATTTGCGCGCCTCACCTATACCGAAGCGATCCAAATCCTAGAGAATGCCGGACGCTCCTTTGAATTTCCCGTGGAATGGGGGATCGATCTGCAGTCCGAGCATGAGCGCTTCTTAGCAGAAGAGTACTGTAAACGTCCCGTCTTCATCACCGGATACCCGCAGAAGATCAAGGCTTTTTACATGAGGCTCAATGATGATGGTAAGACAGTTGCTGCGCTCGATCTACTCGTACCTAAAATCGGTGAACTCATCGGAGGGAGTCAGCGCGAGGAAAGAGGCGACCTTCTCGAGAAAAAAATCATCGACTTTGGCCTGAAACCAGATGATTACTGGTGGTACCAGCAGCTGCGCCAATATGGCACTGTGCCTCATGCGGGCTTTGGCCTTGGTTTCGAAAGGCTAGTGCAATTTGCAAGCGGCATCGAAAACATCCGTGAAGCGATCCCCTTCCCAAGATACCCTGGCCACGCAGATTTTTAAACTAGACCTCTTGCATCGCACTTCCCTGCCCCTGCCCGGTCAGCGATACTGAGCGGCTCTCTCGGCTTTGTAGCGATAGATCGCCACCTGCTTATGCACCTCCTGCTCGATCCACTCAAGACAGGAGGCAATTTCTTTGCGCCATACAGCTTTGTGGTGGCAGATGAGCTCTGCCAAATCATCGATATCGAGAAGATGAACAAGGGGATGGTGCTTGAGACTGGGGCAGACATTGCGCGGAATGGCAAGGTCTAAAATGAGCGTCTTTTCCTCCGCAGGTCTCATCTGGAGAGGGGTAATAATTGGCTCTACGGCATTGCTCGCACAGATGATGAAGCGATACTGCGGCCAATCTTTTAGAAGAGTCCAGTCTCCGACCTTCACCCCCTCCTCTGAAAAGGCCTGTGTACTGCGCGTGCAAAGGGTCAGATCATCGACTCTCTTTTGTTTAAAGTAGGTCAGAATGTGGCGGTTGATCTGCGAATTGCCGACAAGAAGAATCGGGCGATTGTCCTGCCCGCGAAAGAAGTCACGCCAGAGGCTATAGATGAGTTGCTCAAGATTCATTCGAGGACGCAGCTGTGGCGTTAAGGTCCGAATTGCTTTTGCGATCTTCAAGGATTTCTGAAACAAAAAATGAAGAGTAAAAGGCAACTGATAATGGAGAGCTGCAAAATCATAGGCCATTCTCACCTGTCTCTGGATCTCGCTTTCTGCGACAATGGCACTATCGAGCCCTGCCATTACACTTGCCAGATGACGAAAGCAGTCGCTGCCAAAATAGCTATAGAGCTGATGCTCAAAAGCTCGACTCATTTTGCTGCGGAGTAGATTCAGGATGCGGCTATGCAAAAAGCCGAGATCCTCGGTACTAAAATAGAGTTCGATCCGATTGCATGTGGCCACAAGCACTCCCTCAAACCAGCTCGGCGCCTTTTCCTCATCGCCGAAACAGCTGTAGGCGACCTTGGCAAGTCGCTCCCGTTCCTCAACAGAGGCCGTTTTAAAGTTCATGCCAATGACACCGACGTCCATAGAATCGGAAAATACGATATGAGACATTTAGAACCTATCCCTAAATTCAAAGATGTTGCTTTTCGAGTCTTTTTCCGCTCTTTTTACAGGGTCTTTTGATTAAAAAGATTTGATGGTGATTTTTGATGTCTCATAATGTGTAGCTAAGCCATTTTCTCTGTGGGCTCTGTGATCTCTGTGGTTGTTAATTTTTACTTTTTCACCACAGAGCTCGCAGAGCCCGCAGAGAAAAGAATGGTTTTTTTAAATTACTGATAATCAATGCCTTTTCCTTTAGGAATAGGTTCAAGAAACAGACAAAATTTTATAAATAGCTTCGCTGGAAAAACCCCTTCTTTGCAACTTGGCAAATAGCCCTCTTCGCTCCTGCCAAGAATGTGCACGCCAGGTGGGGTGTTTCTTTTCTAAAAAATTATGGATACAGTCCATCTCCTCCTCAAAGGAAATGTGAACCTCCCCGGCCTTTTTTACCTTGAGCTGCAAGGCGATAGAAGCAGGGCCATGGCCACTTTTCTTTTTCCTTTCGACAAAGCGCGCACGCCTCTCTTCATCGTTTAAATAACCGAGCTCCGTGAGCTCTAGCAAGGCAGCGTTAATTTCTTTTGAATCATATCCCTTTTTTTCGAGTTTTTCGCGGAGCTCCTCACTAAAAAAACCCCGTCTTGCGACCATTCTAAGCGCCTCTCCTCGAGCAGTGTTCATAAGACCCTTACCATAAGATGTTTAGAACAGTTAGCGGAATAATCTTCTTGCGGCTACAATAAGGGAATGGGAATTTCCCCTACCAGTCCAGAGAGACCTATCCCCCACGCCCCTCCTCCAGCCTCTGGAGGCAACGATGCTCTTCCTCCTGGAATGGCCACCTCTCCTTTTGCAAAGATGTTTGCACAAACCGGAGCTCTACCGACTGCCAAAGAGTTAAAAGCCATTATCGATGGTATCCTAAAAGCAGAGCTACAGGCCATAAAAAAGAGTGAGGATTCTTGGAAGGCTTCCATGAAAAAAATCAAAGAGGCCATTGAAGAGGAATAACCCTTAAGGTGAATCCTATTCAAGCGCACTTTTTCGTTACACCTGAAGAGACCGGAGAAAGGCTCGACAAGCTTCTCTGCCAGAGATTTCCAAGCTACTCGCGCAGCTATTTTCAATTCTTAATTGAAAAAGGGGCGGTGCTTTTGAGTGGCAAGATAGTAAAAAAAAGGGAAAAGCCCAAAGCGGCAGAGCCGCTTCATGTAACCTTTTTGCCGCTAGAACCCCTAAACGTTACTGCCGAGTCCATCCCCCTTGACATCCTGTACGAAGATGACCATCTGATTGCAGTGAATAAGCCGGCAGGGCTTGTGGTCCATCCGAGCGCAACCTCTCCCTCTGGCACTTTTGCCAATGCCCTTTTGCACCACTGCCAGTCGCTTTGCAAAGAAGAGTTCGATCCCTTAAGACCCGGGATTGTTCATCGACTCGACAAAGATACAACGGGGGTACTGCTCGCTGCTAAAAATCCTTTCATTCATCAGAAATTATCTGCAGCCTTTAAAGAGCGAACCATTCAAAAATCTTATCTCGCTATTTGTCTCGGAGTCCCAAAACAGGGGTTACTCAGCGCTCCGATCAAACGGCATCCGATTCGAAGACAAGAAATGGCTGTATCTGAAGGTGGCAAGGAAGCACTTAGTGACATCTGCCTCTTAGCTCATAGAGAAGATCTCTCCTTGGTTCGGATTACTCTGCTCACCGGGCGCACTCACCAGATCCGGGTCCATCTTAAGCATCTTGGGTGTCCGATCCTCGGGGATCCTGTGTATGGCGCCTCCTCTGCCAACGCTCGCTTTGGGGTAGGTCGGCAGCTGCTCCATGCTCAAAGGCTGGAATTTTTCCACCCCATTACGGGAAAACCTCTTGTGATTGAGTGTCCCCCTCCTCCTGACATGGAAAAATTTGTTGCTCAGATAGAGGGCAGCGAAGTAAAATTAAAGTAATTGTGGACATTCGTCCAGCAGTGGCATAAAATCTTGGACTTTGGGTATGTGCCTTCGGAAGGTCCAGCTCAAGGAAAATAGGAACCATTTAATTGGGGATCGAATATGAAAGAGTTCGTCGAATACATCGTGAAAAATCTCGTCGACAATCCAGACAAAGTGCGCATCAATGAAGTGGGCGGCACTCACACTCTCATCATTGAACTTGGAGTCGAAAAATCAGATATCGGCAAGATCATTGGTAAGAAAGGCAAAACCATCAACGCCATTCGCACACTGCTCATGTCCGTTGCCAGCCGCAACGGCATCCGAGTCAACCTCGAAATCCTCGAGGAATAAACTGTGCCCATGCTTTGCATGGGCATATTTTCCCTGCCCCTGCCCATGTATCCGGGCAAGGGCAGGAAAAGAATTGAAAACTCAGGTTCTTACGTCATTAGACTGGGAAGATAGGGAGAGATCATCGCTTTGCGCGAGTTGATCGATCCTGCCTTGAAGTAGAGAATGGCCATGGGCAAGCGCTCGGTTGGAGCAAGTTCGACAAACTCCTGGGAAACCGGCAAGAAGCTCTCCTTGAAAATCTGGCTGAGCTCTTGCCCATTTTCTCCTAAGAAGCAAACTTTCAGCTGGTTATTTTTTGCCGGTTCAGAAAGTCTAAAGGCGCTTAAGAAGCTCTTGAGATGCTCAATGGCCTGTTCTGTGGGGGGAATCCAGATCCAGAGCTGATCTTGGTGCTTATACTCCCCTGCGATCCCGGAAAAAAGATCCTCTGCGCCCGGAATCGTGCTGATCATTTGTAGATGCAGATCACACTCTTTGCGTCCTTTATAAAAATCTTGGGCTTTTGCGAGCCAGGTTTTGCAAATAGCGTGGGCATATTTTTGAAATGGAGGAAAATTGCCCATAAACATCTTCGTTTGCCCAACAACACAGCAGCCATTTTGGATCTTGGTATCGGCAAAAATGCTAGAGGGCTGACCTTGCGCGCAGAGCTCGAGATTCTCCTCAACAAGCCGCTCTTTAGCAAGATAGATTTTGCGGTAGAGAGAAAACATGTCGCTGTTTTGCAAAATCCTTAAGCTGGCCTTTTCAATAAAGGTCTCATCTCTTGGCAAATCATCCAGAGAAATGACCTCTACTTCTTGGCTTAGACTCAGCGACTTGAGACGATTGAGAAGCTCTGCTACACATTCAAGATCTAGAGGCGACACCTTGGAGAGCAGATCTGTATCATCTAAGATGGCATAGAGAAAATGGAGATACTCGACAAATTCTCGCAGAGGATCGATGAAATAGGGAGAGGAGCTATCCAAAGACTTTGCAGCATCATAGCGCATGAGCAGACGGCCAAGCAAGCGGCGCCGCTCTGGCAACTCGAGGTCTTCTTGCAGAGTTTGAATCTGCTTCTGGATCTCTTCAGCAGTTTGGCCACATGTTCCATAGCGGTCATTCAGAGAAAATGCCAGCTTTGCCACAATCGAATTGGAGGACTGCACATCTGAGACGTATACAACGGGAGCAGCTGTTGTCACAAGCTGGCTTTTGTGATGGTCGATCACACTGATCACCTCGAGGTAAGAGGGGATTTTGGTCTCTTCGCGATTGCAGAAATCGCGCAGCGATACTGTGCCGAGTATGGGTTTATGCAGCTCGGAGGAGCGCACAATCCCAAGGGGTGTCAATTTGCCTCCTGCATCGCTCACCGTGACAGTCAGATAGGAATAATTGCCCATCTTACTGCGAATCTCATCGACATCGGCCCTGTAACTAATCACCTGAGGTAGATAGCCAAATACCTGCGTCTTGATGCTTAAGGCAATATCAAGCCTCTCTGTGTAATTACGCACGCTTTGAATCGCGAGATCTAAAACTTTGATGATCTTTTCTAGGGCATGGAAAATTTTTGGCCGATTTTCTACGAGAAGCCCCGTCACATCAAAGAGCTTGGAGTGCTCCAAAGCAGCAATCATCTCAATGCAGGCTTCAAAATCAAAAAGATCGAGCCGTTTCATCGCAGAGGCAAACTCTTCGAAAGTACTGCTCAGACCATCAGGAACATCCAAGACTTTCTTCAGAAACACCTCTAGATAGAGTTTCTGCTTCTGATTGAATTCTTTTGCAACCTCACAATCTCCGATTCGCATCCCAAAAACGCCATGAACAAACTGCGGAAGCTTATCAAGAGAAAGGCTCTCTTCGGCAAAAAGGGAGATGAGCCTGAGATGTAAATGATTTTCAAACCAGCGAAGACAGCTGCCGAGAAGTTGGGTAACCTGTCGCACCCCCTCGACGTCAAAATTGCGCCAGTCACCTAAGTAAAAGCCAGACTCATCAACGAGAATGATCGCTTTTTCTGCTCGTTCATGGTCAATAAAGAGCGAAGATTCAGAGGTTGTCTGCTTGATCACCGCTTTCTGCGTGAGCAAATCCAAACTCGAAACAGCAAGATTCGTCCGCGTTTTGGCAAGATGGGTAAACACATTCTGGCCAAAAATCTGGTGAAATAGCAGAGCAACCTCAATGCTAGAGGCAGGCGCCCCGCCCGGAATATTCCAAATATGGAGTCCACTGCCCACCCGCGCTCCAAAGGCGTCGACCCAGCCCCAGAAAGAGCTCACCGTTGTATCTAGGTCAGGAGAAGAGTGAGCCGTCACAAAATGGCTGCCGGGATATGTTTTTCCCATTCCCACAGGGAAGTAGATTTGATACTCTTGCCTCGGAACCGACTTGCCAACAATCTTTGCTCTTATCTCGAGGTTTTCTTCATCGGAAAGTCCAGAAAACTGGTTGAGCCAAAGCTCAAAGGAGGAGAAGGAATAGAAATCGACAAATTTTTCCCGAACGACAAAATCGATGTACTGGAGCACGGCGATCAGCAAAAAACCAAAGGGAGCATTTTGAATGAGCTGGAGCAGAAGATGGTTGATCCTCTCGCTTCTTTGCCTCTCGGTCAGGTTTTTAAATTCGGGAGTGCGCAGCTCTTCGATCGTCTTTTCTATCTCTTGAAAATGAAAAGGAGCTAAGAGAAAATCGCCGAGATGCTTCCCTGCTAAAATGCGGTTTTTTGTCTTTTCCATAAAGTAGCGAGCAGTCGGATTGAGCAGGACTCGAACCTGCGACCGCCCGCTTAGAAGGCGGGTGCTCTATCCAGCTGAGCTATCAATCCATTAGGTTTGTTGTATACTAGCTCTCTTACGCGCAAAGTTTCAAGGGGTTTAAGTCAGAGTCTTTTAACTAAAATTTCTTGATGCCTGGACTTTAGCCATTTGAGGACGATGATTTCTCTTTCAGGGGACCAAGTTTTTTAACCATTCTGAGAGAGAAAGGGCGTTCTCAAATGGCTAAAGTCCAGTTCTAGATGCGTGCCTGTGCCCGAATTATTCATGAACTCGCGTCATACTTTCGGGCACGGGCACGCACACGGGCACAGGCACGCATTATTCATGAACTCGCGCCATACTTCGGGCACAGGCACGATATTCGGAAAGTTATTTGCCTATCTCCTCTTCAATCAACTCGGCCCCTTCTGTTTTTTTCGAAAGATCGGAGTAATCCTCAAAAGAATTAATAATATGAGGTCTGACAAAGACAATCACATTGCGCTTTTCTCTGATCTGACGCGTCTTGCTAAACGCCACTCCAATAGCAGGCAAGCCTCCGAGACAAGGGATCCCAGCTTTTTGCAAAGAGCGCGCATTGCGCACCATGCCACTCAAGACAAGAAAATGGTTGTCGGGGACATGCACATGAGTAGCCATATTGGTTTTTGTTGTCCGAATCCCTTCCGCATTTTTCGAAGAAGAGGGAGAGTCCTCTACAGCCTCTGTGATCTCCTGATCGATGTCGAGAGTAATGATATCCTCCTCGCCAAGCATCGGAGTGATGCTGAGATTCACCCCAATATCGCGGTATTCTACATTCGCCGTTGTCTGCTGAGACTGCCCGATCGTTTGGACAATAGAACCTGTAAAGGGAATATTGTCTCCGACAAAGATGGTCGAGTTTTTATTGTCCTGCGTGATGATTTTCTGATTTAAGACAATGGTGCTGTCTCCATCTGCTTGCAAAGCAGAAACTAAAGCGCCAAGCGTTAAATAGGACTTGCCCTTATGCAAGATGAGATCCCCAATGACCCCAAGGTCAAAGCCACGACTAAAGGGAATCTGCATGGGACCTGTCGGTGTATTTGTTCCATTTATCCCTTGTACAGATGAGGTAAAGTCAGAGTTTCCAGAAGAGCTGCCCGTGCCAAAGCCCACGCGGTTTTTAAATTGTCCTCCCCCTATCCATTGCAGACCAAAATCGAGCGTTTTTTTCGAATCAGTCTCCACAACTAAAACTTCAATGAACACCTGTCTTAAAGGAACATCGAGGGTCTTGATCAGTTTTTGCAAGGATTCTACTGCCTGTGCATCTCCTGAATAGAGAAGGGAATTGGTGCCTTTGACCCATTGGATCGTCTGAATGGCCTCGATCAGCCCTTGCTGTCTGTCGCTGCGGCCTTTAAGATCCGAAGCGATCTTCTTTAACGCCTCTTCAATCTCCTGCCCCTGGTGATACTTGAGCTTGTAAACGGCAAACTCCAAAAGAGCGCTCTGCCGATCACTCTGCAGCTTCTGCAAAGAAAGCTCGGCTCTAGATGGCTCTGAAACCAACTCTGGAGAAGAAGCTGTCTCCTCTTTCCCTAAGGGGTGGATCATATAGTAATCGTCTTGTTCAGAAACGCCAAAGCCATGAACGCGCAGGATCTGCACAAGAGCCGTGATCACCTCCTCAGGAGGCACAGGCTTGCCTGAGGAGAAGCTCACTGTAAACTGCAACTCGCGATGGTCAAAGATGAAATTCACCTTTGAGATTTTGCTCACAAAGCGAATCAGCTCAACAACTGGAATTTCAGTGAAATGAATCTGGTGGCCCGTAGGGCCATCTAAATTAGCAGCAAGCTTCTCCTGACCCACGAGGAGAACAGGCTCCTCTTGACCCACGAGGAGAACAAGCTCCTCTTGACCAAAGAGGAGAACAAGATTCTCCTGACCGAAGGCAAGCGCAAGTACAAGAACCATTTTATTGAGCAACTTTTTAATCATCTACACAACTCATGCCGGGACAAGAACATCATATTTGCGGCTGGTTTTTTTGAACAGCAAAAACGTCTTCCACTCGACTTTGTCCATTTTTTGCCGGCATCTCCTCGGAGAAGATCTGCTCGTCGATAATTGGTATAAAGTCGAGGTTGACGAAAAATGGTTTTTTAGAAATGCTCGGTGGGGATGGACGGTGTAAAAGGTGTCACACTTGCAGAACTTAGCATTCAAGTTCACAATCGCTATGCGCAAGACCAGGAGATTCTCAGCCAAACACAGGACCTGGCCCTTGACGCAGCTCCCCATTTTCAGATTTCAGTTGTCAACCCTGTTTATTCCTCAGAGTGCGACAAAATCACCGGCTTTGATAAGCGCGTACAAACCTGGGGGATCTACTCTCCTCCACCAAATTATACTCCTGCAAAACCGCGCGGCTACTTTGGCTCTTCGATCCTCCCAAGTTTAACCCCTCAAGAAAAGGCCTTTGCTGAGCAAAAACAGCGCCTACTAGCAGCAGAACTAAAGGAGGGAATCTCAAGCGAAATGGAAGCACAACGCACCTGTCTGTTCGATCTTCTCTCCTCCTTGGAAGAGCTCGAAGAGCTCTTCCAAAGTGCACAAAGTGAGCGTCTACGCACCCA
>Ga0207087_1226_pt1 | contig 11002 bp, 10 predicted proteins | sample Alteio_BWMinHeat_51_FD_153544 | JGI IMG/M metagenome (GOLD analysis project Ga0207087, IMG submission 153544) | Enriched cells from forest soil in Barre Woods Harvard Forest LTER site, Petersham, Massachusetts, United States -... | ecosystem: Environmental > Terrestrial > Soil > Temperate forest >... | reverse complement strand
TCAACCATTATTTAATAAATTATCAGTTACTATTCAGGCGGGTCAGAAAGTAGGTCTAGTCGGGTCTTCCGGCAGTGGTAAAACGTCGTTTGTCTATCTCATTTTACGTCTCTTTGATATTCAAGCGGGTACTATAACTATCGATGGGCAGAATATTGCAGACGTAACACCAGAATCTTTGCGCTGTGCAATTAGTATGATTCCGCAAGATCCTACACTATTTCATCGTTCATTGCTTGATAACATAGGATACGGCTCTTTTGATGCCACTGAAGAAGAAATAATTGATGCTGCATGCAAAGCGCATGTTAATGCTTTCATCGATACACTCTCACGTGGCTACGGGACCATGGTGGGTGAGCGCGGATCACGCTTATCTGGCGGTCAGCGGCAACGCATTGCTATTGCACGCGCCGTGCTTAAAAATGCACCAATTTTAATTCTTGATGAGGCAACTAGTGCCCTTGATTCGATCACTGAGCAGCATATTCAAGAAAGTTTTTCAGCGCTTATGCGCGATAAAACTACCATCATTATTGCGCACCGGTTGTCTACGTTGTTACATATGGATCGCATTTTAGTATTTGATCACGGCGCAATTGTAGAGGATGGTACGCATCAGGAACTGCTGTTGCAAAAAGGGGTCTACCAACGCCTTTGGAGTGCGCAGGTTGGTGGCTTCTTGCCAGATGAAGATCAAACGACCGAAGAAATTGAAGAATGATTTTTGATTTGCTACTTTTGTGCTTGCCGTATTTTTTTGATCCAAGGACTTCTCAAGTCAACCAGATAATGAACGAGCGCACGAGGAATGGCGGTAAGATGCTGGATGCGGTTTTTCTCTGATGATGAGAGTAGATGGTCATCTTTTTTGTCGGCACGGTTCCTAACCGTATGAAATAGCAAATAAATATGATATGCATCCAAAAATTCTTGCACGGTCGGATGTTCGTGCAATTCTTGATAGTATTTATATTCTGGATGGCGCACTGATTTGATAAAAGAAAGCGGTTCTGCCCGCAGAAGCAAAGGTATTACAGGCACTGTGCCGTATATCATCTGATGTGCAAGAAGTTTATGAATACGGCTTGCATATGGGCTATAGAATACTTTCTGTTCGCTTTGTAGTCTTGAAAGAAGTATATCGAGGGGTCTTCTTCCCAACTTGTCTACTACTTTTATCGATGCTTTATGTTTAAGCAAAAAGGAAACTGCCCATAAATAGTTAACTTTGCATGCGCGATGCAAGACTGTTTCATTGGTATCTGTGTGACATGCGTTTACTTTTGCGCCAGCGGCCAATAGTGCTTTGAATGTGGTAGTGTATTTTTTTAATTGATACGTGGCAATATTATCTCTCTTGAGAACGTATAAAAGAGCTGGGTAACCATACCAGTCAGTATGAATATCGAATCCAGCAGCAATGGCGATGTCTAATTTTTCTTTGGTCAGGTCACCAGCGAATATAGCATCGAATACAGAGCTTTTAACTGCTTCTAACTCTGCGTCCATAGAATAAGCGGTTGCCGGTGCAAAAATGGTTGTGATCATGCAGAGCAGATAGAATATTTTTTTCATGCCGCTAGTATAGCAGTCTGAGCGTGTTAAAGGAAGGATGGGGCACCATCCTTCCTTTATAAATTCTTACGCATTCATAAGGAATCTGCTTGATCCGACGATGTACGATTTGCCATCCTGTTTGACGCTTTGCACGTACGCTTCTTTTGCAAAACCGTCAAGGCGATATTTAATGCGTGTTGGTCCGGAGAGTGCACCGTTGATCATGATTTTTACGTACGGTCTGCCATCGTCATCTTTGCTATCGAGGAAATTTTGCCAAATCATGTTCAAATTATCGCCATACACCAGGCAAAATCCTTGCGGATCAAATACGAACACTTCAAGGTTGCCGCGGATAAACTTACCGTTGTATTCGGTGATGGCAGCAAAAACGTTAGCGGGAATGTTAGTTTGCAAGTAACTGCTGGCACTTTTGGTCAGCAAGATCATGGTTTCTTCTTTTGATGATGGATAGATGCCAGCGCCAATCACGAATTTTTCGGTGCCTATCGTGATAGTTTTTACATACACCGATTCAATTGAGTTTTTATTGGCAAGGTTAATCCATGCGCCGGTTGCTGTTGCGCGTTCGATAAATGTTTTTACGTAATAATTCCCTTGATCATCTTTGGCGTTATAATAGTTTCTTCCCACGGCTACCGGATCTTTACCGTTTGCAATGCAATTACCATGCATGTCATAGACAAACAGATAAATGTCTCCGTACCGGAAGTCATCATTTTCTTTTGTGGTAAATGCGGCGGCCGCTTGCGTTTTGCCAACAGTCTTTAAGTAATCGTAGCCACGCTCTACCAAATCAACGAGCGCTTTTTGATCAGCATCAGGATAGTAGCCGGAACCAATAAAATATTGCGTGCCGTCGGTGCCTACTACTCGTTCTGAGTAGCTGTGCTTTGGTGCGCGAAAATAGATGTAATCAGTCCACACGCCTTGATCTGGGGTGTTTTTGAGTTTTTCTATAATTTCTCGATGGATGTATTTACCATTTTTGTCTTGCAAATCAAGTTCGTTAGTGCCGATTGAAGTTGGATCATTACCGTGAGCCATGGTATTACCATCAAAATCATACGCAAAAAGATACAGGTTGCCGTTAGTAAATTTACCGAGTGGATAACTCATATCACTAAATGCATCAGCAACGGCTTTGCCTTCAGCTTTCTTTTTTTCAAAATCGTCAACTGCTGACCGTACCAGATTTACTACGTTATCTGCTTGAGAAAAAGAGTAATAGGTGCCGCCCAGAATGTACTCTTTTTTATCTTTGGTAACGACTTGTACATACACTACTTTTGTTGCATTGCGCCAGCCATAGTTAAGCCAACCGTTATTGTTTCTGGCCAACTCAAATAAATCTTCGATTCTGACTATTTTATCATCACTGGCGTTGGCAATGTTTTTCCATAAAATATACGGCTCGTTTTCGCCGCTTGCCAAGTAATTTCCATTGATGTCCAGCAAGAAAAGAGAGATATCACCTTGTAAGAATTTGTTGGTCCTGGTGAAGGTGTAACAAGTAACTTCTAAACTATTATTTTTAAAGAACTCTATCCCCTGCTCAACAAGGGCTTTTGTTTTTTTGTGGAGCGCATCATTTTGAAAAGGGAGCGCTGCAGACCGTCTGCTCAGTTTCTGTGTTTCAGGAATGCCGGTGGTGGGTTCCTCATTTATATCCCCATCCGGTAATTCTTTGACCAGGCGTTGCTTGCTAGCACTTTTTTTACTACCAGATGAGATAGGGGTGCGCGAATATTTTTTTATAGCGGTCCCTCCCTGTTTAAAGGGGGCCCCTGCGGCCGGCTGTGGGGAATCCGGTACCAGAGGACGTTCTTGGGCACCAAGAAAGGAATGAATAAAAGTGAGAGCAATTATTAAGCGCTTCATAAGGCTCCTTTTTAGACTAAGTGATAAGTGTCAACTCTTACCATACGAAGCTTTAGTCAACTATGGCAAGCCCTTTTTTTCAATAATTAGATAATGTTAGAAAAAAGTGAAGTGCATTTATCATCATGTGAGCATAATCGGATAATGATGATGACGCATTTGCAAAGCAACGTGAACTGATGTCCACTATATTTATAATGTTAATGAGTCACTCAATGACTTGCGTTTATTAATGTATTTATAGTAAAACTTTAAGCAATACTGTCAGATGCATCTAATTTAGATGCACCTCATAAGGAGAATGTATGATCTGTTATAGACATCTGTTGATAATGATAAGTATCACACTGATACTGTATGCCGATACAGCGCACGCTTTAGGGGCGCGTGAGGCGAGTATAAGTACCAATGGCAAACAAAAGACTAATATTTATGGCACCTTAAAAACAGTCCATGGTAAAGATCCGATTGAGGTTGATAACATAACTATTAACGGAATGGTCAGGGATATAAAGGTATATGAAATGCCTGAAGATGCTGCTGGAAATAAAGCAGATTCACTCGATTCTGCTGAGCTAGCCACTATAAAATTTGACTTGAAACAAATTTCATGCCTGGTGGTGTCGCCAAGTCGCCGCCGGTGGACACTCAAGCGCAAAGGGTATACGCGCCGCAGAGATTATCTAGAAGTCAAAATCACGAATAAAAATAACAAAGAAACTTCTTACTTAATGGATGCAGAAACAAAAATAGCAGGCGACCGTATTGTTGATGCAAGTTTGGTGCCAGAAGAGGTATCACTTTCCGGTCTTGAGGTGCTTGATATTCAAGGAAGTTGTGAGCGCACCGAAACAGGCAAATGTGCAGTAGAACCAAAAATTAATAAGCGTCGCCGCTGTGGAGCTGGCAAATCTGCAGAGGCGCAGCCGGCTACACAACCGAGTGCTGCCCAGTAGAAACCATCTTTTTATTTTTTTCAAACGTGCTACACTAACCCGATTGCCAGAAATAGTGTATAGCAACGTGTCATCAGAAGGATATTTATGCCCATCGTCATACGACAAGATAATTTTGAACAAGAAGTAATGGCTGCGCCCGGACTGGTCCTGCTTGATGTGTATGCTACTTGGTGTGGACCGTGCCAACAAATGGAGCCGGTGATTGCTGAACTTGAAAAAGAAATGGCTGGCACATGCAAATTTGCAAAATTAAATGTTGAGGAAGCGCGCGATCTTTCGATCAAGCTTGGTGTGACTTCGGTACCAACGTTCATTTTTGTACTTGATGGTCAAATCAAAGACAAAGTGGTCGGCTACATGGGCAAATTGACGCTCAAAGAGAAGCTTGAAAGTTATTTGAAGTAAAATCGCTTTGGTAAATATTGCAATGATAAAAGGGGATGAGCATATTCCATGTTCCTCCTCTTTTTTTGTTTAATAAAACGATCTCAACAATGCATACATTATTCCGTAATCTCCTTCTCTTTCTACTCTTTATCAACTATCCATTTGCGGCCTATGGCATGGCATGTACCGTTATCTATGGCGAAAAATATTTTCAAAAGTTAGTTGATTTAAGTAAAAAACCTCAAGAAAAAGCCACCTGGATGGGCATTCCAGAAGATGAAATTCAGGTATTATTGAAAACGGGTGATCGAGATAGGCTCAGTGAATTTCTTCTACTTTTGCGTGATTATACGGATGATTGGGCTGTTAAGATTAAAACGCAGAACGGGGACGATTATCGGACGATGCCATTTCTAATTTACCTTGCCAAGCATGATAGGCATTATGCGCTTTTTAAGCGAGCACTTGATTTGGGATATGATGTAAATGAACAGGACCATTTGACGAATGCGACACCGCTCATTGTTGCGGCAGAGGAATGGGATTTCGATCTGGTGTATTTGTTGTTAAAAAAGAAAGCCAAAACTGATTTAAAAACTCATAAGGGCGCAGATGCGCTTGCTGTTGCAAAAGAAAAGAATGAAAAGTTTTCGACAGTGCAAGCGCGAGAGATAATAAAACTTTTAGAAGATAACGGTAGCGTTAAGGAGCTGGCGACTATACTAAAAGATCCTATTGAGAAGATCGATGATGCAGGGCAAGCAAGAATTGTTAACATCCTTGGAGCTGCTAATTTGATTGTTGAGCAGCCATATTTAGCTCATATAAAAAAGAGCGGGTGGTATCTAAGCCCCGTGGTGTCTGGGTCTGAGTTATTAGCTGCTAAGTTATTTTTGAAATATGGCGCAGATTCAAACCAACAGCTTTGGGATTCTTTTCTGCCCATAACTCCTTTATGTTGTGCTTCTGATCAGAGGATTGCGTATCTTTTACTCAAACATGGTGCTTGTTTGGGAGATAAAAAAGGGCTCAACGTTATTCGATATTTGAAAGAAACGAGAGCATCTTCAGGCGTTATCGCACTGCTCAGAAATCATCGTGCGGCACGGGCTTTTACTCTATTTGCTAAAAGAAAGCGAACATTAGAGGAGTGGGTGATAGCCGAGCGCAGACAAGAGGCTATCAAAAATGAGTGTTGGGATGATGCAGTGCTTGGAAGTATACCAAGTCATGTGTTAACTCGTATAGAAAAAATGGTTGTCTGGTACACGTTCAGCCCCATTATTCTGGAACGGCAAAAAAATCCTACGGTACCTAAACCAACTAAAATTGATCAAGTAATGCAAGCGGTTGTCGATTCAGCAGGGGTATGGATGTGATCCATTCTCACTTACGTTCGTAGGTGCCCACCACTTCCGTTTGCGCAAGAATGTGACCTTGCATGGCGTTGACGACTGTGTCTTTGGTGACCGTCGATTTTAGAGTGAGCACCGTATCAAGCGCATACAACTTAAAATGATAATGGTGTACGCCGTGACCAACGGGTGGGCAGGGGCCATCATAACCGCGTTTTGGAAAACTGTTGCTGCCTTGGCGCGTGCCGTCAGCAAATTGTTCTGAGCGGCCGCTCACCTGATCTAACGATGTTTTTGTTGCCGGAATATTGTACACCACCCAATGTACCCACGGTGTTGCACTGGGTGCATCAGGATCATCACAAATGAGCACAAATGATTTGGTGGTTGTGGGCGCACCAGACCAGCTCAGTTTGGGCGGCTTGTTTGCTCCCTGGCAGGTGAATTGCGTAGGAATGGTGCCATTGCTGGCAAAATCTGGTGAACTTATTTTGAATTCTTGTGCGTGCAGATTGATGGCTGCCATCAGGTATCCTACAAGAAATATTTTTTTCATGAGTGTCCTTTTTGTTTATAACGTTGATCTTGTTAAGAAAAAACATACAAGTCAGATAATAAATAGCAAATGCTGCTTCCAGACGTCGTTGCGAGGAGCTGGGGCCGATTTTGTAATTCTAAGGATAGCGACGCGGCAATCCAGCTTAAATATCGAATGGCTTCTTATAAAAAATATTGCAAAAATCATTCCGCTTTTGCTGGATTGCCGCGTCGCCATGATATTATCTGCAATGTTGACCTTCAGCTCCTCGCAACGACGATCTGAACGCCCTATTGCTCTCAAGATCTTACCCCGGGGCATTGTTTTAAATATTGCTGCTAAGCGACATACACCACATGGGCAATGTTCAGCGAAAGATTTTTGTACAATACCTCCCATCCTTTGCACTCAAAAAAAATTATAGTAAGGTGGGCCTATGAAAAATGTATATCGCCTCATTCTTTTATTTTTATCATTTTTTGTACCACAAAGAATGTATGGATATGGCCTGCCGCATATTAACTTAGGGTCAACCAGCTTTCTTGATGGTGGGCCGCTGCGCATACGCCCTGGCTGGTATTTACAAGAATTTCTTGAAGGATATCATTCATACCGATTTACTGGTCCTGACGGAAAGGATTTGGCTGGTACGCATTCGTTGCATGTTGATGCATGGGAATTAATAGTAAACCTGGCCTATCAGTCAGATTTTTATCTGCTTCCGGATGCGCGTCCGGGATTTGAAGTAGGTACTTCAGTGTATTTCCCTATCCGTGTTGGATGTAATGCTTTAGGCATTAACAGTCGTGGCGGCGGGCTCGGTGATCTCTATGGCGGTGTTTTTCTGCAGTGGAATACGATTATGAAAGGTGATCGGCCGCTCTTTATTCATCGCTTTGAATTTGCAATGTCATTTCCTACCGGCACATTTAAGAGAACACCGCTGACTATCAATCCTGGCAATGGCTTCATATTTATTGATCCGTATTGGTCAGCTACGCTTTATTGTACGCCCAGATTTTCATTTTCATGGCGGCTGTATTATTTGTGGAATGCTAAAAATCATAAAACTGGTTTTCAAGCCGGTACGGCAATGTTTCTCAATTATGCGGCTGAATATTTTGTCACAGAACGGTTGCTGGTTGGTTTGAACGGCTATTTTTTACAGCAATTGCGCAATAACAAGCAGGATGGGGTGATAGTACCTAACAGCAAAGAACGTATTTTTGCAGCAGGTCCCGGCTTTTTGGTTGATCTTGGCCATAACTTTGATTTGGCCCTCTTTGGTAATTTGTATTTTGAAACGGCTGCGCGCAATAGCCCGCAGGGAGTTTCGGTGGTTTTCAGGCTTTTTAAGCGGTTTTAGACTTGATTTGCCTAATTTTGATGTTATAGTTATCAGAAAATGGCAAAATATGATAACTCCGATAACGTTTTTAGTGAAAAAATGAGTAGTATCTTTAACAGAATTCTGAAATTGCCGCTTGCAGGTACCGCCAGTATCTTCCTTTTTGGCCCGCGTGGGACGGGTAAAACCTCCTGGCTAAAGGCTCATTTACCTCAAGCCCTTTATTTTGATCTGTTGGATTTTAATACTTACAGCATGCTGGCTGCCAATCCCAATAGGCTTGATCAGCTTATACCCCCCACCTACGCCGATTGGATTATTATCGACGAGGTACAACGTGTGCCAGAATTGCTTAATGAGGTACATCGGCTCATAGAGCATAAAAAATACAAATTTATTCTGACCGGTTCGAGTGCCAGAAATCTCAGGAAAAGTGGGGTGAACTTGCTGGCAGGTAGAGCGCTCAAATATCAAATGCATCCGTTAGTGATTCAAGAAATAGAAACGCAGTTTCATTTAGAGCAGGTACTGCGGTATGGTCTCTTACCGGCTTCTATTGGTCATGATGATCCTAAAAAATATCTAGAAAGTTATGTGCAAACGTATGTGCGCGAAGAAGTATTGCAGGAAGGCTTGACCAGAAATATTGGTGCATTCGCCCGATTTCTGGAGGTTGCAAGAATTTGGCAGGGACAAGTATTGAATGCTTCTGAAATCGCTCGTGAGCTGTCTGTAAACAGGCTAACGGTCGCCAATTACTTCGACATTTTGGAAGATTTGTTGCTCAGCATTCGCATTTCTAGTTTCGCTCAGCGCGCTAAGCGAAAAATAATCGCTCATCAAAAGTTTTATTTTTTCGATGCGGGTGTATATGCAACACTGCGACCTAAGGGGCCCCTGGATTCGCCGGAAGAATCTGATGGCGCAACATTAGAAACCGTCTTTTTGCAGTCGTTACGGGCAATTAACGATTATTATGAGCTTGGGTATACCATCCATTTTTGGCGAACTATTGCTGGTGAGGAAGTAGATTTTGTGATTTACGGACCGCGCGGTTTGTATGCCTTCGAAATTAAACGTTCATCACAAATAACGGGCAAAAGCCTCAAAGGTCTTAAAAGTTTTGGCGATGATTATCCGGAAGCAAAGCTTTTTATACTATTTTTAGGAACACAAAAAGAATATCATGGCGATGTCACCGCTATGCCATTTGTGCAAGCATTGCGTGAATTGCCACAGCTTATTGGTTGATAGGACTATAGAGTGTAGAGAAATGTTGAAGACCACTTTTATGAGAGGTAGGAACTATGCAGAAAAAATTAATTGTCATCAACGCGTTAGACAAAGATTCGTACAACGACTGTCACATTAAAGGATCCATCAGTATTCCGCTTGCAGATTTAGCAAAAGCAGCGCAGCAGTTTGATAAAGACGCAGAAATTGTTGTGTATTGTGCAAGCAACGAATGTCCCGTAAGTAGCAAAGCATGGCACCTGCTCAATGATTTAGGATTTACTAACGTGTGGGCATACGAAGGTGGTATGCGCGAATGGCGGCATATGGGATTGCCTGCAGAAGGTGAATGCGTCGCAGAATATATTGACAAAGCTCACGGTCAGCTCCTGCCAACAGATCCCAAAATCAAACTAATTTCTGCTGATGAACTCAGAGAAAAGTTGGGCATTCCGGTTGCGTATTACTAAATAATTAGCGGTAGTTCTTGACTATCAAGTAAGCCATCATGCTGGCAAGCGCACCAAAAAAGCACCAAAGGGAGCCAAAAGCAAAATAGTAGAGCGTAATGGTGATCACCCAGGCAGCACCGACAATCAGTCCTGCCAGCCACATAAGTGGTACACTCGAAATTAAAAAAGAACCGACGGTAGCAATCAGATAGAATATGGTTACGCAGGTGCCACGAAATGTGTTGAATGGTCGGTCTAGGGTGGAATAGACAAGATGGTGGTTGAGAATGTGGGCAGTCGGAATGCTGTGTACAAATTGTGAAATGGAAGCTGCTGCTACCAGGATGCCAAAAATCAACGTGCCGATTAACAAATGGCGACGTATTTTAATCGGCTCGATAAGCCACAGGCTGATCGGAGCCCATAGCGGCCAGAACATACCGACAAAAGAAAGAAATCCGTATACTCCTATGCGGTGAAGCGTTGAGGTAGTCTGCCCTGTATTGAGCGTGACCCAAACGATTCCTTCCAGTGCTTGTTGTACCGCAAATATAAGAGGAGCTAGCGCAAAGGGTATAATCCTTCTTGTGTGTATGCTGGCGATCGTTACTAATCCAATAACGGTTAATACGCCTGCCCCAATAAAACTTGCTTGTGCAGAAAAACACATATACTATCTCCCCTTTTTAATGATTTTTGCTTGCTCTTTTAATTTCTGGCACACTTAGTGCCAATTTGTCTTGAGTATTGTATTTAATAATAAGTTATTCTAGCTGGAAGGATTTATTGATGTTTGGTCGCGCGCTATTGGTGATAGGAATTTGTTTATTGAACATAGCTCCTCATGTATCAGCGATGGATCGAAAGGGAAAGACTTGGGTCCTAGATGGAGAAATTTGTGATGCTCATTCGTTAGCGAGCTCAGATCTGAATAAGTGGAAAGAGAAGATGAATTGTGTGGAGGAACTATCAAGTGCTTTAATATTGCGTAATCTGGCGGCTCTCAAGGTATTTGCGCCATGGGCACAAAAAGAGGGCGTTACGCATGTAAGTCTGCTCAGCCATGGAGAACGCCCAATGCCGGTGGTTCACGCGCTCGTTGAACGCTGCAAAGCTGATAATTTTTCTGAACAATCGAAAGTTTTTTTTAGGCAAGCCTTTCCACTGTTGGCAGAGCATTTTAATGTTCTCGCAAAGGATGATGGGCGTACTATAATACATAAACTAAACGAAAACTCACATCTTGCGCTCTTATTTAGGAGCGAAGA
>Ga0207087_1181_pt1 | contig 11067 bp, 10 predicted proteins | sample Alteio_BWMinHeat_51_FD_153544 | JGI IMG/M metagenome (GOLD analysis project Ga0207087, IMG submission 153544) | Enriched cells from forest soil in Barre Woods Harvard Forest LTER site, Petersham, Massachusetts, United States -... | ecosystem: Environmental > Terrestrial > Soil > Temperate forest >... | reverse complement strand
CACGGGCAGCATCGCACTTGACGATAATTCTTCGCAGCAAGAAATCGGGATTCCTGAAGTGTATGGTCGTCTTGATGAAGGGATACTCGGTGTGGCAATGACCAAAGTGGGTCAACCGAATCCGCTGCCCACTGAATGGTTAAACAGACCAATCCCGCTCAGAATTGATGGCAAACTACAAGTTGAAGGTGTTACCGCTTCCTGCTATCAACCAGTTGGCCCGTGGTTTATAGTTGGCGGCTCTATGGTGTTTATGCGCGTTAATTCACGCAATGAATTCAAGGTGCGTGATCGTGCAGATACGCAAGGTTACGACAGTTTGGGCAATGATTTGTCACCAACCGATGCTCAACTGCTTGATTTTTCGCTGCGACAAATGTTTAACGAAGTTTCGCTGCGCGAAAATCATAGTGTGCAGACCGGCATGGGAGACATCGATCTATTTATCGGAGCACGTGGCACGTGGGATTTTACGTGTAAGTTTCGTCGTATTGACGGTGACATTCGCTTAGGTACCTACATTCCGTCCGGCTTGCGGCGTTCCATAGACGTGCCGGCATCAATCCCGTTTGGTGGTGATGGCCACTGGGGTGTGTATCTTGATACCTCCTGGTTGTTTGAAATAAAAGAGGATATCAAACTAAGTATTTTAGGTCGCGTGATCAAGCGCTCGCCGCGAACGTTGACCGAGCGTATTGTAGTCAATGGTGAGCCGCTTATTTTTGGTGCTGCCGTAGGCTCCGTGCATCGCAACCCGGGAATCACGTATGTCTTTAATCCCGTACTTGCGCTGGAGCATCTGCGTGCTGGCTTAGGACTAAGCATCGGTTATACATTGGTACATCACCGCCGAGATAGGTGGTGTGATAATCGTTCACCTGAAAATCAGGAGGCTATTCCTGCTCAGTTTGGTCAAGTGGAAAGATATTCTGCATGGGGTGATGATTATGCCACTATTTCTGTTTTTTATGAGCTAGATTGGTTGTGTCGTCAAGAATATTTGGTTCCTACCATCTCCTTTAGATGGGAAATACCGGCAACGTTATGGGTATCAGGATTGTCTAGTAAGACGCATGCCATTTTTGCAGGAGTTGAGTTTGCCTTTTAAAGAATTATGTTAATCGAAAAAAAGCTGAGTCCATACTCATATCAGAACGAGAGCGAAGCGGGGTATAATGAAATTTTTTCCAGTACGGCGATTATTTACCATCTTTTCAAATGACTTGGCAATTGACTTAGGCACCGCCAATACATTGGTGTACGCACGCAACAAGGGAATATTGCTCAATGAGCCATCGGTAGTGGCAGTAAAAATTCATACAAACCAAGTGTTGGCAGCAGGTCGACGCGCAAAAGAAATGCTTGGCAAAACGCCTGAAAATATTGTTGCGTGCCGGCCGTTACGTGATGGGGTTATAGCAAATTTTGAATTAACTGAAAGTATGCTCCGTCACTTTATTCGCATCGTGCATAATGATAAACGTACTCTCATTCGTCCACGCATGATTATTGGGGTACCGTCCGGTATCACGCAAGTTGAACGACGTGCGGTTGAAGAATCGGCAAAACAGGCGGGTGCACGTGAGGTGTACACCATTATGGAACCTATGGCAGCCGCGATTGGGGCAGGACTTGCCGTGCAAGAACCGTCAGGAAATTTCATCGTTGACATTGGTGGTGGTACTACTGAAGTAGCAGTAATTTCTCTCAAGTCGGTAGTTTTCTGCCGATCAGTGCGTGTTGGCGGTGATGAGATGGACAGAGCAATTGTGCAATATGTGAAGCGTAAATACAATTTGCTGATTGGTGAAAGAACTGCCGAATGCATTAAAATTGAAATTGGCGCTGCATTGTTAGATGACCAAATGCGTACCAAATCGATGGACGTTAAAGGGCGTGACTTGGTGACTGGTGTGCCAAAAACAATTACGCTGACCAGCCCTGAAGTTAACGAAGCATTACTCGAAACTATTGCAAGCATTGTTGATGCAGTGCGCGGGGTGCTTGAAAATACGCCACCAGAATTGTCATCCGATTTAGTTGATCGTGGCATTGTGATGGCGGGTGGTGGCTCACTGTTGCATGGTCTTGACAGTTTGCTTGCTAAAGAAACGGGCTTGCCGGTGCGTGTAGCACAAGATCCGTTATTTTGTGTGGTTAATGGTGCCGGAAAAGCATTGGAAGAGCTCGACTTCTTTAAAGACGCATTAATGGTTTAATTTTGAAATTGACAGAAGGTCTATGGCATTGCCGACAAATATACGCTTAAAAAAAGAACATGGGCAAAATTTTCTGCACGATCCGAGTGTAGTGCTTGGCATACTTGATGCCGTCAAACTAACGAACACCACTAATGTCCTCGAGATTGGTCCGGGGGGTGGATTTCTTACGCGAGAAATCTTGCAGCATCCGATTGCGCGCCTTTGGGCATTTGAAATTGATCCTGAGTGGGTTGAATATCTTAAAACAACTATTACTGATGAGCGCTTGACGGTATTTGAGCAAGATTTTTTGATGACTGATTTTACCACCCTTGAACCGCACAAGCCGTGGACCGTGTTGGCAAATCTTCCGTATCATCTGACATTTCCGATTCTGCATTTGCTGCAAAAAAATCGTCACTTGTTTGGCGAGGGTGTATTAATGATGCAGGAAGAAGTAGCGCAAAAAATATTAAAGAAAAGAGGACGTGATTATGGTGTTTCCTCTCTTTTCTTTCAGCGTTTTTTTTCGTGGCAGCTGCTGGCAAAAATTCCGCCAACGGCATTCAATCCGCCACCAAAAGTTTTTTCTCGCCTTCTGCACTTTGTACCACGTACTGATATTGAATATATCGAAAACGAAGAAGAATTTTGGCGATTCGCCAAAGTGTGCTTTGCACAGCCGCGGCGCACGTTGGTTAACAATATCAAACAATCACCGTATTGCTGGGTGATTATTCCTGAACGGTTTCAGACGCTGCGTGCACAGCAGTTGACGATGCCCGATCTGATTGCCTGGTGGCATGAGATAATTAAACAACGTCAGCACTCCGCCTGATGCCAAGCGGAGTGCTGTAAAAAAGTTACGGATTGTTCTTAAAATATTCGGCTGGCGTTTTGTATGATTTAAAGTCTTTGAAGTCCCAAAATTGATTGGTTTTTAATTTCTTGCGTATGTACATGAGTAGCTGACCGAGCATGTTGGTACCTTCACCATGTTCACCAGCACCATAGTACTTATCTTTTATGCCGGCACTCTCTACTAAAATCTTATTGTCAGTTCCCAGTAGCAGTTGCTTAAGATTTTGATGTTGTGTGAATTTTGCGTGAAGCGCTTCTTCCATTGCTTGTAAACTGACACTGTTCCAATCGGTTCGTTTAAGTGCATCATAGTCTTTGGCTTTTTGGAAGGCTTGACGCGCGCCATTTGCTTTTTGAATTTTGTCTTGCAACGTTTTATTATTGGGAAATTTCTGTGCTTGATAATAATGCTCGCTGGTTGGCCATACCTTGCCGTTTAGTGTTATTGGTGCTTCATAAAAATTAGTAAATGCGAAGTATTTATCAGGGTTATTGTACTTATCCTGTCTATTATAAAAATATATTGCTTTATCACCAAGACCAAGCCACGAATTTCATGCGGTTCCTGGTGCAGCGCTTGAAGTTGCTGAACTTACTGATGTGTAAGATGTGGATGATTTGGCAAATAATGAGTAGTAGAGCCATGCAAACCAGCTCTTAATTTTTGCGATCCAGGTTTGTGTGCTGCCGGAAGTAGTGCTGAAGGTGGAGCTTGAAGAGGAAGGTGCTTGAGGCTTATTCAATTGTGCCAGCGCATCAGGCAAATAGTTGCGTAGCATTGTCAAGACACCGCGATTGACGTTAGTTGGCTGCTTATGAGAATCGCGACTTATATCACCCTTACTATTTTTATCCCCAATTTCATGGGTGGGTATCCACACGAAATTACTGCTGTAGGCAGTTTGTGCGGTGTTGTATAGATCGTTACCTGGTATAAACTTCACTGGTACAAAATATACCTTTTCACCTTTAGGTGTTGTGTTTTCAACAAACTCATTACCAATGGTATATGTACTATTAGTTTGATTTTTTAATGCAGAATTAGCAGTTTCTTTACCAATAGGACCACGTTTGGCAAAATCTTGCCAATACCGAGCGTTAGCACGAGATTTAGGATCTATACGCAAAAGCACATGCCATTGACCATCGTTAAATGCTACCGGCACAGCACGGCTCAGTGGTTCCGGTTTATGTTGCTGAGATGCCTGCACAGCGAGTGGTAGCACTAATGCTACCGTAATTAAAAATTTAACCATTTTGTTCATTGTGTTCCTTTGTATGAAAATTACGTTTTTGCAATTTGTTAAGTGAAGCTATCCTCCTGCGTTGACGAAGTTTTTTCTTAGAAAGAGTTGTCGGATTGCACAAATCCTGAGCAAGCTGCTGCACTTGTGCTTGCTCGAATGCGTGACCAATTTCTATTTTATAATGCGTCTCGAGATACGGTTCTGGTGCTCGGTTAAGAAGCATACTGCTCACGTTGGTAAGTTCTTGCGGATTTAAAAAAGATGTTTTGGTTGTTGTTGCATTACTATTTTTAATCAAGATGTGTCCAAATTCGGGACGAATATCAAAAATAAAAGAATTGGCATCAGCTGATGAATCGGCAGAACATACGGTGTCAAAATAGTTGCCAATAAAAGGAACTACTGCCATGCATGGGAGTGGGTACAGCGGAAAGCTGCGACGATAATTGAGTGGTGTCCAGCCAAAGAACCATAATTCAGCATGGCCAGGAGACGCAGTCCTCAAGAGTCGCGATTGACCGGATTCGATGCCATAATGTTCAAGATCGGTGGCCAGTAGTCGTTTATGGCCTTGACTATTGCGTACTCGAGTATTGCACCGCGTTATGCGCAACTCAATCTGTTTTAATTTTGCGGGGAGTTTAAATCCTGGGCGCGCCGTAAATGTTCGTTGAGAAAAAAAACTTTTTGATGAAAAAAGATCAAGCGGTTGTACGCGATCAGCACATGAGTACACATGGTAGACGCGTTTGAATAATGCATCATTAATCAGATAATCTGTTTCCTGTTGCACGGGCATGCCAACCAGTACAAGCTCATCTATGCAGAAGGTTGGTTTTACACCGATATCGCGAGCGATAGCTGCCAGATTCAGAGTAACGTTACCCCCATGGCTGTACCCTATAATCCGTATTTTAGGAATAAACCCTGCCTGCTTGAGTTGAGTAACTTCTGCGTTTAATGCATCAAAAAATATTTTAGCATCACGGTAGCGGGCGCATGCGCTTAATAGACCTGACCAGCCGAATGTGTAATAGCGACGTTGTCCTGAACAGCCGCATGATTTGTAAAGGTAATCAAACAGAATTGCCATAGATGCTGAGGCATTGGTACAGGGAGCATTGCACGTTTCTATTTTTTGTAAGCCAGGATATTGCATTGCTTGATTTTTAAAAAAGAACGGATTAGTCCGCATAATATTAATAGTTTTTGTGTATAAACAATTTTCAATATCATCACCGACAAAACGAAAGAGATTTTCCATAGAAAGATGGTGTTTAATGCTCATCATGCCGTGTACAAATATAGTCAGCCATACTTCTTCTGATGACGTTGATTCTGTGGTTGAAGTGCTTGCGTTCAGACTCACTGGCAAAATGGTTAAAAACAGCAGGCTGAGTAGCATATTTGTGGCATAGCGCTCTAAGCCATTTAAAATACATTGTGTATGATGAGCGCATTTCACAAGCAGTCTCCTTCTGGCAACCAGGTAACGCCCCTTGCGGGTATTCAATGTGCCAAAAATGCCTTAATTCTAGCTTTTTAGCCGCCTAGGCGGTCTCTAGCTATAGCATAGCAAAAGCCGACTTGATTATTCAAGCTGAATTATAATGAAAAAGATGTTAACCAAGATCGCCTAGGGCCTGAAAAGCCCGGATTTATAGGCAAAACGTAATGGGAACGAACCAATAGGTCCATGCGCCATCCAGGTACTCAGGTTGGCTGGTAGTAGTAATAAAAAGGATATTTTTAGGGGGGTGACAGTGCATAGTTAATGCCAACTCAGGATAAGGTTTGAGAGCAAAGGGCGCTCAGATCGTCGTTGCTATGGGTTGAGAGCGGTATTAGCACTTATTATCCACCTTTCCCATTGTTTTCTTAACCCGGATTGACGTTACCTTGCAAATTGAGCATCAAAATTTTTACGTTAATGCTCAAATGAGCTTCTGTTTTTTCCAGCATAAAAAAGGATTAAGAATGTTTGAACGTATGCGGCTTTGGGTTAGTTTTGTTGCAGAATTTATTCATGTTTTTTTTCAACTAATGTACGGTGCATGGCGCATTTCAAAAATACCTGCTCCAATGATTTCAATTTTTGGTGGTACGTATCTGCCGGCGGGTTCTCACTATTTTCAGATGGCTCACGAACTTGGGCAGCGCTTGATAGAACATAACATTTCAGTAGTCACCGGTGGTGGTCCGGGCATTATGGAGGCAGCTAGTTGCGGTGCATTGCATGCCGGCAAAGGCAAAGGAAGAATCGTTGGTATTAGTGTGCGCGATCTTAATGAACCGCGTAATCTGTGTGTGCAAGATTATTTTGTGCTTGATCAATTTTTTGCGCGCAAGTGGTTACTCACGCACTACTCCATTGCATTTGTGGTGTTTCCTGGTGGTTTTGGCACGCTTGATGAATTATCTGAAGTGCTTACGCTTACGCAAACAAAAAATTTAGGTAAGGTGCCCGTCATTCTTTTCGGTGTGGAATTTTGGCAACCATTTATGGAATGGGTACAAGATGAGGCGGTAGGGCATGGGGTGGTCTCAGGCGCCGATTTAGATTTGTTTACGGTAACTGACAATCTTGATGAAGTAGTACAAAGAGTATGTACCCATTGTACTCATATGGGTCACAAAATTAAGTAACCTTTCACTACTTGATAATTCCGTTCACGTATGCTTGGCTTGAAAATTATAAGTCTTGCCAGAGAGTAGCTCACCATCTTTTTTAAAGGAACTGAATGAAGAAAGGTTTATTATTGTGCATGCTCATGACAGCGCAATTTACCTGTGCTGATAATGCGCGCTTGACTGCAAATGAGCTTCAAACGGCATATCAAATCCGTCAGGGATGTGGCTATCGCGATACTATTGGTAATCCAGTTATTACAATCGATGATCTTAATCCTGATGAAGCTAATATACCTAACTATGCGGCGATGTTCACCAAAGGCTTGCCACATGATCCCGTCTCAGGTTTGTTAACACCTGTTGGTATAACTTCATATCAGCAGCTTTTGAAAGCGATGAACACCGGTAATCAGTCAGATTACAATGCGATTGTTTTAGGTGGAACACGCGGTTTGGTCTCACCGCAAAGTGGTTTTACCTTTAGTTTACAAGGTAAAGATTGTTCGCTCTTTTTGGCACTTCAACCGTGGTCTATAACCAGTCCAGTAGCAGCAGCTGAAATGTTAGAATTATACTGGATGGCAATTTGCCGCGATGTACTGTTTAGTGATTATGGTACGGGCTCAGGTACCGATGCTGATGGCCTTGGTGGTTCGTTAACGAATGATGCAGCAGCAGTGCTGAGCAGTCTAGGGTCAGCATTTAAGGGACCGCGTAATATGTCCGGTTTTGTTGATGCGACCGTACTGTTTAGAGGGAATTATGCCGGCGCGTTGGTAGGGCCATATATTTCACAATTTTATTATCAATCAATGCATCGCGCGCAACTTTCTCAAGAACCAGTTCTGCAATTGTTTCCTATAGCGGGACCACGTGAATTTGGTGTTGCCTGGGTTGATTATATAGCAATACAAAATGGTACCGTTCCTCATCCGTACATACCGAGCGATTTTGGTGCATCACGTTATATTTCTGTGGGGCGTGATATTTCTACCGCTGTGCACAATGATGCGCCAAATGAAGAGTGTGTTAATTTAGCCAATATTTTGCAATTTAACGGGTTTCCTCTTTCGAGCGCCTTACCCTATTACAATGGGAGTATGCCTAAGGAAGCCGCATTTGCTGATATGAGTCTTCCAGAATTATATGGTACGATGGGCGCTGGTATTACTGAAGCGTTAAAAGCTGCTTGGAGCAATAAATGGCGATCATATCGTGTATTGCGTCCTGAAGAATTCGGTGGCTTGGTAGATCAAGTTAAAACAACCTCAACCAATCCATACGGTATTGATGCATCAATGTTTGCAGTGCATGCGGGTCTTGATACGTTGCAAGTGACTTACAATCGCAATTCTTTGCAATCCGTCTACTATCCGAGCGAAAATGTGCAGACATATTTGTTGCCGCAAGTATTTCCTGAAGGGTCGCCAGTGCATCCATCGTATCCGCAAGGACACGGTACTGTTGCTGGTGCATGTGCAACTATTATCAAGGCCTATTTTGAAAATGATGTGCTCATTAGTGCGCATATGACGCCGATGATTCCTAATCCGGCAAATTTAACACAACTTATTCCGCTTGCTGATGGCACACAAAATCTTTTAACGGTGGCTGGCGAAATAGATAAGTTAGCATGTGATGTGGCGGCAGGCAGAAATTTTGCTGGTATTCATTATCGACAAGATGCTGATAATGGCATATTGCTCGGTGAGCAAGTGGGTATTGCGTGGCTTCAAGATCAAGCAAGATTATACAGCGAAGAACTCTTTACCGGTTTTGTACTCAGAACTTTTAGTGGTCAAAAAATTAGAGTCTCTGCAAGTGGTGTAACTGCATTGTCTTAAGAGGTTTTTAAGAAGGGTATATTTTTATATTTTTTCGAAAGGGTGCTTAGTGATGAATTATCACCAAAAGATATTTATGCTCTTGATCATGCTCACATGTGTGGGTATACAAGCAGCTGATTTAAGTGTGCGGTGGAATAATAATCAACTACAAACATCTTACAATATTCGCCGTAGTTGTGGCTATCGTGGCAGTATGGGCCAAACACCGACCAATATCGATAATCTCAATCCCGATCAAGCAACTGTTCCCAATTATGCAGGGCTCTTTAGCAAAGGTCTTCAGCATGATCTAGTGAGTGGTAATTTAACTGCCAGTGGTCAAGCAAATTGGTTGCAACTCTTCCATGCCGTAGAAACGGGCGCACAAGCTGACTTTAACGCCGTACAACGAGCGGGAGTGCTGACTTTCGTAGATCCGCAAGGTGGCTTAATGTTTGCGCTACAAGGTAACGATTCATCCTTGATGGTTGCACTGCCTACCTTTTCGATTACCAGTGCCTGGGGCGCGGTAAACTTGCTTGAAATTTATTGGATGTCTCTTGCGCGCGATGTACTCTTTAGTGCATATGGCACAGGAACCGGCTCTGATGCAAACGGTTTGGGTGGCTCAATCACCAATGATGCTGCGGCTGTAATGCAGAGTTTTGGTTCTACGTATTTAGGACCCAAAGGACCTGGCGGCGTGGTGAATGCTTCGCTGGTATTCAGAGGTGATTTTCCAGGCGCCCTAGTTGGCCCTTATATTTCGCAGTTTCTTTATTTAACACAGCTTCGCTGGCATCTGACACCGCTCACGCAAACTATTCCGACTGCACCACCACAAAACTATGATGTAAGCTGGAATCAATTTATTAGTTTACAAAATGGCATTGTACTTACTCCAGCGGCCCCATTTGGAGCACTACGTTATATCTCCTCAGGTCGCGACTTAGCGCATGCAGTGCATAATGACTGTTTATATGAGTCATACTATACTGCTGCATTTATTTTAGCTGATTATGGCTTCCCTTACTCGCCAACTTTCCCTTACAATAATGGCAGCATGCCAAATGAAGCACCATTTGTAAGTTTAGGTAAGCCTGATGTATTTGCTGCATTGGGAGCGGTATCAAGCGAAGCGCTTAAAGCTGCATGGGCAAATAAGTGGCGCGGATATCGCGTATTGCGTCCTGAAGAATTTGGCGGTTTAGTGCAGCAAGCAAAGATAACGGCGACTAATCCATACAATATTGATCCGTCAATGTTTGCATTGCATGCAGGTATTGATACGTTGGGTCGCGTGTTGAGTTACAACAGTACGCAAAGCGTTTATTATCCTTCAGAAAACGTGGCCACCTATTTACTTTCACAAGCATATCCTGAAGGTTGTCCATTGCACCCATCCTATACTTCTGGTCATGCGACCGTTGGTGGTGCATGTGTGACAGTGATCAAAGCGTTCTTTGATGATTTGGCGCTAATAAGTACGCATACAACACCGGTGATACCAAATCCTGCTAACTTAGCAACATTAATTCCGTTGGCAGATGGTACACAAAATCTGCTCACGGTAGGTGGCGAACTTGATAAATTAGCAACCAACGTTGCTGCTGGCAGAAACTGGTCAGGTATTCACTATCGTGCTGATGCTGACTATGGCAATTTGCTCGGTGAGCAAGTAGCGATTGCTTGGTTGCAAGATCAAGCACAGCTGTATAATGAACAACTGTTTACCGGGTTCCAGCTGACAACATTTAACGGACAAAGAATCAATATTACGGCAAGTGCAGTAACCGTAATTGGTTAACGTATTTGTCTGATTGACAGTTATCTAAAGAAAGCCGTTGAGAATTTCAACGGCTTTCTCTTTTAAAGGCAGAAGAAATGAATAAAAAGATAGTGATAGGGCTTGTTGTTCTGAGTGCGCTCGTTGCTGAACATATTTATATAATATGGCGGTGCTCTGAATTAAAGCCATTTGCTACGTTGGCTGGTGGTCACTACTCTTCTGCCTGGTTGAACAATTTCAATCATGATGATAAAAAAGTTTCTTCTTATACCAGCCAGTTCACTAAAGGATTTGAGCATGATCCGGTGACTAGTGAATTGACGGCGGCCGGACGCACCAGTTACGAACATTTTATTCAAGCACCCGTTGAAGCGTATCAATGCCTGCATGATGTACGAACAGAGATTCATGCAGAGCGTACGGATTATTTCCCGTAGTTTTTACATAATGCGCCTTGCCGGCAAATTCTTCCGGACGCAATGCCCTAAAAACGCGCCATTTTGGAATCCATG
>Ga0207087_1225_pt1 | contig 11094 bp, 4 predicted proteins | sample Alteio_BWMinHeat_51_FD_153544 | JGI IMG/M metagenome (GOLD analysis project Ga0207087, IMG submission 153544) | Enriched cells from forest soil in Barre Woods Harvard Forest LTER site, Petersham, Massachusetts, United States -... | ecosystem: Environmental > Terrestrial > Soil > Temperate forest >... | reverse complement strand
TGCGGCGCCGGCGGTACACGCGCCGTCGATGGCCAGAGCCAGTGGTTCGGGCGGGACGCGATTGGTGGTGCGGAGCGGCGGCGTCAGCCGTGTGCGAACGGCGGGAGGCGGCACGGTGCGAATGGTGCACCGAGCGGGCACTACGCGGCGGGTGCGCCAGAATTTCCAGAATTTCACGACGGAGTTCGATGATTTTCCGGTGCCGGGACTGGGATTTGATTTTGTGCATTTTGCGGCCACGCATCCGAATGCGTTCAAGGGGCGGCACGGATCTGTGGGCGGTTTCTTTCCGTTTTTCAACGGGGGATTTGTGATTCCGTCGGTGCCTACGGTGGTAGAAGAAGCGCCGGCCGATGATTCAGAAGAGGTGGCGGTAGACGACCCGCCGCGACGGACCAGGGTGATCTACCAGCAGCAGGCTCCGGCGGCGAGCGCTCCGGTCGAACAAGGACCAGTGCAAGCCAGCGAAGAGTACGTTTTTGTGCGACGGGACGGCACGGTTTTCTTTGCGGTGGCGTATTCGTGGGAGGGCGGCGCGCTGCGGTATATCACCAGCCAGGGACAACGCGGGACGGTGACGAGAGAAGCTCTGGATTTGAGTGCCACGCAGCAGTTCAACGAGCAACGGGGATTGAGTTTTCACTTGCCGGCGTGATCGCGGAGATGGCGCCAATCTGAGTGCGGGCGCTCCCAAGATCGACACCAGGGGCTTGCCGGGCTACAGCCCGGCGCCTATAACATCTTTCTATTTTTGGATGGGCGCGGGCATTACGTAGCCGGACTTGGCGGGGAGGCCGGCGCGCTCGAGTTGTACGGTAGTGTGTTCGATCTGAAATTCCTTCCGCGCTTTTTCCCGAATGGAAATCAACAGGGCTTCGCATTGATCGAGGTGCATATCCGGAACGCGGGCATGCAGGCTCAGAGCGATGTGGCTGCCACCGAGCGACCAAATGTGCAGGTCGTGGACTTCGTAGATGCCTTCGATGGTGAGCAAGGCGCGGGCGACGCCCTCGATGCTGAGCTCGCGAGGGCGGCCTTCGAGGAGGATGTGCGAGGATTCGCGCAGGATGCCGATGCTGGACCAGAGGACCAGAAGGCCGATGGCTAGGCCGAGGATCGGGTCAATCCAAGAAGCGCCGGTGGCGTGGATGACGAGGGCGCCGACGATGATGGCGATATTGGAGAGGGCATCGCCGAAATTGTGGACCAGAATGCTGCGGAGGTTGAGGTCTTTGCGGCCGCGAACGAGTGAGAGAGTGATGCCACCGTTAACGGCCAGAGCGGCGACCGAGGTCCAAATCATCCAGCTTTCGACGACGGTGACGGGAGAGCGGAGACGGTCGATAGCCTCCCAGGCGAGCCAAACGGAGAGCAGCACGAGGCAGACGGAATTGGTGAAGGCGGCGAGGGTACCGGCGCGGTGATAGCCGTAGGTTTTCTCGTTGTCGGCGGGGCGCTGGGCCCAGCGCATGGCTAGAAAAGAGATGCCGAGAGCAGGGACATCGGAGAGATTGTGGACGGCATCGTTGAGGAGGGCGACGCTGCGGCCGAGGAGGCCGCCAACGACTTCGGCGATTACCAGACCGAGGGTGGCCGCGATGGCCCAGCCGAGGACAGAGGGGCGCAGAGTGGGGTGGGAGTGGCTGAGGTGGCCATGAGCGTGGCCGTGACCGCTGTGGGTGTGGCTTGACGGCTCGTCATGGGGGCGGTCATGAGCCTCGCCAGGATCGCAAGGTGCCCCAGGGAAGTGGGAGTCAGCAGCCACGAGGATATTGTACGCAAACGGGGCAACGCGTGCAGCGAGGCTTGGGCTTATTGGGCACTATGACAACTAGTTGCGCTGAAGCAATTGACGGTGTATACGGCGACTGCCACCATGAACTAGCATAGCTTCGCGTGCAGCCGCGTGGGGCGATTCCACACAAGAATAGAAGACGGGGGAAATGACGGTTCCCATTGCCAAATTGAGCTTTTGGGGCGTGCGGGGTTCCACGCCGACGGTCGATCCGGCCACGTGGCGGTACGGCGGCAACACGCCATGCCTGGAGCTGGTGGCCCCGGATGGAACGCAATTCATATTGGATTGCGGGACGGGATTGCGCATGCTGGGGAGCCGGTGGGTGGTGCCGGACGGTGGACGAACGAAGGGCACGCACATTCTAGTGACGCACTATCACTGGGATCACATTCAGGGGATTCCGTTTTTTTCGCCGCTGTACGTGGAAAGCAACGAGTTTCAGTTCTACAGCTTCCGATCGAAATACCTTGGACGGGACAGCCTGAAACAGGTTTTTGAAGCGCAGATGGCGACGCCCTATTTCCCGGTGGACCTTTCAGCGATGAGCGCGAAGAGGAAATTCCGGGAGGTGGAAGGCGGGGAGAGCATCGAGGTTGGCGAGAACAAGATTACGGCGCGGTGGCTGAATCATCCGCAGGGGTGCCTGGGATTCCGCATCGAGACGCCGGCGGGGATAGTAGTGTACGCGACCGACAATGAGCCTGGCGATGCCAAGTTGGAAGAGAATTTGCGGCTGCTGGCGGCGGATGCGGACATTTTCATCAACGACGCGCAGTACACTCCGGAGCAGTTGGCGACGACGCGGCGGGGCTGGGGACATTCTTCGTGGAAAGAAGGAGTGAGGATCGCGCGAGAGGCGGGAGCCAAGACGCTGGTGCTGTTCCATCACGATCCGGATTCGACAGACCGCATGGTGGACACGATTTTGCGGAATGCGCGGGAAGAGTTTGACTCGGTGTTTGCGGGCAGCGAAGGCATGGTGATTACACTGGGCTCGACCGGCGACCGCGTGCAAGCGCACATGCCCGGGACGCGGACGGCGCTGCGGCGCGACGCACAATTTCGCGCGAAGGTTTGCGGCGTGACCGAAGGCGGGAAAGAATTCGAGGAAGAGACGATCGTGCGCGACCTTTCGCTGCAGGGGGCACTCATCTCGCTGGCGCATCTGCCGAGATTGCAATCGGAATTGCAGGTGACGATGGAGACGCCGGGAGCGGACGGATTTCAGACCATGCGACTGCGCGGATACGTGGTGCGGATCGATCAAGCGCCGGAGAAGGGGCGCAGCGCGGTGGGAGTGGTGTTTACCGATTAGGCTGCGTAAACCAACGAGGTTCGGTAAGGGCGCAGCCCGCTGGGGGGCTGCGCCCTTGCTATTTTCAGATGTGGGCCAGTTTCCAAATAGCGTGCCCCTCGTTAACCAGGGAAGGATGTCCGAATCTGGGCAAAGCATCCCAAAAACGCGCAATGCCAGGCATAAGACAACCTAGCGTATTGGACTAACACGATCACAGGAAAGAGCTTAGAACGTATTTCAGAACCCCCGTGCACAGCCATTAGAATCAGTGGCTTAGAGGGGAAAAAGGGGAGTTTTGAAGCACCTTCCAGATTGATCGATACGGTGGATTGCTAATTGCATCCCTATCTTCGACATCAGTTCGCTAAGATGAGGCAGCGGATACAAAACTAGTGGTTGCTTCTCTCGCTTGGGGGACGGTTTTCGGGAAGGAAGAGCAAAGTTATGTCATTCGTTAACGATCTGAAGATTGCGTTCCACTCGCTCATGCGGACGCAAGGGCTTGCGATTGCCGTGATCCTTACGCTGGCGTTGGGCATCGGCGCCAACGCTGCCATCTTCACGCTGGTGCGCGGTGTGCTCCTCAAGCCTCTGGTCAACCGCGACGAGGATCGGCTGATCTATATCCGCCAGAGCGCCCCGGGGGCCGGCGACGACAACTCAACCTTCTCCGTGCCCGAAATCCGGGATTTGCGGGTCAGCGTTAAAACCCTGAGCGCGTTCGGTGATTTCTCGACCATCGGGTTCACCATGATTGGCCTGGGTGAGCCTCGCCAAGTTCAAGCCGGCGTGGTCGGCGGCTCCTACTTCGAAGTCATGGGCCTCCACCCTGTCCTCGGGCGTCTCGTCGGCCCGCAAGACGACGGTCCCAAAGCTCCCGGCGTGGTCGTTCTCACGTATCGTTTCTGGACGGCCACACTTGCAAAAGATCCTTCCGTCCTCGGCAAAACCGTGCGGCTCGGCAGCGGGCCCATGGGCGATCGCTCTGCCACTATCATCGGTGTCCTTGAACCCTCGGTCCCGTATCCCCAAGAGACCGAAATCATCGCCAACGTCGCCACCAGCCCGCATCACCTTTCCGCCACCATGGTCACCGACCGCGCTCATCGCATGACCGAGCTCTTTGGACGTCTCGCTCCCGGTGTCACTCTCGAGCAAGCTCGCGCCGAGTTGCGCTCCGTCTACGGGGCCATGACCAAAGAACATCCGGAATCCTATTCGGCCAAAGCGGACTTCCAGATCGCGGCCAAGCCGCTTCGCGACCAAATCACCTCGGGCGCCCGGACTGTGCTGCTGGTGCTGCTCGCAGCCTCAGGGCTGGTCTTCATCATCGCCTGTTCCAACGTGGCCAACCTGATTCTCACGCGAACGGTCCGCCGCGAAGGCGAGTTGGCCATCCGTGCGGCGCTCGGCGCAGGCAAGGGCGCACTGCGGCGGATGCTGCTGGCCGAAAGCCTGCTGCTCTGCGGTGCTGGCGCCGCGCTCGGTGTCGCGAGCGCGCAGCCGCTGGTAGCCATCCTGGCCCGCTACGCCTCGCGCTTCTCGGTCCGCGCGCTCGACTTGACTGTCGATTCCAGCCTGCTGTGGGTCGGAGCGGCGCTGGCCATCGTCGCCGCGGTGATTCTGGCATTTGTCCCGCGCTTGCCGTCGGCCAGCACGCCCAATGGCCTCAGCCTGTCGGGCGGCAGCGTACGCATCACCGGCAGCACCAACCGCCGCCAGCGCATTTTCGCGGTGATACAAATCGCTGCATCCTTCGTGCTGCTGGCCGGCGCAAGTATGTTGATCACCACGCTGATCGCGCTGCAAACGGCGCGGACGGGCCTCGACACCGACCACGTACTCACCATCAACGTGCCCCCGATGTCGTACGGAAAAACGCCGCAGCAAGTGGTTGATTTCTACAAGGAATCGATTCGTAGCATTGATGCCCTGCCCGGCGTGACCAAAACCGCTTTCGGCATGGCAGTTCCCTGGCGGGATGGCGGCTTCGGTCTGCAATTCTCCGCCGACGGTCACGTTCATGTCCCCGGCGAAGAGGATCCTCGCGCACAGTTTCGCGTCATCTCCCCCGGATTCTTTGCCGCGCTCGGCGTTCCCATCATCGTCGGCCGCGATTTCAATGCCCTCGATGGTCAAACTACAGAGCCCGTCGTGATCATCAGCGAAACTCTCGCAAAGCGGATGTTTCCCCATCAAGACGCCCTCGATCGCCATGTCTATTGGACGGATCCGGTGCTGAAATTCATGCCCGGGAACGAACTGCAAAAGTCGCGTCTGACCGCGCCGCATCGCATCATTGGAATCACCGCCGATATTGACGACGACCACCTCGTTCCCGAGCCTATCGTTACGGTCTATACACCCTTTGAGGAATTTCCCATCTTTGGCGGAATTCTTTTCATCCACACCAGTGCCAATCCTTATTCACTGGTCACCCCGGTCACCCGCATTATTCGCGGCATGTCCGCCGATCAGCCCGTTGAGCACGCCGCCACTCTCGAAGACGTGCGCGCGGAAGTGCTCACGCCGGACCGTTTGAACACCCTGGTGTTCGGCGTGTTCGCGGCTGTCGCGTTGGCGATTGCTCTGGTTGGCGTCGCGGGCGTGCTGGCGTTTTCGGTCAGCGCGCGGACGCGCGAATTCGGCATCCGGCTGGCGCTTGGATCGCAGCCGCGGACTCTCCTTAGAGGCGTGATCGCAGACGGCGCGGTAATGGCTGCGGCGGGCGTGCTCGCGGGCGCGGTATTCGGGTTCGTGGCAGCGCGTTTGGCGGGCAGCTATTTCCCGGACGTGAAGATGCCGGGCGCCTTGCCCGTGGTCCTCTCTGCGTTCGTGTTGCTGGTGGCCGCGGTGGTCGCGTCATGGCTGCCGGCCGCCCGCGCGGCGCGCATTGACGTCATACAGGCGCTTCGCGCCGAGTGAAGGCACAGGGCCATCCGCCGATCACTTTCAGCATGGATACGAACGGCTTCGCCCCGGTTCGTGAAAGGAATCGCAGCTTTAACAAATCGTCAGCGATCTCCAGGAACCCAATGGTAGCGTTGAGATACCAGTAGTCCCTCGCCAAGGATTGTCCCCGAGTAACGGCGTATCGGAAACTGACCCGCGACCGTTCTGTAGCGGCGTTTGGCTTGTGCGGGCGCGTCAGGTAGGCTCGAAGGATGGGTACGGCGAGGCCAGCGAATTTTGTGCCGTTGAAGGACCTGGATAAGCGGGCGCCTTCAAAGCGCGCATTGCTGCGCGGGCTGGTACGGCAGGCGCCGTTTGTGGCGAAGAATTTCCGGTTGTACTTCCAGAATGCGTGGCGGCGGAACGTGTTGCGAACGAAGGTGGTAGCGCCGTACGCGGTGACATTTTATGTGACGCACAAGTGCAATCTGGCTTGCAGTTACTGCACGCAGAAAGAGCCGGATGTATTCAGCGAGGAACTGGGGACCGCGGAGACGCTGCGTTTGCTGCGGAAGATCCGGCGGGAGAGCGACTCGATTGTGATCACCGGCGGGGAACCGACGCTGCGGGCCGATATCGAGGAATTGGTGGAGCGGGCCAGGTTCGAGCACAAGTTCCGGTCGCTACTGCTGATCACGAATGGAACGCTGCTGGACCGCAAGCAGCGGATTCTGAATGGCGTGACCGGGCTGGTGGTGAGCCTGGATGCGCTGGCAGCGGATCCGACGAATCCGTTATCGAAGCCGGCGGCGCTGCCGAAAGTGCTGGAGAATTTGCAATTGGCGAAGGAGATGCTCGGGAATCCGAAGCGCATCACGATCAGCACGGTGATTGAGGAATGGAATATCGGGCAAGTGCAGCGGCTGCTGGACTGGTGCGGGGAGCAAGGTTTTGTGTTTGCGGCGCAATCGGCGCAAATGGAAAAGATGCCGAATCTGGCTCTGCTGCGGAATCCGGGGTATCAGGCGCTGGTGGACAAGATCATCGAGCGCAGAAGGACCAACGCGCAGGCCATCAACGGGACGCCGAAGACGATTGAGACGTTGCTACGGTTCCGGCCATTCGAGTGCTTTCCGACCATGTTTCCACGAGTGTATCCGAACGGCGATGTGTTTTACCCGTGCGAGCCGCTGCGGAAGATTGCGGGGAACTTGCTGCGCGACGGATCGCTGGAGAAGATTTTTGCGCGCGGGAAGAAAATATACGGGGACATCCCGCCCTGCGAAGGGATCTGCTATTTGTTTGGAAATGTGCTGTCGCATTACTACGTGAATGATTTTTGGGGATTGGCGGAGGATTTTGTGCGGTGAAGTGACAGTTGACTCGCGCTGCCACGGACCGGCGTAGGGAGACGCCTGGTGACTGTGGCGCAGCAGTGCTGCGCGCCTAGGAAAGTTCAGCGAGTTTTTTGTCGAGGTGAGCCAGGGCGGCTTCGAGAGACTTGCGATGATTGGGATTAGTGGCGGATTGCAGGTCGTTGAGGATGCGCGTGCGGGATAACTCGATACCCTTGCGTTCCTGATCGCGGAGTCGAGCTTCGGTGGGCTGTTCCCTGTTTTCGGGTTTTGCGGCCGCTGCCTCATCTTAGCGAACTGATGTCGAAGATAGGGATGCAATTAGCAATCCACCGTATCGATCAATCTGGAAGGTGCTTCAAAACTCCCCTTTTTCCCCTCTAAGCCACTGATTCTAATGGCTGTGCACGGGGGTTCTGAAATACGTTCTAAGCTCTTTCCTGTGATCGTGTTAGTCCAATACGCTAGGTTGTCTTATGCCTGGCATTGCGCGTTTTTGGGATGCTTTGCCCAGATTCGGACATCCTTCCCTGGTTAACGAGGGGCACGCTATTTGGAAACTGGCCCACATCTGAAAATAGCAAGGGCGCAGCCCCCCAGCGGGCTGCGCCCTTACCGAACCTCGTTGGTTTACGCAGCCTAATCGGTAAACACCACTCCCACCGCGCTGCGCCCCTTCTCCGGCGCTTGATCGATCCGCACCACGTATCCGCGCAGTCGCATGGTCTGAAATCCGTCCGCTCCCGGCGTCTCCATCGTCACCTGCAATTCCGATTGCAATCTCGGCAGATGCGCCAGCGAGATGAGTGCCCCCTGCAGCGAAAGGTCGCGCACGATCGTCTCTTCCTCGAATTCTTTCCCGCCTTCGGTCACGCCGCAAACCTTCGCGCGAAATTGTGCGTCGCGCCGCAGCGCCGTCCGCGTCCCGGGCATGTGCGCTTGCACGCGGTCGCCGGTCGAGCCCAGTGTAATCACCATGCCTTCGCTGCCCGCAAACACCGAGTCAAACTCTTCCCGCGCATTCCGCAAAATCGTGTCCACCATGCGGTCTGTCGAATCCGGATCGTGATGGAACAGCACCAGCGTCTTGGCTCCCGCCTCTCGCGCGATCCTCACTCCTTCTTTCCACGAAGAATGTCCCCAGCCCCGCCGCGTCGTCGCCAACTGCTCCGGAGTGTACTGCGCGTCGTTGATGAAAATGTCCGCATCCGCCGCCAGCAGCCGCAAATTCTCTTCCAACTTGGCATCGCCAGGCTCATTGTCGGTCGCGTACACTACTATCCCCGCCGGCGTCTCGATGCGGAATCCCAGGCACCCCTGCGGATGATTCAGCCACCGCGCCGTAATCTTGTTCTCGCCAACCTCGATGCTCTCCCCGCCTTCCACCTCCCGGAATTTCCTCTTCGCGCTCATCGCTGAAAGGTCCACCGGGAAATAGGGCGTCGCCATCTGCGCTTCAAAAACCTGTTTCAGGCTGTCCCGTCCAAGGTATTTCGATCGGAAGCTGTAGAACTGAAACTCGTTGCTTTCCACGTACAGCGGCGAAAAAAACGGAATCCCCTGAATGTGATCCCAGTGATAGTGCGTCACTAGAATGTGCGTGCCCTTCGTTCGTCCACCGTCCGGCACCACCCACCGGCTCCCCAGCATGCGCAATCCCGTCCCGCAATCCAATATGAATTGCGTTCCATCCGGGGCCACCAGCTCCAGGCATGGCGTGTTGCCGCCGTACCGCCACGTGGCCGGATCGACCGTCGGCGTGGAACCCCGCACGCCCCAAAAGCTCAATTTGGCAATGGGAACCGTCATTTCCCCCGTCTTCTATTCTTGTGTGGAATCGCCCCACGCGGCTGCACGCGAAGCTATGCTAGTTCATGGTGGCAGTCGCCGTATACACCGTCAATTGCTTCAGCGCAACTAGTTGTCATAGTGCCCAATAAGCCCAAGCCTCGCTGCACGCGTTGCCCCGTTTGCGTACAATATCCTCGTGGCTGCTGACTCCCACTTCCCTGGGGCACCTTGCGATCCTGGCGAGGCTCATGACCGCCCCCATGACGAGCCGTCAAGCCACACCCACAGCGGTCACGGCCACGCTCATGGCCACCTCAGCCACTCCCACCCCACTCTGCGCCCCTCTGTCCTCGGCTGGGCCATCGCGGCCACCCTCGGTCTGGTAATCGCCGAAGTCGTTGGCGGCCTCCTCGGCCGCAGCGTCGCCCTCCTCAACGATGCCGTCCACAATCTCTCCGATGTCCCTGCTCTCGGCATCTCTTTTCTAGCCATGCGCTGGGCCCAGCGCCCCGCCGACAACGAGAAAACCTACGGCTATCACCGCGCCGGTACCCTCGCCGCCTTCACCAATTCCGTCTGCCTCGTGCTGCTCTCCGTTTGGCTCGCCTGGGAGGCTATCGACCGTCTCCGCTCTCCCGTCACCGTCGTCGAAAGCTGGATGATTTGGACCTCGGTCGCCGCTCTGGCCGTTAACGGTGGCATCACTCTCTCACTCGTTCGCGGCCGCAAAGACCTCAACCTCCGCAGCATTCTGGTCCACAATTTCGGCGATGCCCTCTCCAATATCGCCATCATCGTCGGCGCCCTCGTCATCCACGCCACCGGCGCTTCTTGGATTGACCCGATCCTCGGCCTAGCCATCGGCCTTCTGGTCCTCTGGTCCAGCATCGGCATCCTGCGCGAATCCTCGCACATCCTCCTCGAAGGCCGCCCTCGCGAGCTCAGCATCGAGGGCGTCGCCCGCGCCTTGCTCACCATCGAAGGCATCTACGAAGTCCACGACCTGCACATTTGGTCGCTCGGTGGCAGCCACATCGCTCTGAGCCTGCATGCCCGCGTTCCGGATATGCACCTCGATCAATGCGAAGCCCTGTTGATTTCCATTCGGGAAAAAGCGCGGAAGGAATTTCAGATCGAACACACTACCGTACAACTCGAGCGCGCCGGCCTCCCCGCCAAGTCCGGCTACGTAATGCCCGCGCCCATCCAAAAATAGAAAGATGTTATAGGCGCCGGGCTGTAGCCCGGCAAGCCCCTGGTGTCGATCTTGGGAGCGCCCGCACTCAGATTGGCGCCATCTCCGCGATCACGCCGGCAAGTGAAAACTCAATCCCCGTTGCTCGTTGAACTGCTGCGTGGCACTCAAATCCAGAGCTTCTCTCGTCACCGTCCCGCGTTGTCCCTGGCTGGTGATATACCGCAGCGCGCCGCCCTCCCACGAATACGCCACCGCAAAGAAAACCGTGCCGTCCCGTCGCACAAAAACGTACTCTTCGCTGGCTTGCACTGGTCCTTGTTCGACCGGAGCGCTCGCCGCCGGAGCCTGCTGCTGGTAGATCACCCTGGTCCGTCGCGGCGGGTCGTCTACCGCCACCTCTTCTGAATCATCGGCCGGCGCTTCTTCTACCACCGTAGGCACCGACGGAATCACAAATCCCCCGTTGAAAAACGGAAAGAAACCGCCCACAGATCCGTGCCGCCCCTTGAACGCATTCGGATGCGTGGCCGCAAAATGCACAAAATCAAATCCCAGTCCCGGCACCGGAAAATCATCGAACTCCGTCGTGAAATTCTGGAAATTCTGGCGCACCCGCCGCGTAGTGCCCGCTCGGTGCACCATTCGCACCGTGCCGCCTCCCGCCGTTCGCACACGGCTGACGCCGCCGCTCCGCACCACCAATCGCGTCCCGCCCGAACCACTGGCTCTGGCCATCGACGGCGCGTGTACCGCCGGCGCCGCA
>Ga0207087_1224_pt1 | contig 11103 bp, 7 predicted proteins | sample Alteio_BWMinHeat_51_FD_153544 | JGI IMG/M metagenome (GOLD analysis project Ga0207087, IMG submission 153544) | Enriched cells from forest soil in Barre Woods Harvard Forest LTER site, Petersham, Massachusetts, United States -... | ecosystem: Environmental > Terrestrial > Soil > Temperate forest >... | reverse complement strand
GCCCGACGCCAAGCCGCGCTGGAACCAGGTCGGCCTGAGCGCCGCGGGACAATTGGTGATCTTGGGCCTCGCGCTTCTCAGTCCGATGATCTTTCCGCAGACGATGAAGACGGCGCTCAGATTTGATGTGATCGAGCTGATGGCGCCGGTGACCGAAATTCCCGTGGCGCCCGAAACGCCGAAGCCTCCCGCGCTTCGGTCGCGACCGAAGCCAAAACCCAAACCCAAAGTCGAGCCCAAGGCGCCGGAGCTGAAGCCGGAAGTGCCCGAGCCTCCTCCGCTAGTGCCGCAGCTGAATCCCAAGCAGCCGCACGCCTTTCTGATTCTCAAACCGCTAGTGCCCAAGGCGCACACGGTGGAGGCGAAGCCCCTCGAGCTGAAGCAAAATCTGAAGGAACCCGAGATTGTGCTGTCGTCGAACGGTCCAAAAGCTCCCAAGGAAGAAGTGAAGCCCAATCCCGGTCCCGGCAATCCTGCGCCGGGCACAGTGAATGCCGCATTGAGCAAAGTGCAGACTGGTGGCTTTGGAGACCCGAACGGAATCGCGGGACCGGGAAATCCGAACCGCCGCGGCAACATCAACCAGGGGGGCTCGCCCGGTTTGCCGGGAGGCCCCGGCCATGGCAACGGCACCGGAGGCGCGCAAGGCCTGCGCGGCACGGTGGCTTCGGACGGCTCCGGGCGTGGCGGCGGCGGTGCCGCAAGCGCTTCGGCTGGTGTGGCTATTCTGTACAAGCCAAATCCCGCCTATTCTGCCGAAGGGCGCGAGCGCAAAATCCAGGGCGACGTGGTGCTGGAGGTGATCTTCCTCGCCTCAGGCCAGATTAAAGTGATCGGCGTGGTAAGCGGTCTCGGCTACAGTATGGACGACGAAGCGATTCGTGCCGCGCAGCGGATTCGGTTCACTCCCGCAATGCGCGATGGAAAGCCCGTCGATTTCCCCGCCCGCCTTCGCATCGAGTTCCGCCTCGTAGAGTAGAGAATCCCTCAGAGAGCCCCGCGCTAAGTTAATTTGGCTTGTCGTTTTACAAACCCATCCGCGGCGTTCACGAATATTGCAGTCTGGTCGGCAAAGGTCATACGTCCCACATTTGGCAGTACCACTGTTTTAGAGCCAACGATTTTATTTCCCCAGTTCCGGAGTTAAGGCGCGGCGAGCCGCGGCTCATTGCACAACGAGGGTCAGGGAGGCTGATTGTTGTGCCGTGCCAGCAGTGGCGGTGACGGTTAATGGATAGGTTCCGGCGGGTGTGCCGGAGATCTTGCTACTTAGCGTACTGCTGACACCAGCGGCGCAGCCGGCCTGCCACAATACGCAAGCGACGAGAAGAAGGGTAAGTGCATAGCCGAGGCGCAATCTACGCCTCGGGGCACCCAGTCCGAAGAGTCCGAACCCTAGCGCGATCACGGGGAGAAGCAGCCAGGCCGCGAATAGCGGAGTACTGCGACCACCGGAGAACGGCAGCAGGAGCGCTGTGGAGCGGGCAGTGGTGCTGATGGTCAGCGTGGAGGTAGCCGACGTAGTGCTGGGCGTGATGGAGGCGGAAACAGATGAGCAACTGGCACCCGAGGGAAGTCCGGCGGTGCAGGAGAGCGTCACTGTCCCGCTGAAGTTGCTCTTTCCCGTCACCACCATCTGGTAGCTGGCAGGATTTCCCGCCATGACCGTAACGCTGGCCGGGCTACCCGCAATCGTGAAGCTCGGCAACAGGACGAGTTGGGTCAAGGTTGCGGAAGTGCTGGCCGCGAAATTCGAGTCGCCGGCGTATGCTGCGGTGATCGAGTGAGTGCCGACCGCGAGTGTTGACGTTGTGAAGGAGGCAGCACCGCTGGTGTTCAGCGTTGCGGTGCCGAGCGAGATTGTGCCATCGAGGAAGACCACTGTGCCCGTAGGCGTGCCGGAGCTGGAGGAGGTGATCGTGGCAGTGAAGGTCACTGGGGCTCCGCTGGATGTTGAAGGGGCGGAACTGAGTAAGGCAGTGGCAGTCGCGGCGGCCGCCGTCGAATGTATGGTTTCCGTCACTGCGGCAGAAGTGCTGGCGGTGAAATTGGAGTCGGCCCCGTAGGCCGCGGTGATGGAGTGCGCGCCGACCGTGAGCGTTGAGGTCGTGAAGGTGGCCACAGCGGTGCTGTTGAGCGTTCCAGTGCCGAGGGTGGTGGCGCCATCGAGGAAGGTCACGGTACCGGTGGGCATGCCCGATGTAATGGAGGTGATTGTCGCGGTGAAGGTCACTGCAGCGCCGCTCGACGCAGAGGGTGCGGAGCTGAGTAAAACAGCGGTGGTCGCGGCGCGAGCTACGGTTTCCGTCACTGCCGGTGAGGTGCTGGCTGTGAAGTTGGAGTCGCCGCTGTAAGCTGCGGTGATCGAGTGTGTCCCGACCGTGAGTTTTGACGTTGCAAGGGTTGCCACACCGCTGCTGTTCAGAGCACCCGTTCCAAGCGCGGTTGTGCCATCGAAGAAGGTCATTGTGCCGGTTGGCGCGATACCTGGCAGCGTGCTGCCTGTGCTGGCTACCGCAGCGGTGCATGTGACCATTGCACCATAACTCGCCGGGGGGAGAGGCGACAGCGTGGTAACGGTCGCGCCCTGAACCTCGTGTGATAGCACAAGGGAAGTGCTGGCGGCGAAGTTCAAGTCGCCACCATATTGCGCGGTGAGCGAGTGGGTTCCCGCGGTCAGCGAGGAAGTGGCAAAAGTTGCTACGCCGCTGCTATTCACGGGACTTGCGCCAAGCGCGGCGGTGCCATCCAAGAAGGTGACCGATCCCGTGGGGGCGCCGGCGCCGACCGCGGCTACGGTCGCCATCAAGGTTACCGTTGCGCCGCGAAGGGAGGGATTTACGTCCGCGGATAGCGTGGTGGAGGTCGAAGTCTGCATCACGGTGAAGGGATAGGCGGCGATTTCTCCAATCGTCACCTGGCCATTGAGAGCGTTGCCATTGATGTCGGCGGCTTGCGCGTCGCTCGCATAGGCATAGAGCACGTGCGATCCCAGGAGCAGCGTGCCGGTTTGGCCGCTGAACGCGGGGTTGCTGCCGGTGGCTTGCGTCCAGGGACCCTGCCAGGTGTCCACTTGAAAATACACGGCGAGGGGCGGTGGCGTGACCGGTTGGTAGGTGCTGATGGCCTGGAACTTGAAGGTGGGAGTGCGGCTGGTGGTCTGATTGGCGGGTAAGGGTGTAATTTTCGTGAGGAGCGGAAGGGGCTGCACCTGCTGCTCGGTCAGCACCGCCAGATCGCCCCCATTCTGTACATAAATCTCGTTCATGAGAGGGTTAACCGTCATGGTATTGGGATCGTTGCCCAACACGACGGGCGTGGCTGCGTAGGAGACGCCATCAATCACAGTCAAAGTCTGGGCGAGCTGAGAGTTGGATACGTAAATCTTGTTGGTGACCTGGTTGACCACCACTACCGTGGAATTGAAACCCACCTGAACCCCACCGAGGGCCTTGTCGGTGGCCCCATCGATCACGACTAGATCCGAACTGCCAGCGCTGACGACGAAAATCTTGTTGGTGATTGTGTTGATGGCCACCGAAATGGGTTTATCGCCAACGAAAACCACGGCGGGGTTACTGGTGCCGGTGGCGCCATCAATCACGTTTACGTAGCTGCCAGGAACAGTGACGTAGACCTTGTTGGTAACTGGGTTGACCGCGAGGTCATGGGGGAAGCCGCCTTGGGCAAGCATAATTTTGGAGGCGGTGTTGGTGGCGCCGTCGATCACGGTGACGTCGACCTCCATTTCGTTAGGTACGTAAATCTTGTTGGTGACCGGGTTGACCGCCATGCTGCCCGGACCGCTGCCCGTAGCAACGGTGGCGACGACGGTGTCGCCGGCGCCATCGATTACGGTCACAATGTCGGCGAAAAAGTCGGCTACGTAGATCCTGTTGGTGACCGGGTTGAGCGCCAACTCGTCGGCGGCGAATTTCAGTGCAAGCGTGGCGGTGACGGCATCGTTGGCGCCGTCGATTACGGCTACGCTGTTGCCGCTACCAAGGGCTACGTAGATTTTGTTGGTGGCTTGATTGACCGCGATCGCACCGGGATTGCCGCCCACCGGAACCGTGGTGGTGTTGTTGGTGGCAGCGTCGATTACGGTGACGCTGTTGGCGGATATACCGATTGCGTAAATCTTGTTGGTGACCGGATTGAACGCCACCGGATCGAGGCCCACCGCGGCCGTAGTGATGATGTTGGTGGCACCGTCAATGACGCTGACGGTGGCGCCGGCATTGTTGGCTACATAAACCTTGTTGGTAACCGGGTTTACCGCCAGCGCAGTGGGACTGCTGCCCATCGCTAGGGTGGAGGTGGTGTTGTTCGCGCCATTGATCAAGGTGACGGTGTTGCTGGTGGAGTTGGTGACGTAAATCTGATTGGTGACCGCGTTGAAAGCTACGCCCTCGGGCAGCATGCCCACGGGAACCAAGGTGGAGCTGTTGGTGACGCCGTCGATCACGGTTACATTTGCGCTGCCATTGTTAGCCACGTAGACCTTGTTGGTGACGGGGTTCACGGCCAAAGCGCCGGGATTGCTGCCAACCGCAACGGTGGAAGTGTTGTTGCTGGCGCCATCGATCACGGTTACGTTTCCGCTGCCATTGTTGGCTATGTAAATCTTGTTGGTGACGGGGTTTACGGCCACGGCGCCAGGATTGCTGCCCACCGCGACCGTGGAAGTGTTGTTGCTGGCGCCATCGATCACGGTTACGTTTCCGCCGCTCAGGTTGGCTACGTATATCTTGTTGGTGACCGGGTTGACCGCGACCGCCGCGGGATATTGGCCCACAGGAACAGTGATGGTGCTATTGGTGGCGCCATCGATCACGGTGACGCTGCTACTGCCAGCGTTTGTCGCGTAGATCTTGTTGGTAACCGGATTCACAGCCAACCAGGCGGGACTGCTGCCGGTGGCAACCGTGGCGGTACTATTTGTTGCGCCATCGATCACGGTAACGCTATTGCTGCCGGCATTGCTTACGTAAATCGTGTTGGTGACGGGGTTGACTACAGCCGCCTGGGGAAGGGTTCCAACGGCAACCGTGGCGATGGCGTTGCTGGCCCCATCGATCACGGTCACGCTGGCGCCGCCTTTATTGACTATGTAAATCTTGTTGGTGACCGGATTGACGGCCACCGACGCCGGCTGGCTGCCCACGGCCACCGTAGCCGTGACGGTTTGCGCGGGAGCGCCACTGGCCGCAAAGAGCATGGCCAGCAAGCCGTAACCGAAGAGGCGAACAGGGCTGCGCCGCTTGGGATTGTTCTTCCGTGCGCTGCGAAGCATTAGGGATTCCGTTCCTTGCGGATTGGCGGCGAACATAAAGAAGTTTTCCCCCCTCGAGCAGCGGAAGCGGCGCGCTCCAGCGCCAGTATCAGCACTTTGAGGATGCGGCTTCGAGTCACACAACGGCGCACTTACCCCGCGCCAACCGAGGCGGGCAGTTTCTTTCTTTGTTCTCAGTAGATAGAGCGCAAATTCGAACTGAAGAACCCTTCCGAATCAGACTCTGGGGCATCCGCTCCAGAACGCAAAACTTCAGGGCTCATTGGGTTTATAAATGAGGGGAAATCAGAAGTCTGTCCCTTTTGAGACACATAGGAGCTCTTTCGGAACACAAATGGCGCGCCCAATTCCTGACCACAAGTGACGCGCCGCCACCCGCCCTGTCTATACACATTTCTTCATGTCGTCAGCGGTCAAGCCTTCACCCACGGCGAGCGACTAACGGGGCCATTGACGAGGCTTTGGTATCGGGAATCCGGAGGCTATTATGGATGCGTTCGCGAATCCGCGTAATAGACCCTGGGGAGGGAAACGATGCCTTTGGAGATAACGCAGCGTGAGACGAATGGAATCTACCTTCTGGCGCTCAAAGGGCGTCTTGTGCTGGGAGAAGAGAGCAGCGGGTTGCGTACGATGATTGACAATCTCCTCGCATCTGGCGCCACACGGATTGTCATTAATCTGGAGCAAGTCAATTATGTTGACAGCGCGGGCCTCGGCGCACTCATCGAAATGCATCGAAAGACAAAAGCCAAAGGCGGAGGGCTCAAGCTTTGTAATCTCGGCCCGAACTTGAGGCACGCGTTGGAAATTGCGCGGCTGCTGCCCATATTCGAAACGTGTCCGAGCGAAACTGCGGCGGTTGCAAGTTTCTGAGGATGGCGGACGAAGCCATAATCCGCCTGGGCATCTGTAACTACGACCGAGTCAGGTTCTGGTAAACGCGCTTGCCGAACAAGTGCCGATCAGCAATTCCACATATCCGGTAACGCGACTTACGAAGACTTTAAGGAACCGTATTCGTTCGCTTGACAGAAGACACGCATGGGGGTAGACGGGAAATAGAGGTGGCAATCATGAAAATCGTAGTGATCGGCGGCAGTGGACTCATCGGATCAAAGCTCGTCACCAAGCTTCGTGAGCAGGGACACGAGGCAATCGCGGCGTCACCCAAATCGGGTGTCAACACTCTCACCGGCGAGGGACTGGCCGAAGCGCTGAAGGGCGCGTCGGTGGTCGTTGATGTAACGAACTCTCCTTCCTGGGAAGACGCGGCCGTGCTGAAGTTCTTCGAAACGTCAACCCGTAACCAGCTCACTTATGAAGCAGCCGCGGGCGTAGGACATCATGTTGCGTTGTCAGTCGTAGGAACGGACCGTCTGCTCGCAAGCGGTTTCTTCCGCGCAAAAATGGCTCAGGAGAACCTGATCAAAGCCTCCTCGATTCCTTACACAATTATCCGCGCGACGCAGTTCTTCGAATTCGTCAAAGGCATTGCGGATTTCTCCACCGAGGGCAACAAAGTACGGCTACCAACTGCGCTCATCCAGCCTATGGCGGCTGACGATGTGGCCAGTGCGGTGGGCCGGATCGCGACGGGCGCGCCAGCGCATGGCATCGTTGAAATAGGAGGGCCGGAACAGTTTCGCCTCGATGAACTCGGCCGGCAATACTTGGCCGCGAACAAGGAATCGCGCGAGGTTGTTGCAGACCCGAAGGCGCGCTACTACGGCGTGGACATTAGCGAGAGGACACTCCTTCCTGGCGATGACGCGCAACTCAGCAAGACGCGTTTCGAAACCTGGCTCAATCCGTCCGCGGCGAAAACGGCAGCGGGCACCCACTAGCGGATCTGTCAAAGAGAGGCCGTGATCAGGCCCCATTCAAACAGCCGACATTGTTATGCAATCAAATGACACTTAACATCCCCGCTCAGGTCGGCGCGTTGCTACGCAAAGTGTGCGAGTGCTAGGCTCAGCAAGCCGTGGCACCGAAACGTCCAAAACTCGAACCAATTCACACGCCGACGCTCTTTCCGATGGAAAATCTGGATCAACCGGCGCAACCCGCCGGCTCGCTCAGCGTCGCGAGGCCGTACTCTGAACCGGGAATGTATCTCGGCACGTCTTCCTTCACGGCCTCGGGATGGGAAGGCAATTTCTACCCCGCCGGCATGAAGTCGCGCGATTTCCTTTCCTACTACGCAACACAGTTCAGCACGGTCGAGGTCGATAGCACGTTCTACGGCGCGCCCAGCGCCTCCACGGTGACCGGCTGGTATGAGAAGACACCGCCGGATTTTCTATTCGCCGCGAAAGTTCCGCAAATCATCACGCACGAAAAGGTGCTGCTGGACTGTGAGGCGGAGCTCGACGAATTCCTTACGCGGATGGACCTGTTCCACGAGAAGCTCGGCCCGTTGCTTTTGCAGTTTCCCCACTTCGACAGATACGCATTCACTAGCGTCGTTGAATTTCTTCCACGTCTACGCTTTTTTCTAAAGCTGGCACAGGGGATGTCCCCATGCAAGTTTGCGGTGGAGATTCGCAATAAGAGCTGGCTCGATGCTAGGTTCGCGGATGTGCTCCGAGAGTACAACGTCGCCCTGGTGCTGAACGACACCTCGTTTGTGCCGAGGCCGTGGGAGATGAAAGAACAAATAGACGTGGTTACTTCCGACTTTCTCTATGTTCGATGGCTTGGAGACCGAAAGGGCATCGAGAAACAGACGAAGACGTGGGACAAACCAATTGTGGACAGGGAAAGCGACTTGAGGAGATGGGAAGACTTGCTACGGCGTCTCGTCACCGACAAGCGCATTCGAAAGATCGTCGCCTACGCGAATAACCACTACGCCGGCCACGGCCCTGCCACCGTAAAACTCTTCTGGGATCTGTGGACCAAGAACAAGTAGGCCCCCACCCTTGCTCCGATCCGGTCTCGACAGGGTCGGGCTCTTCGATTCGGGGTAAACACCACCCGCCACTCGAACACGATGATGTAACGAGGCCCCAGACAGGGGTGATACGCACCATCAGTGGATGTCAGCGAGGATGGCGACGTCGAACTTTGAATAGTACTTCTTGACGTCGTTGGCGCCGTACTTGGCGCGGAATTTCTCGACGACGGACGAGACCTGCTTGGCGTCCGTGAGGGGAACAGGCTTGACGTCCGCCTCTGCGCCGCGCGCGTCAATGCGAATCGTCGGATTATGGAGCACGTTCTTGTACCACTGGGTGTCCGAGCCCTTCACCGGCAGGAGATAAAGCTTGGCCTCTTCGAAGACGAACCAAACGGGGATGGAGATGGTGCGTCCTGACTTTCTGCCGGTCACGCTGATATTAATTGCCCGAAGGCGGGAAAGGCGGTCTTTCAGAGCATCGTTTCGCGCTGGCATGTGTGCACCTGCGCCTTCCTAGCGGCCGACCATTTTTTGGAGTTCTTCGGGGTAGCGAGCGCCTACCGCCGGAATCTTTGAGGCGGCGTTTTCCAATTCGCGGAGCTCGCCGGGGGAAAGTTCAAGGTTCGCGGCGGCGAGGTTTTCTTCGAGGCGATGCAGCTTGGTGGTTCCAGGAATCGGCACGATCCAGGGTTTCTGCGCGAGAAGCCAGGCGAGTGCGACCTGAGCGGGTGTGGCTTTCTTCTGTTGCGCAAATTTGGCAAGCAGATCCACCAAGGCTTGATTCGCTTTGCGGTTCTCTGGCGTAAAGCGAGGGACGATGTTGCGGAAATCGTTTTTGTCGAACTTCGTATCTTCGCTGATCTTTCCGGTAAGGAAACCCTTTCCCAGAGGACTGAAGGGAACGAAGCCGATGCCGAGTTCCTCGAGCGTGGGTATCACTTGCGCTTCCGGTTTTCTCCACCACAACGAATATTCGCTTTGGAGTGCGGAAACGGGCTGGACGGCATGAGCGCGACGGATGGTTTGCACGCCGGCTTCGGAAAGACCGAAGTGCTTTACCTTTCCCTGGCGAATCAAATCCTTCACCGCGCCGGCCACGTCTTCGATGGGCACGCTGGGGTCAACGCGGTGCTGATAGAAAAGATCGATGACATCGGTCTTGAGGCGCTTGAGCGAGGCCTCGGCGACTTCCTTGATGTGCACTGGCCGACTGTCCAGGCCGGCCTGTTTGCCGGTGTTGGGATCAATTTTGAAGCCGAACTTGGTGGCGATGGCGACTTGTTTACGGAAGGGAGCGAGAGCTTCACCGACGAGTTCTTCGTTGGTGAAGGGGCCGTAGATTTCCGCAGTATCGAAGAATGTAACGCCGCGTTCGACGGCCGCGCGGATCAGGGTGATGCCGTCGTTCTTGTCGACGGCGGGCCAGAAGCCAAAGCTCATGCCCATGCAGCCGAGGCCCAAAGCGGAGACTTCCAGATTGCTTTTTCCAAGTTTGCGCTTTTGCATTGTTTCTCCTTGCGGAGCGTTTGATTTCTAATCCCGAGGTTAGGATGAAACGCCGTAGTTGCGACAGCCCCATCCTTTTGATGTCTTGCCTATTCCTTTCGTTCTATGAAACATTATTTGCCAGTCCACGTTATATCTCCAAGAAGAGCCGATGTCCTATTCGCCTATACTGGTTGTGCATATTTGCGCCGGGAGCCTGGGGTTGCTTTCCGGGACGGCGGCAATGTTTTTCCGCAAAGGTTCTCCCCGGCATGTGCTGGCGGGAAGGGTCTTTGTTGCGTCCATGCTGACCATGGGCGCCTTCGCGGTGTACCTGGCCATCACCAGGCATCAACCGAACAACGTTGGCGGGGGGATTCTGACCGTTTATCTGATCGGAACGGCGTGGCTGACGGCCAGGCGCAGAGACGGGGAAACGAGCCGTTTTGATTGGGTGGTGCTGCTGATTCCTTTGGCGCTCGGGATCCTCACCTGGATGAATGGGATTAAAGTCGTGCGTAGCGGAGCGAGCTCACAGGACGGAGTTCCAGTCGGAATGACCTTTTTCATGGGTTCGGTGATGCTGCTGGCTGCGGCGGGGGACGTGCGCATGGTGGTGCGCGGCGGGGTTTTTGGAGCAAAGCGCATCGCGCGGCATCTGTGGCGCATGTGCTTTGGGCTGTTCATCGCGGCAGGATCTTTTTTTCTGGGACCGTCAAACCGTCCGCTGAGATTGCTTTCGACGGTGGGGCTCGGGCAGCATCTGCCCGCGGCTTTATTCAGCACAAACTTGTATTTAGTTCTCACCTTGCTTCCGCTGATTTTGCTGATTTTCTGGGTAGTGCGAGTGCGCTTCACAAATGCGTACAACGGAAAGACGATGATCCCGGGTAGAGTTGCGCGATTCGTAGAACAAAAACCCGCACCCTGAAACCGTAGGGAGCGGCACCCGGCCTTCGCCGACCAGGACGGTGCTCCCGATCCTTCCACGCGTCGCAACAACCTGGTGTTGATGACTGGCCCGTTCGCGACACGCTCGTCAGGAGGGCGGAGTTAAGGGGCATTGTTATCGAGGCCGGCGGCAACGCTATTAAAAAAGGTTCGACATGGTTCAGAAACGAGGATTGACACTTGCATTCGCAGGTCAGTAAGATGCATGCACTTCGCGGCAGTAAATCGTCCTCTGTAGAATTGGGTCCCGAGTGTGAGGTCCATCATGAAAAAGCTTTATTGGTCCATCCTGATTTTGGGGGGCTGCATGGGAATGGCAGCGCCGGCGGCTGAGGCCCAGGCGCAGCCTGCGACGCCTCCGGCGGCCGCCGCGTCCGCGCCGGCGAGTGCGCCTGCTGCGCCTCAGGGGCGCAAGAAGCGCGTGGCGATTTTTGATTTTGACTATGCCACGGTGCAGACTGCCTCCGCG
>Ga0207087_1219_pt1 | contig 11193 bp, 8 predicted proteins | sample Alteio_BWMinHeat_51_FD_153544 | JGI IMG/M metagenome (GOLD analysis project Ga0207087, IMG submission 153544) | Enriched cells from forest soil in Barre Woods Harvard Forest LTER site, Petersham, Massachusetts, United States -... | ecosystem: Environmental > Terrestrial > Soil > Temperate forest >... | reverse complement strand
TCCGAAAGTGGGTTTTCACTCGACGTATCTACATGCCGGTTTGCATAGCTCTTATTTGTTCTGCCACCTTTGGAGCGACGCAGAAGAATGATGCTAAGTGGCAATTGGACGGAATTATCCTTGATGCACAGACAAACGAACCCGTTGAAGATGTTCATGTCAGGATTCTTGACCAGCAAACAACCTCCAACGCGGCGGGTCGATTTAGTTTGACCGGCGATAAAGGAGGCAGTGGGCGCCTTTTTGGCGAGAAGTCAGGGTATGCGGGACTCCGTTTGGAGGGTCGCATGGCAATCGGTAACAATGGGATTCCGTTATCGCTTAGCTCGGGGAATCGATTAACGGTTGTTTCCCACATGTTTCCCGCAGGCGCAGCTCGGGGGCGGATTGTCGATTCGCGCGGTGAATCGATTCAGGGTGCCAATGTTCTCGCATTGTATTACGCATACGACGATACAGGAATACGACTGCTCAAGACTTTTGCCACTGAGAAAACTAACGATTTGGGTGAATTTGAATTTGGCAATCTTGAACCGGGTAAATATGTATTCAGGGTAGAGCCGACTTTGTTGAATTTGAATGCTGAAGGGAAAATGTATTCTTCACTCTACTACCCTGGTGTTCCGGTTGAATTAAACGCTCGGACGTTTCCCATTCAAAGCGGCTCTCAGATACAGTTGGGAGATTTGGTAATCACTTCACTTGTCAGTAAGAAGATCCAATTGAAGGCCATTTCACAGGATGGTGACCCTGTTGCGGGATGGGTTACTTTCCAGCGATCAGGTGAAATGAACAATATCCGATCCGGGCAAATGAGCGATAAGGGGATTACCATTGAGCTGCCATTGGGGACCTATAATATTTCCTTTAGTCCGTCTGCACGGACAGGCCTGCCGAAATCGCTCCAACATCTTGAAGTGGCCAACGGAGACGTAGAACTTCATTTGATCATTCCTCGATCTGTACCTTTTATTGGTCGAGCGATCTTAAAATCTCAAAATGATACATCCGCAATTCCAGTCTCCGGAATACGACTTCAATTGCTGGATTCCACGTTGCCAGCAGGAAGTTCTGCAGACGGTATTATCAGTGGTCCTAGTGACCTCAATGGGTTATTTTCTATTCCGACTCTTCGTCCAGGAAAATATCAATTGGAAGTCAGTGGCATCCCGAGCGGAATGTATTTGGCTGAAGTTGTCGATATTGACGGTCGGGACTTGTTACTTAATGGGGTCGATGTGGTGGCGGGTAGTGACGGGAATCAAGTAATGGTGGTTCTCAAAGAATTTATGATTAGCATTGAAGGACGGGTTCTTGATAGGGATGGGTTTCCCGTACAAGATGCCGTAGTTGCCATTCTGCCGGATGATCGATCTCGAAGACATCTTGTGTTTTCCGCGACCTCCGATTCAACTGGTCATTACAATCTGCAATGCCCAGCCGGGAATTACCACGCGTTTTCATGGCAAGAATTAGAGGGGCCAGCGTACCGCAATGCTGATTTCATGAAGAACTATGACGAGCAAGGCCAGTCAATACCGGCGGACAACAAATCTCTGGCGATCAATCTGGTCACGCTGAGTCCTTAAGGAAGGCAAACATGACAGGAAATCGAGTGTTATTGACCTTGGTGGCGTTGACCGTCTTAATGCAAAGCGTGGTCTTATATAATCAATATCGCAGGTCAAGTAAGACGCAAAATGCTGCTACTCGCCCCTCTGTGACCGAAGCGCCCCAAGGTGTAGTAATAGATCTTGCTGGATTGCCAACGAAGGGTGGCAAGAATGCGAAAGTTGTGCTGGTTGAATTCTCAGACTACGAATGCCCATTTTGCCGGCGTCATGCCAACGGTGTAGGGAAGCAATTAGAAACTTCTTTTATTGACAATGAAGAGATTCGGCACGTTTTTGCCAATAATCCTCTGCCGATCCATCCTGACGCCAAGTTTCTTGCTACCGCAGCAATCTGTGCAGGGCAGCAGAACCATTACTGGGAAATGCATGACAGTTTATTTAGCGAGACACCAATGACCAAAGATCAGATTGTTATGACTGCCGAAAAATTGAATCTGGATTCAGTTCGGTTTATGACCTGTCTCGACTATAGTCCCGAGCCTGACAGTATCATCAATCGAGATTTACAAAGTGCCAAGAGTTTGGGCTTGAATGTAACTCCTGCCTTTGTTCTTGGGCGCGTGGATTCAAAAGGGCACTTCCGCGGTGACAGGATTATTTCTGGTGCCCAACCCTTTGCAATTTTTGACAAAGAAATCAAGGCTGCACTTTCATCCAATTAACATCGGTAAAGCATTGATGCTCCGCCTTGCGTTTTTCCGTATCGATTTCGCGGCGCGCCAGCTCGATGAGCTTGTCCACTTCGGGATTCGCATAGTAACTGCGGTTGGCGCGGTTGTGCGGTGCTGTGGCCGGCTTCCCGCGTTGTGGCCTTCGCCACAAATCCCGGCGTGCGGACGATTCCGGGCTACGCAACCGGCTCAAGGCATTGGCAGCGCAGTATCCGCGGTATGGCTACGAGATGCTGCATGAAATGCTGAGAGCAGAAGGATTGGTGATCAATATGAAGAAGACCTATCGAATCTATCGAGAAGAAAACCTGCAGGTCCGTCGAAAGCGGCGGAAGCGTATGCCGGCGTGCGATCGAGTTTCTGGGATACACACCATACCGAGTTCCAGCAAATTTCGGCGACTGGATCAAAACCTCGTCCGGACGAATCCGAAGAAACCATGGCCAGGAACGTGTTGGGCGATCTGCAGCAAAGCGCTTGGAAGGGTAGTCCTCCTCCGTGAGTTCTTTGCGATTTGCAAAGAAGATCAGGCGGCACGTAAAGCATAAACCCGATGAAAGTCGGAGTCTCTCAAATAGATCGCGGTTGCCATGACGCGATTCCCGTAAGCGGTAACCTTCCAGGAGCGTGTGCGTGAGATTTTGGCAATGAGCCCATGCGCATGAAACTTGCGCAGGATGCGGCTGACCCTGGAACTCTGCTTTTTCGGGTCCTTGTCCCATGTCTTGAACTGGGGCGTCGTTTCGAGTTTGCGGCGAATGTCCCGGTTGGTAAATCCCTTCAGGGAGTGCTCGCCGTTAATGACGGCCCGGAATAGATCGGAGTCGTGACGAGCCATGGGGTTGAACCCCGGGCAGGGTCTGCGGGAGGCATCCTTCTTGCGCGAGGTGACGCGGTCCAGATCCCGTTTGGCTGCGGTGGGATCATCGACAACGGCCAGCGCATTGAGGTAACTCGCGTTGGCCAACATGGAGACCTCCCGATAACGAAATAGATACGCGACGCCTTTGCGCATGGCCACCCATTCCGTTTGACTCTCCCCCTTGCGCGTGACGCATTTGCGGACTTTGAATTCTTCCGGGCTGTTGATGACGGTTTCGACCCGGAGGACGAGAGCGGATTTGTCATACATCTTGATCCAGTTCTCTTTCACACGATGTTTGATGCGCATTCCCCCCATGCGGCGGCAAACGTAACTGGAAAGATCCGAAACAATCTCTCCTTCAAAGTTGCCACGCAGCTTCCGACCCAGAAAGTTCATGACCTCCGGGGCGCCAAAGCATTGAATGCTGTGGCTGAGCGGCTTGGGATACAGCTCGATCAGAGCCTGACGATTCTTGAACAGAATATCGGTCGAGTATTCGCTTTGTGTAGTCACCCAGTAATACTGGCGGCCGCGGAGAATGTCCTGCAATTGGGGATTCACCCGCAACGCGTACCGGTCCAGAATCGCTGGCCAGTTCAACCCCTGAAAGCGATTGGAGAATGTCTGCGCCCGTTCGATATCCTCAATCCAAGTGAACGCTTTGTCCAGCTTCGTGTACCCAATCCCGTTAGCCGTTAGTTTCCTGGCCATCCACTCATGACCGTTCAGATACACCTGGATCTCCATCGGAAACCACGTCTGCAGCCGCACGTGAATCAATCCGAAGTCGGCGTCGATGAAATAGAAATACATTGCCAGGCATTTGCGCTTTGCCGATTGCACAAACGGCCGGCCCTTCTCGAAGCGGAATGAGAAACTCCGGCAGGGTTGAACAATCGAGAAGATACAAACCAATCCTTCAGTGATTCCATCGCGCTTGGCGATCTGTTGCGCCGTGTCTTCCATTCGAATCTTGCCGCGCAAATATTCATAGGGCCGATGGTGTTGGGTGGCCATCGCCAACGCGTGCTCCTTCACGCGCTGGGCATTCTCCATCAACAATGGCTTCAGATTATTGAATCTCAGATCCAGACTGTTGAGGAATTCCGCCATCGCCCAGCCGGACATGATCGGCAGATACCCGCGGAACAACATGCGATCGAAACAAGACAACACACCGTGGATCCGATCTTCATACTTGTCGACGAAATCCTTCATGCGCCCCCCAGCCATCAAACGACGTCCTACATCGCTCAACGATAATCGGCGCACGGGCAGGACTGGACTCTCGCGGTGTCTACGTTTCTACTTGGTTGCGGCCTTGGCCGCCATGGGAAGGATAAAGGACACCGCCCTGGGATTTCAACCTTGATGTCTCATAAAATCGGGATATGTCGGACGCGGTAGCCACCCACAACTTGCAGGTCATTTTCGAGACAAGGATTAGGTAGGCGGGATTTGGAAATCCTTCGGAATGACCGATAAGGGATCTCAAGTGGGACCGCCCGCTGCGGGCTCAGAATATCGCCAGTGCCTGCGGTTAACGCCTGGCTTGAGTTTGCGTCAATCCCGCTATTTGAGACAAAAGGTTAATCAAATAAAAGTGAAATCACTCCTTGACCGGTCTTCAAATCTATGACATAACGACTTTGCCAAACCCAGTTAGTGGCCGGAAAAACGACATAACAAAGAAGGACAGTGAACTTCGATGGACGACGGTTTTTGATCGAACTTGTCAAACCTATCTAAATGTGAATAGCAAACTTGAGGTGACCACAATGCGAAAACTTCTTCTTCCAGCATCTGCTTTGATTTTCCTGCTCAGCCTGACTAATTTGATTCGGAATATGAGTCACCCAGTGACAGTAAAAGCAGCCACGTGGTATGAATACGATCTGGTCGATTACTGCTATATGGAAGGATATAACAGCTATTGTCAGGCCAATTGGACTTCATGCCTGATGGATGCATGCTGGTCGTCCTGTGACGAAGATTGGTCCGGATATTTCGACGCTGGTGATTGTGAGGATGATTGCTTCGTTACTAATTATAACTACGCCTGCCATGGTTAATTATAGCGGCGTCTACTGGCTTCGCTAGAATCCAAGCTTTTGCGGTGTCAAACGGAGGTCGCCTAAGTATTTTGTGTTTAGCTAAGGAAGCCTAAAGGATCAGCCCTGAACACATTAATCTGGGTAGTAAAGCGGGCAGCTTGGTTGGGATTATTGCTGTCGGTTATATCCGAATCCCCATTATCTGCCTTACAAATAGATAGTAAAAATGCCGTACGCATTTATGGGTTGGTCGTCGACGGCGAAACCAATCAACCCTTGGGAGACGTGCGTCTTTGGGTTGATTCCGATCAGACGAAATTGCTTCTGACAGACGCTGAAGGACAATTTAGTTTCGATCATATAATCCCAGGAAGCCATATTCTCTATGCCACTAAGGCGGGTTATATGGCGCTACGTGTTTCCGGAAGAAAGATTCCGGGGAACACAGGTATTCCATTGATTGTGACTGCACCTTCTCCGGGATCTGTCGTTTTGCGATTGTTCCATTCGCCGAAGGTTTCGGGCAGTATTTTTGATGAAAACGGGGACCCTTTGCCACGTGCTCATGTCACTCCTTTCGTGTATTGGTATGACGATTTAGGTGGCCGTACCATAAAACTGTTTCCATTTGCGACGACGGATGACCGTGGTCAGTTCGAGTTTAATAGTATCGACACTGGAAAATACGGTTTCATCATAGACGGCCCCACCCCCTCTCCATCGGATCGCTCACAGAATCGGTCGGCTTATGTTCCATATTTCTATCCCGAAGGAACAGATCCATCGAATGCACAACTCGTAGAAATCGACGCAGGCGCGGAAGTGAAATTGAATCGCGTGATATTACTTGGCTCAAAAGGCGGAGCCATTCGCGTCCACATCAACAATGAGACTGGCGGCCCATTTACCGGGCCGATTCGCATCGCTGTTCATCGCAGAACAGAGATGGAACTCTCCAAAGGAACAGTGTTCACGTCATCCACTAATCAAGAAGAAGAAGAAATAGCTAATCTGCCTCCTGGTTCTTATGAAATAGAAGCAGATTCAACTACTGCCTTTGGAAAGGCCCACGGAAAGGCGTCGCTCGCTGTGCGAAGCGTGGACATCGAAGCCGATTTGACAGTTCGCACGGTTGCATCCATTGCGGGAAACACAATGGTTCGGGGGGCTGAATCCGTTCAGACAAAACCTGTTTCGGGTTTCCAGGTCCAACTCACGGATATCTCCGGTAACGTCTATCGTATAAACCAGGCTGGCGACGGGGCTGTTCTTAGCGTTTCCAATATTCCGGTAGGTTCATACCAGATTGCAGGGGTTCGCGTTCCACCGGGGCTATATCTGGATACGATTTATCAGGGAGAACGAAATGTGCTGGTGGATGGCGTGCGGGTCGAGGCTGGAGGCAATCCGCCGCTTCGAGTGATCCTGGACTCTTCTCCTGCTCTAATTCATGGCACGGCGACTGATGCAAGCGACCAAAAAGTTTCTGGTGCCATTATTGTGGTCGTACCCGATGACCCATCACAAATGGATAAATACTCGGTTACAACTGCCGACGAAAACGGTACATTTGTACTATCGTGCGGACCAGGAATATTTCGCCTTATGGGATGGCGTGAACTGAATGGGGCCGCCTATCTGAATGCGGATTTTATGAAGGCAGTCGGGAATCTTGGGCAGAAATTAACTCTCCAGAAACACGATACGATTACTGCCAATTTGACCGTGCTGGAAGATGAATGATTTCTATCTTGCTGCCAAGGGCGTCGTGAAGACACCCAATTGGCTCCTCGTATGTCTGGTATTGGTGTTCTCGGCAATTCTCGTGTTATACGGAAAGGCCCAGAGCTCCTCCAGGAGAGACACTTTGAGCGGCATCGTTACGGACACCGTTAATATGCCAATCAGCGGCGTCGGTGTTTCGCTCACGATGAAGGACGCGAAATCTCAGGTAACCGTACGGACCGGGCAAGACGGTAAGTTCGTAATCGCGGTTGTGCCGGGCCGCTATGGCATCGAACTGAGTCGTGAAGGGTTCTATAGAACCAGGGCTGAAAAGCAATCCTCTATCACCGTCGTGTCGGGTCAGATTTTACCAGACCTAAGACTTCAAATGCATCGGACGTCCGTAATAACTGGACGAGTTCTTGATGAAAGTTACCATCCGCGTACCGGTATGGATGTGGCTCTTGTAAAACCGTATTACGAAAACGGCCGCCATGCCTTGGAGCCGACGAAGGGAAGTCATGGTTCCTCTGTTATCAGGAGTGAATATGGAGATTTTCAAAGGCTGCAAGACGGCTGGAATGCAAAAACCGATGAAAATGGACAATTTCGCATCTCCGGTGTGGAAGCAGGCGACTATTATCTGGTGTCATCACCGAATTTTTTAGGTGGAATGACTGCCTTAAGTTACGTCCCGGAGTTTTTTCCTGGGGTTACCGACCCGGCGGACGCCGTCCTAATCAATGTCACGGACAGTGATATTGGCGGCTTGAATTTCCAATTCCGGCAGCACCCATTGTATACCGCAACGTTTCACCTTTCCTCATCTATCGATGCCTTACAGGATGAAATACTTCAACTGGTTCTTCATAGTCGAAATGGTATGGACACTACGCTGGCGGTAATCCGCCGAGCTTTGCCCAATATGAGGCGCTCATCGGATGGTGGGTATATCACTCCCGGCCTCCCGCCCGGGTCGTATGAAATCTATTATTTTCCTACGACTAGCCATCTCGGTCGTCTTTCATTTACCATCGCGGACCGCGACGTAAATGCAGGAACTCTTGTCGTTGAAGAAAACGTGAATTTGGATTTGCGCGTTCGAGGGAACGCACAACTTCCTGACAGTGCCAGTATGAGCTTAGTGCCTGACGACGACAGGTATAGTTTGAACCGAGTCACGCTTGGATCGAGAATCCACCCGAACGGTACATTCGGATTCCCTGGTGTTGGGATTTCCAAAGGACATTACTATTTCGACATTACGGGATTGTCACCGAACGCATATATTGCCAGCGCGATGTATGGGAGCCGAAGTGTACTAGAGACTGGATTGCTTATCGATGCTGTCCCTTCAGGTCCTCTTGAACTGACGATTAACGAACCAGGTGGAACCGTACTGGGAAGCGTGGAAGCTGCCAATAAGGAACCGATTGTTGGAGCCACGGTAGTACTCCTTCCGTCGACAGCTAGACGGAAGAATCCAATATACCTTAAGACGGCCGTGACGGATCAATTGGGTCGGTTTTCTATTAATGGTATTGCACCGGGCACTTATGGAATTCTGGCATGGGAGGACATTGAACCTGGAGCATGGCAGGATGCGGAGCTGTTGAAACGGTATGAACAGAGTGCAAAGGCACTTAATATCATGCCGGGATTGGTTACTAATGTGGATCTATTGGCTGTGAAAGTAGTGACAAAGTGAGCCGCATGGCCTCATGGAGTTCTTGCGCCACGTAAAATGGTAGTCCAGATAGTATGTCCGAGAGCCTTATTTGATCTCCACATGAAGGTTAGTTGTGCGCCGATGTTCGATAAGGAGAGAACCCAATGACGACCAATCGAATTATTATTGTCTTGCTGTCACTCGCGGTACTGATGCAAGGTGCAAGTCTTTATCGCCAATATCATCCCAGTCAGCAAAAAGCTATTGCGAGAGAAAATCCTGTTCGAGATGCTCCAAAGGGAACTATTATGGACACGAAAGGACTGCCAAGGAAAGGAGCGGCTGACGCGAAGGTAGCCCTTGTCGAGTTCTCCGATTATGAATGTCCATTTTGCTCGCGCTATGAAACGGGAGCTGCAAATGACTTGGAAAAGGAATTCGTTCAAACCGGAAAGTTGATGCTAGCATTTGCAAATAATCCACTTCCAATTCATTCGAATGCGAAACTCCTTGCAATAGCGGCAATATGCGCAGGATACCAAGGGAAGTATTGGGAAATGCACGACAAATTGTTCACTTTGGGACCGAAAGCTTCGGATGAGTTATCGAATGTTATAGAGACCCTCTCGATGGATACGAAACAATTTCAACAATGTACCGACAAAAACCCCGAACCAGCCAAACAAATCGGTCGCGATATGAAGAAGGCTCAGGAGTTTGAGCTGACGGGAACCCCTTCATTCGCAATCGGCCATGTCAATTCCGAAGGGCAGGTCAACATTGAGAAGTTCATAGTTGGGTCGCAGCCCCTGGCCAGATTTCAGGAGACGATCAAGGCAGTTCTAGCGGAACCGGTGGGACTTAGCGCCCCACCTTCACCAGCAGTTGATGTAATGGCAAGAAACTAAAACACACCAGAGCCCCACTTAACGGTTTTCAATCAACGCCAATGAAGATCGCTAGCCGCAATTTCTCACCGGGGGAGGAAGTCGGTAGCCATTTTTGATCGGCGAACGGCGATTTTCGTATCCGGTGTTGGTTCGATTTAGAGGAATTGAGCACCCCCCGATCATAATGCCTACTGTGACGTGAGTATATCGAGCCAACGGGAGTATCCTTCATAAGTGTCTGTACCGAATCTAAAATCCACCAATCGGTCTTTCACAAAAATGAGAGTCATCGGCACCTGGATATCAGCGCCGGTGGACGGCAAATCCTTCCAGCCTAGGGCTGTGCTCGGCAAACCTATTTGATAGCGTTTCAAGCCGTCCGCAATGTCGGATGCAAGACTACCCGGTTCGGCTGCGATAAGAACGCTTACGTCCTTCCGCTCATTTTGCAAGCGTTGGAGAGCCGTGAGCGAGTCATATGAGTGTGCATTCCAAGGAGCCCAAATATGGTAAATAACTATCCGCTTTGGTATCTGCTTGGTGAGCTCATTTAGAACGTCCACGCGTGGTACAGTTCGTCTATCGGGAAGCTGCTCGGACGGGTTACCGAGAAAATTCGAACTAATCACAAATCCGCGGTAAATGTCACTGTCATATCGAAAAGAGAGACTGCCATTTTTCGTCCAACTCGGGAAATAACTAGATCCGGGTAAATCTGTAACGTGAATCAATCGCTGTCTTTTAATGTCGATAACATCGATCTCATATCCTGTCGCGTCAGGTTTCAATCTATGAAACGCAACATATCTTCCGTCCCAAGAGAAGTCTGCTTTCGCTGCGGAAATGCCGGTCTCTAGCTTCGGAACTCCACAATCGAGTGCTCCTCGTATTACGAGTAGGCCGCCTAGGAACATGCTAACCATTCGGCCGTCTTTTGAAAGCAGCGGCCTCGCGCGAGCACGCCATGAGGGATCTATGTGGTCCTCTCCGCAAGATGGCAAGTGGGAGAATGAACCGCGACTATTCGTGTCGAGATAATAAAAGTTCCCCTGAATGGTGACTACCAAGTCTCTGCCAAAAGCATTCCCCCAACTGAAGTAGTCCCCGGCTTCTACGCTAGCGACGTCTCTACGAACAGAACCGCTCCTTCGATTCCAAATGGAAACGGAACGTGAAGCATATGAAAAATAGATCAGTTCGTTTCCAGAAGGAGACCAGTATGCATCTATACCCGGCTCTGAAAATACTGTCGCGTTCTTTCCTAGCCTCACTACCTCTATGGTCCTTTGCGGTCCTCCCGGAACAATTGTAGGGGTCGTACAGGATGATAATGGGCACCCTGCACCTGGCTGCACTGTCGCGTTGTTGCCGGATGATCGAGAGAAAGAGAATCTTGTTTTGTCCCGAGTGACGGATGCTAATGGCGCGTTTCAATTTGAATCCGCCCCTGGCCATTTCCACCTGTACTCATGGGGCGAACTTGAGGGGTCAGCCTACAGGAACGCCGAATTTATGAAAAGCTACGACTCACTGGGTGCTGAAGTAGAGATACAGAAAGGCCGCACACAGAGAATCCAGTTACATATGCTTCGTTGAACGTGACAGTGAAGAGCGAATCTGGAAACCGGCAACCAACAGTTCGTTTAGTCGTGGCGGTATTATCTTTGACGGCGCTCATATGCACG
>Ga0207087_1218_pt1 | contig 11196 bp, 10 predicted proteins | sample Alteio_BWMinHeat_51_FD_153544 | JGI IMG/M metagenome (GOLD analysis project Ga0207087, IMG submission 153544) | Enriched cells from forest soil in Barre Woods Harvard Forest LTER site, Petersham, Massachusetts, United States -... | ecosystem: Environmental > Terrestrial > Soil > Temperate forest >... | reverse complement strand
GAGCGAATTTGTCGGCGTCTTGTGCATCACACCCTTTCTCATGGATCATGAGCCACTCACTATTTCAATTTTTTATGCCACTTTTCATGCGATCGCCTCTTTCTGCAATGCCGGCATAGAACTACCGCACACGTATTACGCACTGTTGTACAAAACCAACTATTTTATACTTGGTATCACTATGCTCCTTTCTCTGATTGGCGGGCTCGGATTTATCACCTGGTACGAAATTGCTTCGTGGGTGACCTCCTGGTGGCAGGGCAGAAGATTTCGTTTCTCATTGCATAGCAAAATTATTTTTTATGGCACACTGGTGCTCATTACCGTAAGCGCTCTGACTATATGGCTTCTAGAGCGTCATAATGCATTTGCTTCGATGAAACTCATTCATTCTATGGTATACGCTCTATTTCAGGCAATCACGAGTAAAAGTACTGGTTTTTCCATTATTCCTTTGTCAGAATTTCATCTTTCTACGATCTTTTTAATTATGATAATCGCCTTTATAGGCTCGTCGCCTGCATCAACGGGCAGCGGCATAAAAATCACTACCTTTACCATTTTGGTAGCCACTATCAAAGCCGCTTTATCCGGCAAAACAATGGTTGACATCCGTGGCAGACGCATAGCCAAGGATCAAATTTTTAAAAGTATTGCTATCTGCTTTTTAGGACTATTATTTATCGGATCACTTACCTTTGTGCTTCTCGTTCTGGAAAACCCTCCGTTGTTTTTCCCCATGTTCTTTGAAGCATGGAGCGCGCTGAGTAATCTAGGCACCTCACTCAATGCTACTCAATCATTGAGCATGATGGGAAAAATTATGGTGATGATAGGTATGATGATCGGTCGCGTTGGCTCATTTACTCTGATCTTAGGTATTAAAATGATACGATGGAAAGATTCTCAGGAATTTATATACCCTGAAGAACGAGTAATGCTCTGAACATAAAGGATACTCATGAAATTTGGCGTAATCGGGCTCGGCCGTTTTGGTTATCATGTCGCAACAGTTCTTACGGAAAATGGCATGGATGTTCTGGCAGTCGACAGTAATGAATCGATAGTTTCATCCATCAAAGATCAAGTGACGCAGGCAATTTGTATGAGCGTGACGGATGAAGCATCTTTGCGCAATGTTGGCTTTCAAGATATGGATGTGGTAATCATCGCCATGGGAGAAAATTTCGCTCAATCAATATTGGCAACTGCGCTCACTAAAAAACATTTGCACGTCCCACAGGTTATCACGCGCGCCATCAACGATATTCATTGCGAAATATTGCAACTGGTCGGCGCTGACCGCGTAATTCTTCCCGAACGAGAGATTGGCATAAACCTGGCTAATGCGCTCAGCTCGCCATTTGTGTATATTACCCATCTTTCTAAAGAATTCGTGATAGGGCAAATAGATACCCCTGACCAACTCATCGGCCAGACGATACGAGAAGCTGAAATTCTTGATAGCTATCAAACCGTATGCATAGGAATAAGGCGATCAGAACTTTTCATTGCAAGCACTACCCCCGCTTTTAGCGATATGAGACTTGAAAAGGAAGACAAACTCATTCTAGTGGGCGAACAGAGCAGCCTTGCGCGCCTTGCAAAGTTATGAGAATATTCCTATAATTAAAGCTCATATTTTACTTTTTTAAATCAGAAAAACTCATGCTCACCGCAAAAAATAGAAACTTACTTCTTGGTCTCGGCGTTCTCGTTTTTATTTTTGGTGTAATTTTTCTGCTGCGCATCCCAAAAGGCCCGGTATATAAGTACACAATAGGCATCGCACAAACCGCCCCTCACCCCGCCCTTGATGCAGCACGAGAAGGCTATCAAGACTATTTAAAAGAAAAATTAGGTGATCAGATCGGCTTTGTTGTCAATAACGCGCAAGGTTCTGCCGCACAAGCACATTTAATTGCTCAATCTTTCCACAACAATGCGGCATTAAATGGCATCCTGGCAATTGCCACCATGACTGCTCAAGCCGCCATGCAAAATGCATCTGATAAACCACTCTTTGTAGTAGCGATAACTGACCCTGCCGCTATCGGCCTTGATAAAGCAGCGTACGCCTGTGGCGCTTCTGATAAGCTCGATGCTGCAAAGCAAATTGAGCTGTTACGCCTGATCACACCGCAGGCACGCAGCGCGACATTATTTTATAATGGTTCAGAAATAAATGCGCAGATTACGGCAAAAAATTTACAGGATGAACTCATCAAAAATGGGTATGAGGTACATACTGTTACCATCACACAACAATCAGAAATTCCGTTCGGTATTGAACGTGCCTTGCAAAAAGGTGATGTAATCATTTCTCCTATCGACAATACTATAGCAACCGCTATTAGCTTCATTGCACATCGTGCTGTTAAAGCTAAAAAGCCGTTCTTTGTCAGTGATAATCTTTTGGTCAAGCAAGGAGCTCTTGCCGCGGCCGGCGTCGACTATTATGAATTAGGACGCCAAACCGCTGCATGCACTTTTAGCGTGCTTGTCAATGGACAGACACCTGATGCCATAAGTTTCACCCAGCAACCGCAGCAGCGTTTTGTGGTAAACGAATCTATTTTGGCCCAGCTTGGTTTACCAAAACCTGATGTTCCTGCAGACAAGATTATTTTTATTAAGTAATTTTTTTTGGAGGTAAAGGTTAGAAAATTCGTTGATGGAGAACGATATGCATTTTTTTAAAGACAGATTTATCCCCCGGAGACACATAAGCGACGAGAAAGAGAACGTATAAGTGAGTTAAAAAAGTGATAATTTATTTATATATTTTCCGTTGTTAGCATCAGGCTCGTTTTTATCAGCGAATTACCTAACTTTTACAGTTGCGAAAATCAAGGAGCACTTTTATGTGGCAGTTAGCCATCACCTCTTTTGAACTAGGTGCGTTATACGCGCTAGTTGTCGTTTCAACGTGGCTTACATCAACGTTGTTACATTACGATGATTTATCTTTGGAAGCATCTTTTGGTCTAGGAGGCGCATTGCAAGCGCGCCTTTTAACGTGGGGTCTGTCGCCACTGTATTCGCCCCTAATAGCCATCTTTGCTGGTATTATTTCCGGTTTTATGACCGGTTTCTTGCACACTTTCATAGGTATCAACAATCTGCTGGTTGGCATCATCATGGTTACTGCCTTCTTTTCAATCAATTGGATTATTGGCACGGTAAATTTATCAGTCATCCAGTACGGATCGCTTTTTGATTATATTCCTGCAGTACCATATTTTGGCAATAAATTACCAGTGCTCGCACTCATTACCATCGCGGTTGTTGCAGGCATTTGCTGGCTCCTTATTACTCAAGTTGGTTTTATGATGCGTGCCACCGGTAGCAATCCGGTATTAGTAACGGGGCTGGGCAAATCAGCACGCTTTTATTTTGTGATCACACTCATTTTAGCGCATAGTTTAACCGCGCTTTCTGGCGCACTGTTTGTGCAGCTCATCGGTTTTTATTCGCTCTGGTCAAGCACCGGCATTTTGGCTGCGGCACTAACTGGGCTTGCTATTGCGCGCGCTTTATCGTCACGATTCGGCGTCGAACTGATTATTGGCGCCTGCATTTATCAAGCTATCATTGCGGTGACACTCAGTTTTCAATTTCCTCCCGAATATAGTCGATTCGTTACGGCGGCCATGCTCGTTCTTTTGATGACTTTGCAAAGGAAATCAGATGCTCTTAATCAATGAAATTAGCATTGCCTATCGTGGCATTAAAACGCTTAACAAACTCAGCGCGCAGGCGTACGAAAATGACTTTATCTGCATAATTGGTCACAATGGCGCCGGTAAAAGTACGCTGATTAAGGCGTTAGAGGGGCGCATTAAGCTGCATGAAGGTGCCATCATTCTTGATAATATCGATATTAGTCACTATTCACGCCTGCAACGCGCCATGCTGATCAGCACGCTGCACCAGAACATTGCGCTCGGCTCAATCAGCAACATGACGGTGGAAGAAAATTTAGCGCTCGCACTTTTGAAAGGGAAACAGGTCACGTTCAATAGTGGCCTTTCACTCATACACAATGAACCATGGCTCTTGCAGCGCTGGCAAGAACTGTTTCCGCACAAAAATATTTTGAAAGAAAAAGTTTCTAATCTGTCAGGCGGTGAGCGTCAAATGCTTGCTTTTTTGATTGCAACAGCCGTACCACCAAAACTATTGTTACTGGATGAGCCGACTGCAGCGCTTGATCCGGCAGCCGCCGATCGCATGATGAAATTTATTCATTCGTTTGCGCGCGCACAAAAATTGATTACCATTATGGTCACGCATGACCTTGATGCGGCACTCGCGCATGGTAACAAGATATGGGTCATTAAACATGGTGTGGTAGCACACGCCATTGATTTGGCACAGCGACAGATAAGTGCTGCAGAACTTAAATTAATGTTATAGAAAAAGAAAAGGCGCCATTATGGCGCCTTTATTCCTGTCACAGATCATTTTTAGCAAAGCTTTAAACCCACTTGACCAAGGCTATCAGCCCGGGAATAAGGCTAAATGGCAGTCCAATGCCGCATGCAATCCGATAGCGCACGTCTACCGGCTTGCCATCAGCAGTCCGTGCTGTTCGCGCTTGCTTGAGAAGATAAAATGCTACGGCTAATGAAGCGAGGACTATCGGAATCCGTATGCACAATTGACCTACCAGCCAGGGTGACAATTTGAATGATTTGAATGCTTCTTTTACCCCATCCATGAAGCTTTGTTCATTCGAATTTTTATACCCAAACGCCATTAAGGTTAAGGTGATGCAACTCATCGCACTCGCCAAGAGAGCGCCAATAGCCTGCATGTAAAATCTTCTCTTCATAACAGAACCTTTTCAGTCAGACAGCCAACGATCATTTCTGCCATTACCATACACAGCGTTCATTTTGTTTTGCAATGCTTGGTATCCCGGCTTATTTTTTCATAGCCGTCTGCAACGTACTCATCGAAATATTTTCATCATTGTGGTTAACCACAACTGAATGGGTTCGAGCCGCTACAAGAATCCCTGCAACGAAAGACACTATTAACGCAGGAGTTACCACAATATCAGGCACTCCCACTTTTTCTGCCTGAGAAAGCAATAATAACGCAATGAACGCAAAAATACCTGGTGCCAGGTTTCGTGCTGCCTGATCCCCAATCACTACCATTTTGCAATCTTGTAATGGTGAAGTTATTGGGAAAAATAAAGGCGCTACAAGTCCATCTTTCAATCCACCGAAAAAGTTGCCTATAAAACCCATGCCACTTTCTGCCTGATCATCAAGGGCAACTGACATCGTGCGTATCGGCGCTATGCATACATGAGGAATCGAGGCAACTGTTACCAACCAGAGTGGCGGGAAAAAAAGACCTGCCATAGCCGAACCACCGGCAATACCAAGTGGAATAAATGCTGCATTATACCGCCCTATCTGACTGCCTATTTTCCTCATGCGACAATTTTGAAGTGGAGAAGTAGGCGAAAAAAGCATTATTTCACTGGCCGTTCTGGCAAAACCTTTGACAATATTTTCAACACCGCACTCTGCGTGAGGAGTTACGCTCACCACTAAAGCGATTGCCATCACGCGCATCATTTTGATCATAAAAACGTCCTTTAGAGTTATTTGACTGATTGTTTACTTTGTACATAGAACAGGAAAAAGAATAACAGTTTTGCTATAAAAAACCATAAACGCTCTTAAGCAGCACTGATTGTAAAGTTTTTTGCCATTAAAAAAGAGGAAGCTAATGTTTGTTAGCTTCCTCTTTTTTAATTAACTACTTATTTAAAGAGATTCGATGCGCACCACCGTCAATGGTTGGCGATGTCCACGTTTAACGCGGACTTTTTCGCGGCGTCTGAATTTAAAGATAGTCAACTTAGGACCTTTGGTCTGCTTGACTATCGACGCTTTGATCGGCTTGCTCAAAAATGGCTTGCCAATTTCTAACGAATTAGCACCGCTTTTGCGGAGCAAAACTTCGTCAAATTCAATCTTCTTACCTTCTTCACCCTCAATTTTTTCAATGGCTATGGTACGGCCTTCAAGGGCTTGGTACTGCTTGCCGCCGGTCTGAAAGATGGCGTATTTGTCAAATTCTGGAACTTGTTTCATCGACGAAACCCTTAAAAAGATAGGCTGTTACGGCTATTTCATGTAGTTCATTACTATATCACAAAACAATTTATTGGTCTATCAAGATTTTTGCGGAATTTACGGCATTTTTGGCACGTGCCAGCCAAACGCCCTCCAGCTAGGCCAATAGATCGCCCAGAAGGATCTTTAGGGTATTCTCCTAGCCTCCCAATTGAACATATTGACAAATTGAATTATTGTGATATTCTTAAAGAATAAAGAGGTTATAAAAACGGAGGTTTATCATGAATAATTATCTAAAAAACTGCCTTTTGGCGCTTACCCTGGCCACAGCCGGTCTTATAGGGTCATTTTCTGGCCACTTAGTGGCTATGGAAGCAAATAGTCCCAATAATCAATTAATTGCGGCATGCACTATATGCGATGTTGAACAAATCAAAAACGCTTTGAAAAGGAATGCTCTACCTGATACCTTAACACAAGAGGGTTCGCGCACACCTTTACATATTCTATGTACAACAATAGATGATAATGAAAACACTGTAGAAGCAATAAATCTCCTCATAGATAATAACGCTAATATTAACTATTTAGATGGTCTTTCTAATACCCCTTTGCACACCGCAATCGCTAACTGCAAACTCAACTGTGTCCGTGCGCTCATAGCAAAAGGTGCTGATATGATTATAGAAAATAGTGCCAATCAAAATGCCCTGGCTCTTGCACGCGATGTACGAAAAAGTAAGAATAACACGCAATCGCAAAGTAGTACTCAGCTGCAAAACATAGAAGCTATCATTGCTCTACTTAAAATCAATGAACCAAAGATAGCAATGACGCATAATGCAAATAGCAGCTCAGCAGCTTTAACATCTAGTGAGACGCACCAAGGACTAGAAAGCCTTATACATGAACAGCTATCTAAAGAAGATAAGAAACCATGGTCTATTTATTCGTTCTTCCAATCTGCACGCGGTCAATTCCGTGTTTTCAGAAAACAAATATGCAAAACTTCATGGCCGGTATTAGGTATCGCCGCTGCTCTTGGCGCAGGGCTGTGCGGATTAATCACGTATGCGCTCTACTTTAGAAAATAAAGTCATTTTTTAAACCCTTGCTATTCTTGAACTGCTCAGTACACGCTGTCATATAAAGGTGTTATTACTCAAAGGAAATAACATGGCCATGTATAGACAGATCACTGGTACATGTATGGCATTTCTGCTCGTATTGACATCATTTACTGAATTTAGTCTGCATGCAAAAAGTAAAAAACGGCCGCAAAAGCCGGCCGAACAAACTGAGACACTCGAGCAAAAAAGGGACGGGAACCCTGCCGTTATATTAGCGGCGCTGCTCATCACTACCCTGATATTAACATTTGCGCTCTGCACTATCCCGCGATCACCGTATGGCTATCGACCATGGTGGTCATCATCCGGCTCATATCCTATCTACCCTGAGAGTCCTGTAATACCGATATATGGTAGCCCGCGCCCAACACAGGTTATTTACGCACAAAGCCCGCGCCCACCACATCTGCAACTGCATACACTGCATAGTTCATATAATGGATATAGCCCACGTTATATAAATATAAGCCCCAGGAGCATTCCTAAAGACACTGACGTTTAAGTTCACTCAATATATCTAATGCTTGCCGCGGCGATATCTGATCACAATCGAGTGCCGATAGGCGCTGCGCAACTTCGTACAGATGGCCATGCTCAGGCATTTTTTCCTGATTAATGGTTGTTACCGGTTGATTTTCGTCAGTCACTCGTCGTCCCTGTTCATGCGTAAATTGCGTCACCAATTCCTGCGCTCTGGCTATCACCCGAGCTGGTAATTGGGCCGCGCGCGCCACCTGCACACCAAAACTGCCATCAGCTACACCGGGTGCTATTGTGTACAAAAAGAGAATACCGGTGGCAGTTGTTTTACTGGCCGCATGATAATTGTGTATGGCACTATAGCGCTGGCTCAACTCCGTCAACTCATGATAATGCGTTGCAAACAAACAACGCGCTTTTACCTGTTCATACAGATATTCAACAACCGCTTGCGCTATAGCAAGACCGTCAATCGTACTTGTGCCACGCCCCACTTCATCAAGAATTACTAAACTTTTTTGCGTTGCTTGCGTACAAATTGCCGCAGTTTCTTCCATTTCAACTAAAAAAGTACTTTTGCCTTGTGCCAAATTATCACCAGCACCAATGCGCGTAAAAATTCTGTCGAGCAACACGAGCTGCGCACGCCGTGCCGGCACAAAAGAACCGCACTGCGCAAGCAAATTAATTAACGCAACTTGCCGCAGATACGTTGACTTACCACCCATATTCGGCCCCGTCACAATAAAAAATGATGCTTGATCATTCATAATTGTATCATTCGGGATAAAGCTGCCTTGGCATAATTGCTCAATTACTGGATGCCGCCCTTGCTCGATGATGCAAACTCTCTCTTCGTTAAAAAATGGTCGAACATAATTATCATGATACGCCAGATGGGCAAATGAAAGCAGCGCATCAAGATGCGCCAGCGCATGCGATAATTTACGCAGCGGATGAATATAGCGCAGCACTTCCTGCTTTATTCGTTCAAAAATCTTTTCTTCGGTACGTTTTATTTCAAGACGCGCATTAGTAATTTCGTAATGAAGTTTTTGCAGCGTTGGATTAACGTAGCGCTCTTTGCCAACCAGCGTCTGATAACGTACATAATCGGCCGGCACTAAATGCATATTTGCTTTGGTGATTTCGATAAAGTATCCGTGCACTGAATTAAAGCCAACTTTCAGCGAAGAAATCCCTGTTCTGGTCTGCTCTGCGGCTTCGAATGCTAATAATTTTTGATTGCCATTTTCAATAAGATCACGCAACTGATCAAGTTCTTGATCGAACCCTGGCGCGATAATAAAATCTTTCGTGCTATCGGTGTTGCATGCGGCACGCAGCAGTGCTGCTAACGGTTCAAAATTGCCCATATACTGATTGATAATGGTCAAAAGCGGTCCGGGATGCTGCAAATTGGCAATGCTGTGTTGTAGCGAATCAGTCATTGCAAGGGCTGCGCCCAGCGCTAAATAGTCATGAATGTGTGCGCGTCTGAGCGCTATGCGACCAACTACGCGCTCAATATCGCCAATCTGCTTGAGATGCTGTGCTAATTCCTGCACAATGCCAACAGAATTTTTCAACAGTTCAACCGCATCCAGCCGTTGCTCGATTGCTTCTTTTTTGACCAGCGGCTTTAAAAGCCATTTTTTAATAAGGCGCGATCCCATCGGCGTTACCGCACGATCAAGAACTTTGAGCACCGTGTGCGTTTTGCCACCGTTCACATTCAGTACCAATTCAAGATTTTTTTGAGTCGCCGCATCCAGTTGCAAGAAATCATCCGGCGCATACAGCGAAATTTGCCATGCCTGTTCGAGTGCCTGCAACTGATTTTTTGCCATGTACGTGTGAAAATAAAATAGTGCTAAGCGCAATGATTCATGCGCACAGAAATTACGTCTGATCTGGTCTGCACCATTACCAAAAAACAGCTGCTCAACTGCCATGCGCTCTTGCTCATGATGCTCAACTACCGGCATTACGGTGGTAAAATAACCGTGCTTTCTAAAAAAGGATTGAAACTGCAACGCCTCTTTGGTCTGCGCAAGAATAATTTCATCAGGAAAAAAACGGGCGAGCTCTGTTTCTAATAATCGATCCGCCGTTATATCAAGCTCGGTTGCAAACAGCTGTGCCGTCAGCAACTCAGCAAATAGAACGCCGCACTTTCCTTCATGCGCGAAAAAAGATAACAGATAAGATGCTGATTTTTCATCAAGTAAGCGTCCATCGATCAGTGTTCCAGGAGTCAGCACTTGCGTTATACCGCGCCGCACTACTTTGCCCGGCACAGCTTCTTCGAGCTGATTGCACAATGCCACTTTAAAACCTGCCTTCACCAGACGTATCAAATAATGGTCGAGTGCGTGCACCGGCACGCCGCACAGCGGTATCGGTTCTCCTTTATTTTTCCCGCGCGTTGTCAGCGCTATGCCAAGAGATGCGGCTGCTCGCTTTGCATCATCAAAAAAGAGCTCGTAAAAGTCACCTACTTGAAACAACAGCAACGCATCGGGATGTTCATTCTTAAGTGGGAAATATTGCTGCATAAGCGGCGTATGATCATCTTTGCCCATATGCATGCTAGCTGGCCATATCCTTTTAGAACGAAGTATATTTCTGGGTAGAAATATACTTCGTGAGTTTTTCGAACTATTTTTAGCCTATGCGCCAGAGCGCATCTTTAGCGGTGAAAATGCCCATTTCAGCAAGTAAACTTTGCCACTCAACTTCGCATCGTTCTGCATACGAAAATGTTTCGAGCGCTAAATTAACTTCACTTTCCAAATCGGCTGCTATGCGCGCCAATGATGAATATGAATGGTGTTGCAAATCACGCTGCATGCTGGCCACAAACACATCGGTTGCAGCGCGTATGCGCGCACTGCATGCTTTAGCTATCGCCAAACGCTTATCTTTCATTGCGGCACTACTGCAGCGCAGATACGCAAGTATCCATTCAATTTTATCAACTACTATTGCAGATGCTTGTGCTAGGTAAGAACTCATTTCAGGCGTAATAGCAGCACTTCCTTCCTGAATCGAAAGTCGTTCATACAACTGTGCATGTTTTAACAAACCGTTAATAGCAAGAAAGTAAGGAGTGTGATTGACCACCAGCCACGCAATCGATTCTGACTCTGAATATACAGCAACAGCGCTATGAATATAAAGGCCTGCCAGAAGCGTGCCTACTAACGCAGCTACCCCTTTACCACAGTCTTTTATGCTCAAATCTTTTAAATATTGCGTTATATATCCGGGTTCAGTAACACCCACCGTAGTCGCTTTTAACTGATTTACAAAATCTTTTTGCGAATAAATGAGCGCTTCACTTGGTATAAAACTATCTTTCAAGTAGCTAAGCAGCCGATAAGCACCATATAATTCGCTCGTCACACCCGCCAATTTACCCGCATTGCGTACAAAGGCACGGCGCGTAAATAAGGTCGTCAGTTCTTTCTTGTGCGCTT
>Ga0207087_1216_pt1 | contig 11234 bp, 12 predicted proteins | sample Alteio_BWMinHeat_51_FD_153544 | JGI IMG/M metagenome (GOLD analysis project Ga0207087, IMG submission 153544) | Enriched cells from forest soil in Barre Woods Harvard Forest LTER site, Petersham, Massachusetts, United States -... | ecosystem: Environmental > Terrestrial > Soil > Temperate forest >... | reverse complement strand
TCTATACGACTTTACCTTGCTAGATGCCTGGTTAAAGAATACAAATAACGAGACATATAAAAAAGGATTGAGCAAAATAATAGTAAAACGTATGCTTAGCCTTCTAGCAGCAACTGCAGGGGCTTACATTGCGCATTACTGTCTTGTTGGCAAGGATAAGCCAGCGGAAGCTGAGAAACAGGCTACTAAAATAGCGGCTTAAAGTAATTCCAGAAAAACTAAGAAGGGCGTATTGGAAATTTCCAATACACCCTCTTTTTATATTCCTAAAATATCAGCCAGATTAATATGCTCGTAACCCGGCACTGGCATATGCGCCAGTTTTATCTGCTCAGGGTCATGCGAGGTGCCTATACCGATGCTGAGCATGCCGGCAGCGCGTGCGGCATTAATACCGTGGGCAGAATCTTCGATTGCGATACATAAATTTGGATCAACCATGAGCTGTTGGGCAGCATGCAGGTAAACAGCCGGATCAGGCTTGTATTTATAGCCGGCAACCGTGGGATTATAAATATGCTCGCCAAATAGAGAGTCAAGATTGAGGCTCGTTTTAGCTAAGTGCAGCGTATGATCGTCCGCATTGGTGGCTATGCCCATCTTTAAACCGTGTGTCTGTGCTTTTTGGTGAAACTCAACAAAGCCGGGAATAAAGCGAATACCTTGCGAGTAGAGGGTTTTTGCATGGAAGATTACGCGCTCTCCCAACTCTTCGATTGAGTCATTGAGGCTGACAAGTTCTTTGAGCGTGCGGCAACAGTCGATAACGCTCATGCCGATAGAGTTTTTGACTAGCCATTCCTGCTGTTCGAGCGAAAGTTTAATGTTTTTCTCTGCGATGAGCCTTTTAGAGGCGCCATCCCATACCATTTCTGTATCAATTATTGTGCCATCCATATCAAAGATAATGGCCTTGTATTTCATCTTTTTTCTCTTGTGGTAAACTTTGTTTTAATTTCTTCTACACACAGTATATCAATTCTTCACGAATTTGTCTGAGGAGCATGAAATGACACGACGTGATTTTACTATAATGACGGCCACCAGGATACTGTTCTTTTCAGTTCTGGCGCGTTGTTTGAGCCTTTTTAAGATCTCTTTTGTGGTCGGGTCTTCCGCTACGTTTTTCTCTCTGTCTGGCATAGGATTGCCCTTAGCCGGTATTGGCAGAGCGGGTACCCTGGTTGCTACTGGGGTGGCGTTAACCCATCTTGCTTTTAAGATATGCTTTGCTGGTGTATGGCCGAGTTTACATCTATTAGCATTTATTATTCCGGGATGGTGCGCGGGGCTTTATTGGGCATCACGCAGTGCCTGGATACGCGTTGGTATTCCACTCCTCTGTTTTGCATTATTTACGCTCCATCCAGTCGGATTTTGGGCGACACCATATGCACTCTACTGGCTCGTTCCAATCATACTATTTTATACTGGCTACTCGACGATTTTTGCAACAGCACTGGGTAGTACCTTTACTGCCCACGCCGTGGGTTCAGTAATCTGGCTGTACACGATGCCAATGACGGTGGGTAATTGGTATATGCTGATCCCGGTAGTTATCGCTGAGCGCCTTTTTTATGCTATTGGCATGACATTGCTGGTGCGGCTTGCGCAATGGATAGAAACAAAAAGCAGTTATATACCTGCTTTGTTAGCACGATTGGGTGTGCCACAACGATCGTAAAGATTTCGACACACGAAAAACTTATTTAATAAAAATTCGATAAAAAAACGGTACGGGTATGAAGCACCTTGCATGTATTATGGACGGCAATCGTCGATGGGCTACGAAAAATTGGCAAGCGGTGATTGCTGGTCATAAGAAGGGGTTAGATGCGGTAACTCATGCGATTGATTTTTGCCTTGAAAAATCGATTCCGTATCTTTCGTTATACACGCTTTCTCTTGAAAATTTGCATCAGCGACCGCAGTATGAACTAAACAGTATGTTCAAATTATTTGAAGATGAATGCGATCGTATTGTCAAAGAAGGGGTGAGCAAAAATATTAAGGTACGATTTATTGGTGATCGCGCCTCTTTTCCGCAGTCATTGCAGCCGCTTATAGCGCACGTTGAACGCGAGACTATCCACGGTAATAAATTGTATTTGAATCTTCTCTTCTGTTACGGTGCGCGTCAAGAAATAGTGAGCAGCATCAAACGGCTGTTTGCCGATATTCGTGCCGGGATTGTGCGTGAAGAAGATATTTCAGAAGAGCTGTTTGCGCAGCATTTGTGGACGCATGGTATCCCAGAGCCGGATCTAATTATCAGAACGGGCGGTGTATTTCGCCTGAGTAATTTCTTATTATTTCAGGCTGCGTATAGTGAATTCTATTTTCTCGATTGTCTCTGGCCTGATATTTCACGACAACACTTTGATAATGCGTGGGAGTTTTTTACCTCATGCAAGCGTAACTTTGGTACGTAGATGCATTTGACAACAAAAAATGCGCTTGCTGATTCAAGCGCATTTTTTATCAAAACAATTAACTAAAACGAACTAATTACTGGTCACCGGCCTGGACGCTCGTTTCTTCCGGCTCGAGCGGGGCGGTGAATGCTTGAGCGGCATTCATGGTGCGTTGTCCCCAGCGTTTAAAGAAGCCTTTTATCTGTTTGCCAAATAAAACTAATTTTTGTTTAGAATCTTCTATCATCTGTTCAGAGGTTGGTTTAAACAGATCCTTTGCCAGCTCTGTTTTTTGTATAATTTGTTGAATGCATTGATGTGCTATCACTTGCGAGGCAAGCAACATCTGTTTGCTGCCCTCGGCTATTTGTGTAGTAGAATCTATAAACGATTCGATAGCAGCCTGCATTTCATCGCCGCTGGAAACTACATCGATCTTCGATTCTGATGACTCTGAATCTTGAATCGCTATGTCATCGGCGCAAGCGTTGCTTGCAATTAGCGTTAAGCTAAGAAAGAGAAAATATTGTTTCATGCGCTTCCCCTTTGTGGAGCTAAGATAGAATAATGGTTGTTAATTTGCTCGCATAAGTATAACAGGGATCTTCGAAATATCGAAGATCCCTGTGCAATTATATTCAAAGGGGAAAGGCTATGGGCTGAGTGGCTATTTAGCTCATTATGATGCCATGTTTAGCCATATCGGATTCAAATTCTTTCACGTTGCCCGTAAACAGAATTCCTTCAAGGTCAGCTTTTTGTGCAGCATCGATATTTGCTTGCTTGTCATCAACAAATATCACGCGCGTTTTGCTCAAATCGATTTTGTTTCGCTGCAAAAACTGTTCGAAGAATTTGGTATGTGGTTTTTTGATGAGTTTGCCAGCCAATGGATGAAGTATACGTCTTTCTTTCTCATCAGGCATATCGACTGGATGCTTATTGTGTGCATCGCATACTTGCGGATTGCTCAAATCGAAATAGCTGAAAAATGCCTTTAGCTTTTGATCATCACTTTTAGTGAGTGCATCAAGTGTTTGCTTGGCAATGTTTGAACCAATGTAGAGAGTATAGCCTTGTTCATGCAGTTTGCGAGCAACGTCTACCATTTCATCAATGGTTTCCACATGCAACTCCATGTCGTTGAGTAAGTTGACTAAGGCAATGTTGCCTTCATCCTGTGCGGTTTGGATTAAACAGGTAGTCGTATGTTTGTCTCTTTTGGTCCCAATGATAGCCCAAAACTGTTTACAAGAAAGACCCCAAATACTTGAGCCAATTTGCCTGAGTGGCCAGTCACATGGTCTGAAGAGAGCTCTTTTTAATGCTTCTTTTTTTGTTTTGCGCAAAAAGACGTCATTCAAATCAAACATAAATACGACGTTTTTCTCTTTGTTTGCCGGTGCTGTTGCGTATGTATGCGGGACAAATACGACGACTGACAGTGCCAGAAAGATGATACGAGTCCAGTAATTAATTGATAATTGTTTCATGGCGTGACTTTCCTTTATTTGCGTTCTAACAGCTTTCTTTCTTCATTACTGATTATAAAGGGGTATGCCAAGAAATGATAAGGGCACAATGAAATGTTTTCAGATTGAAATTATTGCAATAGAAACCCCGCCCAGGAAGAGATGTTTTGTGCTGCGCTCAGTCTGTCAGAAGGGATCTGTGGGTCTTAGTTATTCGGCTATTCCTTCGTCTGAATCAATAGCCTGAGGGTTGTCTATCCTTGGTGCTGGCTCATTGCCTTCGAAGAAATCAGCAATTGCTTCAAGGGTATGGTCGATTTTATCACCCACTTTTTCGAGGCCATTGCGGATCTTTTCTGCTGCTTTTTGAGCTGCGGTTACCACAACAACAATCGGTATAATAATAGGTATTAAGAGCGGGTTTATTGATGTGTGGGCATGAGCCTGATAGGTATTCAAAAATAGGGTAAGTGCTAACAACACTCCTACTACTCGCCCGGCCTTTAATTTCAACATGATAATCCTTTGATTTTTAAATCAATGACGATGCTATGTTGAATTTATCATAACGGTAAAATTTGGCAAATCAGGCAACAAAAAAAGAGGGATCTCGTACGAGATCCCTCTTTGAAATAGTGCTGATAGGCTTAAAACTATAGGCGTATCAGAAACGTATTTTTACTGCTGCATTTTTTTCAATGCATTTGCTTCGTTATTTACCTGTTCAAGAGAGTTCTCTTGGTCAGCACTGAGCTGTTGCAGGTCATCGCGCAATGCACGAATTCTATCTGTCGCAGCCTTCTTTATATCACTTGCAGCGCTCTTGACAGAATTGAGCATAGCAGCTTGTTTTTCCGTGAGCTGTATTTGACTATGCGTTTTGTCTACAAGATTCTTGAAAAAGGTTCTTCCCTGCTCAACAATTTCTGAAAGATGCTTCTTAGCATTTGCTGCATGGAGGCTAGCTGCTTTTGCTAAGTCAGCTGCTTCTTTGAGCACTGCTGCTTGTGCATCACTTGGCTGTCTGCCAAACGCTTGTTTGAACTCACCTATTTTTTCACGAGCTCGTTGTGCTAATGATTTCTTCACATCATACAAACCTTTAACACGATTCTTTGCTTCATCTAAAAGATTGACTAAGTGATCCCGAGCGCTCGCAACTAAGTCGCTTGCTTCTTGATATTTTTTATTTGCCAAATCAAGAGCGGCTTGGTATTTTTCCTCAGCCATTCCTTCAATCGTTTTGCTTGTTTTTAACAAGTCACTTTGCGCTTGGTCAAACGCTTTGCTTGCTTTGTCAAACTCTGCTTGTGCTGATTTGAGAGCCTGCTTGGTGCTTGCTTTGATTGATTTGCTAATATCCGTATATTGACGTTGTGCCGTATCGTATAGGCTTTTTGCTTCTTTGATTGCATTCTGGAATTTCTCTTCACCAGACGAGGCAATGTCGCTGAGCTTATCATACAAGGCAACGCGTGCTTCTCGCAAAGCATCAGTTGCTTTAACTAATGCGGATTGGCTGTTACGTATATCGATAATCTTACCCTTACTTTTACTTGCTGTTAGTGAGGGGCGAAAATCGACAGCGCTTGAATCAAGCTGTCTGCTACGTCTGAGCGAGCGAGGTTGCGCTGACGGTTGTACAGTCATAGCCTCTTCCCGAGCCTGCAGCGTATCGACAGCATTTGGATTTGACTGTGCTCTACGGTTGAGCAAGCGAGCTTGTGATGTTGTGCGAGCTTGCGCTGACGGTTGCATAGTCATAGCCTCTTCTTCCTGAGCTTGCAGAGCAAAGCTCGCTACTAACAGCGTACTGTTAAGTAGTAATAATAGTTTCTTCATCATTCTCTCCTTGTTGTTGGTTGTTACTAATGCTTTATATGCCTTTAATTACATTAATTGTCCGGGTACGAACTATCCATCCGACTTTCACGTGAACGAATACCTGCTTGTGGCGGAGCACCGTTACGGGTGAGTGGTGGTGAGAAATCTTTTAATGCTGAGCTCGTTGATGGAACATAATTTCTTGGTACGCTATAACCGCTAAAGGTAGCCCCCAAAGGAACGCCATATGGCCTGGTAGGCCCACCCTGAACAGCGGCTAAATTACTCGTTGATGAATCATAATTTGTTGCAGGTGCCGGACTTGCTATTTGTGGATTACTGGTTGATAACGGATAATTTTTAGTTGGAGTAACGCCATCTAGCGGCGCATTACTACTTTCGGCATCAGAAGCCTGAGTTGTAATATAGCCCTTGTAAGGGCCTGTTTTATTCAATTCATCTAGATTACTGGTTGATGAATAATAATTTCTGTTGGGCGCTTGCATTTCGTCAGGATTGGCGCTTCTGTTTGCATCGGAAGTACTTGTTGCTGGGTAATTACGGGTTGGTGCATCATCTCCTGCTGCTGGGGTGGCGCTATCCGGTTTATACGTGTGTAAAGGCATTGTGCTCGTTTGTGGATCTGGCGGTATCTGCAAAGCTGATGATTCTTGAGCAGTAGTCTGTAATTGCACGGCTTTTTGCAAAGAAAGGCTGGGCTGCTGTGATGGCAGCTGCTGTGCTTTATCTATAATCTGGATTTGCTCTGCACTTAATGCAGTCACCATCAGACATAGGTATGTGAATGGTAAATATGATAGCCATCTATTCATAGCTGCGTGCTCCTTAATTTTAATTCTTTACCTAGATTCAGTATGAATAAATAGCGGTCTAAAAGTAAATAGTTTAGTTTTTTTTATTTTTCTTACAATTTTCTCATTGAATTTGATATAATGAGCCGGCTTCGAGCATTCAGATGGCAGTAGCGGTAAATGAGATGGTTTTGAAGGGGATGGATCGACACACCAGTAAGGCAAACAATAAGCCGGATTCTGTGGTATTTGCCGCTGGTGTAACGGTAAATACTGATAATCATCTATCTGAGCGACATACCCGCATGTTTAAACCGGCACAAACGACCGTGCATGCCTATTTTGCCTTGCTTCCAGTAGGGTTTGCCCCCGCTCCTTGTTGCCAAAGCGCGTCGTGCGCTCTTACCGCACGTTTTCACCCTTACCTACCTGATTTGCATCTCTGAGTAGGCGGTTATTTTCTGTGGCACTTTCCGTGAGCTTACGCTCCCCTCCATGCAATGCATGGGTCGATACTGTGTTTGTGTGAAGTCCGGACTTTCCTCTATTACCATGTTACCGGTAACAGCGATTATCTCGTTTGCCTTATTAGTAAGTATAACAGATTATTTGCCTAATGTGTACGATGCGGATGGTCTTTGTCAGAAATAGGGTAATAAAAGTTGCATTCAATAAGAGCCAAGATAAGCTAGCAATGGCGGGGGTGCCGAAGCAAAATGGTAAGGCTACTGCTTGGTGTATAAGTAAGAGAATGAGTACCACGGTAATAATGTGTGCCTGATTTGTGATAAAAAAATGCTTAAGCGATAGACACAAGGCGGCAAGGGCTATCAGGTACAGAAAAATAGGTAATGGCGGTACGCCGTACGTCATTACGAGCGCCGTGTGCAGATACATAAAAGCTAAAAGGGTACTAAAGAGTTGCGGTGTACTCAGCCAGAAAAAAATCCAATAACCGGTCAAAAAGAGATGGTAGGCAGTAGCACACCAGAAAAAAAGTGCACTGTCTGCGCAGAAACTGAATGCGAGCACAATAAAGTAAATAATTAACATGAAAGGTGCATCGTTAAGAAAATGATATCAGTGATCTACGCTTTTAAAAGTAGCAGGTTTGCGCGCAGATGATAATGTGCTATTATTTCAGCTTAATTTTGCCCAATTTGCTACATAAGTAATTATTTGTGATAAATTAACTTCTAATTGTTAGCGGTGATATGCATATTATGTTGACAATTAAGGAAATATCATTATCATTGACCTCAGGTAGAAAATAAATTTTCTTTTCAAGGAGTTTTCATTATGTTGAAAAAAATGTTGGTGTTGGCACTAGTTGCCAGCAGCGTGAGTGGTTTGAATGCGAATCCTGAGCAGCGAGCTGAAGCAGGTAAAATTATATTAAATGCTGTGCGGCAGTGGGATGCTGCTAAGATCGAAGCAAACGTTAATATGATAGAAGGCGCATTTAAGAATCTAACCAATTCTGATAATGCTGCTGTATTAGATAATAATGGTAAAGAAAAAGCTGACGTTGCAGCCTTTGAAACAGCTTTGAAAGCCTTGAAGACTGGTTTAGCGTCATCTGATGCTAACGTAAAAGCAGCAGCTGCTGGAAGTTTTAAGGTTTTCTTACGTGGTAAAGCATTAGTACCGGCAGTAATTGCAGACCCATCGGCTAATCCGCCTGTTGTTGGTGCGCCAGAAGAACCTGCAATACCAGCTTTTGATCTAAATCAATTTAATTTTGCTGAAAAAACTGGTTACGTGTACAAAGCTTCTAAGTTTGCAGACAAGCCAGCTGAAGCACTTCTCGCTGTTGCAGGTTACAACAAAAAGCTTACCACTTTTACATTAGCTGCATTAGTTGTTGCACCAGTTGCATACGCTTTAAGTGGCCCTATTGCTAACTTGACAGGCTGCGGTCAAGCTGACGAGTCAGACGACGAAGACGAACAGTAATTGATCTGCGTACGCTCTCGTTTTGCAATGAGCTCGCAGCATTTACTCTAAAAAGTTAAAAGAACCGCGAATGTGAATTTCACATTCGCGGTTCTTTTTTTTGTTTGTATAGTGTTGATATATTCTTGTCTCTTTAAAATTCAACGCCGGGCATTCACTCGCCTACTCTGGCTGTGCTCACGCCCAATCTCTTCTCAATCATGCAAAATAACAATTCTTGATTATCTCTAATTGCCTGCTCACGTACTACGGTAACCAAATCCGGGTACTCCTGTGCACAGGCAGTTGCATTGTCCAATTGATGATTGGTGTATGCAGTTTCAAGTGGTATGGTGATGCACGGCTTTTCAAAAAAAAGTATCTCAAACAGGGTGCCGGCCCCAGCGCGGCAAATAATCAAATCAGCTTGTTGGTACTGTTCTTCAAGAGAATTATCAAACGTAAATACGTGATGCTCTATCTGGTGCGTTTCATAGATTTTTCGCAATAGAGCAGATTGTTCAGCCGATCCTGTCTGATGGATTATGCGTACTGCATCACCTAAGCTGGGTCTTGATTGTGCCCAGTGCGCAATAATGTGATTAATAACGTGTGATCCTTGTGAACCGCCCAGAATGCATACCGTTTTCTTTGAAGATATCTGTTTGTTTAATTCAGCTTTTTGTTGGCCGTTGCGTTCAAAACGTACTGGGTATGCAGCATAGGTGCAGGCTCTGGGAGCAAAATAGTCAGCGCTCTTTTTAAAACATACTGTAACTTGTGTGGCAAAGGGGGCAAAGAATTTAATGGCAGCGCCCGGAACGGCATTGAGCTCATATAATTCCACCGGAATATTGAGCAGCCAAGCACACCATGCCGGCGCAAGCATAAGAACGCCACCGGTGCTTATCAAGCGCGTTGGCCGTGTTCGATACAATACCCAAAAGCTGCACCACACTGAGCGAATAAAATCAGCACAAAGTCTGACAAATCCGCACCAGCCGCCGTACGATCTACTGCCAAGTGGCAATGATACATGGATATCGATCGATGCATGCTTGCTGACCAGCGATGCATCCAATGTGCGTGTGGTTGAAAAGAAAATAATAGTACTCTGCGGATGCTTATTTTTGTGGCGTGTTGCCAACGTCAGGCATGGAATAATGTGGCCACCTGATTTTCCTGCCACAAAACAGAGACTTGATACCGGCGGAGTACTCATATCCGTTATGTCGTTGGATTTTTTACCTGCCAGCGCTGCGCAAGTTTGGCGCACAGTGCACGCTCATGTTCCTGATTGGCATGCGTTGTCGCTTGTGCCAAGAGCGTGTAAGCTGCTGCGCTGTCTCCTACCTTTTTGTATGCTTGCGCACAATGCGCCATTATGGTGGCATCGGTGGGAATAACTTTTATTAATTTCTGCCATGCATCAAGCGCTTGCTGATGCTGTCCTTGTTTGTACCAAATAATTGCTTGTGTATCGAGAAGATGCGGATTGTCGGCAGCAAATGCCAATGCGCTATTGATGTGCGAAGTTGCTTTTTCAAACTCTTTTTTTTGCGTTGCGTAATAGTAGGCAAGTAAATTATTGATAGGAACGGATTGTGGATTGCATGAATGACCATGCTGCAGAGCAACATACATATTTTGGTAATCAGCATTTTCAAAATGAAGTCGTGCTATTTGGTAATGTATGCGCGCTGCAAGTGGTCTATCTTTGATCAGGGTCAGGGCTTTACGGTAAGTGCTCAGAGCCAGCGTTTTACGGGGTGATCGGTGATATAAATCTGCCAAGTACAGAACAATAGTGGCATTGGTGCTGCGATACGCAAGCTGTTCAAAGGCGTTAACAATCAACTCTTGTGGTACCGATGTGCGCAAAAGAAGATGGAGCGTTGCGAGCCATTCTTCTTGTTGGCCAGTGTTAGCAGATGCCCAGTTAACAAGCTGATCAACAAGTTGTTGGTGCATGTCAAGGCTGAGCAGGACTTGGATATAGAGGAGACGATATCGTTGTTCGTGCGGATTTTGCGCAAGCAGACGCTTGCTGAGTAGTAGCGCTTCTTTTTGCTTTTGTTGATTCAAAAGAGCTAAGCACTGATCATAATTGTTTTTAGTAACTATTCTTTGGGCACGTTGTTTTTCGTGAGCAATGTGCAATTCAATCACATGCTTTTTAAGATCATTATTATGCTCAGGACTTAATGAAATATATGATTCAAAACCGCGAATGGCGTGGCCAATTTTTCCTTGTTGTTCTTGAATGAGCGCGAATAGTAACCATCCTTTGTCAAATAATGGTTGCTTTTCTACACAGGCGGTAATGCATGACTGAGCTTCATCTAACTGCGCTAACTGAGTATGTAACTGGGCCTTCAAATAATAAAATACGTAATTATTATTTTTTTGCGGTGCAAGCTCAAGATATCGATTGATCAGCGTGATGGCATTATGCAGCTCTTTACGTTCAATGAATGCTTCTACCGCGTGAAATACTATTTCAAACTGGCTGCCAAAATCATTGGCGAGCTTGATGAATTCTTCGGCAGCTTGCTGATGGTTACCGTTTTTTTTTAATGCATTGGCAACAAGCAGCCTAATTTCTGCATCATCTTTTATAGCATCTTGTAGATGCGGTTGTAAGTTAACTATTTCTTGGAATCGGTGCGCGCGAAACAGATAGACTAAATATCCTTTGCCCGTGTAAGGCAGATGCTGTTTGTGCGTGATCATACTGTACCATTTTGCTGCATTGTTCATTTTGCCGCTATATGTCT
>Ga0207087_1214_pt1 | contig 11347 bp, 9 predicted proteins | sample Alteio_BWMinHeat_51_FD_153544 | JGI IMG/M metagenome (GOLD analysis project Ga0207087, IMG submission 153544) | Enriched cells from forest soil in Barre Woods Harvard Forest LTER site, Petersham, Massachusetts, United States -... | ecosystem: Environmental > Terrestrial > Soil > Temperate forest >... | reverse complement strand
GGGAAAATAATGCTTAAAACCAGAAAAAAATGGGCAATTACGTTGTTGGGTGTCTAAAAAATCAACCTTATCTCTGAAAATTAGAAAATAAACAACGCCACAGTTTTAAAAAATATGTTGAAAAATCTTCAGTGCAATCGCCATGGCTAACGCTAGGGTAACTCACAAGAAGCGCATTTTTCAAGGATTGACAATAAACTTGTCCCCCCATGGGGTATCAATTTGGGGTCATAAAAGTGTGTGTGTTGATTGCGGTAACTTAGAAGGAAGCCGGGGGATGCAGAGCAGAGCATTTAATCCCCGGCTTCCATTTTTTCGTAACCCGATTCAATGGAGCAATTACCATGATCACAATCAAGACTTTGACCGACATCATCTTCGGCAACCACAAAGATTACTACGAGCCTTGTGCTTATATTATGGAGCAGGAAAACCTAAAACTTCTAACGTCCAATCCCAACCTTCGTAAGTTACAGTGGAGCTTTACGGTTTACACGCCTGGTTGCAAGCCCTGGAAGGGCAAAGACGGGCAGGGCTATCATCCCACTTCTCTGCCAGTAGTCGAAATTTGCACTGGCGATTATAGGATGCGGCACTACGTTGTCCTGACGCCAGAGGTTGATGGTATATGCCTTAAAAGAACAGTGGTGCCGAGACTTCTGTAGTGCACATGATCTAGTGCTTTATTCATGCGTAGGCTCCGGGTAAACGGATAAACACCATTGACATGCAAGCTTTATTATACAAAAGATATCAATAGTAGTGTCTTAAAGTACATAAAATATCATATTTTAGTATTATCCGAGGGGCTTAAGGAACAAAAATGCTCTCGAATCAATTTTCAGAAGTTTTCTTCTCTACCAGAGAGATCGCCAATAAGATTGCCAGGGCGCTTAAGAAAGGCGACATCCGTAAGATAGGTCCTCGTTTGTATACAACGAACCTCAAGGATACGCCCGCCGCTATTATCAAAAAGCATTTATGGACCATTGTTTCTGAATATTTTCCTGATGGACTCATTGCTGATCGAACGGCTTTGGAGAACGCACCCGCTAAAGACGGCTCTGTGTTCCTAATCTCTAATAGGAAAAGAGATGTTGTCTTGCCAGGCTATACCCTACGCCCACGGGTTGGAATGCCTGCCCAGCAAAGCGATTATGCTTTTATTGGCAATCTCAAAATCTGCTCCCAGGCCAGAGCAATGTTGGAAAACATGAAAACTTCGAGAGCGCGTGCCAGTAAAGTTTCCCGTACCCTGTCTCAAAAAGAAATCGAAGAAAGGCTTGAGGGTATTTTAGTTGGGGGTGGCGAAATGGCACTCAATAAGCTGCGGGAGGAAGCAAAAATTCTATCCATAAAGCTGCATTTTGAGGATGAGTATCAGGAGTTAGATACGATAATAGGTACCATGCTTGGTACGAAAACGACGCAATTACGGTCTGAGCTAACTATCTCACGCACAAAAGGACAACCTTACGATCCTAAAAGAATGGAGCTTTTTCAGATACTGTACGCAGATTTAAAAAAGCTGGCTCCACAACCTAGGATGCGCCTTAACCCGACTGAAGAGGCGAAGACAAACCTGGCATTCTTTGAGGCTTATTTCTCAAATTTTATTGAGGGAACAGAATTTGAGGTTTCTGAGGCAAGCGATATCATCTTTCATGGGCGTATATTTTCAGAAAGACCCGAGGATGCGCATGATATTTTGGGAACTTATAGGATAGTTGCATCAATGGATGAAATGTCAAAAGTGTACCCTAATTTTGATGATTTCATATTGCTTCTTAAAAATCGCCATTTTCAAGTTATGTCCAGCCGCAAGGATAAAGGGCCAGGGGAGTTTAAAAATAAAATCAACAAAGCCGGCAGTACAGTTTTTGTCGACCCCGCATTAGTCACCGGAACACTGTTAAAAGGCTTTGAGCTGATGCGAAGCCTTGAGGCACCATTTCAGCGAGCCGTATTTGTTATGTTTGTCATTTCAGATGTACATCCATTTCTTGATGGGAATGGGCGTTTGTCCAGAATCATGATGAACTGTGAGCTTGTGAGAGCAAATGAATACCCAATCATTATACCAACAGTCTACCGCAATAATTATCTATCCGCTCTGAAGGCGTTGAGCCACAACATGATTACCGAGCCTTTAATCAGAACTTTGGATTTTGCTCAAAAATACGTGGCCGCAACTGACTGGTCCGACTTTGACAACGCACTTAAGCAACTAACGAGGACCAATGCGTTCGTTGATCCACATACAGCTGATTTAGAAGGACTCCGCCTGCGAATAGAATAAGCCACTATAGAGGGATTGAAACCAGGGTTAGGGGGCTCACAACTCATCGTTATCTGTGAAGTTTATTTTTGCGAGACCCCTTAGTCTATTATTGCCATAAAGCATTGAGAGGAACAGCCCAGAGTCTGTCTCCGAAAGGTACAATATCTTTACCGGAGTACAGAACAACTCCCGTAACAAAGTCTTTCCCTACGCATGTACGCAATTCCTGCAACCCATTAAAATCTCTAACTTCGATATTCTCTTTGGTTTTGACTTCGATGCCAGCTATAGTCCCATCTGGTTTTTCCAGAACAAAATCGACCTCTTTTTGACTGGCATCACGAAAATGGTAAAGTTGGGCGCGCGAATTACTAGAAGCCAAGAGTTTGACCAGTTCACTAGCTACAAAATTCTCAACAATATGTCCAAACATCGCAGGTTTTGTTGTTTGCAAGGTTTCTAGATTTAAATCAATCATATGGCACAAAAGTAGAGTATCCATAAAGTATCCTTTGCGTGCTTTAACTAAGCGTTTGCCTATATTGCGATACCATGGCTTCACATCAAAATTAAGAAACATCATTTTAAGAACCGTGCGATAATGTTTAGACGTAACAGAATTAAGGCCAACTTCACGGGCAATATCCGCATCATTCATTAAATTACCCGCGCGTGCGGCAAGCATTCGCAAAAGATGGGGCAGGACAGAGACTTTCTCAAGAGCAGTTATTACGTGAACATCTCGTTGTAAAAGTGTTGTGATGTAATCATCTAGCCAAACAGACCGTTCCAGAAAATTCTTATTACCCGAGATTTCGGGAAATGTCGCAAGGCCTATAGCCTCAACAACGCTCATGTTATTGGTTTGCTTAGGTGCCAACCAACTTTGCTGAAATAGTTGCTCAACGAACTGCCCTTGTCCTCCAATAGCTTCGGCGGCACTAAGTTGATACAACGTTAAAATACTCATGCGCCCAACCAGTGCATCGGCCAGCTTTGGCAGTGCCATAATGTTGGCTGAACCAGTTATTAAAAAACGTCCCTGAGCGTTTGCCTTGTCGTTATATCGCAATTCATCAACTGTTTCTTTTAAAGCACGAAATAGCTCCGGTACCATTTGCACTTCATCAATGATAAATGGCGACTTTCTGTTCTTTAGAAATTCGAGAGGTGTGGATGCCGCAGCTGCCATTTGCACAGGGGAATCAAGGCTAACATAACTCACTTCAGCAGCTTCCCCGTCAAATAAATTTCTTACGAGGGTGCTTTTCCCCGCTTGACGTGGTCCATTTACAAACACTACCGGACTTAGCTTAAGGACTGCAATGACTCGCTGCTTGATAAATCGTGGAATAAATTGCATATTTCCCTAAAAACTAAAGACTATCTTGATAAATTATAGTGACATATTTTATTTTTGCAAGATATCTTGTGCTTGCAGCGACAAAAAAAATCATTTTTTATAAATATTTCGTGGCATACTATGAATTGTAATAGGACTTATAGTTTAAAGATGTAACATGCTAGCTACTACTCACAACGCCTACTCATTTGTACCGTTCTTGCGCACAACGCCCAATGCAATCTTGGCGCAATTGCCGGCTACAGCGTATAGTTTTCTTCACATTGATACCCGTGCGCTCGTAAGTAATTTTCATTTCTTGGTAGCCAAAAGCGGGGACGCGCGCTGCGCGGCTGTTGTCAAAGCTGACGCCTATGGTTTAGGCGCCGAGACCATATCACAAACCCTAACCGCAGCTGGGTGTACCGTCTTCTTTGTGGCTTATCTGGATGAAGGCATTAGATTGCGCCAAGCTTTAGCTGGACACAATGCCACAATTTATGTCCTCAATGGTTTTTTCGCAGGCGTTGAGGCAGAGTTTCTAGCCCATGACTTGACTCCGGTATTATCGGATCTCGAGCAAATAGATCGGTGGCGCGGCTTTGCGGTGGCACACGCCCAGGAGCTACCTGCGGCCCTGCACGTAGACACAGGAATGCACCGCACAGGTGTGCCCGATGCACAGCTACAGATTTTACGTGAGCAACCGCAAAGACTTATCGGTATTGCCGTAAAGTTGATCATGAGTCATTTAACTAGCGCGTCAAATATGGATGACGATTTTAATAACATACAGCGGCAGCGGTTCTTAAGCGCCCGCAAGGGATTACCGTTAGCGCCTGCAAGCCTGGTCGCCTCTAGTGGCATCTTTTTGGGATCTGCCTATCATTTCAACATGACTCGCCCAGGAATGGCCTTGTACGGACTCAATCCCACCCCCAATCAAGCAAACCCTATGCAGCCTCTTATTAGCCTGTGGGCAAAAATTTACCAGGTGCAAGACGTATCTCCTGGGGAAACGGTTGGTTATTTTCAAACGCATACTGCGAAAACACACCAACGGGTTGCAACAATTGCCTTGGGGTACGCGGATGGAGTGCCATGGCTTATGGAGAACAAGGGGGCGATTAGCATTGGTGATTATGTGGCGCCGTTGATTGGCCGTGTTTCCATGGATTTGGTGACCGTTGATGTAACCGATATTCCTGAGTCTCTGGTATTTCCAGGGCAATGGGTGGAATTGCTAGGCAAAACGAATGAACTTGGGGGTTGGGTTAATTTTGCGCAAACGTCATCCCATGAGGTCTTGACTAACCTCAGAAAGCGCCCATTACGTATTTACAGTGAAATCACATGATAGTGAAGTTATGTTTTTTTGTAATCATTCAGTCCTATTGAGCATCCCCACTTCCGTTCGTCCTGAGCGTAGGTCAAAGATCGAAGATCTGAGGCCGAAGTCGAAGGATATTCCACAGGTGACTGCAAATTCATCCTTCGACTTCGCTCCCGGCTTTTCAAGCCAGGAGCTACGCTCAGGACGAACGGGGGGGGCTGTATGTTTTTCCTAACAGCCGTCGGACGGGTATTTCTCATATTTATGGCGCACACGGGGCGGTTCTCGCTGTTTGCAATGACGGCGATAATACATGTATTTTTGCCGCCCTGGTATTGGCGACAACTATTGCGGCAGCTCTTGCACATGGGATACTTTTCCCTGCCCGTCGTTGGTTTAACTGCTATATTTTCCGGAATGGTGCTCGCTTTACAAAGCTACACTGGGTTTTCCAGATTTGATGCTGAGGGCGCGATTGCAACGGTTGTGGTACTCTCAATGACGCGCGAGCTAGGTCCGGTTCTTGCTGGCCTGATGGTGGCGGGCCGCATTGGTGCAGCGACCGCAGCTGAGATTGGTACAATGCGTGTAACCGACCAGATTGACGCGCTGCGTACATTATCCACGCATCCCTTTAAGTATCTTGTTGTCCCGCGGTTAATTGCTGGCGTCACGATGTTGCCACTCCTAGTCCTAATAGCTGATATTATCGGGGTTTTTGGAGGCTATTTGGTAAGCGTTTATAAGCTTGGCTTTAACCCGGCCAACTACATCCACCAAACCATCAAGTACCTAGAACCCGAGGATGTAACTTCGGGGCTAATCAAGGCCAGTTTCTTTGGATTCATAATTGCATTAATGGGATGCTATCAGGGATATTATTCATCACGTGGCGCTGAGGGCGTTGGACGGGCAACAACGAATGCGGTGGTGGCTTCCTCCATCCTCATCCTCGTCAGTAATTATATTTTGACAGCGTTGTTGTTTAGCAAATGAAATGAAGGGTACCATTCAGATTATGAGGCAAATGCAAGCGAAATCGAGAACCGTAGCGCAGTGTATTCTTATACATGAGCAACGGAAGCGCAGATGGAACGTAGCAGTTGCCCATAGGCTGAATGGTTATTTCAAAAAATGATGTATAGTCCTCCCAAACTGCGCGTACGTGATTTACAGAAATCCTTTGGCCAGCAAAAGGTGCTGAACGGATTAAGTTTCGACCTCCATATGGGAGAATCTATGGTTATTATCGGGGGGTCTGGAAGCGGTAAGTCTGTTTTACTCCGGTGCATCCTAGGGCTATTTAAACCCGATGCTGGCGATATCTTCATTGACGATGTCAATGTGATTAAAGGATCTGCGGGGGCTTGGCAACATCAATTGGAATCATTTGGTATGCTGTTTCAAGGCTCTGCCCTGTTTGATAGCATGCGAGTGTGGGAGAATATCGCCTTTGCCCTTATACAAGGGCATGGCATGCCGCGCGCCCAAGCCAAAGAGATTGCTCTGGAAAAACTAGCTTCGGTAAATTTAGCACCGGAAGTTGCTAATCTCTATCCCGCAGAGCTATCCGGTGGCATGCAAAAACGTGTGGCCCTAGCGCGCGCGATTGCTTCTGAGCCGCAAGTAATTTTCTTTGATGAACCAACAACTGGGCTAGACCCGATTGTTAGCAGCATCATTAATGATCTCATTGTTGCGAGTGTCAAGAAATTGGGGGCGGCCACATTAACAATAACCCATGATATCAACAGCCTGCGGCACATTGCCGATCGGGTCGGACTACTTTTTGAGGGCAAGTTAATCTGGACAGGCTCGGTGACGGAAATGGAAACAACAGATAACCCATACGTTCGGCAATTCATCCATGGAAGCGCGCACGGTCCCTTTACTGACCCGTAACTATTCATCTATGGACTGCCTACGCTCCATCTGCGCTTCCGTTGCTCATGTATAAGTACGCTGCGCTCCGGTTCTCGATTTCGCTAGCATTTGCCTCATAATCTGAATAGTTACCTCTGAATAGATACACTGATCCTTTAAACATCAGCGTAGGAAGATGTCACATTCAGGCGCTTGATCGCCCGTTGTAGTTTTTCAAAGGCACTAACTTCGATCTGGCGCACTCGTTCCCGGGAAATAGTATATTTTTCGCTCAATTCTGCCAGGGTTTGGGGCGGATCGGTTAGACGACGATCGACGATGATGTTGCGTTCGCGCTCGTTTAAGCTCTCCATTGCCTGATTTAGCAAATCCATGCGCTTCGTGATTTCATCACGCTGCATCAGGGCAACTTCTTGATTTTCTCTATCGTCAGCTAACCAGTCGATCCACTCCACTTCCCCCTGACCATCAGCCTTCATGGTTACATTCAATGAATGATCGACTCCAGACAAACGTTGGTTCATCTGGCGAACTTCTTCTTCCGACACCTCAAGCTTGGTAGCGATATGGGTAAGCATTTCTGGACTAAGCTCAAAATCACCACTATCTGCGGGACCGCTTTTACGTGTCTGGCGCAACTTGAAGAACAAGCGCTTTTGCGCCGCCGTGGTACCTATTTTTACCAAGGACCAAGAACGCAAAACATACTCTTGAATGTTGGCCTTAATCCACCAAATAGCATAGGTGCTAAAACGAAAACCGCGTTGTGGGTCGTAATTCTTAATGGCATGCATCATGCCAATATTACCCTCAGCGATAAGATCACTCAAAGGCATACCATAACCACGGTACCCAGCGGCTACTTTGGCGACTAGGCGTAAGTGGCTAGCGAGCAGACGGTCTATGGCTTTGCGATCGCCCTTATCCCGCCACTGCATAGCAAGCTCAAACTCTTCTTCATGCGAGAGCATGGGGATCTCGCGTATACGGGCGATATAGTGGTCAATATCATCGTTAGGCCAATCATTTTTACGATACGTAGAAGTGTATGCCATCAAAACTCCTGGAACTATCTTTATACCTCAAAAATTGCAAGCTCAGCTGGGGTAGTATTGTCATTAGCATCTGCTATGTTAATGGGCTGCTGCGGCATGATAGTTGCAATCGCGTGCTTATATACAAGTTGCGAGTGCCCATCGCGTCGGAATAACAGTGAAAAGCCATCAAAACAGGCCACTTCACCGGTTAATTTCACTCCATTGACCAAAAAAATAGTCACCATAGTTTTATTTTTGAGTAAATAGCTCAAAAATGAATCTTGTACACTTAACGTTTTATCTACTGCCATCTTGGATTACTCCTTCATTGTTATACTTGTGGGCGCTTCCTATCGAAAACTTCACTAACCGGATTATGCCCTTGAAGACACAGAAAATCAACAGATTAACAATAAATTAACAGCAATACCAATTGAAAAAACGAGGTATGATTAAAAAATGGTTTGCAGCAATTCCGCTTAGCGTGTTACGGTCTACCCGAAGTTGGAGAAACGCATAAGAAAAGAGGAAAACATGGCAGCAAAAATCACCCCTAGAGTCGATATCGCATTTAAGAAGATCTTTGGCGTTGAGGAAAACAAGGATTTATTGATTTCCCTCGTCAACTCCATTGTCGGGAAAGAAGATCAGATTGTCGAAGTAAAACTCCTGAATCCCTACAACTCTAAGAACTTTGCAACTGAGAAACTCTCTATCGTCGATATTAAGGCCAAAGGTGAGACTGGCAAAAAATATAATATCGAAATCCAAATCAGTAATGACGCTGATTATGATAAAAGAGCCTTATATTATTGGGCAAAAATCTACACAGAGCAGTTGGAAACTGGGCAAACTTACAAACATCTGTCCAAAGCCATCGGTATCCATATCCTGAATTTTAAATCAGTATTCGATTCGGACAAATACCACAACGTATTCCGCGTCAAAGAAGACGAAACCGGCGAACCATTCTTCAATGACTTGGAACTTCATACTATAGAGTTGCAGAAGTTTGACAATAACACCGACTCTGACCTAGATGAAATTTTGGCTAAAGTAAAAGGCTCCATAGATATGTGGATGGCTTTTCTATCGCGCCATGAATTGTTTGACAAAAATAATCTGCCCAAACAATTCAATAAGCCAGTTATCAAAAAAGCCCTCAAAGTGCTGGAGGTAATGAACTTTACCGCAGAAGAGAGAGATCTATATGAAGGGCACCTCAAGTGGCTCATGGTAGAAGCCAGTACCCTAGGAAACTACGAGGCTATCGGAGAAGCTAAAGGGTTTGAGAGAGGTAAAGCAAAGGGTATAGAAGAGGGTAGAGAAGAAGGTGAACAGATAAGAGCTAAAAAAACGGCGTGTAATATGGTACGAGATGGTGTCAACCTTGAGAAGATAAGTGAATACACGGGACTGTCTATGACAGACCTCAAGAACTTGCAAAACTCTGAGGGTGCATAAGGAATCTTGCTGTGTTTATTGCTGTTCCAACAGTTCTTTTAGCTGATTGATGATAAAGCTAAAGTAAGCAAGATCTGTTTCTGGTTGGAGTACCTTCAGCCGCGGGATTATGTTTGCATATTTTTCTGGCTGGAATCCCTCGTCGGAGAGAGTAAGTTGTGCCTGAATGTTCACAATCTCATAAGAGAGGTGCATCAGCATGGATTTTTGCCAATCCGTACGGCTTTTGACTTTGCTCAAGGCGTTCTGCAAATGCCCCAGCGCAAAAACTTCGCTAACCAGGAAATAACGAGGTGCTTGTATCTCGATAGGTTTATTCGCGGTCTTGGCTAAATGATGGATAGTAATAATATCGGGAATCAGCGGGAGTTGTTGCAGTGTCTCAGCTAATGACTTGGGAAAATCCTGCCACAGGGCAGCGGTCTCGGCGTAGGCTTGGCGCTGTTTATCTGTCATCCACAACGGCACCTCCGCCAAAAGCTCATGAATTCCTGGCGGCAATTCGTCCTTTATATGCTCACGCACAAAACGGGTAACGCTATCTTCCAAAACGGTTTGGATGGCCTGAAACGCTTGCATCTGCTTAGCGAAAACTAATTTATTATCCATACTTTCGATATCTCGCCATACATCGTCAAGGTGCAACCATGCATGAATTACAAAGAAAGCATCGATGATTAAAGGCGCCGCAATGCCGTGCGCCGCAACTTGCTCCGGAATAAACAATGGCCCCATGCGATTGATTAATATATTGGCTAAGACCGTGGCAATGATTTCTTTGCGCAACGGATGTTGTTTTATGGCCTGGGGAAATTTTGCCTGTAGCAGTTTTGGAAAATAACCAAATAAATAAGATTCATAAAAAGGGTTGTCACATAAATGATTATCTAACAATAGGCTGTAGAGATCATTTTTACTGTAGGAGAGCAAAATCGCTAATTCGGGGCGTGTTGGTCCTTGGCCATGCGCAATACGCCGTTCGATATCCTCATCACTAGGTAAAGCCTCAATATGACGATCAAGCTTGATACTGTTTTCTAAAGCATAGATCACATTCTGCCAGCGCACCCAATGTTCAGCCCCAAGGTGTCCCCCAAGGCGCTCTAGTTGAGAGAGAATTTGCGCTTGCTGGTAGTTGTCTTCAATAATCAGCCTGGCTACATCTTCGGTCATATTTTTAAGGATGGTGTTGCGCTCGGTGCGCGTCACGGTACCCGTCCTTAGTAACTGACTAAATAAGATCTTAATGTTAACTTCGTGGTCGGAACAATCAACGCCTGCTGAATTATCAATAAAATCCGCATTGAGGCGGCCGCCGCCCAGCGCATACTCAACCCTGGCTCTTTGCGTCATTCCCAGGTTAGCGCCTTCGCCAATCATGCGTGCTTTAACCATCTTACCATCGACGCGCAGCGAATCATTGATAGCATCACCAACGTCTGCGTGAGATTCATATGATGCTTTAATGAAGGTGCCAATCCCCCCAAACCAGATAAGATCGACTTGGGCTTGCAACAGCTTCTGGATGAGGTTTTCCGGGGCCAAAGCTTCCTCTGCAATGTTAAAGGTTGAGCGCACTTCGGGCGACAGAGTGATCATCTTCTGGGTCCGCTCAAAGATGTCGCCCCCAGGCGACAGTAGGGATGTTTGATAATCAGCCCAGGTGGAATAGGGCAATTGAAACAGACGGCGCCTTTCTTGCAAACTCGCTATAGGATCAGGGTCGGGGTCTAAGAAGATATGCTGGTGGTTAAAGGCTGCTAGCAACTGAATATGTTCTGACTTACGGAAGAAATTGCCAAAGAGATCGCCTGACATGTCGCCAACACCTACGACAGTGAAATCTTGGCTTTCAGCATCACGGTTCATTTCACGGAAATGGCGCTTGATGGATTCCCATGCACCTCTCGCGGTAATCCCCATTTCCTTATGGTCGTAACCTGTTGAGCCACCAGAAGCGAAAGCGTCACCTAGCCAGAAGTGGTGAGATTTGGCGATGCGGTTGG
>Ga0207087_1213_pt1 | contig 11402 bp, 15 predicted proteins | sample Alteio_BWMinHeat_51_FD_153544 | JGI IMG/M metagenome (GOLD analysis project Ga0207087, IMG submission 153544) | Enriched cells from forest soil in Barre Woods Harvard Forest LTER site, Petersham, Massachusetts, United States -... | ecosystem: Environmental > Terrestrial > Soil > Temperate forest >... | reverse complement strand
ACTGGTCCTACTGGTTTGACAGGTCCAACAGGAGCAACAGGTCCAACAGGAGCAAATGGTCCAACTGGATCTCAAGGAGTACCCAATTTAACACCACCTGTTGTTGTGAATGGGGGGACAGATGCCAATTGTAATTCGACACCTTCTGGGGCATTACAAGTCACAAATAATGGTGGTATTTTTATATCTGGTAATACAGTATTTAATAAAAGCGTATGTGTTCTTCATAACGAGGCAGTATTTCATGGAGAAATTGATATTAATGCACCTGCAACCGGTATATTTTTCGATGGTATGGGTTCGATTGGCGGACCGATAAATCCTTTGACTTATTTTAATGAAGGTTGGTTACGTGTTATAGCCACTGGTGTATGGACATCTCAAGTTGTTATTTTCCATTTTACTATCATCGGAAAATTAGTAATGTTACATTTTCCGGCTTTGACGGCAGTAAAAAATGGGGCTGGCACTACCATTACCATTGCTGGCAATCAAATTCCAAGTTTTTTATATCCGACACAGACCTTTACTCAACAAATTATTGTTTCGGATGCCACAATATCAGCATCACCTTTGGATGGAACTTTTAAAATTGATAGCAGTGGCAATATTACTATTTTTGTGGCTTCGATAAATAGTACAGTATTGGTGAATGGTAGCTTTAATGCGACGGCTTCATTGAAGGGATGGGTGAATGATTTTGCGGTGAATTATATAATAATTTAGGTATAACATGAAATGGTCGAAGAGTAGGAAATACGGTGACAGGCGTGGCAACGTTTAATTTGATGGTGGGAGTGCGGGAATGTATATTTTAATTAATAGTTCGGCGGGATTGGAAAATTCTTTATCGGGTTCTTTGTGATGACATGAGAGAGGGAAAGTGATATAAGGAAGAGAGAATATAAAAAATTATTATGGCGAGGTGGAAAAAAATTCCCGAATACAAGAAATTTTACAAGGTCTCGAATAAAGGCAAAGTGAAATCATTGCGTTCAGGAAATCTTTTGAAGATTCGCATACAAAATGGTTATCCAGTTGTCGGTCTTATCGATAAACATGGCAATATAAAACAAAAATACGTTCATAGTTTGATGGCTCTTGCTTTTTTGGAAAAACCACAATCTAATCAACTTTTAGTAGTAGATCATATCAATGGAAATCGCGAAGATAATCATCTAGAAAATTTGAGATGGATCACACAATCTGAGAATGTTAAACATGCATACGGAACGAATCCGAAAATGATAGGAAAATGCAGTCCGGTTTTAAAGCTTGATAAAAAGAAGAACATCGTTACCAAGTATAACTCTATGAAAGAAGCTTGTGAAGATACTGGAATTTCTAGAGATACATTGTTTAGAATTCTCAATAAAAAGGATAATTTCTATGGTGGATTTTATTATGAATATGCCACTAAGAAAAAACAAATCATATTAGAAAAAGACGAAAATTTCATAAATATGGGTATATATCGGGATCTTGATTTTTCTATGTTTGAAATATCTAACTACGGAAGATTAAAAAGTCTGAAATTTAATATTATTCGTAAAACTACTTTACATAATGGATATCATGCTCTTCCTCTTGCGAGCAAATCTGGTAAAACTTTAACTCTTCTGATTCATATTTTAGTCGCCAATTATTTTGTCGAAAAACCCGAAGATTTTGATAAAAAGAAATATGTCGTAAATCATCTGGATGAAATAAAAACCAATAATCATCATCAAAATTTGGAATGGGTAACTAGACGTGATAACACAATACACAGTAGAGGAAAACCAGTTCTTCAAGTTGATATTAAAACTGGTAAAGTACTGAAAAAATTCAAATCAATAGCTGATGCCTATAATTTTTTGGGTATTAAAATAGGAAATTCTATTGGGAAATGTTGTAATGGCAGGGCCGGTTTCAACACGGCATACGGTTTCAAATGGCGCTTTGCTAATTAGTTACGGATTTTGATATAAAAATGTTAAATTATTAACATTTTTATATCTATTATATAATAAATGAATGGAGGTAATAACTTAACGGCTATCTCAGGATTCCCTGACTTCATATCCAACACGCTTTATAATCAGATATATAAGATAGACGCACTCATTTTCGATCTTAACGACAAAATAAATTCAATATTATTTGGACCGGTCACGCTTGTTGGACCTGTTTTTATAAGTTCCCCTGTGAACTCTGATTGTAGCGGTACAACTGGAGGTTTGATTTTGGCCGGTGGCGCTAGTGTAGATCTTGATATAAGTGTCGGTGGTCGTGTTCTGACCGGCAACGGTTCCGCCACCACCCCTTCCCTCTCCTTCTGTAACGCCCAAGGTTCGGGTCTTTATTACCCTGGTAATGGCAATGGCGTCAATTTAAGTTGCAACACCAATGATATCGCCCAATTTACTTGTTCCCCTCCGAACGTAAATTTCATTAGCACAGTTAATATATTAGATCCTGCTCTCACACAAGCTGATTGTAATGGTAATGGTAGTTTAAAAACTAATGGTGGAGCCTTCATAAATAAAAATATAGTTGGTAACGAGCAGATTTTTATGGCCGATGGTATTGCCACTATCCCTTCTTATACCTTCTGTAGCAATCCAACAACGGGATTATTTTCAAATGTCGGGACGCCTAGCCAACTATCAATCACCGCCGGTGGAATAGACACCGTCGACATCACTCCTAATAACGTTACTATAAATGGCAATGAAGTTATTACACAAGCATTAACAGTTCAAAGTACATTAACTGCGACTTGTGTGCCAAACCAACAAGGTGCGGTTGTGGTCGCAGGGGGAGTTTCAATCGGCGGGAATTTGTGTACTAATGGACCAGTGATTTTCGGAGGTCCACTTACAATCACCGATTTGACGCCTTGCACCTGCAACGGTACAGGGGCGTTGACGGTAAATGGTGGCATTTCTGCACTCCGTAACATCTGTCTCAGCACTATTAATAACAGCCAAATACTCAACGCCAACGGTTCCGCCCCGGCACCCAGCTACGCCTTCTGCAACTTCCCTAATTCCGGCATGTTTGCGTCTTCGATCACTTCCCTTTCTTTCGCCGTCAATTCTGTCGATATCGTCGACATTAATCAAGGCGCACCTAATATAGTTTCTATCAACGGATCGGCGACAGTCAATAGTGGCGTTAACAATACCCTCTGTACACCGGCAAGTGGCGCTCTTCAAATCACCGGCGGAGGCGGTTTAGGAGTGAGCGGAAATGCAACCATTGGAGGTAGCATGTGTATTAATGGTAACGAAACAGTGGCAGGTGATATTTCCATCACCACAGCGGGTAATGGATTAGAAATTAAACAGGGTCTTAATGCACGTCTAGGTACGGCAATATTAGTGGGTGGTACGGTCACTGTCCCTAATACCAGTGTCTCTGCTAATACAAGGATTTTCGCTTTTACCCAGAACCCCAATGCAGGCACTCCCGGCGCACTTTATACTTCGGCAATAGTCCCTGGCACAAGTTTCACCATTAATTCCACAAGTGGTCTGGATACTAGCACATTTTCTTGGCTATTGATCGAAGCCATTTAATTACTCCCCGAGTCCAGATTTTTGTCTAAAAATATAATATAGATGCAAAATAATCGTGAAATAAATAAAGATAAAAAAACATCGTACTTCAGTAGGTTTTTTGAAGCCCTTCATCACCTTCCGCCGGATCAAACCCCTCCAAAGATAGTATATCCGCTCCGTTTATCAGATCCCGGGGGTGGTGCGGTTGATCTTAATTTATTAGATCCGGCTGGGCCATTAATTTTTAATCCGGATATAGTTTATTACGCCGAATAAGGTAATTTTCAAATGTTCCCCTATTTTATTTTATTGTCTGCGTTTATTTTACATAATGCCCCGCAGACGTACTCACAGTTCAAGCAGTTCACTTGTTCGTTTTAACCGCAAGTCGAGTAGCTCCAGTTCTAGCAGTTCCAGTTCTAGTGGTTCAAGCAGTTCTAGCAGTTCTAGCAAATCACGTAGACGAAACAGAAGAAATAGAGGTCGTAGATAATTCATAGATCTTTAAATCGTCCATTTTATAGTTAGAAATTATATTTTAAAAAATATAATTCCTTTTCCCCACCAAAAAAAAATTATAATTTAGCCCTCGTTTTAATTTTTTCTCTGCGTTTATCTTATATAATGCCTCGTAGACATAGTTCTAGTAGCTCAAGCTCGAGCAGTTCAAGTAGATCCCGTAGACGTCATCGAAGACACAGACATAGATCACACAGACATAGATCTCACCAATCTAAATACTTTAGACGTTTCTATAGGGTTCTTCACCACGGATCCTCTCGTCGTCGCTCTCGTCACCATTCACCTCTACTCTTTTTCGCCAATCGCGTTGGTTTCCCGCAAGTATCTGGCGGAGGAGGTTATGTTGATTTAGGATCACTTAACCCACCTGGGCCTTTAAACAATGATCCGTATTTGTCAACGGCATAATCATAAATCCCGATAAAAATTCATAATTTTGTCTTGCGATATAATGGGTTTACTTATCATTTATCCCCCCAATATTTTATTTTTTTCGGTATTAATTATATACATGTCTATACCTATTCGTCGAAGACCCCCGCCTAGACGTGGGCCACCTGGTCCACCATTTATACCTCCTGGTCCACCACCTGTTATACCTCCCGGGACTAGACCTTTTGCTAGCGTTGACGCACCTATGGATCCCGTTTTGGGCGATGGTCCTGCTGACCCACCAGTAAATGCCGGTCCTCCGTTCCGTACACCTCCTTTCGAACCTCCTGGTCCTCCTCCCTTCACACCTCCAATCCCTATTCGTATCCGCCCTAGACTCGCGGATTCATCTTTCTTGCTCCCCGGTGCCTAAATTTATTCTAATTTTATTTTATATGTCTAAAACTTTATATAAACGCGTTCGAAAGTTATATAAAAAGCATTCTCATAAATCCCCTATTAAAATTCATCCCTTTAGAGGCCAAGACGGATTCCCTCATTCGGGAATTATCCCTCGCGAACACAAATCCCCGATTAAAATTCACAATTTCGTCCCAAGACATAATGAGTTTACTCGTAATTTATTTTATATTCCTGGTTGTCAATTTTAATTACTCCCCTATTTTTCTTTTTATTCTACTTGTATTATATATGCCTAGATCTAGACGTTCAGGAAGTTCCGATAGTTCCTCTGTCATAACCAAAAGAGGATTTAGCGAATATCCTCTCCAAAGAGTTAATTCTGTACTCTCACACGAAGCAAGATCCCAAAAACGTAGATTTAAAAGACGTTTTAGAAAACGTTCTAGAAAAGAACGTTCTAGAGAACGTTCTATTCGTTATAACCGCTTCTACTTCGCCCAAGAATTCCCCAATGGTGGCCCGGTTAGAGAACCTTTACCTTATTTCTATAAGTTCCTTGCTCCTCAACCCGCTTCAGTCATACCATGGCCTGATGGATTCCCCGGAATTGATGTTAACGGACACCCCGAAATTATCAGCTAAATTATTAATTTAGTCACCCGGTTTAACTTTTTTATCTGCGTTTATTTTATATGCCTCACAAATGTGGAAAACGTTATCACAAATCTAAAAAATCCAAAAAACATTCTAAGAAACAAGCCCCGGTACATGCACCTTTGCCTTTCTTCGCTAATCGCGTTGGCTTCGCCCAGGTCACAATGGGGGGCGGCACAGTCGATTTAACAAGACTCGATCCCGCCGGTCCTTTGTTTTGGACTTATGAAACTGCCCATGGCAAGTTTATCTAATTTTATCAACCTTAAAAATTTATTTTTTCTACGTTTATACCATATGGCACGTAAACACAGAAAACATAAATCAAAAAAATCCAAATGTATCAATGTTAAAATTGTCGGCTTTAGAACCGAATTTGGATTTCCGCCCCTTGCGTTTAAACCCTTCCCTCATTTAGGCGAAAGAGCTAATAGAGGCAGATTAGATTTCCCGCCTATCGGTTTCGTTGGTCAGGGTAGAGGCCATGAAGATTTGACTGTTCCTTTCCCTCTCGCCTTTGGTTCAGACGCTTATTTAGCAGCCGATAGATTTAGTCGTAAAGTTCGCCCTGAACAAGCCAGGGGCGTGTTTGATCTTTTATCACAATTACAGATTAATGTCGCTTTTAGTCCGAGACAAATGCTTTATCCTTAAATGAAAATAAGTATACACTGTATTTATTTTTTTATCTGCGTTTATTTATATATGCCTCGTAAACATTCACCTAGAGAACATTCTCCTCATTTTGTCCGTAGGGGAGTACATGCTTTTAATTATCACCCCGGTTATCCTCCTGCTTATCCTCCCATCAATATCGCTGTTCACAATGTTGATCTTGTGACAATTGATCCGGCAACTTTATATGCTAATTTTGTTGTTCGCAAAAAACCTCGTCGTTCACATACTCCTAGAACGATTGCTCTTGTTAATAGTAATCATAGACCATTGGATGCTTATGACATATTACAAATCAGAAAGCCTTTACACGTGCCTGGGTACATTTAATAAAAAAATCACAATTATTTCACTTTCAATCGACATGTCGGGCAACTGTCATTATTAGCCAACCACGGATCAATACAATTGGGGTGAAAGGGATGATTACATAATAATTCTTTAGTAGGTTCCCCGTCTTTAAAATTTTCATGACAGACAGAACAGGTGGCATAAAAACCATGAATGACGATTTGTGGTGTTGGGGGCAAATGTATTGTCACATGTCCGGGATGAGTGGGTCTTAGATTTCTTTGAGTGACATTCGTGTTGAGGGATGAAGTAACAGCTTCTGTCCACTGTCCAATCGCTAAACCATTTTTTAAACTATCATATGTCATAAAACACGGCGATAGAATACAAGTGACAATAGAATCAACAATAAGAGTAAAAAGTGTTAACGTCCAAAATCTCTTATCGGAAAAATAAGTGCCAGGCTTACTAACGATCACTATTCCATAGATGGCTAGAGCGAGACAAAAATAAAAATAAGTACACCCAGTAGTCCCGACAATAATAATTCTTTCCTTAATATCGAATCTTGTCCAAAATGAAAATGTCTTAAAAAGAACATGACAACACATCCATGCAATGGCAGTTCTTTGATAAAAACTGTCGTTAGTAATACTAAGGAGATAAATCATAGAACCGAATGGGGCAATGACGATAATTAACAAATATAATGCCCATCCGAAATCTTCACATTTTACTGCCATAGTAAACGAATATGTAAAAAACGATTAAGACGACTGTATGGGAGATGTAAGGATATTCAAATTTCAATTTTTAATTTGCCTCCCATAATTTTCCTTTTTGTCTGAAATTATTATATAAATGCCAAGAAGAGATTATAAAAAGAAAAAACCCAAATTGCGTAAATTATTAAAACAACACAATCAAAGCAAGGTAATCTCCCATGCCCCAGATCCTTCACCTTGTAAACTATCCGGTCCACAAAACGTTGTCAATTGTTTCGGCGATCCTAAATCGAAATTGTTAGCGATTGCTCAACGTCGTCATTTTAATGATGTTTGTCCCGCTTATACTACACAATATTCTTTCCCTTTTGATAACCCGGATTATTATTATTATCATTTTAAGGTGGCGGGACCTAAATTTGCGCCAGAACTTCTTGTTCCGACGATTTATGAGAACACATTCCATCTCAATCAATCATCGTATATCTACCGTGGTGCATAAAAAAATGCGATTAACAAAAAAATTTATCACCCATTTTATATATGCCTAACAAAAAACAACCAGCCCCTCAAGTCGTTGATATTAATCCCCATCTACATTTCAATCGAAAATCCGCTCCGCCTAAAGTCGTGGCCCTCGATAATAAACCTCTTAAATTGTCGACATCAAGATATGGATTTTACCCATTTAGTAATAACGAATTTAAGTATTACACTTTTAAATTACAAGGACCGAACTACTCGCAAGAAGTCACAAATCCTACGGTTTACGGTCTACTTTATAGTTAATAATTTTTTTATTTTGTCACACATTTATATAAATGCGTCACAAAGAGATATGTAAAGATCAAGTATTAGTACATCGCTTTTGGAAACATTATCCGGCGGTTGGATTCATCAATGCGAAAAAGGTGAAGAAAAGTCATAAGAACCATAAAAAGGGAAGTCATAAAAAGGGTTGTGTAGATTTACCCACGACATTTAGTTTTAAAACACATCATTATGCCCCACCGATAATATATGTGGTAGGTGGCAGAGGATATTTAGATTATGAGGATCCGGGAAAATTAATGCTATTTGCGACTGGGTTGGACAGTTTGTAATTTATTTTCGTGTGTGTATTATATGCCTTGTAAGTGTTCGCAATGTAAGAAAAAATCTAGCCCCAGGTATCACAAACCGCATTATCCTAGCAGGTTCCTCTTTTATCACCCACCAGCACGGGCAAATTTTAAACCGCCTGGAATGTCATGTGCTTTCGTCCCGCCGGCTGTGAACCCACATCGTCGTGGAATACCTTTTGAGCCTTTGCCGAATTTCTTAATGACTTTGTAATTTTTTCTTCGTTTATATATATAAACATGGATTCAGAAAGAGATGGTTTAGATATTCGTTTTGATACTCAATTACAAAAGGAGTTATTAATTGTTAATAATGTGGTTGATGATTTGGGGCTTGCTGTTAATGACTTGTACTTAGCCCCTGTGGCATTACAAGGTCCGATAAAGATCTTGAGCAAAGAAAATTGCGGTGAAAAATGTCATAAAAGTCGTTCTAAAAGTAGTAAAAGTAGCAAATCTTCAGGTTCTTGCACGAAATGCACTAAGAAAAGTTCTAAAAAAACGAAGAAAACTAAAAAGGGAAAGAAAAAACACCATAAAAGATGTGTATGTCGTGTGGATGTGTCACCACCTTTGAACGCACCTCCGTTGAAGAAGCCGGAAGGGGGTAGAGCGCATACACCACCTGCATTGTCTGTAGTTGGCGGGACAGAAGTGTGCAGGAATTTGTGTGTGGGGGGAAAGGTACACATTAAGTCTTCGGCTAAACCGAAAATGGGAAGGAATGCGTGTAAGTCACCGAGTGGGCGTTGCGCTGCCTTGGTTTGCGATGGAGGGGCCAGTTTCAGCGAAAACGTTTTGATTTGCGAGAGTGAAAATGTGGATTGTGACAGCCCTTTAAAAAGAGGAGGGTTGAGAGTGATTGGGGGAGTTGGTGTTGGTAAAAGTTTAGGTGTGGGGCAAGATGTATGTGTTGGCAATAATGTGAAGATTGCGGGATCTGATTTGGCAACTTGCGGTGATGAACAGACGCCTGCAACCGGAGCATTAACGACGATAGGAGGGGTTTCAGTAGGCACGAATTTGGTGGTTTGTTCAACGGATTCAGCTAATTGCACTACGGGTTTGGGATCGGTTGTGACAAATGGTGGTATTTACGTCGGACAGAATGTGGTTGCGAATGGAAATTTGAGCTTCAATGCCGGTTGTGGTTGCAATAATTTATTGAATGCAGTAGGTTACCCAAATAATACATTGTTGGGCGCTTGTAATACAATTGCAATACAATCAGGCACTGGCACCTTCGCCGATGGTTCCGCTATTGTAACGTTTAATCCACCTTTTTCTGCACCTCCAGTTGTAACCGCTAATAATACATCACTTGCATTACCCATTCAGGTAATAGCAACACCAACGAATGCAACTTTTAATAATGCAGCCGATAACAATAATAATTTCAATTGGATGGCAATTGGACCGGTATGTTGTGTGGTTCCGTGAAGACGGCGGTATTAGCAAATGTTATAAAGGCAAATTGAATTCCTTTATAAATGGAAATACGCCGACTAATACCCCCCTCTTATTTTATTAATGAAAATCACCCCAATCTTCATTAAACCCCCTTTAAACTATAAAATTTTCTTTCTAATTTTTTTCTTTCTTGATTATATAAAATGAGTTTTGATGATGATTTACAAAAAAATCTCTTTAACTCCAATGTTGCTTTGAAGGATGTTTCTGAGAAAGTCAATAGATTATATTTATCTCATGCCAAGATCAAAGGTCCTATCACTATTAAGAGTCGTAAAAATGCTAAAAATCGCCATTGCCGCAGTGGTTCTAGACATTCCAGTCATAAGACCCATTTATCTAGCGATGGTAGAATTACCCGTAGTAGCTCCAGTAGCTCACGAAGCACATTCACGACTCACGGAACTCTAGGTTCTGGATCATCTCGTAGTGGATCGCATCATAGTAGACCGGATAGCCCAGCTGCCCTTTCAGTAGAGGGAGGATTGTCAGTCGGTAAAGATATTTGCGTTGATGGAGGTTTGAAAATCAATTCTCGTCGTGCCCCTAAAAAGGGCAAGCGAGCTTGTCGTTCTCGTAGCAAACGTAAGGCGGCGCTTCAGGTTTGTGGCGGAGCCACCTTTGGCGAAAGAGTGCTCCTATGTGAAGATGAGGATGTTGAATGTTCTAGCCCGTTGGAAAAGGGCTCTTTGCGCGTTACAGGAGGTATCGGTTTGGGGGGTCATCTCGCGACAATTGGTGGAATTTGTAGCCACGGAGATGTTGTTATCTCTTCCACGAGCTCGGCAAGTTGTGCGGGGACCTCACCTGCATCGGGCGCCCTTCAAGTGGCTGGGTCCGTTGGCATAGGCGGTAATTTAATTGTTTGCAATACCGAATCGGCCGTTTGCACAGGTACTGTTCCAACAAGTGGCGCTATTCAAGTCGCTGGCGGGGCCTCTTTCGGAGGAAATGTTTCTATCTGCTCAACAACCGCTAGCGTATGTAATGGTACCTCCCCAGCCACGGCGGCGCTATTCGTCGCAGGGGGCATCGCCTCGGGAGGTGAATTATTAATTTGCGGTACTACACCCGCTAGTTGTAATGGTGGTGCGCCTGTCGGTTCTCTTGTGGTGGGTGGTGGAGCTGCCATAGGGGGTAATCTCGTCGTCTGTGATACAACACCCGGTTCTTGTCTTTCTAATGGTCTCGCCCCTGCAGGGGGTGCTATTGTCGCGACAGGTGGTGCTGCTTTTGGAGGCCAGGTTCATATTTGCGATTCTTCTTCTGTCTCATGTGTTACCGTCGGTACCTCTACATCCCTAACTTCTGCCCTTTCCGTCACGGGTGGTGGTGCTTTCGGTGGCGACCTCATCGTCGGCGGATCGATTACCATGAACGCCTTCTGTGGTTGCAATAATAATCCCAATACTCTGCTTAACGCCGTCGGTACACCCGGTTTCGTCGGTTTATGCAACAACAGCATGTTCCAAGCCGGTCAAGGCACTCTTGGTAGTGGCACTAACCCATCGGGTACTTTTGCTGTTACATTCGCCACCCCGTACACAACAACACCATTTATGGTTGGAACTGATGTGACTTCTACAGTCGGTTCGGGTGTTTCT
>Ga0207087_1211_pt1 | contig 11523 bp, 11 predicted proteins | sample Alteio_BWMinHeat_51_FD_153544 | JGI IMG/M metagenome (GOLD analysis project Ga0207087, IMG submission 153544) | Enriched cells from forest soil in Barre Woods Harvard Forest LTER site, Petersham, Massachusetts, United States -... | ecosystem: Environmental > Terrestrial > Soil > Temperate forest >... | reverse complement strand
AATACCTAATAAGCGATTCCTCCATCTCAAAATTAGTGGTGCACGTGTGCGCCCTAATTTTGATCTATTCTTTTATCACATCTTTAGCATTCTTATCATCCCTCAGTCCCTTATAGCGCCCGACGCGCAGACGACTTGCCTTTGTCCACTGTGCAAACTGGAATTCGGCAACCAACACGGGCTTGACCCAATGCACATCGCGTTCTGATTTGTCATAATCGCTGAACGGACAGGTAGTACGTTCCAGCGCGCGCAGCTTCTTGCCCAACATGCTCAACGTGAGTTCATTAAAACCGGTGCCCACCTTGCCGGCATAGCGCAGTTTACCTTTGTCGTAATAGCCGACTAACAACGCACCAAAATAAGCGCGCGATCCTTTGGGTGCCGTGTAACCGCCAATTACCAGTTCTTGCTTCATAATACATTTAAATTTGAGCCAGTCACGTGAACGAGTGCCCTGGTAGACGCTGTCAATGCGCTTGGCGATCAGCCCTTCCCAATGTAATTTGCATGCTTTTTTGAAAAACGTGAGGCCATTGCCCACCTGATGTTCGGTAAATACGAGCGGTCGGCGATACGAAAGGAGATTTTTTAAAACTTTTTTGCGCGCATGGAGCGGCAGTTCGCGGATGTCGTATCCATCAGCATAAAGACAGTCAAAAATATTAAACAAGATGGGCACCTTTTTTTGGCGCATTTCAATGGTGCTACTCTCAAGCAGATGCATACGCCCCTGCAACAGCTGAAAATCTGATATGCCCTTCTGATTAACGCTGACGATTTCACCATCCACGATAAAATTATCGGCGGCCTGCTTGGTCAACGCGTCAACTAATTCCGGATATTCACCGTTAATCTCTCGTTTATTACGCGACATAAGGCGCACGCGGCCATTTTTTTTAAATGCTAAGCAGCGCTCACCATCAAATTTATGCTCGTACAACCACGTATCGCTTGAAAAGTAATCGTGCGTCAGGGTTGCCAACATTGGTGGCATAAAAGCTGGTTGCGTTATTTTTTTACACTTTTTAATAAGAGCCGTCGGCAAAGAAGAAAGTGGATTTTTTTGCACCATTTTTCACCTCACATCTGGTCGTTTTAGTTTTACTGTAGAGATAACAGGACAAGGAATGCAAGACAACAGCCTTTGGCAGGCGTTAATGCGCTACTTACTTATAATTATTTATGGTAAAATGGAAATGTAAAAACATTTTTTCAAGTTTATCCGTTATGTATGTATAGTTAAAAGCTGAAAAACCATGAACTATTTCTACCCCCTTCTGACTATTACCCTGCTCGTTGTCACTCTCTACTCGCATAACATTTTTGCAGAGAAACCTGCTCATCAACATCTGACCATCAGTCAGCTCGAAGCCGCAGATGTAGCTGCTACTAAAGAGATGATCATTGATGTTGCTTATGAAAAATTGGGCGTGCGCTGGTCATCACGGCAAGAGTTAGCGCAATGGTGCCAAAAAACAGGTGAATTAAATGATGTCGATAACTTTGCAACCATATACGGACCAGAGCATGGCGGATTATTCTTGGTACTCAAAGATGATAACACCGTTGTGGGCAGCCTTGGCATCAGACGTCTGGCAGCTGATGCTTGCGAACTCAAACGTGGTTGGATCCTTAAGCAATATCGCAGCTCTGGATGGGGAACAAAAATGATGCAGCAGCTTTTATCTTTTGCTGTCGAGCACGGTTACGTATTTATGCGCTCTGAAATTGATGAGCCAGAAGATCAACAAGAAAGTATCTCTTTTCATAAAAAGTTTGGTTTTTATGAAATCCCGGCATATAAAGAAAATACACGAGGGAAGCTGTTTCTGGAAAAGCGGTTGATACCTGAATGATTAAGCACCACACTCTTTCACAATCAGATCATAATACCGTTTGTTTTCCCCATATGCACGCATACACAAGGTGCGATCATACAGGCTTTTAATCTCAGAAAATGTTGGATCGCCATAACGATCAACGTGGTATGATGGCAATGCTATAAATCCAGTGCTATTAATTGCGTCACCATGCCAAAAGTGAGTTGCTTTAGCTATTTTTCCCTCATGCCATTCCTCTACCCCAGTAAAATCAGCGCCGAGGGGCGACCAAGAAAGTGATTCTGGTTTAAACTCAATACCGCAATGCTCACATATTCTGCGTACTGCGGCATGCGGGTTAATTTCCAAATCCTCTGACAAAGTCAAAATTACGCCATTGCGCGCATGCTGTTTGAGCACCTTGATAAGCTCGTACATTTCTTTATACCCAAAACAGTCAGCCATCTTGTTAAAATTGCGTACACGCGTACCTCCATCCAATACCAGTATTTTTTTGTAAAAAGAGATGAGAGCATGGTGCGGATTGCGTATCAAAGCAATAAAGTAGACTTCCGGGCAGCTGAGTAATGCATCATCGACCGTCAGCGCATCAAGTACTGCACAACTCATATCTTTAACAAATAAGTTACTACCTTGCTTTGCCTTGTACCAAATGGCCTCCTTTACTTGATCAGCAGTACAAAAACTTTCGGGTCTAAACTTAGGTGCATCGCCATGCGTTTTACAAAAAGCCGCAATAAACGGCTCGTTCATGATCTGAAAATCGCCACGTTCCTGCATCATGCGCAAAAAGCACGTAGAAAGTGAGCGCGGGGGTGACACTTGAATTATAATAATAGCGTGCAGCTGCGTGCACACAAAATTGGACAGCAAAAATAAGTAGATTATAAAACAGTTCATTACCTCTCCTTAATTTACTCGAGGCACAGGTCAGTGCCTGGAGCTCTTTTTTTGCTTCATTAATGGCGAGTATTCTTACTGATTTACCTACTGCTAACCGGCGTAAAGCGCAATTGCTGTTCACCGTCAATAACCACGGTTTCTTGGAACATATTCAGCGGACGTACCCAGAGTGTCTGGTCGCCAAATTCTTCAGAATGATATAACGCTTGATAAATCACTACTTTTTCGAGCGTTTCTGTGTTATAGCCGATACCGATTATTTTATATTCTTTGCCCTTATAATGTCGGTAGACAGCACCAGGCATTGGTTGATTTTGCATGTAAAATTCTTTCCTTTAAATTAATTATTGATTACCTCTTTTAAAAAACTTTCAGTAGCTGCCCACGCTCTAGCAGCAGACAAAGGATTATACAAAAGGCCAGCCTCAGGAGCATTGGCACTCGGAGTAGCAAAAGCATGCATCGTATTACCATACATATTTATTTGCCAATCAATCTTGGCAGCATCCATTTCTTTTTCAAATGCAGCAACTTCTTCTGGTGGTACAATACGGTCATTATAACCATGCAGCACTAAAATTTTTGCTTTTATCGGGCGCATGAGTTCAGCTGGCGGCGGCATTAAATGCCCATAGATGCTTACCGCTCCTCGTATATCTGCTCCACTGCGTGCCAAATCAAGGGCGCACACACCACCAAAACCAAAGCCAATAACAACCGTATGTCGCGCATCAAAGTAAGGCAATGCACATGCTACATCAAAACCTCTAGCAACACGCCATTGCATAAGCGAGCGATCTTGCATAAATGGTGCCTTGAGCGCGGCATTTTCTTCTTTTGATTTTCCAAGTATTCCTTTACCATACATATCGAGAGCAAAAGCACCATAGCCTGAGCGTGCGATCATCTCAGCCTTTTCCATGATAAAGGCATCGCGCCCTGCCCATGCATGGCACAAAATCACGAGCGGAAATCTTTTATTTGAATCTGATGGATATGCTACAAATGCTTCTAATTCTGTTTCTTGATCATGATAGGTAATCATTTCTGATTTAATCATTGAGTTCCTATTTATGCGATGATACAACACGCACTAAGTTAGCATAAATAGGCTAAGCTCGCTACAGCTACGTCGTTGTCAGACACTCATCCGTGTCACTTGGACTCGTTGTACGCTGCAGATAATAATAGCGCATTGTACTCAAGATTAATGCACCCAAAACAGCAGACAGACAAACGGGAAGAGCCGTTTGTTTTACCAACCGCCAGTAATTCACATGCAACAAAACTGCGTGATACGTTGCAGGATTAAACGGTTCTTGAAAATGAGCTCTGACAGGGTGCATTATACTCAGGCATTCGTTTACCAGAGCAGATCGAGAAGCCTGTTGATAGTTTTTTAATCGCGGTCCTTGATACGGATTATTTTCATCTATTTTCTTCACCATCTGTGCTAACACAAGAAGATTTTCTTGCCCCCACGAAGTAGCGGCGAGCGATTCAAAATCTGCCGGATCTTTGGGTAGCAGGCCATAGGCGAGTTCTTTTATGTGAGCAACAAATTGAGTGCCCCCCTGAAAAACCAAGTGATATTTGAGTGGTGGCTGGTCAAGAGGATGCGCATACGCCTGTTTTATGATATCTGCCAAATTGCACGTTATCGCGGTATTAATCGCTTCGCGCGGATCAGATTGCTCACCAGTCGTAACCGCTATGTCTTTACACAAGAGCAACTGACCATCATTGGAAGTATCCGATGCGCCAATCAGTGTGCTATAGATACTCTTTTTGATCGCAACAAGCGTTTGAGGATCATTCGTTACCGGCACTTTAACGATTTTACGTTGCAATGCCCTTTCATTAAACCAGCACACTTCTATTTGAGTGGAGGCAATATCGAGCGGATAATTGTAATTATCATACAGATTAAGCAGATGCGCCGGTTCTTGCAGCATCGCCTGCAGCGCACAGGTGGTAAGTGACACCAGAAGTATTAACAGATTTTTTATCTTCACTACACTTTCCTATCTTAAGCGAGAATGGCGTTCGTGTATAACGAACGCCATTCTTATAATTGCATAGAGCTCTTATATTTTACAATTTCTGCAAATATAAACTATTGAAAAATTAGCGAACACGCTGTAAAAAGAGGCCTAAATAAGTCGTGTACCCACCAAGTGCCGTTATGGTAAGACCACCAAAGAATTTTGTATAGCTTAGGATTGAAAAACGAAGTTCCTTACCACTTTCTGACTTAATACCACGCATAGTTCCATCATTAGCCAGCCCCAGGCCGCTAATCGTTATCACCAGCCCAGCAATCGTACCGACTGTTTTAGCAGCTGATTCCGCTGCATCCTTTTTGGACCCAAGTTCGAGACTAGCACATATCGCTGCCTTCTTGTCACCAACTTTGTTCTTCCAGCGAGTCATGAGTGATGGCTTAGGTGGCTGTGTTTTTTCGAGCTGCTTCTCAACTTGAAGTTCAACGGGCTCGGCACCAGCGTTCAACAGATCACGAACATCAGCCTCTTTCAAACGATCAATGACCGTTGGCTCTTTGGTAACTTGGGTAATTCCAGAATCGCTGACTTCCGATTCGTCCGCGCGAATACCAAGTGGAAGTGCGATTATTAATAACGCTAGTAGGAATTTTTTCATGCTATTTAACCTTGCAATGAAGCTATGTATGTTATTGACTATAATCATAGTAGCATAGCTTAGTGACCTGCGCTAGTCTGCCGCAAAAAAACCGATGGTTTTAAGGGCTATCCGCAGCTCAAAAAGTGGTAGGCCGATGATGGCTGTGTACGAACCGTTCACTGATTCGAGAAATTGGAGCCCAAACCCTTCCACGGCCGTAGCATTGGCACAGCCTACACCGGGTGAGTTATCCAGGTAATAATCGAGCAGCTCATCCGGCACATTAAAGACGTAAGCGGCGGTCACGCATTCCAGCACCTGCTGTTGGGTGACCCATGCACCATCAAGCCACTTTCGCTTCTCCAGACAAAATGCGGTGGCCACACGGCTGCCCGTTTGCGTCTGCTTGAGCATGCGCTTGGCATCTTCGCGGTCGACGGGTTTGCCATATATGGTGCCGTCCGCCCCTTGCGTAAGCGTATCTGCCGTGAGCACATATACCGTTTGTCCCTGCGTGCCCAGCGGTACAACCGCATGCTTCATTTTAAAGAGAGCAATCTGCGTGACAACATCCTGCAATGGCAACGTCCAATCGCATGACGTTTCATCTGCATCTTGGCCGATCACTGCAAACGGAATTCGCGCAAGTTGCAATAACATGTGGCGCGAGGGGGATTTTGAGGCAAGAAGTAAAGTATGGTGGGAGATCATAAAAAACGTGTTGATAAATAAACCACTTAAAAACCGAGTATAATTTGGCTGGGGCGGAAGGATTCGAACCTCCGGTCATAGGACCAAAACCTATTGCCTTACCGCTTGGCCACGCCCCAAAAAACATCTTGCGATAGGCAAGACTTATTCAATTGCTATAGCAATTTCACGAACTTTTACAGAACTTGATTGCTACCGTCGCTCATAACTTTGTCGTACTCCTCAATAATACGCTTTTCGAGCGTAGAACGAGTTTCCGAATTAAGTGGATGCACGATATCCCTGAACGATCCATCTTTGCGTTTGCGCGATGGCATCGATACAAAGAGCCCGTTGCGTCCCTCTATCACTTTTAAATCCCGTACAATAAATGAGTCATCAAATACGACTGATGCGTACGCTTTCAGATGCTCATCATCTTTTGCAGGAACTACCTTAACTTCTGTTATTTTCATCTCCGCTTTCCTTCAGAGATTTTATTATCTCTATTTGCTTTTACTCTCTCCCAAACGAACATGGGCATAAGTGTATAAGAATGATCACTTTTGTCAAACAATTATCAAATAAATTAATTACTCAGCATTTTTTGATTGCTCGCAACCGCGCACTGCGCGCTGATTTATTCACTTTTATCTCTTCATCTGACGCCATAACAGCTCGCTTAGTCAAAAGCTCGATATCACCCGTGGCAGCGTGTTCCTTAAAAAACTGCTTAACAATACGGTCTTCAAGCGAATGAAAACTAATACACACCAATCGTCCGGCTGGCTTGAGCGCATCAATCGCTATCGGCAAAAATGCTTCTATATTTTCCAGCTCATGATTTACATAAATCCTGAGCGCCTGAAAAACGCGCGTTGCCGGATGAATACGCTGTTTACCACCCGCATGAACAACTGACACAATTAACTTAGCCAGTTGAGCGGTAGTCAGTATCGGTGCTTTTAGTCGCTCCTGCTCTATAGCCTGAGCAATGGTTTTTGCAAATCGTTCTCCTCCCAATTGAGAAAATATTTCTTGCAACTTTATTACCGAACTTTTATTAATCACTTGGGCTGCAGTCACCTTTTGATGCGATGGTGACATGCGCATATCAAGCGGTGTATCACGATAGACAGAAAATCCTTCACGATCAAATATCTGCATCTGAGAAGTGCCAAAGTCGGCAAGAATACCATCAAACTTGTTAATATGATGTTCTTTCAGGATTTTATACAGATGAGCAAAATTTCCCCACAACGGAACAAAGCGCGACCCGAATTCTTCAATAAGCGGCTGACCATACACGTCGAGTGCGCGGGTATCCCAATCCATGCCAATCACGGTACAACCGGGCGCTGATTCCAGAATGGCGCGGGTATGGCCACCGCTGCCAAAAGTAACATCTAGATACACGGCTCCTGGCCGTGTATCTAGATAAGAAATAACTTCATTTATTAAAACTGATTTGTGTACCGTATGCCCATCCAAAAGAGAGGATGATTTTTCATGCATGGGTGTAACGTCCTTATAGCAAGCAGATGTCAATAGCAATTTTACACCAATGATGGCCTTGCTTGTCCATACGTCAAGCAACACGGTTCACCGGATACCATTCACTATACAATGTTTAGGCTCAACGTTCAATCAGCTCTTTGGCTAACTCTCGCAAACCGGTACCCAATGATCCTTTCACCAAGACCATGGAATCACGATCAAGATGCTCTCTGACAATAGAAACAGCATCTTGCCAGGATGGTACTAACTGCACGCTGACCGTAGCAGGAAGTGTTTTTTTGGCCCATTTTACCATGGTACCAACCAGAACCAGATGCTTGAGTGATGGTACTTTGCGCAAAAAGCGCCCGAGCTGGCGATGCCAAAACGGACTATTGACCCCCAACTCAAGCATATCCCCCAGAACAGCCACTTTAGGCGCATGCGTTTCTAGCTGTTGAAACGCCAGCAAGGAGGCTTTCATACTTTCCGGATTTGCATTATACGCATCGTTGATAATAATACCTTTGGAAAGAGCAGGCTTACATATTTCAAAGCGCTCAGACACCACAAACGGCTGCTTGATTGCAGCAACTATTTGTTCAACCGGCACTCCTAACAAGTAGGCAGCTGCCGTTGCCCCTAACAGATTAAATACCGCGCTAATATGCGGATGATTTATCAGCACTTGGAATTTTGCTTTGTAAATTTTGAGCACAAAACTGATATGACCACCAGCAACACGAATTTTTCGTGCTTGTATCTGATTAGTCGTTTTTGATCCAAATCTAATCATTGGGTGCGGATAAGATACGGTACTGAGCAGCGGCGAATCACCGTTGATAATACCAATGCTATCTTGCAAGAAATATTTAAATACATCTCGTTTTTCAAGCGCAATATCATGCAAAGAACCAATACCTTCCATATGGCAATGACCAATGTTGGTAATTAAAGCGCTTGTTGGTTTGACAATTGAAACAATACGCTCCATTTCTGCGCGCTTGTTTACGCCCAACTCCAGAATAGCTCCTTCATGCCATGAACGCAGACGCAAGATATTGAGGCATGCACCAATAATGGTATTTTGATTGCCTTGTGAGATGAGATATTTTTTACCGGCAAAGCGTAAAATTAACGCAAGTTGCTCTTTGGTTGATGTCTTGCCTACCGAACCAGTAACAGCCATAATCGGCACATTAAATTGTGCTCGCCATTCACGCGCGAGCGTGAATAATGCTTGCAACGGATCTGCAACAATTATCAGTAACTTATTTTTCAATAAGTGCGCATACGCATCTAACAACGATGCTTTTTCTGCTGCAACAATAACGCCTGCGCCCTTGGTGAGTGCTTGCGCGATAAAGTTGTGACCATCTGTCTGCGATCCTTGCAACGCAACAAATATTTCTCCTAATTCAATTGAGCGAGAATCAACTGAAAAACCGACAACATCTCCAACGAGAGTGCCTTTCATCTGCACATCGTGCAATGCAGATTGAATAAAGTGCTCATTAAATTGCATACATGCCTTTGATTTTTTAAACTCTCCAACAATCCATAGATACTGCCTACTAATATGCATTACTGGCTCAACAAAATGACCCTATTTTGCTCACTTGTCAAGCAAAGTAAAAAAACAATTATCAATTTTATCGTATAATTTTGCGCGGCTTTCCTCCGTCAGAAGGTAAAATAATACCACGCTCTTCTAACATTTCAATAAATCGTGCTGATCGATTGTAACCAATTCTAAATTTTCGCTGTAATAAAGAGATTGATATTTCATCGATGGTATCCAAAAATTCAATAATTTGTGTATATAATTCTTCATCCTCATCAGAAAGTTCATCACTATAATTCCGCTCGATGTCTAAACTTTTATACGCCGGCGGTCTTTGTTTTTTAATATATTCAACAACAGATTCTATATCATTATCAGTGAGGTATGCGCCATGCACACGCTTCATTGAGCCGGAGGAATCGAGAAACAACATATCTCCTCGACCAAGTAATTTGTCGGCACCAACTTCATCTAAAATAATACGAGAATCAACTTTTGAAGCAACACGAAATGAAATGCGACTTGGAAAATTAACTTTTATAAGACCAGTTATCACATCCACAGATGGTCGTTGTGTTGCTACTATCAGATGTATACCGGCTGCCCGCGCCATCTGCGCAATCCGTGCAATTAAATCTTCAATTTCTCGCCCGGTGGTAATCATTAAATCAGCAAGCTCATCAATTACCACTACTATAAAAGAAAGCATTTCGCCGCCCGCACGATGTTGCGCAACGGATACATTGTAATCATGAATATTGCGTACACCAATAGTAGCCATACGTTCATAACGTTGCTCCATCTCACCAATTATCCATCGTAATACTGATGCAACTTTTTTAGGGTCAATAACCACTGGGAAAAGAAGATGTGGCAAATCTGCATACATTGCAAATTCTAAACGCTTGGGATCTATCAGCACAAGCTGCAACTCTTGCGGGCAAAATCTGCACAACAAACTCATCAGCATGCAATTGAGCGCTACTGATTTACCAGAACCGGTTGATCCTGCCATAAGCAAATGCGGCATGCGCGCCAAATCAACAATGAGCTGTTCGCCAGTCGTACTTTGTCCCAAAATAATGGGCAAAGCTCCTTGAAACCTGGCAAATGTTGTTGACTGCAGAAATGGCACAAACGGTACATCCAATCGTTTTTTATGTGCAACTTCGAAGCCTACTACTGCAGTACCTGGAATTGGCGCAATAATTCTAATACTGAGCGCCTCAAGGGCTAATGCTAAATCATCTTCAAGTGCTAAAATTTTGCTCAGCTTGATATCGATACGCGGCTGGTATTCAAAGAGAGCAACTACGGGTCCCGTTTTAATAGAAACCACTGAGCCACGCACGCCAAATTTTTCAAGTTTTTCTTCCAATAAGCGCGCGCGCATCTTTAATTCTTCAGCGTCAATATGAGTCGACTGTGCTACCACGTGCGAAGAAAACAGGTGCGCTGTTGGCACTTTATAACCGGAAGCCTTTTTGTTTTTAACTGTTTTTGGCGTCGTGATTGCATTAAAAATCTGCTGTGCGATTGATTTTTGTTCTGGTTGTTCTACCGTTATGTGATCAGTATTAATTTCGGTAGTATGCGCATCAGACACATTTCGTTCGAATGCATGCGATAGCGCTTCTTCCACCTGGTCATAATCATCCACCACAAGAGTGCCATCCAGCAGAAAAAAATAGTGAAATATTTTTTTTATCATCTGAGCAACGGCATGAAAAAAGATGCCTATCATCAAACCACATCTGACTAGAAATAACACTGCATGGTACATAATGCGTCTTTCTCTTGCAGTTGCTATTCCGCTGTGCACGCGATGCACAAGCAGTGCGACAAGATCGATTTTGTAGAACCGCAGCAACACTAAACTGCAACTCAAGATCAGAACATAAAGAATAATCAATGCACCATAATAGCCAAAAGAGGGATACAGCAACCGCACGATCCCTCTACTTGATAAACCGCTCATGCTCGCAATACCAGCACTATCAGTTTTAGCAACTACTGAGCAAAATGAATCGACTAATGGCACCATAAGCACACAGCACGCTATCCGATCTACTTCTTGCGTAAATGACCGTCCAATCAAAACAAACCAATAAAGAAAGAGGACGCTACTCAGTAATACAAACCAACTTGCCACACCGCACACATAAAACAGAGAACGCGCACATACAATGCCCCAATAACCGCTCCAGCAACCGATTCGTGCTAAATCAGGCCATGGGTGATCAATACTTCTAACACTATATAAATGAAATTCAGCTAGCGACACGCACAAAAATAATAAAACAATGCCATAAGCAATAATTAATATTTCGTGCATAAACCATCGACGTGCTCGCGCCAGTTTTACCAAAGACATTTTTTCTC
>Ga0207087_1208_pt1 | contig 11608 bp, 13 predicted proteins | sample Alteio_BWMinHeat_51_FD_153544 | JGI IMG/M metagenome (GOLD analysis project Ga0207087, IMG submission 153544) | Enriched cells from forest soil in Barre Woods Harvard Forest LTER site, Petersham, Massachusetts, United States -... | ecosystem: Environmental > Terrestrial > Soil > Temperate forest >... | reverse complement strand
ACCGGTTAACACCACCTTGTCCGCATTGATAACGACTACATAATCGCCACTATCGGTGTGCGGCGTAAAATATGCCTTGTCTTTGCCTCGAAGCGCGTTAGCTATTCGAGTAGCAAGCCGCCCCAATACGAGGCCTTTTGCGTCAACAATAAGCCAGCGTGGCTCACGTTGCTCTTTGGGTAAAAAGAATGCTTTATTCATACCACTATGTTTATGGCTGTCCATTAAAAATCCTGCTAGTTACTATAGGCAGATTAGATTAAATTGCTAAATACTTGCTTAAAAAGGGTAAAGTAAAAAGAAAAATCAGTCAAATCAATATTATCTATTTTCCCCTCTTTTTCATCAAGGCCTCAATATCTTCTATTTCTTTGATCAGATCATCGCTCAGACAGACGACTCCCTTTCCTGCCACCAAGTAATCATCTTCTATGCGAATGCCTATCCCCTCATCTGGTATATAGAGCCCTGGCTCAATAGTGATCACGTCCCCTTCCTTGAGAGGGAGCGCCACGTTACCCACATCATGAACATCTAAGCCCAAAAAGTGACCTATGTTATGAATAAAGAACTTCTCAAGACCATAATGGGCAAAAGCCTTTTTGGCCAAATGGTTCAGTGACTGCTCTGGCTTATCATTGTTAGTCAGCCAAAAACCGGGCTTAGCCGTTTCTTCTATATGTTTTTGTACTTCAAGCACTATGCGGTAAAGTTCGCGCTGACGCGTATTAAATGTTCCTGATGCTGGGTATGTTCGGGTAAGGTCAGAGCAATAACCCTCAATGCGCGCACCGATATCTACCACCACTAACTCATTTTTCTGTATGATCGCATTATTATCAGTGTAATGCAGAATAGTAGCATTTTTTCCAGTGGCCACAATGCTCGGAAAAGAGGTACGCCCACCGGCCGCCGTTATAACCCATTCAAGCGATGCTTGTACAATACTTTCAGATTCGCCAATTGCTATTGAATCGGCTGCAGCGTTCTGCGCAATAGAAGCTAACTCCACCGCCTTACAGATTAATTCGATTTCCTCTGGTTGCTTAGTGCGACGCAGTTCAGCCACAATCGGTGCTATATCAATGAGCTTTTGTTTTAATTCAGGAGCAAATTGGCATAGGCGATACAAAAAAAGTTGCTGTTGAATATATATATCAGTACCGTGCGCATCAACTACAAAAACGGCTTCCCCGTGCTCTATGCCGCTTTTGAGATCTTCAAGCACATAGTGCACTTGCTCGGCGCCAAACAGCATCGTTAGATTGGAAGACTGCAACGGTTGGCCCATCAACTTGACCTGATCAACGCCTAATGACGCAGGATTACTTTGATCAGAGACGTGCACTCTAGACCATGCACCACGATTATGCCGATATGCTGGCACATAAACAGTTGTGTGCCCATTTAAATCAAGCATCATAACCAAGCCTGGCTCTTTAAACCCGGTCAAATAGTAAAACGTGCTCTCTTGCTCAAAGAGATTATGCCCCTGCTCAAGACCACCAATGAGCAAAATTCGGCCTTTTTTTATTTCGGGAAATGCGTGCTGTATATGCGATATAAACCTTTTTCTGCGATGAGCACATACAATATGAGCATCTACTTTAAATAAATCTTGTAACATACATATACCCTAAAATAATCTTCTTTCAGACAATGCTTTGTAAAGGGTTAATCGATCCATTGATTCTAGCCAAGCACCTACCGGAAGACCGCGGGACAAGCAAGAAATCTTGATGGGCACATTCTTGAGCGAATTTGCAAGATATGAAGCCGTAGCTTCTCCTTCTGGTGTTTGGTTAGTGGCTAAAATAATCTCCTCAACACCTTGGCTGACACGAGTAAGCAAAGGCTCTATTGTCAGATCTTCAGGTCCCATTCCCTCAAGCGGACAAATGACGCCTTGCAAAACATGATAAACTCCGGAGTATCCTTTTGTCTTTTCCAGCGCCACCACCTCTTGCCATGTTTCTACGACACACACGGTTTTTTGATCGCGTCTGGTCGATGAACAGAATGCGCAGGCAATACCCACTTCCATCAAGCAAAAACAGCGCTGGCAGGAAGTAACATGCGTTTTCAAACGCATTAATATGTGGCAGAGCTGCTCAACTTTTTCTTTTTCCAAATGTAAAAAATGGTCTACCACTCGATATAGATTCTTTGAAGCAAGGTACGGTATTTGTTGTAATTGTCTAATAGCGGCATTCAGAGACGGTATTTCTTCAATCACTAGCAGTGGTCCTTACTACAGGGCGAGATTTAAATATTTTAATAAATGGTGTCAGCATTAATTCAAACAACAAATTGCTTGCAACATACAGCGCTGTTCCTGCTGATACATATGCCATAATAGCACTCACTATTAATCCTAACGTAATACCACCAATCAGCGCTCCCACCTGTTTGCGATCCGTTTGCTCCAACGTCTTACCGATAAAAAATATAAATATAATAAGAGGCAAAATGCACAACGGGTCTGCGGCAGTTAAATCCTTAATCCAGAGCATAGAAGCACCATGCAGCTCAACAGCATTGGCAAGTACCCTGTTAAAAATCATAAATAAAAATGTAGGAATAATACCAATTAATAGCTTACTGCCACCAGTACCATATTTACTCCATAGAGCCAGCTGTTCACGATTTAACGCCTCTGGGTCGTCCTTATATTTTTGCCGTATATACGCAAGTTTTTTTGCACGCTCATCTTTTATTTTAAGGTCAGCAGCACTTTCGACTTTAAACGGTAAAAAAATCACATTGATGCAGAATGAGACTATAATGATCGCCAAGCCGTAATTATGTACCACGGCATACAGCATATTGAGCATATTCAACAGTAATCGCGACAACAGAGCAAACGGCCACCAAGAATTATTTGATTCATCAAGGCGCTTGTCAACCGCCTGCATAGCATGTGCCTGCTTAGGCCCCAGATAAAAAGACAATTCCCATGAACTGTTCGTATCTTTTAACACATTGTGCAATCTAGCAGCCATCTGGTGCGTATCAAATAGAAGATATGAGGCATCTTGCACAAATTGATTTTTATCCTTGATAAGCGCATGCACAGCATAACGATTTTCTATTGCAAAGAGCGCTGGCTTGCTCCATCCTTTGGCCGTGTCTACTGAATCACGCGCTATTTTTTCAGCATTGTTAGATCCGGCCGGCATTATCATTGCAGACAATTGTTCTGATGATGCAACTGGACCATCGGACACATCTGTTTCTGGCGTAATGATAAGCGGAGCCGGATAGAATATAGTCATGGCAACACCACACTCAGGCATGTTCTCATATGAAATTTTGAGCGAAAGATCAATACGATGCACGACTTTGCTAATAGTAAACTTTTTATATATTAGGCCATTGGCCAGGGGTGCTTGATATACAAGTACTATGTGATTATCTGACTCCTCTTGCGAAATCAACTGATAGCCACTTACTACTTGGTCTGCTAATGCCACTAAAAAGCAAGGTGGCATGCTGCTGCGTGAAGCAGGTGCTAATACTTCTAATGGATTTTCTAACTGTCTGGCACCAATGCGACTAAATTTGAGCGAACTGAGCGTAGCATCTTTAGAGGCAAATTTTAAGGTACCCCATGCGGTAGCTACTTCTGTTTGCACACCTCGCACACCGTCCTTGCATGATTCGTCAAGATAAGCGGCCAAATAATCTGAACTGCGGGGTGGTTCAACTTGTGCTATGGCAGGTTGGGTAGCAGCCGGTTCAGCAGGACGATACAAATAATAATTAATGGTGAAAAGACCGGCGGTAAGCAACAAGATACGCAAGAACATTGCCTGTTTTTTCATAACGTGCTGCAAAATGAGGTCTATTATCACTAAACACAGTACAAAAAGGACTGTCAGCAAAGGGAACGACATGCCATCTGATCTCATAGAAAAAAAACCTATATAAAATAATGTGATATGCAATCAAAAATAAATGAATTTTATCATAGAAAACTCTATTTATCTAGCCACAGCTCTCAAAATCTAGCGTTTTTCTCCGTTTTTACTTTAGGATGGGTCACAATCATTGTTCCACCTTTATATAAAGAGAGTCCACTCATGAAAATGACCAAGAAAAAATTTCGGATAGGAATACTTGCCACCAAGTTGAATGTTGAACGATTTGTTATTCGTTTTTGGGAACAAGAGTTTGAGTTCAATAAAAATAGGCCGCTTGGCAGACAACGTTACTATGATGAAGATGATTTGCAGCTATTTTCTCATATTAAAGAACTGCTTTACTCGAAAGGCTTTACCATTGCGGGTGCCAAAAAAGAATTGAGTCACTATCTGGGCACGACTAAAGGGGGACAAAAAAATAGGAACCGCAATGAAATGAGTGCCCCTAAAGCTGAGCTCAAAGTTTCTGGAGCCACGAATGTATCAGAAAAGGCTCTTTTTGAACTAAAAACAGAAAATGCGTTGCTCTCAAAACAAATTGCCGTTTTACAAGGCCACCTCAAACGCCTACAGGAGCTTCTCTAAAAAATAGACACCTTTTTTGTTGCCGATTATGAGCGGCTTTGCTAAAATTTGCTCGTTCAATAGAGCATTAACCCATTACCTTACTATTTTGGCCACACTATGCAAAAAAACCTCCACATTCACTTTATTGGCATTGGCGGTATTGGTATGAGTGGTATTGCCAAAATATTGAAAATACGCGGTTATCAGGTGTCAGGATGCGATGTAAATATACATCAAAAAAGTATTTTAGAATTAACAGCACTTGGTTGCTCTATTTTTCCTGAGCATAACAGTGCACACTGCACACAGTTAGCAATTGATTTAGTGGTATATTCATCCGATATTAATCCGGCAGAACCTGAGCTGACAATGGCACGCAACTTGGGCATTACTACGATACAGCGCGGCCTTCTATTAGCTCAATTAATGCGCAATTACTTGAGTATTGCTATCACCGGTTCACATGGAAAGACAACCACTACGGCATTAGTCAGCGAGCTACTCTTGCATGCTCATATGGACCCGACAATAGTTGTTGGCGGTTATTTAAAAAGTATTAATACAAATGCTCATCAAGGCACTAGTCGATTTTTTGTAGTAGAAGCTGATGAGAGCGACCGATCACATCTTTTCATGAATCCTGAATATGCGCTGATTACGAACATGGATCTCGATCACGTTGACACCTATGCATCGTTAAATGATATAAAAACTTCTTTTGAACAGTTTCTGAGCAATGTGCCATTCTACGGCACTATTTTTTTATGCGCAGATGATCCTTATTCTTTGGATATAGCACCACGCAGTAGGCCAAATATAGTTTGGTACGGCACCTGCCAGCGAGCAGCAGTTCGAGCAGTCGATATTGAACTTAATCCTACCACATCTTCTTTTACGCTGTTAATCAACAACGCAATAATTGGTTCGATGACTATCAACACGCCAGGTATTCATAATGTGCGCAATGCTCTAGGCGCCATTGCTATAGCACATACTCTGGCTATTGATACTGCAGTTATACAACAAGCTCTCGCTAAATTTAGCGGCGTTGAACGCCGCTTTTGCTACCATGGCATGTATAAAGGAGCATTATTATATGATGATTATGGCCATCATCATGAAGAAATAAAAAGCATCTTGCCCGTAGCGCAATCCAACGCAAAAGGTGGTGTTATTGTTATCTTTCAACCGCATCGTTATTCGCGTACCGCAGCATTCTGGCAAGAGTTTATACACATCTTTGCCAGCAGCACCATCAAACATCTTATTGTTACCGACATCTATGGCAAATCAGAAGATCCTATTGAAAACATCAGCGGTTATGAGCTCGCTTTAGCAATCCGCGCTACTAAACCATCTTTTGGCGTATCCTATAGTTCTCTGAGTAATGGGCCCCAAGACATTAAAAACGCGCTAGACGCTGTTATCAGCGAAAATGATCTTATTTTGCTTCAAGGTGCCGGTAATTTAGCCGCCCTCAGCATCCCCTTTTTAATAAATAATCAATAAAACGCCTCTGATCGTCACTACCACCCCTAAAAATCGCCTCATTAGCAAAATCGACAAAAACCGTTGATTTAACAGGCTTTTTATTGCTATTATTTCTATTAGAAATGTTAAATTAAGCGCTATTTAGCCTCAAAAGGAGCGAAAACTATGTCATCTCGCTTTATTCGCTATGTATATATCGCCCTCTCATTCGCTGCGTGCCTGACTTTTATTGGCCTAGAAGCTGATGTATTTGAAGGCGCCCTTTTTGGCGGCGCAATAGGTGGTCTTGCTGGTGGCAGAAGAGGTGCTGCAATAGGAGTCGGCGTTGGTGCCGTTGCCGGCGGCATGGCAGAAAGTAATAGGCGTGCGCGCGAACGAGAATATTATCAGTGGCGCCAAGAGCGCGATTGGCAAGAGCAACGAGAACGTGAACGTGAATATCGCGACTATCAAGAATACAAGGAACATAAAAAACGAAAAGCGGCAAAATATGCGCGAAAAAAGCGCACTGTTTCTGCGAGTAATCGTCAGAACCGCAAACGCAAACAGCGCGCACAAGAAGATGATTTAAATGAATATGAAAGAGAAACAGCAGCAGAAATAGATGAATAGATAAAAAAAAGGATTGATCAATGAATTCAAAAAAAATTAATCAGCTCATAGTAGCTTTCGTTTTAGTACTCAGCAGTGCCGCGTACGCGGATATTGCTACTGGTATTTCAGAAATAGTGCACGGCTCAGCGGATACCGCAGTCGGTGCCGTTGATGTAGGTGTCGGCACCGCAGAAGGTGCGGTATATGGCGCACGCAGATCAGTTGATCCTGATTATCAAGAATGGCGCAGATTGCGTAATAGTCCCGATTATCAGGAATACCAAGATTACTTAGATTGGCGTGATCGGCATGAAGCCCTACAATATTACGAAGATCAGGATGAAGCCACACGCGATAAATACTAACGGATGAATTTAAGCAAAAGAAGTATATTGTTAATCTTTTTACCAGAGAGAACATCATGAAAACAATACAGTATATAATACGATTATTCACTATCGTAGCGGTAGTAGCCTTCTATGCTATACCAGCTGAAGGTAGAGGCGGTGGCGGTCATGGCGGAGGCGGTGGTCATCACGGCGGCGGTGGTCATCATGGTGGTGGACATCATGGTGGACATCACGGCGGTGGTCATCATGGCGGCGGACATCATGGCGGACACGGCGGTCGCGGTTGGGGAGGCTATGGCGGCTATGGTGGCTATGGTTGGGGCTATGGTCCTGGCGTAGTCGTTGTTGGCGATGAAGGTTATTATGATGACGGAAACATAATAATAGAAGATGAAGACTACCCAGAAGAAGCCTACGAAGTAATACCGTAAATAATTAAAATACCCAGCGTAAAGGAAATTACGCAAGGGTAAGTAAGGTAAAAAAGAAGGCGGATGCTAGTTTTAAACTAGCATCCGCTTTCTTAAGATATTTATTCTTTTTATTCTTGAACTTCAGTAGCTTCTACTATCTGGTCGCCACCTTCAACACGGCGCTTTACCTGCTCTTTTAAGCGGGCAGCTTTACCAACTCGTTCACGAACGTAATAAAGTTTAGCGCGTCGTACATCACCAGATTTAACCAGCTCAACAGCTTTGACCAACGGAGAGTAGTACGGGAAAATTCTTTCAACCGCGATACCATGAGCACCAATTTTGCGAACGGTGAATGTTGTTGCTGCGCCACGTTTTTTCATAGCGATAACGTCGCCTTCAAACAACTGGATACGCTCTTTATCACCCTCTTTGATGCGTTGAGATACGACAATAGTATCTCCTACGAAAAATTCAGGAAACTTCTTATCCTGAACACCAACGGTGCAAATAGTTTCTTTAGTATATTTTTGCGCTTTCATAAATGTTCCTGCTCTAAAGGGTGCTCTATGTATCTTTATTTACTTGCAGACTTGCTCGCCGGTATCATACGCGGATTAAGTCCTAACCAACGATCAAATAATACTGCTGCAGCAGATCTTACCGACAAGTGATTAAATTCTGCAAATCCGTTTACCGGATTCAACAAAAAATCACTCCGCTGAATAATCTTTTCTGTCAAACCTTTGCCAGTACCTAATAAAAACAGTACTGGTCTTTCTAATGCCCACACTTTTTCCTGTTCAAAGAATGTTATTGCACGTTCATGATCTTTTTGATGCGCTGAAGTGGCTATTAAAAGAGGAGCTTTTCCTTCTTGCTGCTCGATGTGTGCTATCGCCTGATCAAGCGTATCTAAAAGACACACGCCACTTAATGCTTCAAATCTATTTTTATTATATTCAAGTCCTTCATCAGTCTGCCAAAAATTAAGAAGCTTTTTAACCACTTTTTGCTGATCTAGCAGCGACGTAACAATAAAAAAGTTCTTAAATCCGAATGTTTTTGAAGACCGCGCTATGTCGTGAATATCAAGAGACGTCACTGACGTCATTCCTTCAAGTCCTTGGCTTCCTACTAAAACATCATTGTGTAACAGCGCCACATAGTGCGATGGCACATGCTGCCAGGCTGCCGCCCGCTCTTCTTTGCTCATCACTTGCGCTTTCAGCCAAGAAAAATGGTTCAATACGGTAGTTTTTGCTGCGCGCGCCAAACGCCACTGCCGCATGTGTTCATGATTTCCTGATCGAAGCACTTCTGGTACCTTTTGGCCATGCCATTCAAGCGGCTCTGTATATGAAGGGTAATCTACGAAGGGCCCTGAAAATGAATCGTGTTCTACCGACTCTTGTTTGCCCACCACACCAGGAATGTGGCGCAATATTCCTTCCAAAAACATAAGCGCTGGAATATCGCCGCCCATCAATACAAAATCACCCACCGATAATATTTTATCGGCATACTTCTCTTCTGCTCGTGCGTCGACGCCTTCATAGCGTGGCGCTACTAACATAAGATGTCCGGCTGCCTGAATTTGTGGTGCAAGTTCTTCAAGCAAACGCTGATCAATCTTCTGACCTTGCGGCGAAAAAAATATCTTAAAGGCTTTGCCCGCAATCGCTTCCCGTTCTTCAATCGCCTTTTCCACCACATCCGGTCGAATCAACATGCCTGCCCCATGTCCATATGCCGGCCCATCTATACGCTGCTTTGGCTCTACGCAAGAAAACAGATTTTTGACAGAAACATTAATAATGCTGTTTTTTTGAGCACGACCAATAAGGCTCGTATCCAAAAAAGGCTTATAGAGCTCTTCGAATACCGTGATAATGGATATGGCAATAGACATTTAGAATCAACTCAGTCGACCAGTTCAACGGTGCAATGTTTATGCTCATATTCTTGAGCATTTTGAATAAGAGCTCGCAACGATCTGATAGTCCGACCTTCTCTTCCTATCAATCGGCCACGATCCTCTTGCTTTACTTTAATTTTGAAGGCAATGGCATCACCATTCTGCACTTGAGTAATTTCAACAGAATCAGCGTCCCCCACTATACCTTTGACAATATATTCAAGAAGTTGTTTAGTCATTGAACTTAAAACCTTTGCAACGATGAACATCTATTGTTCGCGATTAACTTGAACAGCCGGTTCTTTGACTTTGTCGACCGCTTGTTTTTTGTACAATTTGAATATTTTTTTAGCAGCGTCTGAAGGCAGAGCACCTTTGGAAATCCACTCATTGTAAAGCTCTTCGTGGAAAACCACTACCTTACTATTGAGCCCATCATACGTTCCGATATTTGCAAGATAAGCGCCATCACGCTTTTTACGTGAATCAATCGCTACGAGCTTAAAGAACGGGACGTGCTTTTTGCCTATACGGGAAAGACGAATTTTAACTGACATACATAACACCCTTTGGGTTTAAAAACAATAAATTTATGCAATTTAGCGAAAATTATTTTTCATGAAATTGTTATTTTTTAATAGCTTAGCATACTGTTGCGCTTGTTCAAAGCGCTGAAAAAGCTTATCCAGGTCCGCTACTGCAACGCCGGCCCCTTTTGCCAGCTCTTTTTTGCGGTAATCTGTCATCCTGTAGGCACCATCCAGCTCTTTTGTGCTCATGGAGGAAAATATCGCCCGGAATTTCTTCATATCAGCCTCTCCTTGCTGGAGAGCCGCTGTTGAAACACCACTGGTCATCGCACCCGGTAAATATTTTATTAACTGAGCCAGAGAACCCAACTGGCTAACCATAGTCAATTGCTTTGAAAAATCACGCAAACTCAATCGCCCTTGTTCAAGGCCATCTAATGCTTTGTGAGCATCAGCCTGCTTTAATTTTTCGTTAGCTCGCTCGGCCAAGGTGGCAATATCGCCCATGCCAAGAATTCTACTGGCCATACGTTGAGCATCAAATGGCAACAAATCGTGCGGTTTTTCGCCTTCAGCCAAGAACAACACCCTTTTGTGCAGTGCGTATGAAAATGAAAAAGCGACGCCACCACGAGCATCACTATCCATTTTGGTAATGATTGCTCCATCGAAAGCCACTTTTTCTTCAAATGACCGTGCTACCCGCAACGCCTCTTGACCCGTCATACCATCAATTACCAAGAGACTTACTGATGGGTTAATTGCTTGTTTGACGGCTGCTAACTCGTCCATCAACAGATCATCAACATGCAAGCGACCGGCCGTATCCAAAAAGAGATAGTCAAATGACTGACGTTTATAGTAATCACGAATTTCGCAACTTGCTTGGACGGCCTGCGTTGCAGTAGCGCGATAAAAATCAATTTTTAACTGGTGCGCCAACTGTTCAAGTTGCGTAATTGCCGCTGGTCGATAAAAATCTACTGAGGCTACCAAGATCTTTGGGCGCTTACCAACTTTTTCGCTCTCCTTTTGCACGTAATGAGCAAGTTTGGCAATAGTGGTCGTTTTGCCTGCCCCTTGCAACCCCATAAGCAAGACAATCGACGGCCGCTTGAATTGGAATGGCTTTTGCACATCACCCATAAATGTAATCAATTGGTCGTTTACTATTTTGACCAATTGCTCACCCGGCTTGAGTGATGCCTCAATACGTTTTCCCAATGCTTCTTGCTTGATGGAAGCCGTAAAAGCTTGGACAACCTCTAAAGAGACATCCGCCTCTAAGAGCCCGTCACTCACTTTGGCAAGCCATTCGTCAATGTGAGTCGCGGTCAATTTTTTGGTCCGCATTAATTCGTTAACAATTGAAGAGAACTTTTTCGAGATAAAATCAAACACCTACAGATCCTTATTTGTTCGATTATGCCGCTTCGTGAGCAAGTTCGTGCATCAGTGCTTGGCATTTTTCCTTTAAAAGATCCATGCTATTATAAGTCCACTCTAGAAAGAAACGAGCGATAGGAAAATTGACTAAATCTTTTTTATCTAAATTTTGCAAAAATTCCAATACTTCTAGCTCTTGAGTACCAATCACATCAAATACCGCCTGCGCACAAACATCTCGCGCTTCCATCAATTTTGCCCGCAACTCCTTCAATGTATCATCTTGCGCGAAGAAAGGATTGATACGTTCATAGGTCCTAAGATTGAGCTCGGCACTAGCATAGTCAATAGCTGCCACAATAACATTTAAGAGTTTTACTTGATTTTTAGCACTTAATTGCTTGCCACAATCGCGAAATACCGTTACGGCCAGTTC
>Ga0207087_1207_pt1 | contig 11610 bp, 9 predicted proteins | sample Alteio_BWMinHeat_51_FD_153544 | JGI IMG/M metagenome (GOLD analysis project Ga0207087, IMG submission 153544) | Enriched cells from forest soil in Barre Woods Harvard Forest LTER site, Petersham, Massachusetts, United States -... | ecosystem: Environmental > Terrestrial > Soil > Temperate forest >... | reverse complement strand
CTCTTGGCACCCCCCCTCATTACACGCTTGATTGTTTCCCGCACAGAATCTGCTATCTTTTCCATCTTAGAAGCATGCCTTCTGGTAAGGAAACTTTGTATCTTTCACCCGCTACTAAACAATGGACCAAGACGTGTATACCATAAAATTCTGTGCTTTTTTACTACTGTTATTGACCGCCCAATCAGTACTGACGGGTTTTACTTGTCCCGGATCAGTTGTCTGGGACAATAAACTTGGCATTGGCCCCGCCTGGAACCAGCTGTATGCCCAAGAGCATTTCACACTGAATGCGCAAGACAATCAACAAGCAAAAACGATTGTTATTGCGTTGGATAATCCATGCGTGTCATTAGAAGGCAAGAGCAGAGTAACGTTTGATGAGCAGTTTTATGCAAAAGGCACCATACGCGGCGTCTTTGGTTCTAAAGGAGCATTTACGTTCAATCAATCGACACAAGTAGCACCATTCGACGTTATTTCAAATCTTGATGGATTGCTCACCACCATCTTTTTTGACTGGTCATTGGTGGGTGGTATACAGACGAGCGTATGCAATGACAGAGTGGTACTTTCGCTGGGTGGCGGCTGGTTTTACATACATGGTAAACGCCCCATCACTTACATACGCGATTCAAAAGTAATTTTGTACGATACGCTCAACACGCCCATCGTAGAGCTAGGCTGCGCGGTACATCCTACTCAGGACACCACAGTATCTGCCACCTATACGGCAGGATTAGGCTGGTTTAGCGCACACCTCGATCGCTGCGAATTTAATGATTCAATCCATTATCACTTCAACAAGCTCTTTGCTACCACACTCATCTTAGACGGCTCATACAGAGTCACTGATTGCTGTTCCGTCTACTTGGGTGCCACATGGATTATTTCATTTAATACGCAAAATGGTCGCGTATCAAATCCACCAAGCCTTGCTGCGCTCTTTAGCAATGACGTACTTTACTTGTTTCGCGCTGAATACTCAATTATAGCGCTTGGCTTAAAATTTGAATTTTAAAAGCCGCATAAGCAAAAATGCCCATTATTAAACACCTTTCGCTGGACAGACCTGGACAATCATCATAAATAATTTAGACTATTTGCAAAGCACTCTACTTTTTGACTAGCGTAATATCACAAAATAGTTCAGATGCAAAATCAAGCGCTTTATTTCATCCTTTAAAACCGGCGCTCAAAGGAAATTAATTCATGGCAAATGATAACAACTCTGCGGGTAAAAAAAAGACTAACGAATATTCAGCGCATTCTATTCGCGTTATGGAAGGACTGGAAGCCGTTCGCAAACGTCCTGCGATGTATATCGGCTCAACTGGCCCGCATGGATTGCATCATCTTGTCTATGAAGTAGTAGATAACTCTGTTGATGAAGCTCTGGCCGGTCACTGTGACACGGTGAAGGTGATTCTTCATCAAGACGGTTCCTGCTCGGTGGAAGACAATGGGCGCGGTATTCCCACCGATATTCACCCGACAGAAGGTGTTTCAGCAGCCGAAGTGGTGCTGACCAAACTGCATGCTGGTGGCAAATTTGATAAAGAATCATATAAATTTTCAGGCGGTTTGCACGGCGTTGGTATCTCGGTAGTAAACGCACTGTCTGCCTGGCTCAAGCTCACTATTTTTCAGCATGGCAAAATTCATGAACAACGTTTTGAACGCGGCATACCAATTGATTCATTGCATGTCACCGGTAAAACTGACAAACGCGGTACTCTCGTACAGTTTATGCCTGATGCGCAGATTTTTACTGAAACAACTGAATTCAGCTTTGAAATTTTGTCAGCACGCTTGCGTGAACTTGCCTTCTTAAATAAAAAATTACGCATATCAATTCTTGATGAACGCACTGATCGTTTCCACGAATTCTATTTTGAAGGTGGCATCGTCTCATTCGTCGAATTTATCAACAAGAAAAAAACGCCGCTCTTTAGTGAAGTCATTCACTTTGAGGCACACGATGATCAGATGATGGTCGACATTGCTATGCAGTACAATGATGGCTACGGTGAACAACTCTTTTCTTTTGTAAACAATATCAACACAGTTGAAGGCGGTACACACGTTTCCGGCTTTAAATCTGCACTGACCAAAGCATGCAATAAAAAAGCAACGGAATTTAATGTTATTAAAAGCGGCGCAGAAGGATTTTCAAGCGAAGATGTGCGCGAAGGTCTTGTGTGCGTAATCAGCATCAAAATACCTGAGCCACAATTTGAAGGCCAAACAAAAACAAAGCTGGGTAACAATGAAATTAAAGGCATCGTCGATTCATGGTGCTTTGCTCATTTGGAAACGTATTTTGAAGAGCATCCAGCCATTGCACGCAAAGTGCTGCAAAAAGCAGAACTGGCAAAACATGCGCGCGAAGCTGCCAAAAAAGCACGTGACTTAACGCGACGTAAAACGGTGCTTGAATCATCCGTACTGCCCGGCAAGCTCACCGACTGCAATAATGAAGATCCAGCACAAACAGAGTTGTTCATTGTAGAGGGCGATTCTGCAGGCGGTTCAGCAAAACTAGGTCGTGACCGCATGTATCAAGCTATTTTGCCACTCAAAGGTAAAATATTAAACGTTGAAAAAGCACGCTTTGACAAAATTCTTTCCAATGAAGAAATCCGCGCGCTGATCGCTGCCATAGGCTGCGGCATCGGCAATGAGTTTGATGTGATCAAAGCACGCTACCACAAAATTATTTTAATGACAGACGCAGACGTTGACGGTTCACATATCAGAACATTGTTACTGACGTTCTTCTTCCGCTACATGAACCCACTCATCGAAAAAGGGTATTTGTACATCGCGCAACCGCCGCTTTACAAAGCGAAAATTGGCAAAAAAGAACAGTACTTAAAAGATGATAAAGCACTTAAAACATTCCTCTTTGATTGGGCAGGCGAACAAGCAGAATTGACCATCAACGAGCAAAAACTTACACAAGCTGATTGGGTAAATCTTTTGCAGGCCGTAACACATTATGAAGAGGTACTCGGCCAAGTGTGCACGCGTTTCTATCTCTCTTCAGATCGCTGCCACCGCCTTATCATGGCACTCTACGAAAGCAAATGGGAACCAAGTACCGATTTGCATACGCTAGTTAAATCGCTGCAAAAGCAATTTCCTGATTACGCAATCCGCATTGAGCACCAACCAAAAATAACCGCGCAAGAAGAGAATGTTGAGCTGGTTGAGCCACCACAAGAACATATCGTGATGTCACTGCTCAACACTGGATGGACCATTGCCCGCTCGTTTTTCGAAGCAACCGAAGTAAAAGAGCTCATTAGTTCGCGTCTGCCAGCGGTGTTGTCACTTGAAAATCCGTGGCGCTTGAGCATTCGTGAGAAAGAACGCTTTGCCATCGGCAGCAGCGTAACTGACCTGATTAAAGCAGTCAGCACCATCAGCAAACCGTACTTGAGCATTCAGCGCTATAAAGGTTTAGGGGAAATGAATCCTGAGCAGCTTTGGGAAACATCGATGGACAAGACAATGCGCTCCATGTTGAAAGTCACTATCGAAGATGCACTCGAGGCCGATCGCTGGTTCACCACGCTGATGGGTGACGACGTTGGCGGCAGAAAAGATTACATCGAACGCTTTGGACAATTTGCAAAAAACCTGGACGTCTAAACCAGTATCAATCACTAGTACACCATGGGAATCGCGATGAACGCCTTCAATAAACTTATAGCGATTACGCTACTCTTTGGCACTGCTCACGCGAGTGGTATGGTCACCGCTAATGAACTCAATAATGCCATTTTTATGCATGACGAGCGTAACTACACTTCTGCTGACATTACCTCTTTTGCCTACCGATGTAAGCAATGCAATAACATTAGCGCACCTGGCCATGATCTTCTACACGGTGCCGTCCTTATCGGCAAGCATAGTCTCATCCCCCCACTCATAGACGCAGGAGTAAACGTAAATAGTCAAGAAGCCACCACCTTAGAAACACCGCTGCATATAGCCGTTACAAACATTTGGCTAGACAGAGTTTCAACTACTGATGCCATTACAATACTTCGGCAAAAAGGTGCTAACACAGAGATTACTAATAAGGCCGGCAAGCGACCAATAGACTTAATCACAACAGCTAACAGTAGCCCAGAAATGCTAGAGCGTGTGCGTAAAGCATTATATGACCCGATTGATCCTGCGCCGCCAACACAGGCAACACCAACTCTGCCACCACCAGTAACGTATTCATCACCTGCATCTGCTCCTCAGACTTCTACACCGAGCACTGATGTCACTATTAATGATTTATTCACTGCTATTAACATATATACCGTTGATGATGATGCAGCTCTTGAGCGATTCACTGATTTGTGTAAGCGCTGTACAAACATTACGGGCACTCGCGGTCTACATAACAAAAGCCTTCTTCATTATGCGGTCATGTTCAATAGGAATGCCCTTATACCAGTACTCATAGCAGCAGGCATATCAGTAGATGCTCGAGATTCACTGGGCAGAACACCGCTATACGTAGCTACCGATAATTTCGTCACCAATCGGGATGATAATGCCTTGGAAATCATTAAGTTATTGCGAAACCATAACGCCAATCCATTCATCAGTAGTACTAATGATGAAGAAACACCTGTCACATTAAGTGAAAATGAAGACCTGTCTTCAGATCGTAAGCAACAGCTCATCGACGCATTAAATCTTCCCATTGTACCCCTTTCAACCACACCGCAAACGCCACCAGTAACAACTCAATCATCCGCACCTGCGAACCAACAAGCCGCGTTTCGTGCGGTACGTGGGATAAAAGAGGCCATTCTCAATTATGGCGATGTAGTTTCAGCAGACATGACCATTGATGAGTTTAAAACGCTCTGCAAAAAAACTGATCTTAATCTGCGTGATGAGTTCGGCCAAACACTCCTGCAGATTGCCATTATGAATCATAAAGATGATCTCATACTCCCTTTAATAGAGGCCGGCGCTGATTTTAGAGCATGCAATTCGGTAGGTAACCAGCTATTGCACATAGCTGCCTTCTATAATAATGCAACGGCAGTAAAAATTCTTACGGATAAAGGCGTAAGTACACGAGTTACTAATAATGCGGGGCAACGACCGGATGAATTAACCAATAGTGATGAGATAAAAGCACTCTTAACCCCACCACATTACCAAAATAACTCTGAATCGTTGTTTACCCCGGTACTGCGCATAGCAGCAAGTAAATGGTTTTGGGCTGCCATTGTTGGCAGTTATTTGGGATATAAATTGTATCAACGGTTCAATAAAAAGAGCACCGATGAAGAGGAGCAGGACATTTCTGCTCCCGAACACAGACTTCAAAAACTACGCAAAATACGCCAGTAAATTGAGATCAACCCCGCATTCTTTAAAATATCGCCCGCTTGAATTTAAGCAAATGCTTTAACATCGGCATTCATCAGCCCTATTATTTCAGATATTCATATAGGTACCCCAAAAATAGTACACTTAAATACGGCATACTATTCTGCCAGAATATTTAAAGTAAGCGGGTGCCCTATGAAATGTCTCTATTTTTTTCTTGCCATGGCCATTGTTGCGTTTTTTGTATGCGCCAAAGCCTTTTCCGGCATTACAACATGCACGATCGACCTCTTAGAGGGCATCAGTATGGCAGAACAACGATTTATCACCGCTATAGCTGATGAAAATACTAAAAAAATAGCCGTGATTTTAAAAAATGGCACTGATATAAATAGCATCCTTACCGAACAAAAATTCACCTCACTGCATGTAGCAGTCTGGTATCGTGCGCAAGAAGCACTGAAATTCCTGCTTGATAAGGGTGCTAATCCCAATGCGCAAGCCATTGGCAATATAACGCCCATCCATTTGGCGGCACTGGATGACTGGCAGGAGGGAATCACCTTGCTGACACAATACAATGCCGACCCTAATATCGTTTCTTGGGGCAAAACTCCATTGTCCCTGATAACGATGGAGGACAAAAATCAATTATATGAACCAATAACACTCAAAGAGTTTCTGATCAGCCACGGAGCACGTGAAACTATAACACCAGATTCCGAGCCAAGCGAATGGGACAAAATGCCGTATAGCCAATATTTTGAACGACTTTTGAGCGAGCTGTATGAACTTAAAGTAGTAAAGTTCACCTTGTGCGCTGCCACTGTCGGTACCCTCTTTTATCTGCTAAAATCATATAAAAGGCGCAAAACAGCAAAGAAACTGCAAAAAAAAGAATCTCATGAATCAGCCACCGACGCCCCAGCTACCATCCAAATTATCGATGATGCCGTTCGATCATAAACTTTTTACTACTATTGAAACATTTGCAGCGCAGCATCAACTCATCAGACCGGGCATGCACTTAATCTGCGGGTTGTCTGGCGGTGCCGATTCAGTATTTTTGCTGCATTTTTTGGCTTATCTGCAGTCAAAAATCGCACTCACGATTACTGCCGTGCATTTGGATCATGAATGGCGTCCAGATTCTGGCAACGATGCCGCACTATGCCAACGCATTGTCGATAGCCTTGGTATTGCGCTCATCATCAAAAAGCGTTCCGCATTGCCAAATGGCTCATTAAAAGCTCAAGGATCGGTTGAAGAATTAGGGCGTATTTTGCGTCGCTCTCTTTTTGAAAGTGTACGTACTCACCTGAGAGCTGACGCTATCTGCTTAGGGCATCATCTGCAAGATCAACAAGAAACGTTTTTGCTGCGCCTTATTCGCGGCAGTTCATTGGCAGGTATGACGGGCATTCAACCACGAAGTGGTGTTTATATTCGCCCGCTATTGGAAACAAGTAAATCGGATATTGCCACCTTTTTGACCAAACACAACATTCCGTTTGTGCATGATAGCACCAATGATTCTGATAATTTTCTGCGCAACCGCCTGCGCCACCGCGTGCTGCCGGCACTTGCAACATGCGATCCGCGCTTTGATAAGAACTTTTTAAAGACGCTAGCGCGTCTGCAGGAAAGTGACCAGGCGTTGACTCAGATAGTGAGTGAGCTCTTTGATCAGATTCGGGTAGTCAGGGATGGTGGAATATGGCTAAAAACAAACGAGCTTGCCCGACAACCAATTAATGTGCAACACCGCTTGTTGGTGTATTGGTTTGTCAACCACCGGCTCAAATTTCCCGTTTCTCATTCTTTTTTGGAAGAAGTTTTACGCTTTCTTAAAAATAGCCGATCGCAACGCCATCAACTCACTTCGGAATGGTGCATAGTCAAAGAAAAGGGATATGCAACGCTGCGCGTTTTATCTTCTTAACACCAACTCGGGATAAGGTTTTAGAGTAAAAAGATGTCCAGATCGTCGCTGCTGTAAAGGTTAGATAATTCGTTGATGAAAAAGGGTAAAATAAGAACCTAACCATCAACGAGGAAAAATGCGTAAATAAATCATAATTTCTTGACTCGATTAAACTTCCACTCTCTTATCGATTGCACGTCCCCGACGTCATCCTTGCGCAAGCGAGGACCCAGTTTAATTATTATTTTGTGGCATTCACTAAAGAAGTGTGTGATAAGAAAAAGAAATGAAAATCTTCTATTAGCTATCAATAAGGTTTTGAGCATTAATAGCTTCAAAACTGGGTCCTCGCTTGCGCAAGGATGACGGAAAGGGGATTGAACGTATCTTTAGAAAAATGACTGTCATTCTTATCAATAAATTACTTAACCCTTACGACGCTTGAAGCTATATTAGCTATTTATTATTCAACTTTTCATGTCGCTTCTTATACCGAGTTCGCATCAGATTTAAATATAATGCATAGCCGCTAAGATATACTCGGCAGCACTCTGAACAATCCTGCTTAAATCGGAATCTTCATCGCGCATTTTGTAATCATCGGCACAATCAGGCAACGTCACGAGGACCGCCTTCGATTCGCCCATAAGTAATTTTCTTAAGGTATTCGCATCAGTAACCGGTGTATTTTCATCTTTAAAGACCAGTAGCGACACGTCTGCTGTTTGCGCCTTAAGCGCCTGAGCACGCGCTGCCTCAAGCGCTTCGATACCGGCCACTCTGCTGGCTCTACTATTTTCAGCTTTCTGAGCAAGCTCTTGCTCAAATTCTCTTTTCTTTTGCTCGGCCTCCTGTTGCTCTTCTTGTTCTTTCATCAACGCTTTTACGGTCTCACTTTTTTGCACTGGCTCTGTGCGTGCTGGCACTTTAAAGCGCACCTCTTTTTTGCCAATTTCTTCATGCGCACACTTAATGCGCTGTTCGAAGGTAACTTCCGGTTCAATGATAGCCTTGGCAACACCTTCTCTTCTGGGCATGATGAATGTTGCCTTGCTGCTATCTGCCGCGCCCATACTTTTGGCAAGAATATCACGCGCTGAAAGCTCGGATTCTGCATGCTGATCAGCAAAAGCAACGATACTGACTAAAAAGGAAGAAATGAGGAAAAAAAAGACTACCGAAGTCAATTTGTTCATGCTAAATCCTGCTGGCGAATCGGTTAAAATAAAATAGGAAAATTGATACAGATTGCAGTTATCAGTATAGGTTTTGCCAGCAGAATGTAAAGAAAAAGAGCCGCTGAAGTTTTTCAACGGCCCCTCATTTTGAACTACTACTTTTTAGTACAGAAGAAAAAGAAGCTTTTTCTTCTACTAATAGCCGGCGTATCGTAGTTTCATAAAGTAATCGAATGTGGAATTGACCACGATATTAACTGAACCATTAGGCTGCTTTTGAGCGGTAACGGTATAAGTACCACTTGGTGCGGCAGCGCTCGTTGTATTAAGAGTTGCCTCCTGATCAATACTTTTAGTCAACAGCCCATTACCTGAGGTTGTTACTGCACGGCTATCACTGAGCGTAGATAACGCGATTGAAGCTGCTTTGTTTTGCGTGCTCGTCACATTGATCACCGCTGCATCAGAACTAAAATAACCTTTTTTGAATTCGTATCCAGTATTTGGCAAATAGACCGTTACTTTAAGCGCACCATCAGAGCTAATAGGGAACGCTTTACTTTGACCTGCTCTTATCGTATCTGTCAGAGATTGCAAACCTAACGGAACTTCAACGTCAAGTCCAGATGACGTATTGTTGGTAATATTAATACTTGCCGCAAATATACCGGCCGAACTCATACTGATTAAGAGGGCAAAAAACAATTTGAATACATTTTTCATGTTACTTCCTTTTTATTACGTTGTACTATTCGCTATATGCTTCCATACCACCTTGTGATATTTTCGAAATCATCTTAATGCGCACATTTACTGAGCCATTTGCTGCTTTTTGAGCCGAAATCACATAGGCAGGCACCGCACTGACTGTAGTGTTTAATGATTGCGATTGTTGCTCAATCATTTTAGCAAGCATTTCAGTACCAGTTGTCTTTAACACTTTTCGAGGGCTGCTCAGCGCAGATAATTCGACCAATGTTCCTTTACCTGGGATCACACTAACCACGGCTGCATCAGAAGAGCCAACATACTGTCTTGCCGCACTCTTTTGCATGAGCCGAGCACCTGTTTTGTATTCAGTTTCAGGCAAATAGATAGTTAATTTAACAGAACCTAAGATACTGCCATCACGAGACACCATTGGAAAAATCTCATCCTTTTTACCAGTAGGCAGCGACCCTACCCATTCTTCTGTGTTCTCTTGATCTTTCATGATCCCGTTATACTCGAGATCAAACGGCGTTTCGTTTGATACTGTAATACTTGCACCTGCCGCGAATAAGCCGGCCGAGCTCATGCTGGCACCGATTAAAAGAGCAAAAAATAATTTTGATACATTTTTCATATTACTTCCTTCTTATTCACTTAAAAAAGCCGCTGAAAGTTTTCAGCGGCTTTTTTAATCAAAAAATCAAACGTGATTACTTGGCAGCAGAGATGGTTACTGCTACTGAGCCGTCTTGTGAGCGCTCAGCTTGCAATTCATACATAGAACCATCTTCCATGCGGATTATGCGCATAACTTTAGCGTTACCCACATATTTTCTGCCTGGCTTGTCATCAGGATGTCTTAACTCAAGCGCTTGCGCTTGCAAATCAAGTATCTTGCTGGCTTTTGATTTGATCTGGTCAGCCGCCATAGAGATCTTCAACAGACCAGAATCGCCTACTGATAACTCATAAAATGGCTTTTGGCCAATATCGAGCAAGTAAGGGCTTTTGTATACGTCAGCCTGGGTGAGTGGCACTATCACTTTTCTGTGTGGTGCTATTACATCACTGGCTACATCATTGTTTGGCTTCTGGTTTTCGTCACCTGCCACCAATGCGTACGGAATTTCGTCCGACGTATTGTTGATAATGCTCAGACTTGCCGCAGCAAATGTCTTTGAAGCGCCAACTACAACAAGTACTAAGGCCAATAGACCCATAGTTTTTAATGAAAAGTTCTTCATACTTTCTCCTTATGGATGTGGATTTTTTCATGCTAACCTCAGGCTACCATACTCGAAGACGGAATTTCAACGGTTTTATAAGGCTTTTTACTCAAAAAGCTCAAGTTGCCGCCACAGATCTTTTCCATTCCCCCCACAATTAAGGTACGCTGAGCAGAAATCCAGAGTTATAAGGGGGCATATATGAGGCAAGAATCATCAACGGGTAGGTCGACCATTATCCTGCTTATCATCCTCTCGTTGATAGCCCACGGCATCATCATTATCCTTATTTCTCGCGTGAGCACCCCCCCCCGTATCAGTCGAACTACTATTAGACGATTCCATGACCCCTGACCAACAACAGGCGCTCATGCACAGCATGCCGCAGCTGCATAATCAGCAACCGGCATGGGCTACGATGACGGGTGGCGCAGCCGGCAGCAGCACGGGCCAAGACGCTGAGGTATTTTTTGATACACCTGACCCTTACGCGGCCACTGCCGATGAGTCAAAATCACCTGAACCGGCTGATGAGCAAAGCAGTGCTGATACTGACAGTCCCCCCGATTCTGCACCAGTCACTCAACCAGCAGACATTCAACCATTAGAAGATGCCACAACGGCTGCCAAAGCGATTGCCACTCAGCTAGTTGCCTTTGAAACGGAGCACGCGACCGCACCCTCAGCAACCACGCCACCTGCCGCTATCGCAAAAAAACGCCCTGCGCGCAAAAAGACCGCCTCACGAAAGCACAGCGCGGCCCCAAAATCAAAAATCACGATGGCTGATTTTGTACAAAGCTTTTTACGTCATTCGCTGGCTGGCCCGAAAGGCAGCGGCGGTGACGACGGCATCAGCATGCATGGTGCACGCCAAGGACCACCAACGCCACAACAACTGATGATCAGACGTTACACGGAAAAAGTGGTGCTGGCTGCACAAAAGAGATTTAATGCGCATCGGCAACAGTTGCCGGTCAATTGGGTGCGCACCAGCAACCCGGTCGATTTAATCATAAGTCTTGATAGCCAAGGAAATGTACAACAACTTGCCGTGGTTGGCTCATCCGGCATCGTAGAGTTGGACGGTTTCGCGCTCGCCGTTTTCCATGACGCCCAAGGCACCTACCCATCAATTCCGCACGAACTGGGCATGATGTCATACGATCTAAAAATTCATGATGCCCTGCGTGTGCTCCTTGCACCCGTATCAAGCGGC
>Ga0207087_1134_pt2 | contig 11658 bp, 5 predicted proteins | sample Alteio_BWMinHeat_51_FD_153544 | JGI IMG/M metagenome (GOLD analysis project Ga0207087, IMG submission 153544) | Enriched cells from forest soil in Barre Woods Harvard Forest LTER site, Petersham, Massachusetts, United States -... | ecosystem: Environmental > Terrestrial > Soil > Temperate forest >... | reverse complement strand
CTTCGAGTTTTTGCGCCGGAACAGAAGCGGGGATGAGGAAGAGGGCTAGGGATGCGAGAGCCGATCTCATTGCGGAAGCCTCCGGTTAGCGAACGGGGCATTGTACAACGGCGGGATTGAAAGCTTTCTTTGGGGCATGAATCCGGCTTAGGGGCTTCTAACGCCCGGCTGCCCTTCAAGGCTCAGGACAGGAAACGCCCCGGGGCTCCTCAAGAGAACAACTAAGACGGCAGTAGCCCACTACTTGATGGTGAGGTTGGAGAAGTAGGCGTCGGTGTCTACGGCGATCCAAAGAGCGATGGGACCACGGGCTTCGCCGAGTTTGAGGTCGTTGACGATGAGGCAGGGTTGGTCGGCGCCGCCGATGTACAGGCGCGCTTTTGTTCCGGAGACGGCGATTTTGATCTTGGTCCAGGCCTGGGGTTCGACATCGACGTAGGACTCGTAGACGCCGGGAGTTTCTTTGCGGAGACGCTCCCAGGGGAATTCGGGTGAGGAAACGTACTGGACGGAGTGATTCCGCCGAAGCTGGTCGTCGGAACGGGGGTTGGTGAAGCGGACATAGAAGCATTCGAACCGCCCGCCATGGTCTTGCAACCGGAAGGCGATTCCGACGAAGCCGCGAGCATCTGGTGGTGCGCCCTGGCGCGGGGCGCCGGCGATTTCGGCTTCGATGGTGCCGTCCTTGAAGTCCGTATCTTTGAGGATGGCGATGGATTCTTTCTCGGGTTCGCCGGTGCGTGGATCAGCCGTGGATTGGAGCAAGCGGACGGCATGCTTGCCGCGGTAGGTGACGGCTTCGGCTTTTACGTTGATGACGTCGAGACCGTTGAGAGAATCGAGGCGGAAGGTGGCGGGAGGAGACTTGGGTTGGCGAGACGGCGGGGCGGCGGCGAGCAGGAGAAGGGACAGTAACGCTGCGCTTAGGCGCAAAGAGACTTTGCCCATGAATGTTCCCCCCTTTCTTTCGGCGAGTGTCTGGTTAGACGCGTGGGCGGAGCCGTGGAGAGCGTGGCGCAGCTACGCTAGGGATCCGTCGGTTACGCTGGGTCCGACCGTCGATGTGGCTTGACCAGGATGCCTGGTCGTCAGAGCACGGGCAGGAGTACCTGTGCTACTCGGAGCCTAGTGGCAGGAAGTACTGAGTGCCTTTGACGGGCTCCTGGAGTCGGCGGAGAAGCTGCTGCAGGTCGTCACTGCGTTCGACGAAATCGATTTCGGAGGTGTTGATGACGAGAAGATCGGCCGCCGCGTAGCGGAAGAAGAAATGTTCGTAGGCGCGAGCGACTTCCTCGATGTATTCGGGCGAGATGCGGTCCTCTTCGCGGGCAGCTTTCTTGGCGATGCGCGCGCGCAGGACTTCCGGGCTGGCCTGAAGATAAATAACCAGATCGGGAGCGGGAAGATCGGCAGTCAGGGCTTCGTAGTAGCGCTCGTAGAGCTTGAGCTCTTCGTCGTCGAGATTGATGTTGGCGAAGATGCGGTCCTTTTCCATGAGGAAATCGGCTAAGACCGGGCCGGGGGCGTCGTTCGAGGGAGCGGCCAAGGCTTCGCGGAGGCGGCGCTGGCGTTCGATGAGGAAGTACATCTGGGCGCGAAAAGGAGAGCCGGGCTTGGCGTTGTAGAAGTCGGCGAGAAAGGGATTGTCTTCGCAATCCAGGATGCGCCGGGCGTGCAAGCGCTCGGCGAGGATACGCGCCAAAGTGGACTTGCCCACGCGGAGCGGGCCTTCGACCACGATGAAACGCGGAAGCTGCGGGGCTCGCTGAGGGATGCGAGCGCGTTTCGCAGAGGAGGCGTCTTGGGCTGCCATGCTTTAGAGCAGGCCCGCTGAAGGGCCGACCGGCGGAGATTATAGCAGAGAGCGAAGAAGGCTAACGCAACAACAGCATAGGCCGAAGGGCTGGCTGGGCAGGGAAAACGCGGGTTAGGCCGCCTTGAGGACGGGCACAGCTGTGCCTGGAAAGAGAAAAGATTTTCACGGAATTCTGCTGGATACCTGGCGGAAACAGGGTAGTACCAAGGTTCCGGAAGCGGCGGGACGGTAAGCCTAGGGAGAGGTACTAATCAGAATGTGACCGATAGGCCAGTGCAGCCTGCACCGGCGGACAGTACAGTGAAGGTGTTCCGAATGGGTACGAAAGTGCAGGTTCGGAGCTACTGAGGTGGTTATGATCTTCGCAGCGCTTGTCCTGCTGTGCGCGGTTCCGCAGAACGACGACACGGCGAAAGCCGTGGCCGATAAACCGGTGGTAATTGCAGAAAACATAAATAAGGAAGCGGTGGCGAAGACTGCTGCTTTGCCGTCGATGCCGGAGGCTAAGATCGAGACCAAGGCCGAGGCGGCGCCGGCGGAGCCGATAGCGGCGTTCCCAGCGATGGCGGTGCGGCCGGCGGCCGTGGGAATCCAGGAAACGCCGAGGGAGCGCAAAGTGTGGTACGCGCTGGCGGCGGCGGGGCATGCAGGAGCGGCGTTTGACGCATGGTCTACGCGGCGGGCGATTACCGCAGGAGTCGGGACAGAAGGGAATCCGCTGCTGCGGCCGTTTGCGCATTCGGGAGTGCTTTACGTGGCCACCCAGGCGAGTCCTCTGCTGATGGATTATTTGGGCAAGCGAATGATGACCAGCCAGCACCGATGGGTGCGCAAGATGTGGTGGCTGCCGCAGACAGCTGGAGCGGGCATGTCTTTCGCAGCGGGGGCCCACAACACGAGTTTGGTGCAGTAAGCCGGCGATTTGTAGCGAGACGTTAGAAAGCAAAACGGGGAGAGCCATGTCCAGCGGCCCTCCCCGTTTTTGCGTTTTGTGGCCGGTTAGAAGTCGATCCGGAAGCCGAACTGAATCCAGCGTGAGCCGGAAATGCGGTCCGCGGGAATCAGTTGCGTGTTAATGACGCCAAAGGTGCCTGGGTTGGTGGCGTCAAAGGATGGATCCAGGAAATTCGGATGGTTGAAGATGTTGAAAAAGTCGAAGGAAAATTCGGCGCGGACACGTTCAGTGATGGAAGTGGTCTTGCCGAAGCGCATGTCCAGATTCCAGTAGCTTAGACCGCGCAGCGGGCTGTTGCGGCCATCATTCACGTCCGTGGCGATGAGTGCCTGGCGGAACTTGGAGAGCGCGTTTGCGGGATTGGAGAAATAGTTCAGTCCCGTTCCCGTCCCGCCGCCGGTGCAATTCGGGCCGTTGCCGCTGGAGCCAGCGCCGGTGCTGCAGACGCCGGAGTTAACCGAACCACCGCCAAGAGAGCCAGCGGGAACGGTGGGGATCATCCCGGCGAGAGTTCCGAAGTCGAGACCACCGCCGAAAGATTGGCCGCTGATGCTGACGAGTTCAGGCAATCCACTGCCCCTCCGGAAAATTCCAGCGGTGTACCAGCCGCTGGTCACTTTGTTTATGGCGGGGTGGCTGCTCTTCAAGATGGTTTTGCCAAAAGGCAGATTGTAGTTGGCGAGGGCGTTGACGACATGCGGACGGTCGAAGAAGGACGGTCCGTAGTCCAAGTGGGTGTTGAAGCTCGACGAGTAGTAGCGCGCATCGTTCTGGACTGCGCCCACGGAGTCGAGGGACTTTGAGAAGGTGTAGTTGAAGTCAAATAGCAAGCCGTGCCAGCTGTTGTTGCGAAGAGTCAGCACGAGAGCGTTGTAGTTGGATTTGTCGCGGCTGGTCCTCGTGAAGAGTTCGAGAACCTGGAGGTTGTCGTAGGCAGGAAGCTTAAGGAGGAATTGCCGAGATAGGTCCATTGTCAAAAACAAGTTTGAAAGATTGTCGTTGGTGAATGAAGAGGCGCCATTCTGGACAAGACATGACGTCGCGCTTGTGGCAGTCGGGCAACTCAGGACTCCATTGTTTGTCTGACCAATAGGAGCCAAACCAGGAAGTTGATTCTCAAACCACGGCTGATTTGCTGGCGTTTGTCCGGTTCGCAGAGCGGTCGCCACGTTGTCGAAAGCCTGGGCAAAGGTTTGCCCCGAAGCTTTGTCCTTAAACATATAGGGGACGGAGTTGAAATTGACGCTATTCGGAAGGTTACGGCCAAAGCGGCCGATATAGCCGGCTTCGAAGATGAGTTGCCCCGGCAGACTCCTCTGAATAGTGAAATCGATGCTATGTGCGCGACCTACTTTGAACTGTGGATCATTCTGGAAACTCAGGATTTCTCCAAACGGGGCTGACGGAAGGACTGGCGACTGTAGAGAGCCAGGCAAAGCGGGGGTCGGAATCGCGCCATCCACGCCAACACGGAAACTGTTGCCACCCGGCGTAGTGTTGACGGCGCAGTTGGTGCCTGGAGTCCCTGAGGCATTGCAATTCGGAGTGGACACGTTGATGGTCTGGGCGAAGCCCACACCGAGCATGGGAATGATCACGCTCTGAACGGTGTTGACGCGGTCGTAAGCGATGCCGTAGCCGCCGCGGATGACCGTTTTTCCATCCCCGAAAGCCCGACCGAGGACTCCATGCGAGAAGTGAGGATTCCAAGCCGCAGAAAGACGGGGTGCCCAGTCACCATAGTCGACGCTGAAAACGTCACTGCGCCCGCTGTTCTTGATGGGAATATAGGACAAAGTTGGGTTAAAGACATCGCCGTTAGCCGCCGCCGCCGCCTTAGCATTGATATAGTCGAAGGCGTTGAGGATCTTGTCCCCTGCGTCATGATTGGCGATGAGCGTCTGCTGCTGGTTGAGCTCGTGCGGAGTGGTTTGCCATCCGTACGCGAGACCGTAAGTCAGGGTAAAAGAGCGTGTCATACGCCAGCTGTCCTGGGCGAAGAAGTTGTAGGAACGAAGGGTGGTCTTGGCGACCAGGCTGGCACCGAGCGGCTTAGGGTTGAGGCCGCCGTCGCGTATAGCGAGGATCCCCACGCTGTCCACCAAACCGAGGGAAGCCGCATAGAGGCGATCCCAGCGCTGGCCGTCGCCGCTAAGAACGCAGTTCGTGAGCACTGCTGGAATGGCCAGGTTGCCACCGCTGGCGGGGACTGCAGGCGCGCAAGTGGCTGGGCGGTTTCCGCCGGGAATCGAGAGGGCACCCGAGACGTCGGCGTCTAGCGTGGCAACTAGCGAATTTAAGGAACCAATGACCTTGTCGTCGCGGTCGTGGATGGTGGGCAACCAGCGGATGTCCGCTCCGGTTACGATCGTGTGCTTACCCTTGATCCAGCTAACGTTGTCTGCGTATTGTTTGTTGCTATCGTAGATAGCTTGATGACGGGCGCGCTGCGTGTCCACGTCGATGACCGTGTCAATCAGGCCGGTCTGTCCGAGTCCTGGCGCCAAAGCAATCGGGCCAAGAGCGGAGTCCGTGCCAGGCAAGGCTAAACTCGCAGCCGAGGTGCGCGGCCGGATCACGGTAAAATCCTGACGGCTGCGAATCCAGCCGGCTCGGAAGTCGTTGGTCACGTGATCGTTGACCTGCCAGCTAAGCCCGGCGATGTAACCGTCGCCACGCAGATTGGAGGCGCTGGTGTTGGTGGCAGTCGCAGTCAGCAAATCGATCTGCCCGGAGGCTGAACCGCTGGCGTTCGGGGCCAAGTCGCGGTGGTACATGTAACGTCCGAAGAATTTCACTTTTTCGGTGAAGTTGTGGTCAAGACGAAAATTGACGCTGTCGTCTTTCAGAGGCTCGGCGACGCTCGTCAAGAGGCCAATGGTGTTGACTCCATCCCCCAAATTCGGGTCATTGCCCGTCGGCATCATGCCCCAGAGCTTCTGTATGGTTGGACTGATGCCGATACGGCGCGGGTCGCAAGCAAGATTGAGCGGCTGCCCATTCGCGTCCGCGCCACAGTTGTTCGCGGATAGCAGATTGTAGCTCTGAGTGTTGCCGCCTTGGCACACCTGGCTTCCGTCGGCTTGCTTCTGGAACCCCTTGGCACAGTCTTGAAATAACAGTTTTCCTTGCTTGAGAGTGTCGGTGGGCACAAGGCGGGTGATCTGCGCGGATTGTGGGAAGCGGCGGATCTCATAATTGCCGAAAAAGAACGTCTTGTTCTTCCAGATGGGGCCGCCGAACGTGAAGCCGCCGCGGTTATCGTGATCTGGCGGCTTCTTGGTGAACGCATTGCCGTTGCCGTCGGGAGTGTGGTTAAGATCCCAGGTGTTGGCATTCAGAGCCGAATTCTGATGATACCAATACGCCGAGCCATGAAAAGTGTTCGTGCCGCTCTTGCTGATCACGTTGATTTGGCCGCCTTCCGCGCGGCCGAAGCTCGCATTGTTGTTGGTAAGGCCCACGCGGAATTCGTCGGTGGCTTCCACGCCGATGGGAATGATCGGAGCCTGATTGCCGCCGCCGGCGATCACGTTGTCGGTGATATCGATGCCATCGAGATTAAATGCGTTTTGGTCGCTGCGCGCGCCGGCAACCGTTCCGCCGGAATCGCCGAATCCGCCGCCGTTGGTGCTCTCATAGGGCGTTGAGGCAGCCTGCAAAGTCAACAACTCGCGAGTGTCGCGCTGCAGCGTCGGAAGGTGCGAGAGCGTCTCACCCGCCACCACCCCGCCAACGACAGCGTCCGTGGTCTGTAGTTCGGCCGTAGCTCCAGCCGTTACCTCAATGGTCTCCGCACTCGCGCTGATCTCCAGCGTCACGTCATACGTGTAACTCTTGGATACGTTGATGGCGATGTTGGCGTAGGTCACCGTCCGAAACCCTGCCTTGCCGATCTTGAGCGAGTAAGTGCCCGGAGCGACGGTCGGAAACACATATTGCCCGGAGCCATTGGTCTGAATGCTCTTGGCCTCGTTCGTGGCCGTGTTGGTCAGGTCCGCGGTCGCATCCGGAACGACGCCGCCTTTGGCATCAACCACCGTGCCGAGGACGACGCCGGTATTCGCTGTTTGCGCCCAGGCTGGAATTGCGGTGCATAGCGCGAGAAGAAACACACCCGCGCTGGCGATTTTTGAGAAGACTTTCATGTTGCCTCCCACCTCCGAATAGTTGGCGAGAGGAGCAGGGAGGGTACAGCGGGCCGCGTCCGGGCGGCTGAACCACCGCCGAACGCGCGAGAAGCAAACGTTTCTCCCGGAGCCGGCCGGAACCGCCTGCCAGCAGCACACACCCGCAACGAGAAAACGGGAATCCCTGAAACTCGGGAGAAACGCTGAAGTTTGACCACTCGCTAGGCCCCACTCACGCAACTTGTGGGTGTCGTGTACACCCGGAAAGAGCGAGTGTCAACAAATAATTCTATGCATCGAAAAGATGAAACGTTCGTTGACGAATGATGACCAGCCAGCACCGATGGTTGCGCAAGATGTGGTGGCTGCCGCAGACAGCGGGAGCGGGGATGTCTTTCGCGGCGGGCGCGCACAACACGAGTTTGCTGCAGTAAGCCGACGATTTGTAGCGAAACGTTAGAAAGGCAAAACGGGGAGAGCCATGTCCAGCGGCTCTCTCCGTTTTGCGTTTTGTGGCCGGTTAGAAGTCGACGCGCAGGCCGAGCTGAATCCAGCGCGCTCCAGAAGTGTCCCGGTTGGTCGGTACCAACTGAGCGGAGATCACGCCAAAGCTGGCCTGTTGGTTGAAGTTCAAAGTCGGGTCCTGAAAGTTGACGTGGTTGAAAATGTTGAAGAAGTCGGCCGAGAAGCTCATCGAGACTTTTTCGGTTATCGCAGTCTTCTTTCCGAGCGACATATCCAAGTTCCAGAAAGGCAGGCCACGAAGCGGCCGCGAGCGGCCGGTCCGTCCATCCGTGCTGATCTGGACGTTGCGGAAGTCCGCGAAGACTGCTGCCGGGTTAGCGAAAAGGTTGATGCCGGTGCCCTGGTTGCCCGGGCCGCAGTTAGGACCATTGCCTGACGACGCAACGCCTCCGGAGCCGCAGACATTGCCGTGTGTGGAGTTCCCGAATGAGCTCGGATCTACCGTCGGGATCCTGCCGACGTTAAAACCAAAGATGCTGCCGCCGCCCCAAACCTGGCTGCTTTCGGTAACAATAAGCGGCAGGCCACTAAATGCCGTGAAAATCCCGGAGGTGAACCAGCCGCCAAGTACGCGATCGCCCAAACTTCCTCCACCGAACCGGTGACCTTTTCCGAGCGGTAGCTCATATAAGTAGGTAGCGTTGAAGATGTGCTTGCGGTCGAAGAGGGACGGACCGTAATCCACATTCGGCGAATAACTGTTCGAGTAGATTCCCGCTTGATTTTGGTTCGAGATGTTCTGGTCCAGGGTCTTGGAGAAGGTGTAGCTGGCTTGAGCGGTCAGTCCGTGCGAGGTGCGCTTGCGCACCGTGGCGATCAGGCCGTTGTAGTTGGACTCGCCGATGTAGGTGCGCATGTGCAGGTCGAAAAGTTGCTGGTTTTGGTAGTTGGGAAGACCCAGGCACGTCCGCAACCCATCCATGGTGGAAAACAGCGAACTGACAAGTCCACTGGTAAAGGTCGAAGTGGCCGCGCTGGCCAGGAACTGGGTGGTGTTAGTCGCGCCTCCAAGATTTTGCGCGCAGGTGCCGCCCAACCCGGCAATTCCCGCGAAGGGTAGCTGGTTCTCGAAGAAGGCCTGCGCTGCGGGCTTTTTTCCGCCTGCAACTGCCGCCGCCACGGCGTCGTAGGCCTGCGCGAAGGTTTGCTTGGACGCCGGATCAGTGAAGAAATACGGCGCGGAGTTAAAGTTGACTCCTTGCGGCAACCGGTCGGACCATCGGCCTGTCCATCCGACTTCCACAATCATATTGCCAGGGATTTCCCGTTGGATGGTCAGGTCAAACGCCTTACTTCTGCCGATTTTCACGTTCGGGTCATCCTGGAAGCTGAACAATTCGCCAAAAGTTCCTGGCACGACCGGCTGAGAGACGGCGGGCACGGTCGGCAGGGGGAGATTACCGTCTACTCCGACGCGGAAGGATGCTGCGCCTGGGTTGGCTGCCCCAACTCCAAAATTGCAGCCGGCGCCAGGGGTTCCTGAAGCATTGCACAGCGGTGCGCCGATGCTGATGGTCTGAGCGAAACCCACCCCCAGCATGGGAATGATGACGCTCTGCACGGTGTTGGTGCGGTCATAGACCAGGCCGAAGCCGCCGCGGATTACGGTTTTGTGATTTCCGCTCAGCCGGCCGAGGAAGCCTGAGTCGAAAGCAGGCGTCCAGGCCACTGCAACGCGCGGAGCGACATCGCCGTAGTCGGTATTGAATACGGTTCTTCCCGCCGCCTTGACGGGTTCGAAGCCGAGCGTGGGGTTGAAGGTTTGTCCGGCGAGCGCGGCCGCTTGTTTCGCGGCGATGTAGCCCGGCCCGGTCAGCGACTTGAGCGTGGCGGCATCGACGACCAGCGTTTGCCGATTCAATTTTTCTTTCGGGGGCGTCTGCCAGCCGTAGGAGACACCATAGCTGAAGGTCAGGTTGGGCTTAATGCGCCATACGTCAGCAGCATAGAATTCCAAAGCATTCAGGGTCGTATCGTTGATAAGAGGAGTTCCGAACGGCAGCGCCTTGAAGCTACCATCGCGGGTGGTCAGGATTCCGATGTTGTCAACCAATCCGAGAGTCGAGGCATAAAGGCGGTCCCAACGCTGCAAATCTGCGCTTTGCAGGCAGCTGTTGGTTACGGCCCCGGAGCAGGTGGGTGGCCTCTCCGAAGCAGGAATTTTCTGCAAGAATGTGCTCACATCCGCGTCTGACAACACCTCCAGGGAGGCCAGCGAACCGACCACCTTGTCGTTGCGGATATGGAGCGTCGGAATGTGGCGGACGTTGCCGCCGAACTGCAGCGTGTGGGTTCCTTTGATCCAGCTGACGTCATCGACATACTGAATATTGCGTCCAGTGATGTTCTGGAACCTGGCGCGCTGCGTGTCCACCTCGATTGGGGCGTCCACCAATGGATTGGTAGTAGCGGCCGCGAGGGCCGGCGCGAGGGCAATGGCACCAGCCGCCGAGCCGGTTCCGGGGATGTTCTCGAGGGCGGCAGTGGCCGAGGGGGCCAGCCGATTGAACGTTTCGCGATCGCGCACCCATCCGAACCGGAAAGTGTTCAGCAGGTGTGTGGTGATCTGGCCGGTGACCCCGGCGATGATGGCATCGCGATCCGTTGGCGCCGTGGATGTGGCCTTCGGTGTGCCACCACGCAGATCGTATTGCGCGCCCTGCCCGCCGGATACCACCTTGGTCTGGTAATAGGTATAGCTTCCATTGAAATGCCATTTCTTGGTGATCTCATGGTCAAAGCGCGCGGTGTAAAAGTTCGTGCTCAGGGGCGCGGACGCGGTTCCTACAAAGCCGAGGGTATTCAAGCCGTCCGCCCCGGCTACGGTGGGATCCGAGCCCTGCGGATCCAAGCCCCAAAGCGCGGCAACGGATGGGCTGATGCCAATTCCCCGGGGATCGCAGGCCGTGGCTCCCCCGCCGCATAGTGTCGAATTTTTTAAGTCGTAGGAAATAATATTCCCAGCAGCGTCCCTGAACTTTAGAATGCCAGCGCGGAGACTATTCGTGGGCATCAGGCGGTTAAATGTGGTCTGCTGCGGGAACCGCCGTCCTTCGTAATCGAAGAAAAAGAAAGTCTTGTCATGCCAAATCGGCCCCCCGAGCCGACCACCGAAGCGATTGTCATGCTGCTTAGGTATAGAAGTGAACGGTTGCTTGGTGGCCGGATCGAAAGTGTGGTTCAACTCCCATTGATTGGCATTGAGCGCCGAATTCTGGTGAAAGAAATACCCCGCTCCGTGAAAACTGTTGGTGCCGGCCTTGGAGATCACCGCGATTTGGCCGCCGGAAGCACGCCCAAAAGTGGCATTCGGATTGTTCACGCCGACGCGATACTCCTCGACCGACTCCGCGCCGAGGGGGATGGAAGCGATAGTTTGCGCATCAATTCCGCCAATTACGTTGTCAGACACATCGATACCGTCGAGTGTGAACACGTTCTGGTCGTCAATGGCTCCGGCGACGCGCATGCCCACCTGGGGGAAGTTCCCGTTGCCCGGTGATACCCCTGGCTGGAGGGTCAGAAGCGCGGCAGCATTCCGGCGCAAGGTCGGCAAATTCATGATCTCTGCGCTCGAAACGTCATTGCCGACTTGGGCGTCCGTCGTCTGCAACTCTGCCTGGAGGGTAGCTTCTACGCGCACGGTCTCGGTGGTCTGCCCAAGCTGCAAGCTGAAATCCACCGTATAACTCTTGTTAACGTCTACGCTGAAATTGTCAACCGTGCTGCTTTTGAATCCCGATCGGCTAACCGAGATCCGGTACACTCCCGGTGTCACCCCGGGGAACGCATACTGCCCTGCCGACGTTGTTGTCTGCGTGCGCACCTCGTTAGTGCCCACGTTGCGCAGCTCCACGGTTGCGCCGTCAATAGCTGCGCGCTGAGGGTCAGTGACGGTACCCAGCACCGCACCCGTCGCCGCTGTTTGAGCCCCAGTCGGCATTGCCGTGAACAACGTGAGAAGAAGGACACTCACGATTGCGATTTTTGAGAAGACTTTCATGTTGCCTCCCACCTCCGAATAGTTGGCGAGAGGAGCAGGGAGGGTACAGCGGGCCGCGTCCGGGCGGCTGAACCACCGCCGAACGCGCGAGAAGCAAACGTTTCTCCCGGAGCCGGCCGGAACCGCCTGCCAGCAGCACACACCCGCAACGAGAAAACGGGAATCCCTGAAACTCGGGAGAAACGCTGAAGTTTGACCACTCGCTAGGCCCCACTCACGCAACTTGTGG